>Ga0180432_10011786_pt1 | contig 10265 bp, 6 predicted proteins | sample SS_ome_10_FD_132414 | JGI IMG/M metagenome (GOLD analysis project Ga0180432, IMG submission 132414) | Hypersaline lake sediment archaeal communities from the Salton Sea, California, USA - SS_1_MS_2 metaG | ecosystem: Environmental > Aquatic > Non-marine Saline and Alkaline > Hypersaline >...
CCCTGGTGGAACAGGACGGGCATGCCGAGGCGGTCGGCCTCGGCAAAGACGCGAAGCGCGCCCGTGCTGGACGGATGGAAGTCCTGCGCCGACGGCGCGACGGCGATTCCGCCGAACCCGAACTCGTCGCGGACCCGCTGGATCTCCTCGACCGCCTCGACGGGCTCGGCAGGATCGATCCCGGCGAAGCCGATCAGTCGGTCGCTGTGGGCCCGAACGTATTCCGCGACGAAATCGTTCGGGACGTCGGCCTCCAAATACGAGCTGCGAAAGCCGAGCACGATCGCCTTGTCCACCGGCTCGCAAGCGGCTTGATGTTGTTCGGGACCCGCCTCGGGCAACCCGCCCGGGCGAAGGTCTCCCGGCCGGGCCCTCGGGATCCAGACCGAGGCCGCGCGACCCAGTTGGCCCGGCGATTTCCAGATATGCGTGTGGCAATCAACGATCATCGTTCGAGTGCGTCCGATGCTGTAACGGGGAACAGGTCCCCAGCGCCAGAAGCGATTTATAGCAGCCACCCCACGCCACGGTCAAGCAGGCGGACCCTATCTCCGCGCGCGATCGCGCGCCGATCGCCCCAATCGGGATCGACCATCGGGGCCGGCACGGGCCGTGTCCCGTCGGCCGTCCGAAGACCCCGTGCCACGGATCGGGTTACCCCAAACGGCCCGTAGATCCGAGGCAGGGCGAGACAGATGGACCTCGGGCGCGTCATCGACAATAATCGAGAGCATGAACTCGAAACAGAGAATGCGCCGTGCCATGGCGCTGGCCATGCCGGATCGTGTGCCGGTGATGTGCCAGCTCGCGCTGGGCCACTACTTCCTGCACGCCGGGCTGAGTCCGTTCGAGATCTGGTTCACGAGCGAGGGGTTCGCCGAGGCGCTGGTCCGGCTGCAAGAGCGCTACCGGTTTGACGGAATTCTGGTCAATCTGCCCGGGCGGCCGGGCGATATAGAGCGGCACGTCGACCGGATCGATCGCGGCGAGTCCGAAGACGTCATCCACTGGCGCAACGGCGGCTCGTCCCGGTTGCCCCACGACGACAACGCGCATTACAGCCCGCCACCCGGAACGCCGGCAGTGCCGGGACTCGAGGACATCGACCCTGACGCTCTGTTTTACATCGAGCCGTGGGACGTGACGGGCGTCGGTTACCCCTTCACGTGGGACTTCGAGCAGGTGCCCAGGCCCGACGTCGATTTCTTCCCGCCGTATTGCGCGGACACGATCGAGGCGGTCCTGCGAAGGGCCGACGACCGGGTCTCCGTGCATTCGGAGGTATTCTCGCCGTTCTCCCAGTGGCTCGAGCTCGTGGGCTACGAGGCCGGCCCGATCTCGCTGCTGGACGATCCGGCCAAGGTGCACGCCTGCCTCGAGCGGCTGACGGCCGGGGCGATCGAGCTGGCACGTCGACAGGTCCGTTGCGGCGTGGACGCGGTGTTGATCTCGTCCGCCTTCGCCGGCGCGGGGTTCATCAGCCGCAATCACTACGCCGAGTTCGTCCTGCCCTATGAGCGGCGGCTGGCCGAGGCCATCAAGGCCGAGGGCAACGTCTTCGTCTACACCCACACCTGCGGGGCGATCGGCGACCGGCTCAACCTGATGATCGAGACCGGCACGCAGGGCATCGACACGCTCGACCCGCCGCCGCTGGGCACGGTGGAGCTGGACCAAGCCAAGGGCTTCCTGGCGGGCAAGGCCTTCATCAAGGGCAACATCGATCCGGTCAACACGTTGCTGTCCGGCACGCGCGAGCGGTTGATCGAAGACGTCCGCTGGCGGCTGGAGGTCGGCAAGCCGGGCGGCGGCTACATCCTCAGCTCGGCCTGTTCGGTGGCCCCGCACGTCGAGCCGGAGCGCCTGGCAATGTTGACCGACCTTGCCGAGCAATACGGGACGTATGAATGATGAACAGAGCGACACGGCCATTGTTGTTCTCGTTGACAGCGGTCGCGTGCGCTGCGTTGCTCGGCAACGGCCGGGCTGCGTCGGCCGAGGGCGCGAAGCGACCCGAGCGGCGGGTCGTTCGGTTCGGCATGACGGCCGACGCCCATCTGATGGGCAGGGCGTCGCCGAAACACGAGGCGCATTTCAAGCGGTTCGTCGAGGCCATGGTCCAATGGCGGCCGGATTTCGCCATCGACCTGGGTGATTTCGCCTGCCAGTGCGGCGGGGGGCCGACGACGGCCACGCTCCACGACGGTCAACTGCGTGGGCTGATCCACCATGTCTCGGTCTTCGCACGCGTGCCCTGTCCGCGCTACCACGTCATGGGCAATCATGACGTCGGCTGGCTTCGCGGTGGCGACGAGACGATCAAGCCCGAAGACCTGTACGGCCGGCCGCACGGCGGCGAGGACATCACCAAGGCCGAGTTCCTGACCCACACCAAGATGCCGCACCGGTACTACGCGTTCGACGTTGGGGGTGTCCACTTCATCGTACTAGACGGCGACAACCCGCGTGACGAGACGTCCGGCCCGCCCGCGCACGACGGCGTGGCCGGCGGGTACGCCATCGACGCGGCCCAGAAGACATGGCTGCGGAAGGACTTGGCCGACCATCGAGACCAGATCAAGGTCGTCTTCAGTCATCAGGAGCTTCACCACACGCCGCCGTCGGGATCGTCCGAGGGAGGCGACGTGCCGTTCCCGCCGGTCGGCAAGGAGGGCTCGTACATCGGCAACGGGTGGCAGTTGAGGGAGATGTTCCAGGCGGACGGCAAGGTGCTCGTCTGTTTCGCCGGCCATAAGCACCGGAACCGCTGGACCGTCCACGGCGGTGTGCACTACATCACGCTGGCGGCCACGCACTGGTACGGCAGCTACGCCAAGGTCACGATCTCCGACAGGCTGAGGATCGAGGGCGTCGGCAGGCAGAGGAGCTATCTCCTGCCGCTCCCGGAGCGGCTGATACGAGCGGGGATCCGTCATGAGTAGGTCGGTTCGGGCGATGCTGTCGCTGATTGCGCCGGTCGTCGCAGGCGCGTCGGTATGTGGGGCGGCGGGCAACGACTGGCCGGTCTGGCGCCACGACACGGCGCTGACCGGCCGCAGTCGGCTCAAGGGCGGGTTCACCCAAGCGCCGACCGTTTCATGGAAGGTCCCGTTGACGGGCATGCAAGGCCTGTTGGTCATCGACGCCGACAAGCCGGGCCAGCGCCAGACCGCGGAATGCCGCAAGCCATTCGGCAAGGACTACCTGGCGAAATCGGGCGGCCGCTGGGGGATGAAACCGTTTGTCTACACGCTCGCCAACGGCAAGACCCTCGAGCTGTCCGAGGCGGCGGAGCGTCGCGTCGGGCGGATCCATCCCGACCTGCCCGCCCCCCAGGAGTTCGTCTACACCGGCAAGAGCGACAAGAAGGCCGGCCGGCTCCGCGTGTGGGACGCGCCGAACGGCAAGCCCCGCCAGGCCTGGTCGACGTCGGGCGGCAAGGCCGCCTGGGAGCGATGGAACCTCTGTTTCGGCGACGTCGACGGCGACGACGTCGAGGAGATCGTCGTCGCCGGGCATGGCGGCGTGATGGTCTACGACCCGCGGACGGGCAAGCTCGAGTGCGAGTGCAAATACGGCCATCGAAGCCGCGGCTTCATCGGCGTGGCCGACATCGACGGCGACGGCGCAGACGAGTTCCTCGACATCGGCCTGTTCCAGATCGCCGTCGAGGTCTGCGACTACAAGGACGGCAGACTGTCGGTCCTGTGGGGCGACAAGATCGAGCTGAACATCCGCGCCCATCCCCGGATGATCAACACGCCCTTCGATGCACTGTGTGACATCGACGGCGACGGTAAATACGAAGTCGTCTACAACATGTACAACGACAAGGGCGACGACCAGTGGCACCTGGTGATCCGCGACGCGCTGACGGGCAAGGTGCGGTGGGGCCTGCCGAAGGTGTTCTTGAACGATTCGGTCGACCTCGACGGCGACGGCGTGCGGGAGCTGGTTGGGATTCACACGGAAGGACGTTTCTGCCAGGGGTTCGGGCGGGCTTTCATCGCCCACCTCGAGCCGGGCGGTCTGACCAAGCTGTGGGAGCACGAGGCCGCCCGGTGGCCGACCCGGCCAGTGCTCAAGATGCCCCGCGACCGGAGCACGTACCGCTCCGCCGGCGGGGCGGTCCAGGTCTGTCACGGCGATTTCGATGGGAACGGGCGCCGAGGCCTGATCTTCAGTATCCGGCCCGGTGGGACGGATACGCCGGAGACGTTCGGCGTGGTCGAGTGTGGTCGCGATGGCAAGTACCGACCGGCTTGGTCGGTCGAAGCGCCGGTGGCAACGTCGACGCAGGTGCGGGCCGTCGCCGACGGCGACGGCGACGGGGCGGACGAGGTGCTGCTGGAATGGCGGTCGAACGGGCGCGACGGAGCGGCGGCCTGTGGTTTGGGTGCCCGCCCGCGGATCGTCTCGTGGGAACCGTTGACGCCGCGACTCGCCCAGCCTATCGCGGCGGACATGCACGGACGAGGCCGGCTCACCGTCCTGGCCATCACGGCCGTGGACGAAGTGATCGCGATCGCACCACCCGCTAAGGGACAAGGCCGACCACGCGAGCTGTGGCGTCGTCGCGGTCGAGGCCATGACGCCTGGCTCGATGGCGCCAACTGTCTGTCGGCGGCCGACCTCACGGGCGGCGGCAGGTGCGAGGTGGTGCTGGCGGGCCAGGCCCCGTCGGGCAAGGCGAGGGTGACGGCCGTCGACGGCGAGGGCAAGACCGTCTGGCACGTCGACTACGACGACATCCACGGCCAGCGATACATCTTCCGGATGGGTGGCCTGACGCACCTGTGGGTCGCCCGCCTGACCGACCCGAAGCGGTGTGACGTGGTCGCGTCCATCATACGGAGCATCATGCATAGCGACGTGGCCTATGCGTTGCGGGGCACCGACGGCCGGCGGCTGTGGACGCAGCTCAAGGCCGGCAACACCGGCTACGGCGGCAGCGGGCTCGCCTTCGCCGACACGAACGGCGACGGGCTCGACGAGATCTTCTGCGGCTATCCCGACTGCTACTGGACGGCCGACGGCCGGACCGGCAAGGTCACCCGGTTCACCAACCCCGGCAAGGTGCTGCCCAACTGGGCGGCCTACGCGGTGCCCATCGTGGCCGACGTCAACGGCGACGGCAAACCGGAGGTGTTCCATCCGTCCCGGTACGTCTGGGGCCTGCTGACGCTAGACGGTAAGAAGATCTGGAACCTGCCCGCCGACGACGTGCCGCAACCCGGCGTGCTACCCGGGCTGGGCAACGTGGACGGCGACGGCAAGATCGCGCTCGGCGCGCCGTTCCCCGACGGGTTCCGCTGCTACGAGGCCGCCACCGGTCGGGCCAAGTGGAAGCTGGCGGTCCCGCCCGGGCCGTACGCGGGCACCGTGTCAGGCGACCTGGACGGCGACGGTCGAGACGAGTTCCTCTTCGCCGCGGGCGATCGCCTGGTGGCCGTCAAGGCCAACGGCGAGGCGGGCTGCGTCCTGTGGGAGGTCACGTTACCCGGACGGATCAGCGAGCCCGCGCTCGCCGACGTCGACGGCGACGGGCTCGGCGAGATCCTGGTGACCTGTGGCGATGGGATGGTCTACTGTCTGGACGGGGGCGCGTAATACCTGCAGAGGCTATCTCCCTGCCGGACGGTACGATGTCCGGCGCCGAATCGGCTTGGGGTCGGGCCACTACGTCGCTCGTGCACCACGGAACCCCGTTCGTCGAGGAGTAGAAGGTGGGTCAAGACGACCCGCCCGACCTGAACGATTGCGCGACGCGGGTGTAGTGTTCGGCCAGGTGCCGTGTCTATATAATGGATATGTTAGCCTGATCTGTGCATCGGCATTGCGGACGGCGGCGCGCCGGAGAACGGGGCCGGCGTGGCTCAAGATTGGCTTTGGAGACGGCATAGGCATGCGCACGGTCATTGTGATCACGGTTCTGGCAGCACTGGGCTCGGGGGGGTGGTACGGGTACAGCCATTGGATCAATCGGCCCGTGCCGGTGACGTATAAGACGGCCGAGGTCGAAAAGGGCACGGTGATCTCGTCCGTCTCGGCCACCGGCACGGTCGAGCCGCTGCTCAAGGTCCTGGTCGGCACCCAGGTCAGCGGGACCATCATGAAGTGGTACGCCGACTTCAACCAGAATATCAAAGAGGGCTTCGTGCTGGCTGAGCTGGACCAGGAACGATTCAAGGTCGTCGTGGAGCAACGGAAGGCGGCGGCGGCCGTTGCCAAGGCACGCGTCGAGGAGGCCAGGGCCCAGTTGACCAAGGCCAGCATGGATCGCGAACGCATCGAGCGGATGTTCAAGAAGGACGCTGCAACGGACTACGAGTTTCGCCAGGCAAAGGCCGACGAGGCGGTGTGCCGCGCGGGGCTTCTCGCGGCCCAGGCCCAGTCACAGGCCGCCGAGGCCGACGTTCAGCAGGCGACGGTAGAGCTCGACAAGACGATCATTCGATCCCCCATCGACGGCGTGGTCATCTCACGCGACGTGGACGAGGGGCAGACCGTCGCGGCGGCGATGAACACGCCGACGCTCTTCACGATCGCCAACGACCTGACCAAGATGCGCGTCAACGCCGCGGTCAGCGAGATGGACATCGGTAAGGTCGCCGAAGACATGAAGGCCGAGTTCAAGGTCGACGCGTATCCGGACAGGTCCTTCAGCGGCACCGTTTCGCAGGTCCGCTACGCCGAGAAGATCGAGAACAACGTGGTGACCTATACGACGCTGATCACCGTGGAGAACCCCGAGCTGCTGCTACGACCCGGCATGACGGCCAGGATTCAGTTCGAGGTCGAGCGGGTCGAGAACGCCGTCAAGGTCCCCAACGCCGCGCTGCGATTCATCCCCCGAGCAGAGAGCGAGAAGCTCAGGAAACAGACCGCCAAGAGCGAGACCTCGAAATCGCCCTGCGTCTACCGACTCAAAGATAACAGATCCGTCAAGATCGACGTCACGCTCGGCCTGACCGACGGGAAATTCACGGCCATCACCTCCGACAGCATCAAGCCCGGCGACACCGTTGTGACCGCCGAAGAAGGCGGCAAGCCCAAGAGGGGGCGGAGGGGACGGTAATGAGTGCCGCACTAGTCGACGTTCGCGACGCGTGGAAGTCCTACCACCTCGGCTCGGTCGAAGTGCCGGCCGTTCGCGGCGTGTCACTGCGCCTCGAGCATGGCGACTTCGTGGCCGTCACCGGCGCGAGCGGCTCGGGCAAGTCGACCTTCTTGAACCTGATCGGCTGTCTCGATCAGATCGATCGCGGCACCTATTCCTTCGAAGGCCGGTCCACCGAACGTCTGTCACGTCGCGATCTGGCCACGCTGCGGAATCGACGCATCGGATTCATCTTTCAGACGTTCAACCTGCTTCCGCGGTCGACGATCGTCTACAACGTCGCGTTGCCGCTCGCGTATCAGGGCGTCAAGCGACGCGAGCGGAACCGCCGCGCGGCCGAGATGCTGGAGCGCGTCGGGCTGGGCGACCGTCTCAAGCACCATCCCAATCAGCTCTCGGGCGGCCAGCAACAGCGCGTCGCAATTGCACGAGCCTTGGTCACCCAGCCGGCGATCGTGCTGGCCGACGAACCGACGGGGAACCTCGACAGCAAAACCGGTAAGGAAATCATGGAGTTCCTGCGGCAACTCAACTGCGACGAAGGGATGACGATCCTGCTGGTGACGCATGAGGCCGGCGTTGCCGGGTACGCACATCGCGAGATCGTCTTCCGCGACGGGCAGATCGTCAACGACGGGCAGCCGGCAGCCGTGGAAGAGGTTTCCGAGGTATCGTAGCGACATGGGCGTGCTGACCCTCATCAGCGAAGCGCTAAACGGTCTGACCAAGAACGTGGTGCGGACTGCGCTGTCGATCCTCGGCATCGTGATCGGCATCGCCTCGGTGATCGCGATGATGGCCGTGGGCACGGGGACGCAGAAGGCAGTCGAAACAGAGGTCTCCCGGTGGGGCGACGACTGGATCGTCGTGTGGTACGAGGGCCGGCAAAGAGGCGGCGTTCGCCGCAGGGCCGGCATGCTGCCGAAGGTCGTCGAGAAAGACGTCGAGGCCATTCGAGAACAGTGTCCCTCGGTCCGAGCGGTCTCTCCGGCCCACTACGCCGGCGGCAAGCAGGTCGTCTCCAGCTACGACAACTACAACACGACGATCCGCGGGATCGAGCCCAGTTGCTTCAGCATCCGGCGCTGGGAGGTCATGCGTGGTCGCGAGATGACGGATCAGGACCTGAGCCTGCGCCGTAAAGTATGTTGGCTGGGCATGACCGTTGTCGAGAAGCTGTTCGGCACGATCGATCCGATCGGCGAGACGGTCAGGATAGACCGGCATCCGATCGAGGTATGCGGGATCCTCACACCAAAGGGCTCCAGCGGCCGGGGCGACGACGCCGACGACTTGATCCTGATGCCGCTCACGACGGTCCAGACGCTCATCCTGGGCAACTACCCGCCACGCCTCTTCTATGCCGCCGCCAAGCCCACCGTTCCCATTCAAGAGGCGAAAGAGCAGATCCGCCAGCTCCTGCGCGAGCGACACCGCGTCGGCAAGGACGAAGAGGAACCGTATGGCATGTTTGACCGTGGCCAGATCGCCGAGTCGAACAGCAGAATAACCGGTACGTTCAAGATCCTGCTGACGTTCATCGGCTCGATCGCGCTGCTCGTCGGTGGCGTGGGCATCATGAACATCATGCTCGTCTCGGTGACCGAACGAACGCGCGAGATCGGCGTTCGGATGGCCATCGGCGCCAAGTCTCGCCACATCCTGACGCAATTCCTGTGCGAGGCCGTCGTCTTGTGCGCGATCGGCGGCGTGCTGGGCTTCGCGCTCGGCTGGGTGTTGGCGAATTTCACGGCAAATAAGTTCATGGAAGACCTGACGCAGGGCCTGCCCGTTCAGTGTGAGCTCTCTCCCACGATGGTGGCGGTTGCGATCAGTGTCTCGGCAGGCGTGGGCATCTTCTTCGGCTTCTATCCGGCATACCGCGCCAGTCGGCTCGATCCGATCGATGCGCTGCGGTATGAGTAGGGGATAGGGCATAGGGAATGAAAGGCGTCGTAGGAAGATGGGTTTGCTGGCTGTCATCACCGAAGCCTTGCATAGCTTGACCAAGAACGTGGTGCGCACCGGGTTGTCGATCCTGGGTATTGTGATCGGTATCGCCGCGGTGATCGCCATGATGGCGGTGGGTACGGGTACGCAAAAGGCGGTCGAAGAGGAGATCTCCCGGCTCGGCGATGATTGGCTCGTCGCGTGGTACGAGGGTCGCAGACGCGGGGCCGTCCGCCGGAAAGGAGGCGTTCTGCCAACCGTCGTTCAGGACGACGTCCAGGCCATCCGAGAGCAATGCCGAGGCGTCCGTGCCCTGTCCCTTGCACACTTCTTCGGCGACAAGCAAGTGGTCTCTTCCGTTGGCAATTACAACACGACGGTTCGCGGAATGGAGCCGTCGTGCTTCGACATCTTCCGCTGGGATGTGTTGCGCGGGCGCAAGATGACCGACCGGGACAACGCCTTGCGCAGCAAGGTCTGTTGGCTGGGAATGACGGTGGTGGAGGAGCTGTTCGGTACGCTCGAGCCGCTCGGGCAGACGATCCGGATCGACCGCCACCCTATCGAGGTGGTCGGCATACTGATGCCGAAGGGCTCGGACGCCGACGGCGAGGACCTCGACGATGTGATTGTGATGCCCCTGGCGACCTCGCAGACGCTGCTTGCCGGCAATCGCCCACCGGGCGTGTTCTTCGCCGCGACGGAGTTTGGCGTTCCTGTTCAGCTGGTCAAGGAGCGGATCCGTACCCTCCTGAAGGAGCGGCACAAGGTCGGCCCCGATGAGGAGGAACCCTACGGCATGTTCGACCGATCGGTGTACGCCGACGCGCGCGGCCGAATGACGGGCGCGTTCAAGACGCTCATGACGTTCATCGCGTCGATGTCCCTCCTGGTCGGCGGCGTGGGCATTATGAACATCATGCTGGTCTCGGTAACGGAGCGGACCCGCGAGATCGGCGTGCGGATGGCGATAGGGGCAAACTCGCGGCGCATCCTCACACAGTTCCTGTGCGAGGCGGTCGTCCTGTGCGCGATAGGCGGTGTGCTTGGCTTTGCGCTCGGTTGGGCCTTGGCGAACTTCACAGTAACCTCGTTCATGGGGGTTCTGACGAGAGGCCTGACCGTGCAGTGTGAACTCTCCCCCACGATGGTGGCCGTGGCCATCGGCGTCTCCGCGGGCGTCGGCATCTTCTTC
>Ga0180432_10011787_pt1 | contig 10265 bp, 10 predicted proteins | sample SS_ome_10_FD_132414 | JGI IMG/M metagenome (GOLD analysis project Ga0180432, IMG submission 132414) | Hypersaline lake sediment archaeal communities from the Salton Sea, California, USA - SS_1_MS_2 metaG | ecosystem: Environmental > Aquatic > Non-marine Saline and Alkaline > Hypersaline >...
AGGCGTATTTCGACGTGGACGCAAGCACGGTGGTCGACGGATCCGAATCACTCGGCGACGTCGCAGCATCGATCTGGGACCGCGTCATCGTGACAGCGTCGGGGCGAAACACGTACCTCGAGGAGTACCCGGCGCCGGGGGTTCAGGTCTGGGAGATGCTCGTTCGAGGTCCGACGGTGTGATGTGACCACGATCGGGGGGCGGCGTGTCCCGTTCGAGGATCTGTGCAGGGCGCTCGAGCGCTGTCTCTACCCGCGCGGCTTCGCACGCGAACGTGCGAGACGATGCGCGCGCATCGTCGCCGAGAACAGCCTCGTCGGGGTCGCCTCCCACGGCCTGAATCGGTTTCCGCGATTCCTCGAGTGGATCGAGAGGGGATGGGTCGACCCGTGCGGAACTCCGGAACGTGTCGCGACGTTCGGGAGCCTCGAACGCTGGGACGGTCACCTCGGGCCCGGCCCGCTCAATGCTGAGACGTGCATGGACCGCGCGACGAAACTCGCTGAGACGCACGGCGTCGGCGTCGTGGCACTTCGCAACACGAACCACTGGATGAGGGCCGGCACGTACGCGTGGCAGGCGGCCGACGCAGGCTTCGTCGGGATCTGCTTCACGAACACGGAGCCCAACCTGCCTCCGTGGGGGAGCTCGGAGCCGAAGCTCGGGAACAACCCGCTGGCGGTCGCGATCCCCAGATCCAACGGGCGGCACGTGCTGTTCGACGGTGCGATGTCCCAGTTCTCCTATGGAGCGCTGGAGACCGCGGCGCGGCGGAACGAGTCGCTTCCCGTGCCGGGTGGCTTCGGCCGCGACGGGGAGATCACCGACGACCCGGCGGAAATCCTGGCGTCGAAGCGCGCCCTGCCGATCGGCTTCTGGAAGGGGGCCGGCCTGTCTTTGGTGATGGATCTGCTCGCGGCAGTGCTGTCCGCCGGGCGCTCGACGTGCGAGTTGGGCACTCAAGACGGCGAGTATGGGGTGTCGCAAGTCTTCACCGCCTTCGGTCCTCGCCTGATCGGTCCGCTGGGGGCCGAACGGATCGAGGCGACGCTGACGGACCTTGAAGCGGCGGGCGACGATACCTCGGTCCGGTACCCCGGCGAACGTCTCTGCATGGTCCGCGAGAGGAACCTTCGCGAGGGCGTCCCCGTCGACGAGGCGATCTGGGAAGAGGTTCGAGGATTGGCGTCCGGATAGCGCGACGGCACAGCCGAGGGGCGTGGACGGAAGCGAGCGTCCGATCGTGCAACGTCGTGTAGAATGACGGTCCGCGCCGCGTTGCAGGGCGCAAGGAGGTGCACTGCACATGAGCATTGCCGACATGTTTGACCTCTCGAGCAAGGCGGTCGTCGTGACCGGCGGTTCGGGAGGAATCGGGAGGGGGATCGCCTTGCGCCTCGCCGAGGCGGGCGCTGCCGTCGTCGTGGGATACCGTACTGGCCGCGCGGCAGCAGACTCGCTGGTCGCGGAGATCGAAGGAGACGGAGGGCGAGCGAGAGCGGTTGCCGCAGACGTGACGGAGTCAGTCGGGGCCGACGGGCTCGTCGCAGCTTGTGTCGAGAGCTTCGGAGGGATCGACGTTCTCGTGAACAACGCGGGGGCATACCCGATGGCTTCTCTTCTCGAGATGACCGAGGAAGCGTGGGACGAGATGATCGCCGTCAACCTTCGCAGCACCTTCCTCTGCACGCAGGCGGCGGCCAGGCGGATGATCGATCGGGGTGGGGGAAGCATCATCAACATCGCGTCGATCGAGGCGGAGAACCCGGCGCCGATGCACGCGCACTACTGTGCGGCGAAAGCGGGGGTCGTCATGCTCACGGAAGCGTCGGCCGGCGAGTTCGGATCGCACGGGATTCGCGTGAACACGGTCTCTCCTGGCCTCATTTGGCGCGAGGGAATCGAGAAGGCTTGGCCAGACGGGGTCGAGCGATGGAAGGTCGCCGCACCACTCGGGCGGCTCGGAACCCCGGCGGACATCGCGAACGCATGCCTCTTTCTCGCATCCGACGCGGCGGCGTGGATCACCGGGGCGAATCTGCGAGTCGACGGCGGCGTGATGACCCATCAGATCTTCTAGCGGAGTCCTCTGACGAAGGGGAGGAAAGCCGAGTGAAAGCGATGCTTGAGGGGAAGAGGATCGTCGTGACGGGCGCCGGGCAGGGGATCGGTCGGGGCATAGCCCAAGCGGTAGCGGAGGCCGGCGCCGACGTAGGGCTGATTGATCTGAACGCCGATGGGCTGGGCGAGACGAGACGACTCGTCGAGGACGCGGGGCGGCGAGCGGTCGAGATCGCGGCAAACGTCGTCGACACAGACGCGATGAGCAGGGCGATCGAGCGCGTCGTGGCGGATCTTGGGTCGCTCGACGGGCTGGTCAACAACGCCGGCGTGATCGAGATGCAGCCGGCGAGTGAGGTCACGCGCGACGCGTGGGACAAGCAATTCGAGGTCAATGTCTGGGGGCTGATGAGCTGCTGCCAGCTTGCGGCGCGGCAGATGGTCGCGCAGGGGACGCCGGGTGCGATCGTGAACGTCGCGTCGAACGCCGGGAAGGTCGGGTACCAGAACATGTCCTGCTACAACGCGACGAAGGCGGCGGTGATCAACCTCACGAGGACGCTCTCCACGGAGTGGTCGGGGCAGGGAATCAACGTCAACGCGGTTTGCCCCGGAGGCGTTGAGACGCCGATGTTGAAGCGAGCAGCGGCGTGGGTGGCAGAGCGGATCGACCTCGATGCGGACGGGCTGTACGCCGGGATGAAGCCGAATCTGATGGAGCGCCACATCCGGCCGATCGAGGTCGGGCGGGTCGTCGCGTTCCTCCTCTCGGACCAAGCGATCATCATCCGCGGTCAATCGATCAACGTCGACGGCGGAGACACCCCGTACTAGTCTAGTCGGAGCTTCGTCAGTCGAAGACCGAATCTTCAGCGACCCACGGCGGGGCACTGACGGCGAGGAGAACCAGGTCCTCCTCGAGTTCGTTGAAGATCTGGTGCCGTTCGCCGGGCTCAATGAGGCACGTGTCGCCCGCACCCACGTTGTGAGTGTGCCCGTCAACGACCAGACGCCCCTTCCCGCGGAGGACGTAGTAGGTCTCCTCGGAGCGGACGTGCCGGTGCCGCGCGGACGACCCACCCGGTCGGATCACGATCTCGGCGACGCTGTGGGTGGTCGTGCCGCCGAGAGCAGCGGGAGCGCCGACGAGTTCGAACACCGTCTCGCCCCGAGACTTGACCAGAGGTTCCCGTACGTCAGCCCGTCGCGCCAGGCGCATGACTCTCCTTGTGGAGGCGTCGAATCGCTCGCAGGGCGACGTCGATCTCCCGGTCGACGGCGTCGCGGACGACTTCGCGATGGGGATCGTACTGGCCTGCCTCGATCGCGCCGGGATCGGCGTCGACGGCGACGATTGCGCCGGTGCGGACGCCGCGGAGCAGACCGATGATGAACAGGACCGAGCACTCCATCTCTACGCAGACCGCGCCCGCGTTCGCGTACGTCTTCAGGCCCAGGTCGAGGACGCCCGGGTAGAACGCGTCGATGGTGACGCCGATTCCGCGGTGGGATCGGCCATCCGCCTCACGCGCAGCGCGCCAGAGCGCCGCCGTCAGGTCCGGGTCAGCAAGAGCTGGGACCTCGAGTGGTGCCAGCTGGCGGGAGGTTCCCTCAGCGCGAACCGCACCGAGAACCACCACGAGGTCTCCAGGCCGAACGCTCTCGCGCAGTGCGCCGGCCGTCCCGACGCGGACGAGGGTCCTACCGCCGGCACGGATGGTTTCCTCATAGGCGACCGCGGCGCCGGCGGAGCCGACGCCGGCGGAGACGACGCCGACCGGAACCCCGTCGTACTCGCCGCGGTAGGAGTGATACTCGCGATTCGCCGCGACCCGCACGCTCCCCGAGAGGCGTCCAGCGATTGCTTCGGCGCGTGCCGGATCCCCGGGGAGGAGGATCGATTCCGGGAGATCGCCGGCCTCAAGCTTCAGATTCGGGCAGGTCATCGTCACCTCACATCACCTCCGAGCGGATCGACCGCGTACAGCGACTGGCGGGCCCGAGCTGCCTCACGCCAGGAAAGAGGGAGACATCGTCGATAGAACGAGGCGGGCCACGTGGTGCTCGATGTCGTCCGGAACTCGGTGAACCTTCGCAGGCAGGGCGTCCGCGTTCTTGGCAAGGTACTCCTGGCTGAGCGCTTGCAGGGCGAACGAAATGTCCATGATCTCCACCGGATGTCCGTCGGCAACGCTCAGGTTGACGAGTTCGCCCTCACCGAGGAGGTAGAGGGTTCGGCCGTCGGGAAGCTCGAAACCGCGCACGCCGTCCCGGGAGACCGTTTCGCGGTTCGCCATCTTCCGGAGCTCCGTGACGTCGATCTCGAAACCGAAGTGGCCCGCGTTCGCCAGCACGACGCCGTCCTTCGCCTGTTCGAGTTCCGGTCGGCCGACCGCGCTCGGCTGGCCGGTCGCCGTGATCACGTAGTCTGCGCGCCGCATCCCCTCGGACAGACTGACGACCTCGTACCCTTGCATCAGCCCTTCGACCGCCGCGATCTCATCGATGTCGGTCACCAGGACGCGGGCTCCGAGCCCGGCGGCGCGGAGAGCCAGCCCCCGGCCGCACCAGCCGTATCCGATGATCAGGACCTGCTTGCCTGCGACGAGCAGGTTGGTGGCGCGAAGGATTGCGTTCCACGTGGACTGGCCCGTCCCGTAGCGGTTGTCGATCAGGTGTTTCATCCGCGCGCTGTTGACCGCGATCGCAGGGATCGGGAGCCTGCCATCCCGTTCGAGCGAAAGGAGCTGCTCCACACCGGTGGTCGTCTCTTCGCTCAGCCCCTTCAGTTCGGCGAACCGTTCGATTCCCACCTCCGCGATCCTCTCTACGACCTCGCCACCGTCCTCGACGATGAGGGTCGGGCGCGTCTCGAGCAGCGCGTCGATGTGCTCGCGGTGCTCCTCCTGGGAGACGCCACGGCGAGCGTTGACGGTGATTCCCTCCGTCTCAGCAAGCGCCGCAGCGACGTCGTCTTGCGTCGCCAGTGGGTTGCTTTCGATCACGTAGAGCGATGCGCCGCCCTCGGCGAGCGTCATCGCCAGGGAGGCCGTCTTGGCCTCCAGGTGGAGGGACATCCCGATGCGATGGCCCGCGAGCGGCCGCTCTTCACGGAACCGCGTCGCGATCTCTCGCTGGATCGGCATGTGCCCTCGTGCCCAATGGATCTTTTGGCGTCCGCTTCCGATTGCGTCACTCATCGTCCGACCTCCCCTCGACGACCCCTCGGAACTGGTGCGACAGCAGGCACAGCGTTGCGATCTCTTCCAGCTTCACTGCGGCGGTGAACGCTTCGTCGAGTGTCGCCCCAACGCCGACCGCTCCGTGGTGCGAGATCAACACGAGTTTCCCGAGGCCGAGGGCATCGGCCACCGAGCGTGCCAAGTCCCACGATCCGGGAGGATGATGCCGGGAGACGGGAACGACGTCGCCGTAGACCAGTCGTCCCTCGTCGTGGGGAATCGGAAGCTCTCGAAGGGCGATCGCGGCCGCCGTTGCGTGCAATGAATGGGTGTGCACGATCGCGGCGACGTCGGGTCGCTGCGCGTAGATCGCTGCGTGCATTCGCCATTCGGACGACGGGTCTCCGTCTCCGGAAAGACGACAGCCTTCCATGTCCGTCTCGATGATCTCCTCGATCCCGATCCGGTCGTAGGGAATGCCGCTTGCCGTGATCAGAAGGCCACTGCCCGTGCGCACCGAGACGTTTCCAGAGCTTCCGGTAGCCAATCCGTGCTGCGCCATGGCCACCGCGGCGTCCCGTACGGCCCGGCGCTGATCGAGCAGCGCATCGCGAGTTGTATCGTCCAAGGCCACCTCCTCGATCCTAGTGGGCAGAGAAGTCGAACGGGCTGCGGTACACGCCTCGCTCGGTGACGATCCCGGCGATCAACTCCGCCGGGGTCACGTCGAACGCCGGATTCCATGCCTCTGCTCCCTCGGGTGCGAGCCGGGTTCCGAACGGCGCGAGCACCTCGTCCGCCGAACGTTCCTCGATCGGAATCCCTTCGCCGGTCGCCGTGCCAGCGTCGATGGTCGACGTGGGTGCGACGACGTACAGAGGAATCCCGTGCTTCTCCGCCAGCACGGAGAGAGAGTAGGTACCGATCTTGTTTGCCGTGTCGCCGTTTCGCGCGATCCGATCGGCCCCGGCCAACACTGCGTCGATCGGCTGGGTCTTCATCAGGGCGGCGGCGGCGCCGTCGGACAGAAGGCGGAACGGAATCCCGTCGCGGAGCAACTCCCACGCGGTGAGGCGGGCGCCCTGCAGCCGGGGCCGCGTTTCGCACGCGTACACCAAGCGCAACGTTCCCCGGCCGTACGCCGTGTGGATGACGCCGTAGGCGGTTCCGATTCCGCCGGTCGCCAGCGCCCCGGTATTGCAGATCGTGAGAACCGTCGCGTCCTCGGGCAGCAGGTCGGCTCCGAAGGCCCCCATCGCGCGGTTGGCCGCGATGTCTTCCTGATGAATCCGGCGGGCCTCCGAGAGCAGGGCCTCGAAGACGAGCGGCTCGGGTGCGCTCGCGGCAGATCGGTACGCCGAAAGCATCCGCTCGATCGCCCACGTGAGGTTCACGGCCGTCGGCCGGGTGTCACGTAGAGCGGACGCTGCCTCGCGCATCAGGTCCGGCGGAACCTGCGTCTTCTGACCGCTCTTCTGCGCCGCGAGCGCCATCCCGTACGCTGCCGTGATGCCGATGGCCGGAGCGCCGCGGACGCGCATGACGCGGATCGCTTCCGCGACGTCCTCGACCGACTCCAATCGTCGGACGATCGTCTCGCGCGGGAGTTTCGTCTGGTCGAGGAGGTCGATGCCGCCGTCGCGGTACGCGACTGGACTGAAGACCTCATCGAACGAAGGGAGCCTCGATCGGTCGATCATTGCTTGATGTAGTGCTTGCCGAGCGCTGCGGGGACCTGCGCTCGCTTGATCAGGAACGCGAGAACGAGGACCGTGATCAGGTAGGGCAGCATGATCGAGAACTGGCTGGGGATGTACGGCTGCAGCCGCATCTGAAGCGCGTCGATGAATCCGAACAGAAGTGCTGCGCCCAAGCCTCCGACGGGCGTGTAGTTGCCGATCACCATGGCGGCGATCCCGATGAAGCCGCGCCCGCCAACCATCCCACTTGTGAACCGACCGACGTTGTTGAAGAAGAACGCACCGGCCAGCCCGCAGAGCATTCCGTTCAGGATCGTGTAGACGTACTGGGTCCGGTGAACGTTGATTCCGGCGGTGTCCGCCGCTTCCGGCTTCTCGCCGACGACACGAAGCCGGAGACCCCACTTCGTGTGGAAGATGAAGACCTGCGAGACGGCGATGATCGCGAACATCGCGCCGACGATGTACCAGCTGTTCAACGTGTCCGAGTACGACGAGGTTCCTCGCCATCCCCACACCGCTGTAGTGATGAACAAGGCCAGACCGGCGACGAGGATGTTGATTCCGATTCCGGACACCACATGGTTCGCGCGGAACCGGATGCACCAGAGCGCGTGCAACGCGCCCGCCAGGCCTCCGGAGAGGACGCCTGCCACGAGGCCGACGAGCGGCGACCCGGTGAAATACGCCACGAGCGCCGAAACGAGCCCCCCCAGCACCGCTGTTCCCTCCACCCCGACGTTGATGATTCCAACGCGCTCGGAGAACGTCTCTCCCAGGGCGATCAGGGCAATCGGGGTCGCGAGTCTGAGGGTGGCGAGCAGGAGGTGGACGGTGAAGATATCTGCGAGGATTCCCCAGATGTTCATTCCGTCGGTCGCCCTCCTCCGTCGCGAAGCCGGCGAGCGGGTGAACGCGCCCTACCGCACGCCGATCGCAGAACGTGTCTGATCCACTGAGGACCGGACACGCCGGCCTTCCGGGCCAATTGGCGGACGAGTGAGGGTGCGATGATGAAGAAGATCACGAGTCCCTGGAGGACGGCGGCGATGTCCGCAGGCGCGGCGCCCGATCGTTGAACTTGCATTCCTCCCGCGCGGAGTGCGCCCATCAGGAGCGCAGCGAAGATCGCACCGACCGGGTGAGCGCGTGCGATCAGTCCACCAGCGATCCCATCCCATCCGTATCCTGGAGAGAATCCGTCGACGAAACGGAAGTGCGTGCCCAGGACCTCGCCGGCACCGGCGATGCCTGCGAGAAGCCCGGCTACGGAGAGGGCGAAGATCAGCTTCCGCTTCGTCCGCACCCCCCCGTACTCGGCCGCGGTCAGGCTCTGACCGACAGCGCGCAGCTCATACCCGGAGCGGGTGCGGAACAGGTAGTACCAGACGACCACGACGGCGATCCCAGCCACCACGATCGCCCACGAGACCTGCGTCGGCGGCATGATGCGCGAGTACTGAGCTGTGAGGGCGATCCGCGCAGTCTGGTTGGCTTGATACTTCGGATCGTGAAGCGGGCCGCGCGGCGCGACCAGGTAGTCGGTGAGTCCGATCGCGACGTACGAGAGCATCATCGTCGTGACGAACTCGTTGACGCCGCGTTTCGCTTTGAGGTATCCGGGGATCCAGCCCCAGAATGCGCCGGCCATGCCCCCGGCGAGCAGTGCGACGATCGTGTGTAGGACGATCGGCAGCTGCAGCTGAGCGGCGACCACGGCCGCCGTGATCGCTCCGATGTACATCTGCCCTTCGGCGCCGATGTTGAACAGCCCGGATCGGAACGCGAACAGGAAGGACAGCGACGTGAGGATGATCGGCGTCGCTTTCGTCAGGGTTTGGCCGATGGCGAGCCTTCCGCCGAACGCCCCTTTCCAGAGGTTGAGGAACACAGCCGGAATGGAGTACCCGGCTGCCCAGAGGATGATGCAGCCGATCCCGAACGCGAGCAGAATCGACGTCAGGGTAATCGCGGTCTCCTTCAGGAACGTGGATCCTCTGACGTATTGAATGGAAGACGCCAGGGACTCCCGGATCCGTCCTCGGCCTGCGCTCATGCGTCCGGCCCTTCCAATGAGCTGGCGGACGAGGAACCGCTCAGCATCAGTTCGCCCAGCTCGGCGCGATTCGTCTCCTCCGGATCCCGGGTCGCGACGATGCGTCCGTTGTAGATGACGGCGATCCTGTCGCTCATCCGCATCACTTGGTCGAGATCCATCGAGATCAGAAGGATTGCGGCTCCCTTGTCGCGCATCTTCAGCAGCTGCTCGTTGACGTACTCGATACCTCCCACGTCGAGCCCCCGGGTCGGCTGGGATGCGACGATCACGCGCAGCTCCTTGGAGAACTCGCGCCCGATGATGAGGCGCTGTTGGTTCCCGCCGGACAGGTTCTCGGCGTGGGTGTGCACCGACGGCGTCTTGACCCCGAATGCGTCGATGATCTCGCGGGTGAACCGGGTCATCGCGCCCTGGCTCAGCCAGAACGGCGACGGGGCAAAGGCCCTCTCACGCTGCCGCCCGAGGATCGCGTTCTCCCGGAGGGAAAACGTCATGACCAGGCCGCGGAGATGCCGATCCGCGGGGATGTGTGAGATCCCGGCGCGGATGAACGCGCTCGCGCTCCGCCCGGTCAGGTCCGTCTCACCGAGGAGAATCCTCCCCGCCGTCGCCGGGCGCAGGCCGGTCAGCACTTCCGCCAACTCCGCTTGGCCGTTTCCTTGCACGCCGGCGATTCCCAGGATCTCGTTCTTTCGTAGTTCGAGGTCGATTCCCCTGAGAGCCTCGATTCCGCGGTCGTCACACGCCTTGACTTGAGTCGCCTTCATCACCGCGTCTCGCGCCCCGCCGAATTCGCTCCGGCGGACGGTGAACACGACGTCCCGCCCGACCATCATCTCCGCAAGCTCCCTCTCCGTGGTCTCGGAGGCGTTGACCGTGCCGATGACCTTCCCCTTGCGGAGGACGGTGATCCGGTCGCACATCCCGATGGCCTCGCGCAGCTTGTGCGTGATCAGAACCGTCGACTTGCCCTCCTCCTTCAGTTTCAGGAGCGCCAGTCTGAGGTGCTCGACCTCCTGCTCGGTGAGAACCGCGGTCGGCTCGTCGAGGATCAGCGTATCCGCGCCGCGGTAGAGCGCTTTGATAATCTCTACTCGCTGCTGCTCACCCACCGGAAGCTGCTCGACGCGAGCGCGTGCATCGATCGGGAGCCCGTACTGCTGAGAGAAGGACTCGATCTTCCGGATGGCGGCGTCTTGGTCGAGGAGCACGCCAGACTTCGTCGGCTCCTGACCGAGCATGATGTTCTCGGCCACCGTGAGC
>Ga0180432_10011788_pt1 | contig 10265 bp, 5 predicted proteins | sample SS_ome_10_FD_132414 | JGI IMG/M metagenome (GOLD analysis project Ga0180432, IMG submission 132414) | Hypersaline lake sediment archaeal communities from the Salton Sea, California, USA - SS_1_MS_2 metaG | ecosystem: Environmental > Aquatic > Non-marine Saline and Alkaline > Hypersaline >...
GCATCCCTCTTTTCGGCCGCAACGAGCCGTTCTCGACTGCGTAGGCTGGTCTCGTTTAACGAGTTGCTAAACCTACAGTTTAGCTTGCCGAGGCTTTGTCAGTAAAGCATATAACCTGCATTTTTCGACCATCCTCACCCAACATGGCCGTCCGACTACCCCCCCTGCTTGGCCCAGCGGCTGTTGCGGTACTGCGTATTGAGGATGCTTCTGGCTTTCGCGGCCCGTTCCGTCTTGCGAAGCTTCTCCCACAGCTTCGCCAGATTGGCCAGAGCCTCGGCGTGAGCGGCGGGATCGGTGAAATACAGCAGATCGACGTGCAGGTAGGCCATCAGGGCCTCCTTGTCGCGTCCGGCCTTCAGGTGGGCGGCTCCCAAGGTATTGTAAGCCACGGCGTGCAATTGCTTCTGCTCGCCGTCGGCCTTGGAGATGACCTTCTCGACCAAGGTAATAGCTTCCTTGTCCTTGCCCTCGGCCGCCAAACAACGAGCCAATCCGAGGTTGGCGTTGAGTATTTGCACTTGCGCGGCATCGCCGCTAGCCGGCGTGCTGGTGACCTTCTCGAAGGCGGCCTTGGCCTCGGCCGTTTTGCCTTGGGCCAGGAGCGATTTGCCGATGGCGACGCCGGCTCGCATCTTGTAATCGGGCCAAGGCGCGGCGGCTACCTGCTTGTAGTAAGGCGAGGCCATTTCGTAGCGGCCGATAGCGGCCAACAGATCGCCGACGATTTCGCACGCTTCGAGATAATGGTAGCTTTTGCCGTTGTTTCTGACGAAGCCGATCATGGCGCTACCGGCTTTCTTCATGTCCCCACGTCCGACCAATGCGAGTTCCGCGGCGCATACAGCGTTGTAGAAGTCGAGGTCCTGCTTCATGGTCGGCGTAAGGCCGTCGCTTTTGACGCGAGCGAGAGCCTCCAAGGCGTCCTCGTAACGACCGCCCGCCACGGCGTCCTTGGCCGTTCGCAAGGAGGAAGGCTCCCCTTCATACTTGATATACGAGATTTCGTTGACCGGAACTTCCCGGTCGACGCCGGCATTGGATTGCAGGATGACTGTGTGGGGGCTTATTTTGAAGATCTTCCCCGCGAGTTCCTTCCCGCTCTTGAGCTTGATCGAATCGATGGCCCGACATGTGTCGGCGGCGGCCAGACACGCGGCAACCGCCACGGCGAGCGCCGCGGCGCGTTTCAACATGCTTCTTCCGAGCGATCTTTCTTGCGTCATTTTCCGGATCATGAGGATTTCCTCCTGCGTTCTATTCGCATTATTCGTTGATGGTTGGCCTTATTATTCAAACTCGCCTTGGAACCCGAAGCATGCCGCACGGTCGACCGCGATCGGTGCCAAGGTCCGGCGGCGAGCTATTTCTTGCTTTTCTCGGCGGGTTCCTCGGCAACCTTGGGCCTCTTCAGACCGGTCGGTTTCTGGCTGAGAAGCTCCTGGACGCTTCGGAGCAATTTATCGTATTTCTCAAATTGCGTGTCGCTCATTTTGGCGTATCTGCTTCCGATACTCTTTATTTCGCGTTCCGCCTGTTTGAGCAATTTGGTTCTGGCTTCGCCCGATTTGCTCAGGGCGTATTCCTTGCGGCAAAAGACGACGTTGTAGAGGGCCTCGTGCAGGACGTCGCGGTACTTGGGCGAACGGGCCACGCGTCTGGCAATGTTGAGCCATCCCCAGATCTCCTCGTGCTCGGAACTTCCCGTCATGGCCAGCTTGTAGTAAGCCGGTTTCTCGGCCGCCCAATCCTGATACGTATAGGCCGCCTGGACCTGGCCGTCGACCATGGTCTCCTTTTCCTTGAGCACCTTGAGCAGTTCCCGCAGTGCGTCGGCGTACTTGCCGGTTCTTCGCAAGCAGGTGGCGTATTTGATTCTCACGGTGAACACGGCCGTCGGCTGGGGGGCGAAGCTGGGATCGCTTTCGCACTTGGCCAGGATGGCTTTATAGGCAGCGGCGGCCTTGCCGTAATATCTCTTGGCGTCGGCCGTGGGCTTCACGCCGGTGTCGTAACCGGCTCCCAAGGCGGCGAACGTCGAGGCAACCCAGTTGAGAGAATTGAACGTGTTTCCGGTAGACTGCTTGCTGATTCTCTCCAAGAACATTTCGAACGCGTTGGAGACCTTCTTCAACTCGGCCGTGTTCTTTTCCTCTCTCAGGGCGTTGAGTTTGTTCTGAAGTTCGGCGCCCAGGCTGATGTAGATTCTCGTCAGCTTCATGTCGGCGTCGGCGTCGCCGCTCTTCTTAATCATGTCCTCCAGGGTGCCCATTATGGTCTTGGCCTTGTCCAATTCGACGTTGGAGACGTACGCCCTCAGAGCCACTTTGTAGACCTCGACGTCGAACTTGGGCGCCTTGGTGGAGGGATCGCCGGCTTTGACCAGCGTAAGCGCGCCGATGGTGGGATCGGTGAGCCAGGTGAGCGCCTTCTGGGGTTCGCCCAGTTTTAGGCAGACGTGAGCATAAGAGAGAACGGCGGCCATGATACTCTGGTTCACCCCTTGTTCGCCGTCGGCGACCGCTTTCTTAGCGACCGTAAGTCCCCCGGCGAGGCTCTTCTCGGCCGTCGCCAGCCAATCGTCCAAGTCGGCCTTCTCGGGTCGCTGTCCCTCGGGCAATCGCATGGCACGGATGTAATCTCCCCAAGCCTTCTGTCCGACCATGATCTCGGCGTCGGCCCGTTTGGGAGAATCGGCGCCGATGTTCTCCAGGTATTCCCTGGCCTTCGCCAAGTCATTGGAGACCACGGCCGAATGGATCAACATGAACCAGGCGTTGTCGGCCTCCGGCTCGCCCGGCCATGTGGCGGCGATGTCCTTCGCGATTCGCACCATGCGGTCGCTCTCGAAGGTATGGTCTTCGCCGGCCGCGACGGCCTCGGTGCGAAGTTTTCCGTACGCCGCCATGGCGATGCCGGCTCCGGACTTGCCGCCCGGCGAGTTGGGGTACTTGTTGGCGAGAAACTGGCCGTAAACGGCCGCGTCGAACATGTCGCCTCGCAACCAGTGCAAGTGGCACAGGTAATATCGCACCACGTTGACCTGATCGAGGTTGTCGTCGGGAGTTTGCATCGCCAATGCCATGCGGTAGTACTTGATGGCGTCGTCGCGGGCCTTGTCGTGCTTCTCGGTCAACTCCTTGAGGGTATCGCCCTCGGCCGTTTGCATTTGCATGTCCAAGGTCGCTCGCAGGTCCCAGGCCATCTTGGCGCGGTCGGAGGCCTCGGCGAAATTGGTCGGCTCGGCCAAACCGGCCTCGGCGCCGCCGGAAAGCTCGGGTTGCAGCAAGGCCGTTTGGGCCTGTCGCTTATATTCGCCGGGGGACTGGGATGCCTCGGTGAGAAGTTCCTTGGCGAGTTTCAACGCGTCGCGTCGCGTTTTGTCTTTCGGCTCGAGAGTCTTGGCGTACTCCAAAGCGGCCAATCCGCCGAAGTACTGGATGGCAAGCCCTTCGGCGCTGACGCGTTCGTTGGGACGCGCGGTTTGGTCCCAGTCGGCTACCGCCTCGGCGGCTTCTTTGTACTTCTTCACATCCGGCAGAAGATAGATCTCCAATTGCAGTACGAGGGCCTCGTTTTTTCGGGCACGACTGAAGTCGGAATCCTCCCCGCCTTCCTGGAGGTCCGTCAGGATTTCCAGGGCCTTCTTGTTGTTGCCCAGTTCCTTGTAGCAACGGGCCTCGCCGACCGCCGCGAACAACGCCCAAGAGAAACTTGCGTACTTGCCGTACAAATCGGCGTACTGCTCGGCGGCCTCTTTGAGCGCCTTCTTGCTCTCCTCGCTGCCCGGTTCGTAAGTCTTCGAGATATAGTAGGTGACTTGCGGCAAATCCAGCCGGGCCCTGAAGAGTCTGTAGTTCACCAGTACCCGTTTTTGGGCAAGCTTGGTGTCGTTGGGGTCAATCGTCTTGTACTTGTTGCGCTCGGATTGCAGTTGCTTCTCGATTACGACGAAGGCCTTCTTGGCTTCCTCGTACAAAGCCCTCGCTTCGGTGTGGAGCGACTTTCTTTGCGTGGCCGAAGTAGTCGGCTTGGCGGCCTGATCCATCTTGATCTTGGCCCGTGCCGAAACAATACCGGCAATTTGCCGATTGGCGCTGCTGGCCTTGGGGTGTTTGGGATGCTCTTTGAGGAACTTCTCCAGCGCCGTGCGAGCGGAGTCGAGGTTCTTCTCTCGCACGGAAGTCGATTGACTGGAACGCAAGGCGGATTCGATCCAGGTCAGACCGATTTCGTAATCGATCGACTCGCGAAAGTCTCCGCCGACCAGATTGCTGGTGCGCATCATGTCGAGATAGTCCAAGGCCGTGTCGAACATCTGCTCCTCGCGCAGACGAGCGAGGAACTCCTCGGCCTCCTCGACGGCCAGGCTCGGCCGCGCCGTCGGGAACATCCCAAGGATCGCCACGGCGGCCAACAACAGGCTTCGCAGCGCCCAGCCGAACGGATTGAAACCCCGCCGACATGCCGAGAACTTCTTCAGGCGACTGGACATGCTTCCCGCGAGATGGTGTATTTTATTGGTCATGGATAGTCCCTCAATGATTCCGGGTATTCCAAGATTCCGGTCACTTCGATTCGGTATGCCCCGATTCGGTACTCCACGATTGCGATTGGCAACGATAAGGCGACGCTGTCGACCGCCTATCCGATCCGCCGCGGGCGGAGTGATGAAAAAGGGAAATGGCTCCGCAACATCTGCTGCTCTAGATTAGCCAAACACGCTTTTAGTTGTGGTGCCTGTCCTCTTTTTCATCACGTTTTCATCAGTCCCCGCCATGGGTGGCTCGACGATCCGGTTCCCGATGTGCCCGAAGCACTACCCGCGGATTGGCCCCGCCACGTCGACAACTCCCCTTTATGAAAACCTAGCGGGCAGCCGTCACGATGGCAAGAAAACCGGGATATCCGGAAGCACAGCCATATCGAGTGGGTTCCGGGCCACCCAACTTGGCTTTATCTTGTTGATCGATTCCGGGTTGCGAGAATCTTCACAAACCACGCGGATTTGTTGCAGCCTCACTCTTCCAGGATAGGTTATCTCTATTTTACTCTTTCCACAAGTCGCCGAAGCCCGTTTTTCCTTTCATGAGGCGCCTTTTTACCGCCGACGCCCCACATTGCGATACGGTCTGGCCTTTCGGGCCTCGTCAATTAGATTCAACATGCCAACGAAACTAGGGTTATTGAAAAGCCGGGTATCTGCCTGGCCAGCCACTAACAGCGCCCTATCCAATGCCTTACCCTTATCTTTGGGCGGTATGTCGACGAACGGCGAGTGGCGAAGTATCTCGGCTGTTTCGGCGGCAATGGTCGCCATTTGCAGCGACAAGGGAGAGTCCAGCCAAGTCTTGGCAAACTGCCCCCGATCCACCTTCTTGACGATTGGCGAGGCTTCGCTGCCGTCTGGATTATTCCAGGTCAACTCGGCCGAGGCCACCTCACCTCCGGTGTCCTGCTTCAGCAGTACCTCGTACACCACCGTTGCCGATTGGTCGCAGTGGAAATCGGTTCCCGGTTTCGCCGGCATTAGGCCCGCCAGTGCCTTTGCTTCATGGCCCAGAAGGCGGTAAGCCAGCACCGTTTTCGGGTTGAAAGTCACTTGCAATCGGGCCCCGGCGGCCATCAATTGCGACTTTCCGGTGAGAATCTCCAGCATGGCCCAACGTATGCCCTCGGCGCTTGCCGTGCGATGGACTTTCCCGCCGGCGGCTTCGGCGATCAGCGACAGTTGGCGGTCGGGCTCTTGCTCTTGTCCCAAGTCGATCACGTCGAGGCGTATTCCGTCCCGCGCTTCGTCCCTCAGCCGGCTTTCTATCCGTGCCAAGGAATTTCCGTCCAGTTTGCCCAGCCCGTCGGTCAGCAGCACGACACTGGTGGGCATGTCTTGTTCGGAGGCCTGGTATCGAGCCACGGCGAACGCCTGACGGAGCCCCGTGCCCACGTTCGTCGAGTTTTCCACGGCCATCGATTCGACGGCGGCGACGATTGCCTCGGCGTCGACTTTCGACGCGTTCTCGATCAACAGATGGGCGTTTTCGCTGAAAGTGACAACCGAGATTCGGTCGTCATCGCCCAGTTGGCCGGTCAACTGCCCAATGCAGCGGCGGACCATTTCCAGGCGACCGCCCCAACGCATGCTCGTCGATACGTCGACTGCCAACACCAGATGGGCTCCCTCTCGCCCGGCGTCACGGAAGGCCGGAGCCTTCACGCCGAATTGCAGCAACCGCATATTCTCGCCGCCGAAGGGCGACGGCCCCGCCGCCGTCGTTAGCCTAAGCCCGCTTCGGCTCGGCGCCGGGAAATCGTAATCCACGGCGGCCAGGAACTCTTCGGTTCGCACCACCTCGGGCGCGGGCAGCATGCCGTCGTCCAGGTATCGACGCGTTAGATCGAAGCTGGACGTGTTAACCCCCAAAGGCGCTTCGCTATATCGAAGAGCTTGGTCGGCAGACGGGGAAACGAAGGGAAACACGCCATGACGGATGAAGGCCGCCAAAGGGAATCCGCGTACCAGCGGCGGATCGATTCCACGCGGACTTAGACCGGGAACCTTCTCCAGCTCGTCCAAGGCGTCGTACATATTGTGCGAACCGAACACTCCCCAGCGTCGAAACGTGGCGCTATCCGTGCCGGGGCGGTTCGACGGGATAGTCAATATGTCGGCCAACTCGCTCATCGTCCGCCGCCTTAGGAACTGGCCCTCGGAGAGCAACAGCGGAGAAACCGGCACACTCTCGGTCGGCGGCAACGGTCCCATTGCCTCGTCGTCGGAGACCGTGGCGAGGAACTCCAGCGAAGCCGCCTCGGCCGGCTCAAGGCGGGCCATCTCAAGCTCGATCCGGTCGGTTTGCGAGGCCAGTTGCGGCCGGGTGTCGAATCGCGAAGCATGAACCGCCATCAACAGCAGGACCATGGCGCCGACATACGATACCCCTATGGCAACCAACAGCGATACGGCCGTGGCCAAGTCGGAAAGCCTGGCCAGCGGATGGCGCCGCCGGGCCAGCAATCGCAGACGCCCCAACAGCCCGGCGGGAAGCGGCACGTCGCGCACCGCTTCGTCCAGGTCCTCGTCGTCGACCAACGAGGCCCAACGCAGCCGCTCGGCGAAGCCTTTCGGCAACGGAACCGCCCGCAGTTGGTCGTCCAACCAACTGTCCGAGTCGGACCAGTTTTCGGCATTGGGATCTTGCGGGGACATGGTTAACGCTTCAGATGGGTGGTGGTAAGTTTCCGTATAGGGCGGACGATTAATAACTTCCCGGTTTTCTCGACATCGTTTAAACCTAACCCAAAGCTTGTGACCGCTCGGGGTTGGGACGGAATTGTCGGCCCGTCCTTGAGCAGTGAGCTTTGAGCCATGAGCCACGCGCAAGCGTTGGTAACATCGATCGTCCATCCATACGCGGCAGCGCTTGGCTCATAGCTCAACGCTCACAGCTCTAACTTACTCGCGCCGGGCGGAATCGTGTCTTGGGGGGTGCAACGTGTCTCGGTGCTAGTTGATTCCGCGTGCGGCCACGAAATATTCCCTCAGTTTCTTTCGTGCCCGACTTACTCGCGAGAGGACCGTTCCAAGCGGTATATCGAGTTGATCGGCGGTCTCCTGGTGGGTCAGCCCGGCAACCACGACCAACAACAGGGCTTCCTTAAGGTCGGCCGGCAGTTGGTCGAGGGCCTTTTGCATCTCGTCGGTATATTCGTCTCTTAGCGGGTCGTCCGCCAGAGTTGGAATCTCGATCTCATTGTCACCGGAAACAGGGGTGGGGGGTGTCGGCTTTCGCCAGTGGTCGGCGACTCGACGACGTAGGATCGTGGCCAACCACGCACGACCGCTGCTGCCGGCCCTATACGACCGGCGGCTTTTCCAGGCGGAACGAAAGGCATCCTGCACCACGTCCTCGGCCTCGTGGCGGTCTCCCACCATGCGAAAGGCCATACGGTACATATTTGGACCGTACTCGCTCACCATTCGGTCAAATTCGGCCTGCGATAGCGCCAAACTGGGCACTCCTGCTACGAAAACTCACCTTGGCTGCGACGCCCGGCCATATACCAGATTCGCAACAGCCGCGACAAACTATTCCATATTTCGGCAATCATCCCGCAAATGGATGCTCGCGAAGTCATAATCTCCATTCTACACGGAAACTGCTCTGAAAAGGGCGGCGTCCACGCCACGCCCCCCCCCAATGGCGGTCGCGTTGCACAGGCAATACTTTTCATGGCCAACCGCGATTCCACTTGCGCCCGTGGACCAGCGACACTATGAGTACGCGATTGAGGCTGCACCAGAGCCTCGTTCATCGTCTACCGTTGAGTCTTACACGGCAAACAACACCTTGTTGGGTGGTTGGGGCGAAGCTACAATTCCTCGGGTAGCTTGCCGCGCGGCCGTTGAGGGCTGGTTGCGACGCGTTCTTGCCGCCGACATCGATGATTGCGAGGATTTTGACGAATATAGTAGCGGGAGACGGCGACGTAACATTACTGATGCCAATCAGTTGCGCACGGCCCTTTCGCCCGCGGAAGGCCAAACGGCCCCCGGGAAGTCACTTCTGACACAGAAACGCCAAAAATCATGCCCGATTCCAAAAAGTTGACCAGACCGCGAAACTACCTCGCCCGCCGTGAGCAGAAGCGATTGTTGATGCTCGTGCTGGGGCTGGGGTTGGTGATCGTGATGATGTCGGAAGTCCGCAACCCGAAGATGATTGCCTCTTTGTCGATATTTTTCGATTCCGATCAGGAGCAGGAAGCGGAATCGACCGACGGCCAGCCACGGATCGACCCTCGCGAACATTTGCAGGCACAGCGCCGCAAGTCTGAGATTCCCGGCACGTTCATCTCGCCCGCCGAGATCGACGATTCGGTCGACGAGTCGGGCGAATACTTTGACGGCGTGCGGCCCGGCTACCTCCCCTTCATCAAGGACGACCTGCCCTTGCGCAGCGGCGAGGAACACGAACCCTGGTTCCATCTGTTGCAAGTTCTAAACGAAAACACGGAAGAAGACCTGCAAGAGGGCTCCACGGGCCGGGCCACCTGGGCACAACTGTTTCGCCAGTCGAAGGAGTACCGCGGCGAATTGGTGACGATTGCCGGCACCGTCCGGAGAGCCCATTACATCAAGGCGCCACGGAACAACGCCAACATCGAGGGAACCAACCAGCTTTGGGTTTTCCCCGAGGACAACCCGAGCGAACCGATAGTCGTCAACAGCTTGTACCTGCCCGAAGGTTTTCCCATGGGCATGACCATCGCCGAAGAGGCCACGATCACGGGCTTCTTCTTCAAACGCTGGGTACACGAGGCGGGCGACGACGTGGGCGTGTCGCCCTTGATCCTCTCGCGTACGATCCATTGGAAGAAGAAACCGCCGAAACCGGCGGAAGCCCCCGCTGCTTTCGATCCCGTCGATATGCTTTACGTCTTCGGCGGCGCGCTCTTGGTATGCATAGTGGTGGTCCTGCGCGTTTATTACCAGACTCGGCGTACCCCCAAGCCCGACGAGCCGCCAGTGGCACCCGTGAAATAGCTTTCCGTAATCTCGATTACCGCTCTGAAATGCAGTCTCGTTAGTCATACAAGAGAGCAAATGATTACAAACCAGACACAATTAGCCTTATCCTTATGCACGCCTGTCTGCCGCATGGTCGGTTTGCTGCTGGCCGCAAGCGTCGCGTTGTCGGTCGTTCAACTACCCGAGGCGACACTTGCCGACGTGGAATCAAGCGACGAAGTCGAACCCAGCCCGCGCGGCATTCTTCGAGTGGCCGGCATCGGCGACGACCGCTTCGATGAACTGGTCGACGGCCAACCGCTGGACGACACGCAGCGGCAGACCATGCTGGAGATCATGTTCCGCCTTTCCAGGTTCAACAACCTCGAACTAGACAACTGGTCCCGTCGCGAGTTCTCTCCGGAGATCGTCAAAGACGGCAGCAAGGGGCTTCGGGGGCAAATGTTTAGGCTAAGGGGTTGGGTTACCGACGTTGAACCACGACGCTTGAGCGAAAAGGCGGCCGACATGTTCGGCTTCCGACAATACTACCGCTGCAAGTTCACTCTGGAGGAAGGCCAAGAAGTCGTGGTCGTCGCCCTGGACGTGCCAAAACAGTGGCGGAAGGGCGGCCCCGTCGAGGGACGAATGAACCAAAGGGCGACCGCGCAAGGACTACTGCTGAAGATATCGGCCGATGAAAGGGGCAACCCCGTTCCTCTCTTGCTGGCTCAACGAGTCGCGTGGTTCCCCGACA
>Ga0180432_10011789_pt1 | contig 10264 bp, 6 predicted proteins | sample SS_ome_10_FD_132414 | JGI IMG/M metagenome (GOLD analysis project Ga0180432, IMG submission 132414) | Hypersaline lake sediment archaeal communities from the Salton Sea, California, USA - SS_1_MS_2 metaG | ecosystem: Environmental > Aquatic > Non-marine Saline and Alkaline > Hypersaline >...
AGAGGTAACGGCTGACCTGACGATTGTTTTGCTCCTCGGCTCTGGCTTCCCGCCTCCGTACTGAGTTTCCCCGGCTCCACGATCTCCACAGCATCAAACCGAGCAAAGAGGCGCCGCAGGCTGAAGACCGCCAGAGCGACCACTATCAACGGAATAGGAATGACAAAACAGAACGGCACCGGGTTAGCCAGATCGAGCTCCATACCTCTGGAATAGTAGAGATTTGTCTTCAGCCAGGAAAGGATCAGCAGCGCAAGTATCAGGCCCGCGACCCACCCCAGGCCCGCCACGCCAGCCGTCTCCAACGTCAGACGCTGGATCAACGCATTCCTATGGTGGCCCAGAGCGTTTAGCAGGCCGAGCTCCGGGACTCGCCGCATCAGGGCGATCTGATTGATGACCCCGACGACTACCGCGACCGCGACCGCGACCGCCACCAGACAGTTCACGATACCAAAGGTGAGATAGAGGAACCGGCGTGCCTGTGCGGCTATCTTGATGACATCTCTGTAGGTCTCCACCATCGTGCGTGCAGAAGCAAGCGTTGTTTCCAGGAATTTGTCCACCGCTTCCTTACGGCCCTGTTGCGCGATGACAAGCGCACTTTTCAACCGAGGCGCATACAACTCGTGCCCCTCCAGATACTCATATGAGACAAACCCCACGCGAACGCCTGGCCTTGCACCCGTCGAAAGATCGGCCTCCAGGATGCCCACCAGTACCAGCGGCTCTAAAACACTCTCATAATAGCTTTCGTTGACCGAGCGAGCAATCTGGTCGCCGATCTCTAGCCCCAACGCGCGGGCGGTCTCTTCCGAAAGTATGAACTCGTTTGTGCGCGGTTCGAGCAAGCGTCCCTCTTTCAGGCGCAGACCACAGCGCGCCATCAGATACTCTACGTCGCCTTGAGAAGCGCCTATCAAGGGCAAGGCTTCGATGCCACCCAACGTCGGTACAAAGATCAGGAACCCGTTATCCGAGATCACGCGCGCCACGTCTGGATGCGCCTGCATCTGCGATACGACGCCCGGTTCAAGCGCGTGACCGGTGTCAGGGTAAACCCGGCTGAGCCGGCTCAGGTAGCTAAAGTCAAGCTGCATCGTGAGAGAGTCCAGCACGCCGACGATGGCGTAGAGGACCATCGTCGCCAGCATGACAAGGGCTATCAACAGCACCACGTTTCTCTTGTGGCGGCGATAGTAAGTGACGGGTGATAAGGGATTCATTGTGCTACCTCCTCAATCACCGCCACCGGATCGAGCCTGTGCAGTATCCACGCAATCGTGCCCGTGCTGGCCAGGGCGACGGCCAACGGGATGGGCAACGTGAGCAGCCAGGGCGTGGGAGTGAGGAAATCCAGACTCAGGCCACGCGGGCCGTAGACGAGGCCCTGTATACCGAGTAGCCCGATCCCGCACATCGCCGCGCCGATGACCCAGGCTACGCCGACTATGCTGCCCGTCTCCTTGAACGTGCGCCACACGAGCCACCGGCGGCTGCGGCCGATGCCGTTCAAGACGCCGAACTCTTCTTTGCGTTGAGTGAAGAAGACGTGGTTCAGCGTGGCCAGGGCCACGGCGGCCACGGCGGCGATCATACATTCGAGCAGGGCAAAGGTGAGGATCATGGAGGACGTCATTTGCCTGTATTCGTGTTCTTCAGCGCCGTGGGTGATGACGCGCGTCTGCGTCGAATCCACGCTCGTTTCCAGCCACTCGTCCAGCGCTTGCTTTTGTCCCCCGCGCGGAATGACGAGCAGACGCGGGCCTCGGGATGAGGTGAGTTCGTGGCTGCGCAGGTATTCGTAGGAGGTAAACCCTATCCACGGGCGGTCAGGGGAGAGAATCCCGACGATGACCATTTCGGTCGGCAGGTCGTCCACGACGAGCGCGTCGCCACCGTCATTCTCCCCGCCGATCACGTCGCCCACGTGCAGGTCGCGGTTAGCGGCGATGGAAGCCGAAATCAGAATCTCGTTGGTGCGCGGGCGGGGCAGGCGGCCCTCTTGCACCTGTAAGCCGAACAGCTCGAGCAGGATGGGCAGGTTGGCCTCTGAAACGGCATGGATTCTGACGTCGGTTCCACCACCCGGCGGCAGGATCATCTGCACGCCGAGTGAAATGGCCGGGATGGCGCGCTCGACCGCCGGGTGACTCCGCACTTGGCCCACGACGCCGGGAGCGAGTTCGGCGTGGACGGGCGAGACCACGCTGACGTGCTGCAGATAGTCAAGGTATGGCATCATAGCGCTCGTGATGGCCGAGAGCAGGAACACCGGCAAGGTGACGCCCAGCACCATCAGCGCCGTGCCAAGGATCATCAGCACCCCGCGTCGTCGGTGGCGCAGGTAAAAGGTGAGGGGAGAGAGCGGCCTGGTCGATGAACGCGACGTTCGTGAACGTCGGGCCGATGAGCGCGCTGCCCGCCGCCCCCTGGGTTCTTGGCTCAATTTGCCACGTTCGACGATGGCCACGGCGTCCAGCCGGCCAAAGACCCGCCTGACGCTCAGAGAGGTCAGGGCGATGGTGATCAGGGGAATGGGCAGGACGAAACAGAACGGCGCCGGATTGAGCAGATCCAGTTCCATGCCCAGGTCGTAGAACAGGCTATGCTTGAGCCAGCCCATTATGGCGAGGGCGACCCCCAACCCGAGTAGGCAGCCAGCGCCGGCCACGGTTGCCGTCTCCAGCGTCAGGCGGTGGATCAACTTTTTCTTGTGTCGCCCCAGCGCGTGGAGCAAACCGAACTCGCTCAGTCGGTTGGCGATGGCGATGCGGTTGATGATGCCGACGACGAAGGCCATGGCGACGCCCACCACGCTGTTGACGACGCCGAAAATGACGTATACGGCGACGCGGGCCATCTTGAAGAGCTCGACCAGGCCGGCGAACGTCTCCACCTCGGTGTACTTGGAGCGGATCGCCGTCTCCAAAAAGCCGTCCACGGCGGCCTTGCGCCCCTCTTGGGCGACGACAAGCAGGCTGGTTGCACGGGGAGTGTACAGCTCGTGGCTGTTCAAATACTCGGCCGAGATGAAGCCCAGGCGCACGCTCGGACCCAGATTGATCCCTGGATCGCCTTCCAGGATGCCGACCAGCACCAGAGGCGCGGGGACAGCGGCATAATAGTCTCGGTCCTTGGTAGCGTCGGCGGCCATCGCCCGCCCGATCTCGTCGCCCAGCTCCAGGTCCAGCGCGCGGGCGATTTCCTCGGAGAGCACGAACTCGTTGCTGCGCGGCTCGAACATGCGCCCTTGCTTAAGGCGCACGCCGCAGTGGTGCATCAGGAGCCGCGCGTCCTCCGGCGAGACGCCCAACAAGCGCTGGGAATCTGTGCCCAGCAGGGTGGGCAGGGAGATCCACAGCCCGTTATCTGGAATCACGCGTGCCACGTCCGGGTGAGTCTGGATCTGCGAGACTACGGCCGGATCGAGCGCGCCTCCGGCCGGGATGACGCGGCTGAGCCTGGCCAGGTAGCTGAGTTTGGCGCGCAGGGGGATGGCATCGAGCACGCCCACGAGGATAAACGGCCCCACCGTCGCCAGGCCGATCAGCGCGATCTGCAGCAGCGCGCTCCCCTTGTGGCGGCGGTAGTAGGTCAGGGGTGACAATGGATTCATCCTGCCTATCTCCTCTCGATCACGGCCACCAGGTCGAGCCTGGAGAGCGCCCAGCTTACAGCGCCGGCGCTGACCACGAACACCGCCACGGGTATCGGCAGCGTGAACAACCAGGGAGTGAGATGGAAGAACTCGAGCCTCAAGCCGCTGGGGGCGTATAGGCCATATCTCAGCGTTGCTAGAATGACGGCGCACCCCAGCAGCCCTACCAGCCAGGCCGCGCCGGTGATGAAGAGAGTCTCGCGCGCGACGCGCCACACCAGTTGTCGGCGGCCAAAACCCAGCGCGTTCAACACGCCGAACTCAGCCCGCCGCTGGGTGACAAAGACGTAGTTGAGACCCGCCAGGGTCAGGGCCGCCACCAGGGCGATGATGCTCTCCATCAGCGAAAAGGTGAACAGCGCTGTGTTCATCGCTTCCTGGAACCAGGCCTGTTGCTTACCGTAGGTGAGCACACTGCGTCTCTCTCCCGCAATTTCGCTCTCCAGCCAGGCGTCGAGGGCTGCCTTGTGCCCGGCCTGGGGCACGATGATGAGCGAGAGATCGGGGCTCCAGTCACCCCGATAGCTGTTGACAAATTCCTGGGACATGAAGCTCAGCCAGACGTCCTCGGCTGGGTCCTCGGCCCGGGCAAAGATGCCCGAGACCACCAGCTCGGAGGGCAGCGTGGGGGCGTCGGGGTAGACGGGACGGTCGGGATCGCCGATCACGTCGCCCACCTGGAGGTCGCGGTTTTTGGCCGCCGTCCAGGGAATGACGATTTCGTTGCTGTTGGGGCGCGGCAGATGGCCCTCGGCCAGCTCCAGGCCGTAGAGCTCCACTAGGTAGGCCATATCCTCGGCCGTGACGCCGTAGGTCTCGAGAGGAGAGTCGTCGCGTATGAGCGGCAAGGCCAGGCCCAGGGGCGAGATGGTGGTGACGGGAATGGCGCGGGCCACCGCCGGGTGGGCGCGGATCTGCGCTATCTCCGCCGCCTCCAGCGGCAGGCCCTTGGGAGAGATCCGGCTCGTGCGGCTCAGGTTGGCCAGCACCGGCAGCGCACCGTCCCAAATGGATCCGATGACGAAGACGAGTAGCGCCGTGCCTACAATCATCAACGCCATGGCGCCGATGAGGGTCGCCGCCCGACGCGCGTGCCGCCGGTAAAACGTGGTCGCGGCCAGCGGACGGGGGAGGTTCTCGGCCCGGGCGCGGTCGGGCCGCGCCTTCTCCAGGCTCAACTCGCCCCGCTCGACCACCGCCACGGCATCCATGTGCCTCAGGGCGCGGACGGCGATGAACAGTGTGAAACCAATCACCGCTAGCGGCACGGGCGTCACGAGGAGGAGCGCCATCGCCTGAAGGGGGTTGAAGGCAAACCCCTGGGGCGCATAGACGGCCGCGCTCAGGATCGCCATTCCGCCCCACGACGCCAGGAGGCCCAACGCCCAGCCGGCGAGCGCCAGCCCGGCCGTCTCCAGCGTCAGGCGGCGCGCTAACCATCCTTTGCTCCGGCCGACGGCGTGCAGCGTGCCCAGCTCGGGCAGCCGGCGCATAAAGGCGATCTGATTGATCGCGCCGATGACCAGCGTGACGGCCGTCGTCACCAGCAGCATGATGGGGATAAAGAGCACGTAGAGCGTCGCTTGAGACCTGGCCGTTGCTTCCTCCAGGAGCTTGTGCGTGTAGACGTCGGTGCGGGAGCTGCGAATGGTGTGCCGGAGAAAGTCGTCCACCGCCGCGTCACGGCCCGGGCGGGCGAGGACCAGAAGGCCGTAGCGGGCCAGGTCGCGATATCGCTCGTGGCTATCCAGATATTCGTAAGACATGATGCCCAGCCGGACACGGCCTTCGAGAATGCCCACCACCTCCAATGGGCTGACGATGTCGGCGTAGTGGGCGAAGAATACGTTGTCGTCGTCCTGGGTCTCATCGAACGTGTCGCCGATTTGCAGGTCCAGCGCTGTGGCGATCTCCTGAGAAAGCGCGACGCCGTTAGTGCGCGGCTGCGGCAGTTGACCTTCGACGAGGGTGACGCCGCTCTGGGCCAGCACCGGGTCCACATCCGCTTCATGCAGGCCGAGCAGGCGGAAGTAGAAGGCCAGCCCGCCCACATTCGGCACGGCGATCTGTACGTTGTTCTGCGGCAGCACCTGGGCCACGTCCGGGTGGGCGCGAATCTGGGCCGCGACGGCCGGGTCGAGCGTTGTTCCTGAATCCGGCTGCACCAGGCTGAATTTGCTCAGGTACCGGTTGATGGTGTAGTCGGGGGTGACGTAGGACTCCTGAAACAAGCCAGCGAGCAGATACAGCCCCATGACCGCCAGGGCCAACAAAGCGGTCAACATCAATGCCCGGCCTTTGTGGCGAAGGGTGTAGGTGAAGGGGGAGATGGGGTTCATAGGATCGCTTCCTGCGTCTGGCGTGCGACGCGGTCCTTGATCTCTGTGACCTGTCCGTCGCGCATCTTGATCACCAAATCGGCCTCGGTGAGGACCTCGGGGTTGTGGGTGACGGCGATGAGGCTGCCCCGATCGCGGTAGCTGCGCAGGAGGGCCATCACCTGCAACCCCGTGTGCCGGTCCAGCAGTCCCGTCGGCTCGTCGGCGAAGATGACGCGCGGGCGGTGGATCATGGCGCGCGCGATGGCCACCCGCTGCCGCTCGCCGCCGGAGAGCTCGTAGGGGAAGCGGTGCAGCTTATCGCTCATCCCCAGGTCGGCCAGCAGCGCCTTGGTCTGTTCGACATAGGCCTCGTCCTGCACCGGCGCGGCGACCATGACGTTCTCCAACGCGGTGAGATAGTTGATCAAGAAGTGCTGCTGGAACACAAAGCCGTACTCGCTGCGGCGCAGGGCCACCCGCTCCCGATCCGACATCTTGCCGTAGGCGCGGCCATCCAGGTAGACCTCGCCCTGGGTCGGCTGGCGCAGCCCGCTCAACAGGTACAGCAGCGAGCTCTTGCCGGAACCCGAAGGCCCCAGGATGCCGATGAACTGGTGGTCTTCGATCCCGATCGAGACGTTGTGGACGGCGTCCAACGTGTGATCACCATCTTGGTACGTCAGTGTTAGTTCCCTGCCTTGTAACATGGGCCTCTCCTTGTATCGCCTCCATGTACTGTCTCAGTCATCCGGGGCTTGTGCCTGCCCAATTGGATGACCGCGAAAGGTTTATCTCTGCGGCTCTAGCGCCTCTGCGTCTCTGCGTTATCAGGATGCCCCCCCTACATTTTGAGAAGACACCTCTCCTTTTTTTGAGCCTTTCATATCCATCATACCAGATCGGGCCGAGCTTTTCCATAGGCGGGTATCACGGCGAGACCATGACAGTGTCACGCTGTCCCGTGATACGGACAGTCTATGCTGGTCCGGCTTTGACTTCCTTGGGGGCTGGGGTACAATGGGCCCTGTGTTCGTCGGTGGGCGATGGTGTGCAAGCCGAATATGACCAGTCCCCTCATCGTTCGTATGGTAGGAGGCTTGGGGCTTGACCTGCGGTGAGTTTGAACAGGAGAGGAATTGTGGCTGGAGTGGAAATTTTCTATTTTTCAGGTACCGGTAATTCGTTAGCCGTCGCGAGGGATATGGCGGAGACACTGAGTGCCCAGCTCACGCCGGTCGTTTCTACGATGGACCGGGAACGCGTCGATACCGAGGCCGACGTCGTCGGATTGGTGTTTCCAATCTACGACTTCAAGCCTCCCCCGGTGCTTGAGGAGTTCGTCCCCAAATTGGAGGGCATTGGCTCCAAGTACCTGTTCGCGGTATGTACCTATGGCCTCGCGCCAGCTCAATCCCTGAGACACCTTGACAAGGTGATACGATCCTGTGGCGGATATCTGTCTATGGGATTTGCGGTGGGCATGCCTCACAGTGGGATTGGTTCTGGTGCGATTGGCGAGGCGCGACGGGAAAGGATGTTTCGGGACTGGAAGGACAGGCGTGGGGAGATATGCGAATCCATCAACAGCGGGGAAAAGGGAAGCATTGAGTCGAGCCCTCTCTTGGTCAGTCTGTTCCAATCCGGGGTCGTCGGCATGCTCCCATCGCTGATGAGGCCCCTGCTGGCATTCATGAAGCAGGTGTTGCTGAAAGGAACGGAGTCGCTGGGGTTCACCTCGAGCGAACGCTGCGATGGTTGTAGGATGTGCGAAAGAGTCTGCCCCGTCGAAAACATAGAAATCATCGACCACAGACCTGTCTGGTCGGATCACTGCGCGGGTTGTTTTGCCTGCCTGAATTGGTGCCCGCAGGGGGCGATCAGTCTGGGCGGTCTTGACATGAATATCAGAACCTATCATCATCCCGAGGTGAAGCTTTCCGACATGCTGAGGCACAGGCGACAGATCGTGTCAGCGGAGGGCTAGGAGGGACAGGGTGATCCGCGTTGCTGTCGTCGACGACCATCCACACGTGGCTATCGCTCTGCGCGCGTTGCTGGATGAGACGCCCGATATTCAGATGGTGGCCGAGTCCCGGCGTGGGGGCGACGTCGCGGCCCTGGTCCGCCGGAGCCGGCCCGACGTGCTGCTGCTCGACCTGCTGATCGAGCCCGAGTTCGACGCGTTGGCGACGGTGTGCGACCTGTGCGCCGATTTCCCCGACCTGAAGATATGCCTGCTCAGCGCCTACCTCGAGCCACCTCTCGTGCGTGACCTGTTGGAGGCCGGCGTCTATGGCTATATCCTCAAGGACGACGATTACGTTTCCAGAATCGCGACTATCGTCCACGACCTGGCCGATGGAGAGGTGTATCTCAGCCCCCAGGCCTACGAAGCCCTTGCCCGGGCTACGCGTGCCCAGGCGGAGGAATGTCCCTTGACCGAGCGCGAGGTGGAGGTCATGCGCCTGGCCAGGCGAGGCCTGCCCAACCCGCAGATCGCCCAGGCGCTGCACATCTCCCCCGGCACGGTGCGCAATCACTTGAGCTCTGTCTACCGCAAGCTGGGCGTTCACAGCCGCTACGAGGCGCTGCAAATCGCTGAGGAGCGGCGCTTGATCTAGTAGAGAAGAGATACGGCGCCGTCAAGCGGCCCGGTATGCCAGCGAGACGCTGGTGGTCCACCGTGGTCAAGCGGCCCGGTAAGTGTATTGATGATGTCATGTTTGACGCGGTATCGTAGAGGCCAGTTTCGGTGTGTGGCCAGGCGGTTTGGCTCGTAGTGCACGCCTTTTCCGTCCGTAGTCGGCGATTCATCGCCCGGTGTGCTGACACGGCGATGAATCGCCGACTACGAACGGGACATGACGTTATGACGTTGTCGAACTACCTGGCGATGAGATGAGACCTGTAGGGGTTTTCGAGTAAAGTTCCCCCGATGGAAGAGAGCGGAACGATACGGGTGGGCTTCGTACTGGGCTGGCTGACCCTGGCGCTGGGGCTGCTGTTGTACCGGCTCGCGCGCCGGTGGTGGCTCAAGTGGCGGTACGGACCGCCGATTGACCACAGCCTTCTGTTGATCCAGTATGGCCGAGAGATGACCGCCACGCTGGATCAGGAGGCGCTGACCCACCTCCTGACCGCCGACCTGCCCGGCGTGTTGCAGGCAGAACGGGCCGCCCTGCTCCTGCCCCAGGGCTACCAACTGGTCGCCGCCCGGACGCCCGACCTGCAACTGCCCGTCAGCCACGCCGGCGTGCGATGGGTGGCATCGGCCGGCAAGGCCCAACGGGCCGACCAGGGAAGGCTGCGCACGATCGTTCAACAGGGACAGGATAACCTGAAGTGGACGCGGGTGTGGGTGCCGTTGATGCGGGGGGCCGACCTGCGGGGGCTGTGGCTCCTGGGCCCGCGGGGAAAGCGCCTTCGATACGCGCCCGCCGATCTGCAGTGGCTCACCGCCCTGGGGCGCCAGGCGGCCATCGTGTTGGAGGCCATCCACTATGCCGAACGGGAGCGGCTGACCGCCTCCGAGATGCGCGCGCTCTATCGCCAGGTGGTGACGGCGCGCGAGCTGGAGCGGGAGCACGTCGCCCGGGAGCTGCACGACGGGGTGTTGCAGGACCTGTGCGCCGTGACCCGCGACCTGAAGGCGCTGGCTAGCGAAACCGAGGCCCGATCCTTCGCCGCCTTAGCGGAGCGCTCCGGTCAGACGGTCCACGCGCTGCGCGCCGTGTGCCACGACCTGCGCCCGCCTCTGTTGGAGCGCGACCTGATCTCGGCGCTCAAGACCCTCGTGGCCGGGCTCGACGCCCGTTCCCCCGCTCCGGTTCACATCGACGTCACCGCCGAGGACTTGCACCTGTCCGACGCCGTGGCGCTGGCCATATTTCGCATCACGCAGGAGGCGCTGCACAACGCCGTCCAGCACGCCGACGCCTCCGAGATCGCCGTCCGCATGACCCAATACCCCGATCGCCTGCGCTTGACCGTCACCGACGACGGGAGGGGGATCCCCGGCGGCCTGGAATCGAGCCGCTTCGTGGCCCAGGGTCACGTCGGATTGGCCGGGATGCGCGAGCGGGCCGCGATGATCGGCGCCAGGTTGGACGTGCAGACGGCGGTGAACTACGGGACGGTGGTGGTTCTCGAGTTGCCGCGTTGAGTTCTACGGCCCGATGTTGCGGATCCTCCCCATCCCGTGCAAGGCGACAATCTGGGGGCGCCAGAAGGGGAGGCGTTGGGACATGGCGGTCGTGGTGTGAAGCCTAAGGGCGTATCCTCA
>Ga0180432_10011790_pt1 | contig 10264 bp, 11 predicted proteins | sample SS_ome_10_FD_132414 | JGI IMG/M metagenome (GOLD analysis project Ga0180432, IMG submission 132414) | Hypersaline lake sediment archaeal communities from the Salton Sea, California, USA - SS_1_MS_2 metaG | ecosystem: Environmental > Aquatic > Non-marine Saline and Alkaline > Hypersaline >...
AGGGGCCCGTTCCGTAGCGGCCGCCGGCCGCCCATGTGTGTGTTTGTGAAAGAGTGTGATGGTGCGAGTGATTGAAAAGTGCCGGCTTGGCATGACACGGCGCCGCCTGTTGTGGCGGGCGATGCGGCAGGGCCGTCGGCTGCGGCCGGTGGCCGACCGGACCGCGGCGATCCGGCCCGGCGACATCCTGCTGGCGGTGGTGCAACGCAACGAGGCGGTGCGGCTGCCCTATTTCCTGGACTGGTATCGCCGGCTGGGCGTGGCGCATGTGCTTGCGGTCGACAACGGGTCGGATGACGGGTCGCGCGACTGGCTGGCCCGGCAACCGGACGTGTCCCTCTGGACCACGCCCGACAGCTACCGCTCGGCACGGTTCGGAATGGATTGGCTGACCCATCTTCTGGGCCGCCATGCCCATGACCACTGGGTCGTCACCGTCGATCCCGACGAATTCCTCGTCTACCCGTTCCATGACACGAGGCCGCTTGCCGCGCTGACCGGCTGGCTGGACGCGGCGCGCGCGCGATCCTATCCCGCGATGCTGCTGGACATGTATCCCGACGGCCCGGTGGACGAACGGCCCTACCGCGCCGGCGACGACCCGTTCGAAACCGCCTGCTGGTTCGACGCGGCGAACTACACGATCCGGCCGAACCCGGTTCACGGCAACCTGTGGATCCAGGGCGGGCCCAGGGCGCGGACGATGTTCGCCGACCGGCCGCAGCTTGCGCCGTCGCTCAACAAGATCCCGCTGGTGCGCTGGCGACGCGGCGATGTCTATGCCAGTTCCACCCACCTTCTGTTGCCGCGCGGGCTGAACCGGGTCTGGGACCGGGCGGGGGGCGAACGGCCGGCGGGGTGCCTGCTGCATGCCAAGTTCCTGTCGCCGATGGTCGCGAAGGTCGCCGAGGAGGTGGAGCGCGGCGAGCATTTCGCCGGCGGCAGGGAGTATCGCGCCTATGCCGAGCGGCTGGCGCGGGGCGGCGGTTTCCGGACACCGTGGTCGACCCGCTTCGCCGGCTGGCGGCAACTGGAGACGCTGGGCCTGATCTCGCGCGGGGGCTGGGCATGACGATCGGCGTGATCATGCTCACCCATGCCGATTTCGGGCGCGCGGCCCGAGTGGCGCGGATCTGGGCCGCGCAGGGCTGCCCGGTGGCGATCCATGTCGACGCGCGCGTTCCGCGTGGCACTTTCGAGGGGTTCCGCGACGCGCTGGCCGACGAGCCGCGCGTCCGCTTCACCCGGCGGTTCGGGTGCGAATGGGGCACCTGGGGGATCGTCGCGGCGACGCTGGCGGCGGCGCGCGCCCTGCTGGCCGACGCGGCGGTCGACCATGTCTATCTTGCCTCGGGCAGTTGCCTGCCGCTGCGCCCGGTGGCGGAACTGGCCGCGCATCTTGCCGAACATCCCGATACCGATTTCATCGAAAGCGTCAGCGCCGCCGATGTCGGCTGGACCGTCGCGGGGCTGAACGAGGAACGGTTCACCCTGTGGTTTCCCTTCGCCTGGCGGCGCCGGCGCTGGCTGTTCGACCGGTCGGTGGAGCTGCAGCGCCGGCTGGGCCTGCGCCGCCGCCTGCCCGAGGGGATCGCGCCGCATCTTGGCGCGCAATGGTGGTGCCTGACCCGGCAGACGCTGCAGGCGATCCTGGCCGATCCGCGCCGCGCCGAGTTCGAGCGCCATTTCCGGCATGTCTGGATACCCGACGAAAGCTATTTCCAGACGCTGGCGCGACGTCACGCGCGGCGGATCGAAAGCCGGTCGCTGACGCTGGCGAAGTTCGACATCAACGGCCGGCCGCACCTGTTCCACGACGATCACGCGGCGCTGTTGCGGCAGTCCAACTGCTTCGTGGCGCGCAAGATCTGGCCGGGGGCGGAACGGCTTTACGCCGAATTCCCGGCCCCGGCGCCGCGGCCCGGCCCGCCCGACCCGGAGCGGATCGAGCAACTCTTCGCCCGCGCCGAGGCAGAGCGGCGCAGCGGCCGGCCGGGGCTTTACAACCAGGCCCGGTTCCCGAGGAAGGATGCCGAGAACGGCAAGACCGCGGCCCCCTATGCCGTCCTTCAGGGCGTTGCGGACCTGTTCCCCGAGGCCGGCCCCTGGCTGGCCCGCGCCACCGGCCATACGGTGCATGGCCGGCTGTTCCACCCCGGCCGGGTCGAGTTCGCGAACGGCGATCGCGGCGCGCCGGGCGGGCTGTGCGACAGCCCGGCGCTGCGCGACCGGGACAGGCGGGCGTTCCTGACCAACCTGATCTGGGCCGCGCGCGGCCAGCGTCAGGCCTTCATGACCCGGCCCGGCGAAACCGAGGATCTGACGTGGTTCATCGCCACCGATCCCAATGCCCGCATCGTCGTCGTGCCGGGGGCCTGGGTTCTGGCGCTGTCGCGCGCGCCGCGCCCGTTTGCCGAACTGCGCAGCCGGGCGGTGGCGCTGCAAAAGGCCGAGGACGCGCAGATTGCCATCCTGACCTCGGCCCACGCCAAGGCGCGGGTGCGGATCTGGCCGCTGGCCGAGGCCATCGCCGCCCCCGAGGGGGTGCTGGGGGGCATTCTGGACGAAGTCGGCGCGCCGCCGCCGGGGCCGATGGCGCCGCCGCCGCGGCTTGCCGATACCTCCGGCCTGCCGCATTTCCTGCGGCTTTTGCGCGATTCCGGCCTGCGGCCGCCGGTGCCGACCGACGTGCTGCGCGCCTGGCCCAGGCCGGCGGTCTCCGCAGCGGCGAGGGCCGCGCGATGAGCCGGCCGTTCGACGGTTTCGTTCTGCTGGCAGAGATGCGCACCGGGTCCAACCTGCTGGAGTCGCTGCTCAACACCCTGCCCGGCATCACCTGCCACGGCGAGGCCTTCAACCGCGCGCATCTGGGTGGCCATGGCGGCACCGCGCTGCTGGGCGTCACGATCGCTGAACGGGACCGCGACCCTTTCGTGCTGCTCGACCGGATCCGGGCGCAACCGGGGATCAACGGCTTCCGGCTGTTTCACGATCACGATCTGCGGGTGTTCGACAGCGTGCTCGCGGATCGGCGCTGCGCCAAGATCGTGCTGGGGCGCAACCCGGTGGACAGCTGGGTCAGCCTGCAGATCGCGCGGCAGACGCGGAAATGGATGATGACCGACCTGAGCGGCCGGCGCAGCGCGCGGGTCGATTTCGACGCGGCCGATTTCGACGCCTTCCTCGCCGCGCGCGCGGCGTTCCGGGTGCGGATCCAGCGCGGCCTACAGACCACCGGGCAGACCGCCTTCTTCCTTGATTACGAAGACCTGCGCGATGCCGAGATCCTGTCGGGCCTTGCCGCCTGGCTGGGGCATGACGGCGGGCTCGATGCCGGGGCAAGCCGGATGGTGGTGCAAAACCCCGAACCGCTGGCCGAAAAACTCACCGACCTGCCCGGGATGGCGGCGGACCTGGCGAAGATCGACTATTTCGGCCTGTCCCGGCTGCCGAATTTCGAGCCGAGGCGCGGCCCGGCCGTGGCCGCGGTGATGGCGGCGGCGGCGGCGCCGGTGCTGTGGCTGCCGCTGGCGCCGGAGCCGCGGGTCGAGGGCTGGCTGGCCGGGCTGGGCGCGGGCGGCGCGCCGCTGCGCGAGTTCACCCGCGCCTCACTGCAACGCTGGAAGGCCGCGCGACCGGGCTTTCGCGCCGTCACGGTGCTGCGGCATCCGCTGGAGCGCGCCGACCGGGCGTTTCGCGGGGCGATCCTGACCGGCCGCTACGCGCGGATCCGGCGGCGGCTGATCCGGGACTACGGGTTCGACCTGCCCGATCCGGCAGAGGCGGCCGGGATGACGCCGGGCGCCTATCGCGCGGCGCTTCTCGCGTTCCTGGGTTTTCTCAAGTGCAACCTCAACGGCCAGACCGCGATTCGCGTTGACCGGCGCTGGTGCAGCCAGGTCGCGGCGCTGGCGGCGCTGGCCCCGGCGGCGCTGCCCGACGTGATCGCGCGGGCCGGCCGGCTGGAGGACGACCTTGCCCATGTCGCGCGCAGCGCCGGGCTGTCGCCGGCGCCACTGCCCGCCGAACGGGTCACGCCGCCGGTGCCGCTGGCCGAGATCTACGGCGCCGATCTCGAAGAGGCGGCGCGCGCCGCCTATCCGCGCGACATGGCCGCCTTCGGCTTCGGCCGCTGGCAGCCGGAGGGCTGAGCGGCCGGTCAGGCCGTGATGATGGAGCGCGTCTCGGTCAGCACCGCGTGCAACGCGGCCGGATCGGCATTGGCGCGCAGCTTGGCGCAGACATCGGCATCGCGCATCGTGCGCGACACCAGCGCCAGCGCCTTGAGGTGGTCGACCCCGGAATCCTTCGGCGCGAACAGCGCGAAGACGAGATCGACGGGCTGCCTGTCCACCGAGTCGAAATCCAGCGGCCGTTCGAGCCGCAGGAAGATGCCGACGACCGCGTCGAGACCGTGCAGCCGGGCATGCGGCAGCGCCACGCCGTGGCCGACCCCGGTCGGGCCCAGGCTTTCGCGTTCCTGCAACGCGTCCACGGTGTCGGAGGCATCCATCGCGTAGACATCGCGCGCGATCTCGCCCAGATCCTGGAACAGGCGCTTCTTGCTCGTGGCATGGCCGATGACCTTGACGGCCTGCGGCTTCAAGAGACTGGACAGGTCCATGCGTCCTACCGTTCCGCGCCCGGACGGGCCCGGGCCGTTGCTCAGCCGGTCGAGGGATCGATCCAGCCGACGTTTCCGTCGTCGCGGCGGTGCACCACGTTCACCCCGCCATGCTTTTCGTTGCGGAAGACCAGAACGCCGTCGCCCGAAAGCTCCATCTGCATCACCGCCTCCCCGACCGAGAGCGTGGGGATCTTCGTCTCCATCTCGGCGATGATCAGCGGTTGCAGGCCCTCGGGCTCCGACTCGCCCTGATCCTCGCTCGCGGCGAGCACATACATGGGCGCTTCCGCGAATTCAACGGGCTGGGTGCGCTCGACATGGTGATCGCGCAACCGCCGTTTGTAGCGGCGCAGCTGCTTGTCCATCTTCTCGCGGCAGCTCTCGAACGCCGCATAGATCTCGCCGGCATGGCCCTTGGCGGCGGCTGTCAGCCCGGTGGAGAGGTGAATCGTCGCCTCGCAGTGGTATTCGTGACCGTTGCGGGAGAAGATGACCGTCGCGTCGGTCGGGCGCTGGGCATATTTCTCGACCGTCTCGCCGAGTTCCGATTTGACATGCGTTTGCAGCGCTTCGCCGATGTCGATCTGCTTTCCGGTGATCTGATACCGCATGACACCTCCTTGTTATGCAGCCGTGGCATGATTCGCCCGGGCCACGGGCCCGCGAACACGCTTCCGGTTTCCGGGATGGCCGTTGCGCCATTGCCGCCGGCCGGAACGGCTTCGGCCCGTGCGGGCCCTAGGGTCGGGCCCTCCGGCGACGCCGCTCGAAGGATGAGGCTATGCGCAGGCATTTGCGGTATTTGGCGACAGTTCGGCGCGCGATGTCAACGCCCTCTCCGGCGAGGCGTTGACGCAGGTCTTCGTCCGACAGGGGCGCGCCCTCCGGTTCGGCCTGCACCAGTTCGCGGATACGCCGCTGCACGTCGAAGGCCGAGACCGGGCCATCGGCGCCGGGCAGGGCCTGGCCGAAAAACCGGTCGAGCGGCACCACCGCCGCGCCGGCCAGAAGCGCCTTGCCGGCCACCGCCCGGCCCAGCGTCGAGGGGTGCAGGCCCAGCGCCGCGGCCGCCTCGGCCCGGCTTTCGGGCACCAGGCTGCGCTGCCCGTCAAGGAAGAACGCCGCCTGCCGGCCGGCGATATGCCGGCCGATGCGCAACAGCGTCTCGCCGCGGGACCGGACGGCGCGCACGATCCCGTCGGCGCGCCGGCCCAGCGCGGCGAGACGATCCGATCCGGCCCGCGCCGCCGCGAGGTCGTCGGCCAGGGTCACCTCGGGAAACACCGTGTCGTTCAGACGCACGGCCAGCCGGCCCTCGCCGTCCGGCTCCACCACGATCTCGGGCAGCCGCACCGCAAGCGGGTCGCCCGCGCCGGACTCGACCGGCACCGGGCTGAACCCGCGCAGCAGCCGCACGGCCTGTTCGCAGCGCGCCTCGGTCAGGCCCAGCCGGCGGGCAAGCGGCCCGGTGCGGCCCGCCACCAGCGCCTCGATCCCGGCGACGAGGCCCTGCGCCTCGGCGGCCGAAAAGCCGTTGTCGCGCAGCTTCAGCGCGAGGCATTCGGCCAGGTCGCGGGCGCCGATCCCCGGCGGGTCGCAGGCCTGCAGCGCGGCGAGCCCGGCCCCGAGGCGGGCGGTATCGATCGCGTAGTCGCCGGCGATCTCGGCCAGGGTCGCGCCAAGATAGCCGTCGTCGCGCAATTCGCTGGCCAGAAGCAGCGCCGCGTCGCGGGTCGCGGCGTCGATCCGCATTGTGGAAATCTGCCGCGCGAGGCTTTCCATCAGCGTCTCGCCGGCGGCGGTGCGGCCCAGCGCGGCCTCGTAGACTTCGCCAAGAAGCTCGGGCCGCCGGACCCGCAGGAACGGGTTGTCCGCCGCCTCGCGCTCCAGCGCCTCGGCCATCTCCTCGGCCGGCATTCTCAGCCACGCCAGCGCGGCGCGCATTCCCGGCGTCAGCGCCAGCCGGGCGCGCAGGCGCAGTTCGGTGCGCGGGGCGAGGGTCATGGCGATGCCGCCCGCCGCCCGGCGTCAGCCGATGCGGAAGCTCTGGCCAAGGTAGACGCGGCGCACGTTCTCATCGCGCACGACCTCCGACGGGGTGCCCGACATCATCACGGTTCCGTCGTGCAGGATATAGGCCCGGTCGACGATCTCCAGCGTCTCGCGCACGTTGTGATCGGTGATCAGCACGCCGATGCCGCGTTCCTTCAGGTCGTGCACGAGGGTGCGGATGTCGCCCACCGCGATCGGGTCGACGCCGGCGAAGGGTTCGTCCAGCAACAGGTAGCGCGGATCGGCGGCGAGGCAGCGCGCGATCTCCACCCGCCGGCGCTCGCCGCCCGACAGTGACAGGGCCGGCGCGCGGCGCAGATGCGCGATGCCGAAATCCGACAGCAGTTCCTCCAGCCGTTCGCGGCGCTTGTGGCCGTCGCGCTCGGCGATTTCCAGAACGGCGAGGATGTTGTCCTCGACGCTGAGGCCGCGGAAGATCGAGACTTCCTGCGGCAGGTAGCCGATGCCCAGCCGCGCGCGGCGATACATCGGCAGCCCGGTCACGTCGCGGCCGTCAAGGATCACCTGCCCGCCCTCGGGCACGATCAGCCCGGCGATGCAGTAAAACGAGGTGGTCTTGCCCGATCCGTTCGGGCCCAGAAGCGCCACCACCTCGCCCCGGTCGAGGTCCATCGAGACATCGCGGATCACCGGCCGCCGGCGATAGCTCTTGCGCAGGCCCCGCACCACCAGACCGCCGGTGCCCGGCGTCACGGACAGGTCGGGGCTGCCATCCATCAGTCCTGCCCGGCCTCGGCCTCGGCCGGGATCAGCATCGACACGCGGCCTTCCATCACGCCGGTGCCCGCGCTGAGATCGGCGGTCAGCATCTGCCCGGCCAGCGTGGTGGTGCCCTGTGTCAGCAGCACGTTGCCGGTCATCACCACGGTGGTGTCGGCGGGGGTGTAGACCGCGTCCTCGCCCTCGGCCGCGTCGCCGGGCGAGGTCAGCGTGACGCCGCCGGTGGCGTGGACCCGGTCCAGCGTGCCCGACCCGTCGGCGGCATAGAACACCTCGACCCGCGGCGCGGCCATCACCATCTCGCCCTGCACGACCACGACATCGCCGGTGAACACGGCGGTTCCGGCATCCTGGTCGGCCTGCAGGCGATCGGCGGTGATCTGCACCGGCGCGTCGGGATCGGTGCGCAGGCCGCCCAGCGCAACCTCCGTCGTCTGCGCGGCGGCCGGGAACGCCGCGGCCAGCATCGCGGAAAGGCTCAGGGCGATAATGTAGCGGTGCGGCATCGTCGATCCTCAATCCGAGGGTCGGTATACCAGCTTCACCCTGCCGTTGAAAACCAGAACATGGCCATCGGCGGGCCCCTCGCGGGTCAGCCGCATGGTCGCGGCCGTGATCTCGCCGAACGGCGCCAGCCCCCGCACCGGCACGTCGGAGCGCAGGTCGGTGCGCGACAGGGCGGAAATCATCTCGGCGCTTTCCACATGGTAGCCGTCGGAGGTTTCGATCGAGACGTTGCCGGTCAGCGTCAGCCGGTCGGCGGCGCGGTCGAGCACGGCGGCATCGCCGCGCACGGTGGTCAGCCGGCCGTCGCCGGGATCGAAGGTGGCGATCACCGCCACCGCCTCGGTCCGGCCGTCCCGGTCGGGATCGGGGCGCGCGCTGTCGGCGGTGAAGGCGACGGCGGTGCCGTCATCGGTCATCGTGTTGTAATCGGGGTTGCGCACCCGCATGTCGCGCGCCAGTTCGCGCACGTCGAACCCCGCGCCGGTCAGCGCCGCCGTCGGGTCGATGGTGCGCGAGGTCAGGAACAGCGCGGCGACGATCCCCAGCGCGGCCAGCGGCAGCAGCACCTTGAGCCAGGCGATGAGCCGCGAATAGAGGTTGTCGCGCCCGCCTGCCATCGGATCAGACCACCCCGGCGCGCAGGCAGTCGTGGATATGCAGGATCCCCTCGGCGCGGCCGTCGCCCTCCGGGTCCACCACGAACAGGCAGGTGATCTTGCGCTCGTTCATCACCGCCACGGCGGTCTCGGCCAGCGCGTCGGGCGCGATGGTGCGCGGCGCGCGGGTCATCACCGCCTCGGCCGCGTGGTCCAGAAGCCCGTCCATGTGCCGGCGCAGGTCGCCGTCGGTGATCACGCCCGCCAGCCGGCCCGCGGCATCGGTGACGCCGGCCACGCCGAACCCGCGCCGGGTGATCGCGATCAGCACCTCGGGCATCGGCGTGTCCAGCGCGACAAGCGGCAGTTCCGCCGGCCCGTGCATCAGGTCGACCACCCGCGACAGCCGCGCGCCCAGCCGGCCGCCGGGATGGATGGCGCGGAAATGCTCGGGCGTGAACCTGCGGTGTTCCATCAGCGCCACCGCCAGCGCGTCGCCCAGCGCCAGCGTCATCGTCGTCGAGGTCGTCGGCACGATCCCGGTGCCGCAGGCCTCTTCGGCCACGGGCAGGACGATGGCCACGTCGGACTGCCGCAAGAGCGTCGATCCCGCCCGCGCCGCGACCCCGATCAGCGGGATGCCAAAGCGGCGGGTATGGGCGATGATGTCCGACAGTTCCGGCGTCTCGCCCGAATTCGACAGCACCAGCGCGACATCGGCCTCGGTGACCATGCCAAGATCGCCATGCGAGGCCTCGGCGGGGTGGACGAATTGCGCGGGCGTACCGGTGGAGGCCAGCGTCGCGGCGATCTTGCGCCCGACATGGCCGGACTTGCCCATCCCCGACACGATCACCCGGCCCCGCGCGGACAGGATCGCCTCGACCGCGCGCACGAAGCTGTCGCCCAGCCCCTCGCCCAGCGCGGCAAGGCCCGCCGCCTCGATGGCGACGACCCGGCGGGCGGTGTCGAGATATGCGGTCGCGTCGGTCATCGGTGCCGCACCTCAGTGCCTGTAGATATCGGCCTCGTCATCCCAGCCCAGCAGATCAAGCTCGGCCCGCACGGGCAGGAAGCCGAAACAGGCCTGCGCCAACGCCGTGCGGCCCTCGCGCGCCAGCCGGGTCTCAAGCTCCGCCTTGAGCTGGTGCAGGTAAAGCACATCGGTGGCGGCATAGTCCATCTGCGCCTCGGTCAGGTCCGCCGCGCCCCAGTCGGAGGTCTGCTGCTGCTTGGAGATGTCGATCCCGGCGAGATCCTGCAAAAGGTATCTCAGCCCGTGCCGGTCGGTATAGGTGCGCACCATCTTCGAGGCGATCTTGGTGCACCAGACCGGCGCGCAGGTCACGCCGAACGTGGCCTTCAGCACCGCGATGTCGAACCGGCCGAAATGAAAGAGCTTGGTGGTGCCGGGATCGGCCAGCATCGCGCAAAGGTTCGGCGCCTCGGCCTGGCCCTTTTCGATCTGGACGAGATGCGCGTCGCCGTCGCCGGCCGAGAGCTGGACAAGGCACAGCCTGTCGCGCGCGGGGTTCAGCCCCATCGTCTCGGTGTCGATCGCCACGACCGGGCCAAGGTCCAGCCCGTCGGGCAGATCGTTTCTGTGAAGATGTATCGCCATGCGACCCCCCGTGGTAGGCGAAGGGTCTGGTGCCCAGGAGAGGACTCGAACCTCCACGCCTTGCGGCACACGGACCTGAACCGTGCGCGTCTACCAATTCCGCCACCTGGGCAGGTGTCG
>Ga0180432_10011791_pt1 | contig 10264 bp, 6 predicted proteins | sample SS_ome_10_FD_132414 | JGI IMG/M metagenome (GOLD analysis project Ga0180432, IMG submission 132414) | Hypersaline lake sediment archaeal communities from the Salton Sea, California, USA - SS_1_MS_2 metaG | ecosystem: Environmental > Aquatic > Non-marine Saline and Alkaline > Hypersaline >...
GGTGTCGTCGCCCACGCGGCCGAGAAAGGCGGTCTCGGCGCCCAGCCGCGCACAGGCGACGGCCTGGTTCGCGCCCTTGCCGCCGGGTATCGTGTCGACGTCGCTGCCGCGCACGTTCTCGCCGGGGGCGGGCACGTGGTCCACGCGGACCACGAGATCCATGTTGACGCTGCCGACCACGAGAATTCGCATGGAATGAAGTCTAGGGCCTCCAGTCCAAACGCCCAAGCAAAAACGGGACGCAGGGCGGCGACGGCCGACGCGGAAGGGGAATTGTCTTGCCCGTGTCCGCCGGGCGGCCTAAGATTCCCGTCTCGGCGCGCCGGGCCGACCGTAGATAAACGGGCGACGGTCGGTGCTGGACTTCAGGCGGCGCCTTCAAGCAGCCCGCGGAGGCCTTGCGGCCTCCGACCCCGGGCCGGGCCACGGGATGCGCGTGATCGCACGATGGCAGGCAAACCTCAACACGACCTCCAGAAAGCCCATCGACGCCGCAAGAACCGCGAATCGTTCCTCGAAACCGTCGAGTCGATCGTGGTCGCGTTCGTCCTGGCGTTCATCTTCCGTGCCTTCATCGTCGAGGCGTTCGTCATCCCCACCGGGTCGATGGGCCCGACACTGTACGGCCAGCACGCCGAGTTCACCTGCACCGACTGCGGGTACCGTTTCGCGGTGAGCGTGAACGGTCGGCTCAGTTCGCGCCCCATCTGCCCGAACTGCGGCCTGACGCAGGCCATGCCGCCGCAAACCCCCCTGTACAGCGGCGACCGCATCCTCGTCCTGAAGTTCCTCTACGATTTCGCCGAGCCCGACCGGTGGGACGTCATCGTCTTCCGCAACCCCAACCAGCCGGAAGAGAACTACATCAAACGCCTCGTCGGCCTACCCGGCGAAACCGTGGAACTCGTACGCGGCGACGTGACCATCAACGGCCAGGTGATACCGAAGACCGAGAGCGCCCAGGACGCCCTCTGGATGCTCGTCCACGACACGCGGTACCTGCCGACTCGCAGCGATTGGCACCGGCGATGGGCGGCCGAGAAGGCCTGGAAGCTCGAGGGCCCCGGCTACGTCCTGGCCCGGGCCCCGCCCAGCGGCAAGACCGCCTGGCTGGCGTACCACCACCGCAACGCCCGCGGCTGGCGCGACAACATCCGCGACTATTACGCCTACAACAGTGGGGCCGGCGGCTGGCGGTTCGGCCAGAACGTCTGCACGGACCTTCATCTCGCCACCTGCGCGACCGCCGGCTCCGCCGACGCCGTCCTCGTGGTCGAGATGCGGGCGTACGAAGACCGGCTCCGTTTTGTCCTGCCCGCCAAGGGCAGCGAGGCCCGGACGGAGATTCGCCTCAATGGCCAGACGATCGCCTGGACCGAAGGCGGCGTGCTTCCCGTCGGCCGGGAGGTCCGCGTCGAGGTGGCCAACGTCGATCGCACCCTTCAACTCCTCGTCGATGGCGACCGCGTAACCACGGAACACCAGACCCCGGTGACCCGGGCGGGCGACCCGACCTATGCGCCCACGGCCTTGGCCCCTGAGGCGTACAACCGGTACGAGCGACCGCCGGATCCCAACCAGCCGCCGCCGCTGGCCTACGACCTGCGCGTCGGGGCGACCGGCGGGCTGATCCACCTCGCGTACCTGAAGGTCGACCGCGACGTCTACTATACGAACGAGCGTCTCCAAGGGCCGACGGGCATGGTGCCCGGCCACGCTACCGAGGGCAACCCCTTCGAGTTGCGAGCGGACGAGTTCTTCGTGTGCGGCGACAACAGCCCAAAATCGTCCGACGCCCGCCTCTGGCCGCTCAGGCGGCCCGTGGTGCCTCGGCGGAACCTCGTCGGCAAGGCCTTCTTCGTGTACTGGCCCGCCGCCGGGACGCGGTGGCACATCCCCCTGGCGCCCGACCCGACGGGCTGGCGGCTGGTCCACTGAACGCTGCCCGCGCAACCGAACCGCAGGGACCTTCACGGCGGTGCGGGGTCGGCTTGGGCGGCTTTCCGCCCTGAACGATACGTAAGTATTCCAGGGCATGGTTTTTCCACAAAATCACAGGCCGCATGCGCCACACGCCCCACAAAGACCCCGCTGAAGGCAAGCGGATAACGGCGCCGTGACCCTTGCATACGGGCTGCGGTTCTACTATGGTGCCAACTGGCGTCAGAGGATGAGCGGGGCGACCTGCTGGAAAACGGCCCTGGATGCGGCGCGAACCGCCGCTCGGCCGGCCTGACCTCGCCGCGCGGGTGATTATGCACACGTTTTCCACAAAACCGTCGGCTGTGCGCCGCCGGGAGGATTATGCACGGTGGAACTCCTTAACGTAACAGGGCTTACGAAAATCTACGGCGGCCGCAAGGTCGTCGACGACGTCTCCTTCAGCGTGAACGAGGCCGAGATCGTGGGCCTCCTGGGCAAGAACGGGGCCGGCAAGACCACCAGTTTCAAGATGACGACCGGCATGATTCCGACCGACGGCGGCCGGGTCATCTTCGAGGGCGAGGACGTCAGCCGCCTGCCCATGTATCAGCGGGCCCGAAAGGGCCTCGGGTACCTGGCTCAGGAACCGAGCATCTTCCAGCGGTTGACGGTTCGGCAGAACCTGCTCGCGATTCTCGAGATGATGCATCTCTCGAAGACGGAGCGGGAGGCCATTGCCTCCGAACTGCTCCGCGACTTCGGCCTGACGCACCTCTCGGACCAGCACGCCCGGACCCTCTCCGGGGGCGAACGCCGGCGCCTCGAGATCGCCCGGGCGCTGGCCACCCGCCCCAGCCTCATGCTGCTCGACGAGCCGTTCACCGGCGTGGACCCGATTGCCATCTTCGACATCCAGGGTTTCATCCGAAACCTCAAGAGCCGGGGTATTGGCGTTCTCGTGACCGACCATAACGTCCACGCCACCCTCGGCATCGTGGACCGGGCGTACATCATCAACGAGGGACGCGTCTTCCGTCACGGCACGAGCGAGGAACTCATCAACGACCCTGAGGTCAAGCGCGTGTACCTCGGCACCACGTTCCGGGGCGACGAGTTCACAGGCGCCCGCAAGGACGTGACGCACGGCCTTCACCCTCGGCCGGAGCCCGACACGCCGGCGTAACCCCGCGCAGGACGGATTGGCGGCCAGCCCCATGCCCCGCGAAACACCCGCTCTCGTCGCCGTGGCCCTGAACCCTTCCTGGGACCGCACCCTCGAAGTGCCCAACTTCGAGATCGGCAAGCATCAGCGCGGCCGGCTGCTCTCGGTCCAGGCGGCCGGCAAGGCCGTCAACGTGGCCCGCCTGCTCGATGCCCTGGGCTCGCCTTCCGTTCTCACGGGATTCGTCGGCGAAAGCGACCGCGACCGCTTTGCCGCCACCTTCGAGAAGACCCGCGTGCGGGTCGAGATGTTCGAGACCTCCGGCCCGACGCGCGAGAACATCACCCTCGTCGATACCGAGCGGAAGGTCGACACGCACGTCCGCGACCTCGGCTTCACCGTGACCGACGAGGACATCGCCCGCATTACAAGGAAACTGAGAATCCTCTCCGGCAAGGGTGCCTACGTCCTGCTGACGGGCAGCCTGCCGCCCGGCATGGACGCCGAGGCGTTCGCCGGCCTGATCGACGTCTGCGCCCGCAAGGGAGCCCGCGTGGCGGTCGATTCCAGCGGCGCGGCGCTCGGCGCGATCCCGCTGGCGAAAGACCTGTGGCTGGCCAAGCCGAATCGGGAGGAGCTCGCGACCATCGCCGGCCGGCCGGTCGACTCTGAGGAGGCCATCCGCGAGGCCGCCGAGGCTCTGCGGCCGGGGCTCGACGAGGTCGTTGTCACCCTCGGGGCCGACGGCGCCATGGTCTTCGCTCGCGAAGGCACCTGGATCGCCCGGCCCAGCCTGGACCCGACGGCGGTCATCAACACCGTCGGCTCCGGCGACGCCCTCCTCGCCGGCTACGTCCACCGACACGCCGCCGGCGAGAATCCCGAGGCCTGCCTGCGGTACGGCGTGGCCTGCGGGACCGCCGCCACACTCCAGATACGGGCGGGCCAGATCAACACACACGACGTGCAAGCAGCGCTGGAGAAGGTGCAGGTCGAATCGCTCACCTGACGCAACCCGGCATGGCGTGAGCCACGGCTTCTGGTCGCGGGCCGTTACCGGCGCCGGGAACTACCCGAAGCCGGAGGCCCCGGCTCACGGCGCGCGCCTCGACATGCACGACGCAAAAGGTCGCGGCTCACAACGCCGTCACGTCACGTACTTGCCCAGGATGGGCTGAAGGCGATCGACAGCCTCGCGGGGAATCAGGTCTTTGTCGGTCCAGATGGCCCGCGCCAGCGCGCTGCGACAGCCGCACTCCGGGCCGACCGCGTCGGCAATGTGCGGGACGGCGGCCCGCATAAGGTGAATGGCCGCCTCCGTCCCCGCCTTCACGTTCGCCAGGATACTCTCGATAATCTGGTCGGGGCTGTCGCCGGGTTCGTGGGGCTTCCAGCAGTCGTAGTCGGTGGCAATGGAAATGTTGGCGTAACAGATTTCGGCCTCGCGGGCGAGTTTGGCCTCCGGCATGCAGGTCATGCCGATGAGATGCCCGCCCCACTGGCGATGCAGGAGGCTCTCGGCCCGGGTGGAGAACTGTGGCCCCTCCATGCATACGTACGTGCCGCTCGGATGCACGGTCGTTGTCATCCCCATGCCGCACTCCACCAGCAGGCCGCGCAGGCCCGGGCAGAACGGCTGGGCAAAGGCCACGTGCACGGCCAAATCGTCGAAAAACGTTTTGCCGGGGCGAATGGTCCGGTCGATCACCTGGTCCGCGATGACGAGTTCGCGGGGGGAAACGGTTTCCTGGAGGCTCCCGCAGGCGGTTGAAGCCAGGATGTGCGTCACGCCAAGGTGCTTCATCGCCCACAGGTTGGCCCGGTAGGGAACGCGGGAGGGGTTGTGGCAGTGGCCCCGGCCGTGGCGGGTGAGGACGGCCACGCGCTGGCCCTCGACCTCGCTCATCAGAATCGGGGCGCTCGGCGGGCCAAAGGGGGTCTGAACCTCGACCGCCTCGCCGCCCGCCTGCTCGGTCAGGGCCTCGCCCAGACCGGTCCCGCCGATCAGACCAACCAGCACGTCGCTCACGGTATCCTCCCTATGGGGCATCGCGTCGGCGGCACGGTACCAGACGTTGCGGTGGGGGTCAAGCAAATGGGCAGGCCGGGGGCGGCCTATCAGCAACCTGTGCGGATAACCACGAAAAGAAAGCGCCGCGGTCGGGGGAACGCGGCGCTTCCAACTCCCTGCCGCCACGGGACAGTCCCGCGCTGAATGGGCAGGCGTCTCGGTGTCGGTCCAGACTACCGTACCGAGTACGGGCGCGGTCCGTCCACGAGAATCGCGGGCAGGGGTGACAGCCTGTTGTCACCACCAGGCGGGGAATGCCAATTCCGGCCGCACAGGGCGTGACTACCGCTTCCTCAGGAGGCCGCCTGGGCATCGAGTGCGTCCTCATGGAGCCAGCCGGAGGTCTTCATCAGTCCCAGAAACGCCTCGACGCAAACCACGTCGAACTGCCGCCCGCTGCACCGCCGCAGTTCCGCCGCCGCCTCCTCGTGCGAGAGGGGCGGGCGATACGGCCGGGCGCTGGTCATGGCGTCGTACGCATCGACGACCGCCAGGATCCGGGCCTCCAGCGGAATCGCCTCGCCGGTCAAACCATCGGGGTAGCCCCCGCCGTCGAGCCGCTCGTGATGGTGCAGGATAGCCAGCCGGGCGGATTCCAGAAACGCCAAGTGCCGGACCATCTCGACCCCCCGGCGCGGATGCTCCTGGACGATGGCCCATTCCTCGTCGCTCAGGCGCCGGGGGGCCTTGAGAATGTCGTCGGGGATAGCCAGTTTGCCGATGTCGTGCAACTCGGCGGCGTAGGAAAGGGCCCGCAGCCGGTTGCCACTGAGGCCGAGGGCCTCGGCCACCCGGGTAGCCCAGACCTGGACCCGCAGGGAGTGCCCGTGCGTGCAGGGGTCTTTGGCCTCGATCGCCAACGCGAGGCTGCGAATCGCATCGTAGTTGCTCGCATCGAGGTTGCGGCGGTCGAGTTGGCCGGCCAGGCTGATGGCGGCCGCCTCGGCCGTGAACTCCAGTTCCGCCAAGTCCTCTTGGGTGAACGGCCCTTCACCGTGGTCCGTGACGTTGATGACGCCGATCTTGCGGCCGGCGGTCTTCATCGCCGCCGCCACCAAGGGCACAGAAGCCATCGCCTCGCCGGCATCCAGGCCGAGCGTCTCAAACATCGCCTCGGCCCCAACGTCGTCCAGGACCAATGGCACGCCGCTTTCGAACACCCGGCCGCAGATGCGGCTGGGCACCGGCACGGTGACGCGTTCGGCCACCTCCTCCCCAATGCCGCGCGAAGCCAGGATCCGCAGGGCGTCGTCCTCGGCCACCATCACACTGATGCGGCGCACGCCGAGGCTGTCGGCCAAGTGCGTGACCGTATTCTCGCCCGCCTCCTCCAGCGAGTTGGCCAAGGTCAACTGCTGCAGAAATGCACAACGCCGCTGGATGTGCCGACGGGCATCCTCCAGGTTATTCAGCGACCCGATCAGGTCGTTCGTCTGCCGCGTAATCGCCAGCGACAGCGCCACCACGCCAACGATGCTCATCGTGACGAGCAACTTCGTGACCATCGGCTCCAGGGCCGCGTTCAGCAGGAACGCGATCACCAGCATCAGCACGAGCAGCATCGACGTCTGAAGCCCGCAGCACCACCGCACGCTCGAGAGGCGGCACCAGAGGCACCGACCGTAGGGCGCGGATTCCATCGCCCGGCAGACGATGCAGTTGGGGTTGCCGAGCGGTCGATCGGAGGGGGAGGGGCCCGTCCGCCGGCGAATCCGCCGCACCAGCACGTTCCCCCCCGCATACAGCAGCAGATTGAACGAGAAGGCGGTCGTGCCCTCGAGGATCGACGTCGCCGCCGCCGCCAGTACCGGCAGCCAGCCAGCCGGCCGCCCCAGTATCAGCGCGGTCAGCCCCGCCCCCAGCAACACCGTGCGGACGACTTCGTCCAAGCGATAGAGCCCCGGGTGCGGGCCCGGGTCCTCCTTGCCGAACGGGCGCCGCTCGCGATCAAATACGTACGCCACCACCGCCCACCGGTCGGACACAAGGGCCATGACGCTGAGACCCGTGGCCAGCCACAAGGGGGGAAGCCAGTCCAACAGATAGGCGACGGCCGGCAACGCACCACAGACGAATTGATGCAGCCGGACTCCGGCTGCAGACACACCCAGACGGTCTGACATCAGACCTGCCCTCCCAGCGCAAAAAACCCATCCCACGCGCGGGCCCCAAACCTCGATGGGGCCGTTTCACCATCCCGGTACTGGCTTTATCGGCACGCGCGCGCGAACGCATCAGGATAAATCGCACACGCCGAACAGGGGTAGGGACACGAGCTACGGCCGGGGGATGCCCGCCCATCGGCCCAGGCGGGCTTCCTCGAAGAGCGCGTCGAGGTCGCGACGGGCCTGGGGGTTCATCTCGAAGAGACGGTCCGCCTCCTCCCGCAGGGCCTGGGCCTGGCGGGCGTGGTCGGCGGCTTCAGGCGATTCCTTCTTCGCGAGGCGGGCGTGAGCGTCGGCCAAGAGAGCCACCGCCTCCGGCCGCGACGGATCCTCACGCAGCAGGTGGTCGAGTACCGAGATCGCCCGCCCCGGCTGCTTGATTTCGAGGCGGACCGCCGCTCGCAGAAGACGGGGCCAATGGGCCCCCTGCAGCGCCGCCGGGTGGAGCCGCTCGTTGCCGGGCAGGGCCCGGTCGCCGAGACCCATTGCAATAACGGGGGTCTGCTCGGCGCACCGCCTCAGGCCACGCAGGCCCGGGATCATGTTGCCGGTCGCCAACGCCGAAAGAGCCCCCAGGTAGTACCCCGCCATCGCGTGCCCGGTGTCCTCGAGGTGCCGGCCCGCGGTTTCGGTGCACCGGCCGCCAGCTTCCATCGTGAGCATCAGGGCAACGGCGGCGTGGGCATCGGCGGCGTGCGGACCCCGGCTCGCCAGGAACGCCAACCGCCCGCGAACCTGCTGCCAGCGCGTGGAGCCCGGCGGTTCGGTCCGCAGGAAAACGCGTGCGGCGGCCAGCAGCGGCGCGATGTCCCCTTTGAGCCCGGCCTCCACCAGCGGCTTGGCCGCCGCCGACACGCCCTCGCGGCCGTTCGGCGGATGCCGACCCGCGACTTCCATTGCCATCGGCGTCCAGGGCTCGATCTCGTCGCGGAGGGCATCCAGACGCTCGTCGGAAAGCGGCTTGACGGCCGGCGGCACGGTGACGGTCGTCACCTCCTCGTTCTCGGCGTCCATGAAGGTCAGACGGATGCGCTCCGGTCGGCCACGGAGGCGGATGACGGTGGGCCGGTCCGGCCGCAGTTCCACCGCCATCGTGTCCGTCTGGTCGCCGGCCCGCACGACCAGCCGACCGAGCCAGGGCGCCTGCATGCCGACGAGCCGCAGCGTCGTGGACGCCGACCGCTGCTCCATGCCGACGGCCATCCACTCGTCGGCCCAGACGACGGGCCCGATGCCTGTGACCATCGCCAGCCGGACAGGCATCACGTACGCCCCAAACGGTTGCAGGAAGTGCCCGGGATGAGCGGGCGACACATTCGAGCCCACCGCCACGCGGGCGTCGCCACCCTGCCCCACCCCGGTAGCGTCGACCATGGCCCCGCGTCCCGTGTGCCGCGGCCGCAGCACCAGGTGGTTGGCATCGGCGTGCGGGTCGTAGATGCCCGCCCAGTCACCCGCCACGCCGAGGCCATAAAGGGGGCCGGCCGTTTCGGGTTCGGTCGGCGGCTCCGGCGCCGGCGCCTGCGGCCCCGGCCAGAGCCGCACGTCCGCGAGGCCGGCGTCCGCCACACGTGCCGCGGGGAGCAGCGCGGAGGCGCCGCGCTCCCGCGGAAACCGGGCCGCGTACCACAGGCGAAAGCCGTACCGCACCGGCAGGCGGTTATCGATGCGTCCCGTTATCTCCAGGACCGGCGACTCCGGCCGAAGCGTGACAAGCGCCGCCAGCCGAAGCGGGGAATAGTGCTCCGCCGTCGGCCCCGCGCACTGCTGAAAGCGGCGGTCCATCGCAACCGTCACGTCGCCGCAAGGCCGCTCGATGACGCGGTACGACACGTCGGGGTCTCCAGGCGGAAGGTCAGATTCCGGCCGCGGAAAATGGAACGCCGCCCCACCGCCCGTCTCCTCGCCGCCGGCCAGGATGTGGCGGCCCGTCGGCTTGTGAACGAGGCGCACCACCCGTCCGCCCAGAGCGGGCACAATCGTGGCCCTCAGGTAGGCGTTCTCCAGGACGATGGCCACGCGTGTGGGCACGGCGTCCGAATCGTCCGGCGGCCCAACGGCGCCGGGCACAGGCTGCTCGACGACGGTGGCCCGGACCGGCGGCTCGGCCTGCGCGTCCGGGCCGGTCGCCCCCGGGGCCGTCGCCGCGCAGACCGTCGCCGGCGGCACGAGCATGGCCAGAGCCAGGAACGTTACGAGACGTGGCATCGGCACCCTTCCCTGCCGTGGGCGCACCGCGGGCACGGCCTATCCGATAGGGGTTACTATCGGCAAGGAGGGTCCGAAAGGCCTAGCGAAACCGTCCGCCGGGCGCGGCGTTCACTGCACGCCGCGCGGGCGAAAGAGGACCTCCGAGGGGGCCAGGTGCCCAATCCTGGCCTCCGGCAGGCGGGAGTCGAAACTGCCCTCGGCGGGGCTCATCGCCTCAACGTGCCAGTCGGCGAACAGGACGTTCGCCTTGCCCCCGTGGCGGAAGTGCACGTGGGGGTAGTCCGGCCATTGGCTGTCCGGCGGCTGGACGTAATGCCACTCCTCCACCAGCGGGTGGCTCGGCGAGGCCGGCGCCTGGAACGTGTTGACTTGGGCCGCATCGGCGAACACGACCGTCCGCGAAGCATCCGGGCCGCGAAGCTCGTGGAGGCCGTAGCATCGCCCGTTGGGCTCCACGAGCAGGTCCGGCGCCAGTTCCTTGTTCACGCCGTAGTTCCACCACGGCCCGCGGAACTTCGCCTTGAACGACCCGTAGTAATCGAACGCAGGGCAAATTTCGATGCCGTCGGCCCCGACGTACGGGTAGAGTTGGGAGTAGGTCTTGTCGAGGACGCGTTCGCCCTCGGCCGTCGAGCCCGCCTCCGTGCCGGTCTCGTACCCGAAGTACCAGAGTTTGGCCTCCTTCTCGGGCGTGGCGGGGTCGTTCGGCTGGCGAATCGGAAAAAGCAAACC
>Ga0180432_10011792_pt1 | contig 10263 bp, 8 predicted proteins | sample SS_ome_10_FD_132414 | JGI IMG/M metagenome (GOLD analysis project Ga0180432, IMG submission 132414) | Hypersaline lake sediment archaeal communities from the Salton Sea, California, USA - SS_1_MS_2 metaG | ecosystem: Environmental > Aquatic > Non-marine Saline and Alkaline > Hypersaline >...
AATATTTTCCATCATCTTCTTTATTTTCATAACTGTAGTAGGGACATTTATAGCCTCGAAAAAAAGTATTGGACCCCTCTACGGAAAAGGCATGTGTAAATCTATATTCACACTTATGTCTGACCATTTTCCCTTCTCCGAAAAATTACATTTGCACAATTTTATTACAAAAAGCTTATGTTGTAAAGCAGTTTAACATACAAACGCTGATTCTCCTCTCCTTTCAACATCGGCAAAATGCACCTACATCAAAATGCCTACTTCACCCCCGTCACGCACAGCCACCTTCCTTTCTTGTGCTTATCGATCTCCACCTTTGAAAACCCCGCCCGCTCCATGAAGCCCTTTATCTCCTCTCCCGTGTAAATCGTTATATTCAGCTTTTCTATCCATTTTTCAAGTCCTTCGGGGCCCTGCGCCTCGTTGCAGACCAAGAACACGCCTCCCTTTTTCAGCACACGGATCACCTCTTTGAAGTTGTCCGCGATATTCGGCCAAAAATAAATGGATTCAACCGCCGTGACGCCGTCGAAGCTTCCATCGTCATACGGGATCGCCTCCACGCTCGCCTCCTTTACCTCGATTTTCCCTGCGGACACCGCCTCCCGGTTAAAAGAGAGGGACTTATCCACGGCTGCGGGCGAATGGTCTATACCGCAGACCTTCGCCTTCGGGGCGCGGTCGAGGAGGTTCGCAAGGTTTTTGCCTCCGCCGCACCCGATATCCAAAAGGCTCCTGCAGCCGCCGAGGTCCACGTGCGAGAGTCCCCACTTCGCCATAGGATTGTGCCCTAAGTTCATAAGCCCCAGCATGAATCTCCCGGCGATGGTTTTTGTGGGCTTCCTTGCATTATCGAGTAATTTGTTTGCCATTTTTACCTCTCCTTCTTTTCCGCTCTCTCTTATTATCAATATAAAGTCCGTTGCAAGAATTTCCAAATTCTACAATTGACTATTAAACCTGTCAACATAATTATCAATTTCTTTTTTCACGCTGAAAAACAGACACCCACTCCCCCCAAGCAGCGATTCATCCCCCTTAAATAGATTGACAAAGCTGAAAGCTTTTAATAATATAGTACGCAACATGGAAGAGGTAAAGAAAACAGGAAACGTGATTCTCGGCGTCACCGGCGGGATCGCCGCCTACAAGGCGTGCGAGCTGTCAAGGCTATTAGTGAAGGCCGGCCACAGCGTCACCGTGGTGATGACGAAAAACGCCCAGGAGTTCGTAACGCCCCTGACGTTCTCGACATTGACCGGAAACGACGTCGTAACCGGCATGTACGACTCCCCCGCGAGGACCGAGCATATAGACATCGCAGAGATGGCCGACCTCGTCATCGTCGCCCCCGCCACCGCGAACGTTATCGGAAAGGTGGCCGGCGGCATCGCCGACGACATGCTGAGCACGGTGATCATGGCGACAGTGGCCCCGGTCATCTTCTGCCCCGCCATGAACGTAAACATGTTCGAGAATCCGATCGTTAAGGAGAACATGGCGAAATTGAGGCAGCACGGCTACCTCTTTGTGGAGCCGACAGAAGGCGAGCTTGCCTGCGGCGTCATCGGCACCGGCAGGATGGCGGAGCCGCAGGAGATCATGGCCGCGGTAAGCGACATATTCGCGGGCGACCTTAAAAAAGGGGGGGCGGGCTGCGACCTCGCGGGATTGAGGGTGATGGTCACCGCCGGCCCCACCAGGGAGGCGATCGACTCGGTTCGCTACATCACCAACCACTCCACGGGGAAGATGGGGTTCGCCGTCGCCAGGAGGGCCAAGAGCAGGGGCGCCGACGTGGTACTGATCACGGGGCCTTCGAGCCTCGTGCCCCCCGCGGGCGTCGAGATGGTGAGGGTCACCAGCGCCGCCGACATGGGAAGAGAGGTCAACGCCAGGTTTGATAACGTGGACGCCGTCATAAAGGCGGCGGCCGTCGCCGACGTGACGCCCCTTAAAAAGAGCGACCACAAGCTGAAGAAGGAGGAGTGCGGAGAGGCGATTAAGCTCGGCAGGACCGAGGATATTTTGAAGGGACTGGGCAAGATAAAGGGGGAGAAGATCCTCGTGGGCTTCGCCGCCGAGACGAGGGATCTTATGGAGAACGCCGAGAGGAAGCTCAGGGAGAAAAACCTCGATCTCATCGTGATCAACGACGTCTCGAGGACGGACGCGGGCTTCGGGGCGGACACAAACGAGATAAAGATTATCGACGTGAAGGGGGAAGTAGACTCCCCGCCCCTCATGATGAAGGAGGGGGTGGCGGAGTACATCCTCGACAGGGTAAAGGAGATATGGCTGGAGAAGAGGAAAGGGAAAAATTAGTCGGGCAGGCCGTTTCGGCCCTGAAGTATCTGAAGGAGCTGGGTGTCGACTACATCCCTGACGGCCCGGGCGTCAGGGCGCTCTTTGACGAGGGGGCGCCGAGGGTGGAGGCGGCGATAGTGGGGGCGGTAGCGCAGGAAAAGGTCGTGGCCACCCCGGTAGAGACGGTTGGGAAACCGGCGGCGCCGGCGGCGCAGTCCCTAAATCTTGGGGGAGAGATATCCTCCATGACGTTGGATGAGGTCAGGGAGAGGCTCGGCGACTGCACGCGCTGCAAGCTCAGCTCCGGCAGGCAAAACATCGTTTTCGGTGAGGGAAACCCGGACGCGGTATTGATGTTCGTGGGGGAGGGCCCCGGAGGGGAGGAGGATATTCAGGGGATTCCCTTCGTTGGAAGGGCGGGCCAGCTCCTGACTAAGATCATCGAGGCAATCGATCTTACGAGGGAGGACGTATACATCGCCAATATCGTGAAGTGCCGCCCCCCGGAAAACAGGAATCCGGAGCCGGACGAGGTCAAGGCGTGTATCCCGTTTCTGATGGATCAGATCGAGGCGATAAGGCCCCAGATCATCGTGACACTGGGGGGCGTCGCCACCAACAACCTGTTGGGGACGAGGGGGTCCCTCGGTAGCGTCAGGGGGAGGTTTCATACCCTCGACCTATCGGGGAGTCTTGTCATGCCTACGTATCACCCCGCCTTTCTCCTGAGGAGTCCCGGTAAGAAGCGGGAGGCCTGGGAGGACATGAAGAAGGTGAGAGATATGTACAATACATTGATGAAAGGTGAGTGAGAGAATATGAATATAAATAGAATAAAATTGAGGAAATCGCTCCTCAAGGTGCACATCGGGATATTTATACTGGGGGTTGTCCTTACCCTTGCGCCGGTCCTGCTTGGGCAGGAGGGGGTGACGACCCGGGCCGAGAACGCAGACACGGTCAGTCTCCTGAGGCTCAAGGGGGCGATAAATCCCATATCGGCTGAGTATATCATCGACGGCATCAAGGACGCCGAGGATAACGGCTACGGCGCCGTTGTCATAGAGCTTGACACCCCCGGCGGGCTGATGGAGCCTATGCGTGACATAATAAGCGCGATAATCAACACCGAGATACCGGTAATCGTCTACGTCTCCCCGAAGGGCGCCAGGGCGGCCTCCGCCGGTGCCTTCATCACAATCGCGTCAGACATCGCGGCGATGGCCCCCAACACGAACATCGGTGCGGCGTCGCCCGTCATGATGGCGCCCATAGGCGGCGATAAGGAAAAAAGCGTTTTCCCGGGGGAGAAGGATGATAAGGAGAAGACAACGGAGACGGACGGGAACAAGGAAACCCTTATGAAGAAGGTGATGGAGGACAGCGTCGCGTACATCAAGGGTTTGGCGGAGAGCAACGGCAGAAACGTCGACCTTGCGGTCCTGATGGTGACGGAGGCCAAGTCGATAACCTCGACCGAGGCACTGTCCGATAATATAGTCGATATTGTCGCCGAGGATATTGACAGTCTCTTTTCCCAGATCGAGGGAAAGACCTTCAAGACTAGCAAGGGTGAGATGAAAATATCGCTTTTAAACGCAAAGCGCGTTGAATATAAAATGGGTTTCAGGCGGGAGTTCATATATATTCTTACCAATCCAACCATTTTCTATCTCCTCCTGATGCTCGGCATTGCAGGGATTTACTTCGAGCTGTCCAATCCGGGGGCGATCTTCCCCGGCGTAATAGGAGGTATCAGTATTATACTTGCACTTTATGCGTCGCAGTCGATCCCGATAAATTTCGCCGGTGTGCTATTGATCCTTCTGGCGGTGATACTTTTTATATTAGAGATAAAGATCACGAGCTACGGGCTCTTGACGATCGGCGGGGTGTTGTCCCTCTTTTTGGGATCGATGATGCTTTTCAAATCGAATCTGGAGTTTCAGAGGCCATCTATGTGGACGATAATCTTAACCGTGATTTGTGTGGCGGCGTTTTTCATCGCCGTTATTGCTCTGGCGGCGAAGGCGTACTTGAGGACGCCCAGCACCGGAAAAGAGGGGATCGTGGGGAAGAGGGGGGTCGCCAAGACCGACATCGACGAGGAAGGGGGGAAGGCGTATGTCTACGGGGAGTGGTGGGAGGCCACCAGCGACGCCCCCATAAAGAAGGGAAGCAAAGTGGAGGTCGTCGAGAGTGTCGACCTCGGCGTCAGGGTGAAAAAGAGATAGATGACCTGAATATACTTGAGGGATTTGGAAAAAGGGATGTGTGTCGATGTCGACAGGGGGGCGGGAGACTTGAAGGCCGTCAGGGCGGTCTCCCTCATATCCGGGGGGCTTGACGGCCTGCTCGCGACGCGCCTCGTAATGGATATGGGAATCGACGTTTTGGCGCTTAACTTCGTTACTCCCTTCTTCGGGATGGGGCCGGGGGTCGGGTATGACGAGTACGCGGTAGCCTTCAAGGAGAGGATGGCGGAGCTTTACGGCATAAACGCTGAGGTTATCGACATCTCCGAAAAATATATCGAGATGGTGGGAGATCCCCCCCACGGCTACGGCAGGGATTTCAATCCGTGTCTCGATTGCAAGATTATGATGGTGTCGGAGGCAAAAAGGTATGTAGATGATACGGCCGAAGGCGGGGAGGCAAGGCTGGTCGTCACCGGGGAGGTCCTGGGCCAGCGCCCCATGTCCCAGAGGAGGGACACGTTGAGAATCGTCGAGCGGGAATCCGGCTGTGAGGGTATTCTCCTTCGCCCCCTCTCGGCACAGCTCCTCGAGCCTACCCTCCTCGAGGAGAAGGGGTACGTTGATCGGGAGTCGCTCCTCGGTTTTTCCGGAAGGGGCAGAAGGCCCCAGATGGAGTTGGCCGGGAGGTTCGGGATAGAAAAATACGAGTCGCCGGCCGGGGGGTGCTGTCTTACCGACCCGATCATCTCAAAGAGGATAAGGAGGCTCTACGGGACGACGGGAACCCCCGCCTCGGAGGATATTTACATGATGAGGGTTGGAAGGCCCTTTTCGCTGGGCGGCGGGGTTATCCTGACCGTCGGGAGGGACGACGAGGAGAACCAGGTCATCGAGAGGATGGGGGGGGGCGGCTCTTTATTCGTTAAGCTTGTTGATGTCCCGGGGCCGCTGGGCCTTATGAGAGGGGATATCAAAAGCGGTCATATCTCCCTTGCAATATCGATCCTGGCGAGGTATAGTAAGGCCCGGGATGAACAAAGCGTCAGGGGGGGGGTCGGCACCACTTTAGACAATATTGAGGGAGAGATTGAAGTGAGGCCGATTGATGCAGAGGGTATCGAGGCTCTGAGGTTTTAAAAAGAGAGGAGAAGATATGAGGAGATCCAAGATATTGTCCACCGGCAGATGCCTGCCGGAGAGGGTGATTACGAACAACGATCTGGCGAAGGTGATGAAGACCAACGACAAGTGGATTCAGGAGCGGACCGGTATTGTGGAGCGAAGGTACGTGGAGGATGACACCGGCGCATCGGACCTCGGATATGAAGCGTCCCTTGTCGCCATCGAGAGGGCGGGGATAAAGCCGGAGGATATCGACATGATAATCTTCGGGACGTTGAGCTACGACCACACCTTCCCCGGCTCCGGGTGTCTCCTGCAGGAAAAGCTGGGGATCCCGGGCGTCGCGACGCTCGACGTCAGAAATCAGTGCACCGGTTTCATGTACGGCATGGCCGTGGCCGACCAGTTCGTCAAGACCGGAATGTACGACCACGTGCTTGTCGTCGGGGCGGAGGTCCACTCCACCGGGCTGCAGTTCTCCGACGAGGGGAGGGACGTCACGGTGATCTTCGGCGACGGGGGCGGGGCCGCCGTCATCGGGGTCAGCGACGATGATAACAAGGGTATCCTTTCCTCCCACCTCCACGCCGACGGCAACGGCTTTCGGGAGCTCTGGATAGAGGCGACCTCCTGCCGCACGTTTCCGAGGATCACCCACCAGATGCTCGACGGGGGGAAGGTCTGGCCCAAGATGAACGGAAAGAACGTCTTCAAGCACGCCGTGAAGAGGTTGCCTGAGGTTATACACGAGGCCCTGGAGGCCAACGGCCTTACCGTCGACGACATCGACCATCTGGTGCCCCATCAGGCGAATATGAGGATCAACCAGTTCGTCGCCCACAAGATAGGCATCCCGGAGGAGAAGGTGTGGCACAACATCCAGAGGTACGGAAACACCACAGCCGCCACGATCCCGATATGCCTCGACGAGATGCTGGAGCAGGGCGTAATCCACGATGGAGATATTTTAATGATTGCGGCGTTCGGGGCGGGCTTTACGTGGGCCTCGTCGCTGGTGAGGTGGTAGTAAGGCCTTTTATATATTTCGCTTCTAATATTTTGCTTCTTTTAGGGGTGGATCAGGGTTTTTCAGAGAATTTCTTTTAATCCCGTCCGCCCTTTTTATTTTCTAAAAGATTTCATTTTTAAGGACATGTCGGGATCGATGCAAGACCTCACTCCCATGTTGAGACAGTATCTCAAGATAAAGGAGGATTACCCGGACTGCATCCTCTTCTACCGCATGGGGGACTTCTACGAGATGTTTTTCGAGGACGCGATGGAGGCCTCGCCGGTCCTTGAGATCGCCCTCACCACCAGAGACAAGGGGAAGAAGAACCCCGTCCCCATGTGCGGCATCCCGTATCACGCCGCCGAAAACTACATATCGAGGCTCCTTAAAAACGGCTACAAGGTGGCGATATGCGAGCAGGTGGAGGACCCGGCGAACGCGAAGGGGATAGTCAGGCGGGAGGTCGTCAAGGTGGTCACGCCGGGGCTTTCGGGCGATATCGGCGGGGTCGAGTCGAAGGAGAACAACTACATAGCCGGCATCGTCAAGGTTGGGGATGGGTGGGGGGCGTCGTTTCTCGATTTCTCCACGGGGGAGTTCAGGACGACCCAGCTCGAAGACATCACCGAGCTTGTCGACGAGATATCGAAGCTGAATCCAAGGGAGGTGGTGATGCCTGAAGGCCTCGAAGGCGAGGCGGACTCGGAGCCACTGAACACAATACTTTCCCACCTCCTGGTAACCTACATAGACCCAGGACCCTTTTCTACTGAACCCGCCGAAAAGACGATCTGCGAGGTCTTCAATCTCGGGAGCGTAGAGGGTCTGGGAATCAAGGATACGCCCCTGGCGCTCTCGGCGACGGGAGGGCTATTGAGATACGTGGTCGACTATCAGAAGGGCGACGCGGCCCACCTCTCCTTTCCGAGGCTCTACGTCCCCTCCGAGTTCATGCTGATTGACGATGTCACGAAGAGGAACCTGGAGCTGGTAAAGACCTTATACGAGGGTGCCAGGAGCGGCTCCCTCCTCTCGCTTCTGGACAGGACCGCGACCTCGATGGGCGGAAGGCTCTTGAGGGGCTGGATAAACTATCCCCTTACCGACGTTACCGAGATTGGATCGAGGCTCGACGCGGTGGAGCTCTTCTATAAAGACAGGGGCGGGACACTCGAGATTATCGAGTTGTTGTCTCAGGTCTCCGACATCGAGAGGATTGTCGGAAGGGTGTCTCTGAGGAGCGCCGGGGCGAGGGACCTCTCCTCCCTCTCCAACTCCCTCAAGATGATACCGACCATAAAAAAGTCGCTTGAAAGATTCAAGGCCGATGCGATAGACAGGATAACCGAGAAATTTATCGACTTCACAGGTCTTGTCGAAAAGATCGACTCGACGCTCGTGGAGTCGCCGCCCCCCTCCCTCAAGGACGGCGGACTGATCGCCGAAGGTGTGAGCAAGGAGTTGGACGAGCTGAGGGGAATCTCCCGGGAGGGGAAGGACTGTATACTGGGGATCGAGGAGAGGGAGAGGAATAGGACGAAAATCCCGAAGCTAAAGGTGAGGTTCAACAAGGTCTTCGGCTACTACATCGAGGTCTCCAATATCCACACCGACAAGGTTCCGGACGACTACATCAGAAAGCAAACCCTTGTCTCGGCCGAGAGATACATCACCCCGGAGCTGAAGGAGTACGAGGCGAAGGTCCTCGGTTCCGACGAGAGGATCAAGGCTCTCGAGTACGATATCTTCGTCCGTTTAAGGGACGAGATTCGCGACTGGATTATAGAGATCAAGGCGGCGGCAACCTCGATAGCGATGCTCGATGTCTACACGAGCCTCGCCATCTGTGCGATCGACCTCGATTTTACGAAGCCGGCCGTGGATGAGTCCCTGGTCATAGAGATCAAGGAGGGGAGACACCCGATGGTGGAAAAGGCCCTCCCGAAGGGTACCTTTGTACCGAACGATATATCCGTGGACACAAGCGAAAAACAGCTCCTAATCATAACGGGGCCAAACATGGCGGGGAAGTCCACCATAATAAGGCAGGTTGCCGTAATCGTCCTGATGGCCCAGATAGGCTCCTTCGTCCCGGCAAGCCACGCCAGGATAGGGGTGGTCGACAGGATATTTACGAGGGTCGGCGCCTCCGACTCGATAGTCAGGGGCCAGTCCACCTTCATGGTCGAGATGGTCGAGACGGCTAATATCCTTAACAACGCCACGGGGAGGTCGCTCGTCATCCTCGACGAGATAGGGAGGGGGACGAGCACCTTCGACGGGCTCTCCATTGCCTGGGCCGTGGCCGAATATATCCACGACACCGCAGCGCTGAAACCCAGGACCCTCTTTGCCACCCACTACCACGAGCTGACGGAGCTCTCGGCCGTCAAGGAGAGGGTAAAAAACTACTACATCTCCGCCAAGGAGTGGAACGGGAGGATGATCTTCTCGAGGACCATAAGGGAGGGGGTCTCCAGCCGCAGCTACGGAATCAACGTGGCGAGGCTCGCGGGGCTTCCCCGGGAGGTCATCGACAGGGCGAAGGCAATTCTCGAAAACATCGAGAGGGGGGAATTCACCACAAAGGGCATCCCGGCCCTTATCGCCGGGGACGAGGCGCCGGGGCGTGACGATGAGTCCCAGCTCGACCTTTTCTACGGCGACGAGGGGGGGTTTTTCGAGGAGGTGGCGGCGCTCGACACGCAGGAAATGACCCCGCTGGACGCCCTGAACAGGCTGGATGAGATTGTCAAAAAAATAAAAAAATTGAGAGAGTAATTTTTTTTAGTTTTTTTCTTGATATATACTATCCCCTATGAGATTATAACTACGTGTAACGTTGAGCAAACGGGAGTTTTATGAAAGTTTTGTCTGGAATCATCCTTTTTGTTTCCGACACATACAATGTCTGTATTGATTTGACAGGTGGATGAAAGCCTGTCTGATAAAACCCCCTTTATAAGGGGTGTTTTTTTAATGGGGGGGTCGGGAATGTTTAATAAGGGGGTGCGGGAATTTTTAATAGGGGGGTCGGGCAGTTTTTTGGGGGGCGGGGATTTTAATAGGGGTGCGGGAATTTTTATAGCAGGGAATTTTAGACCTATCTCGGGGCGGAGGGTGTCGGTGGGGCGGAAGGTTTCGATATATAATGGGGGGGTAAAAGGTGGAAAAGCAGCTTAAAAAAATGCTCGAGTACGAGGCGGAGGCGCAAGATATATTGGACGATGCCAACAGGAGGGCGGATCAGGTAAAGGGAGAGGCCCAGAGGGATGCGGATGAGATGTTGAAGAAGAAGAGGTTCAAGGCGGAGGACAAGGCTCAGAAGATGAGGGAGAAGATAATCGCTGACTCAAAGGAAGAGGCGGAAAAAATCCACCTCCGCACAAAAAAGAACGTTCAGGAGATGGAGGCGAGGGCTAAAAAGAGGATGGACAATGCGGCGGCGACGGTGATCTCCGAGTTTTTCGAGATATAACCTGCGGGGTTGGGGCAATTATTATTTGGGGATTGAGGATTGGGCCAATTGTGATTAAATCGTGGGGGGGGCAATTTTAGTTAGATGATTGGGATCGAGGGGGGGTGCGGGGATTTGTGCCGGGGGAGGGGGCGAGGCTGTTGAAA
>Ga0180432_10011793_pt1 | contig 10263 bp, 12 predicted proteins | sample SS_ome_10_FD_132414 | JGI IMG/M metagenome (GOLD analysis project Ga0180432, IMG submission 132414) | Hypersaline lake sediment archaeal communities from the Salton Sea, California, USA - SS_1_MS_2 metaG | ecosystem: Environmental > Aquatic > Non-marine Saline and Alkaline > Hypersaline >...
CAGCGGGATGTCGGGGAGAGGTTGGATTTCAATCTTCTCTACATCCTCCTTCTCTGTGACAACCTTACCCTCTTTGTAGGTCTTTGTGATTGTCAGTGTTGGTTGAACTGCCTTAACGCTTGTCTTTTTCTTTGCCATTGTCGCCCTCCTCTAAGTTTCTAATTTTCTCTGCTAAATCATCAGATAGTCACCTTAACCTGCCTCTCTCTTCTGAGGTGTTTGGTTTTATCTTTCCTCTTCTTGGCCCCCATATTAGCCTCCATAGTCTCGAATGATTACTGTTTTGTCGTCTACCCAATCCCCCACATACTTACCTAGTACTATCTGGTCTACATAATCTCGGAACTTTTCCATATCTAGCCCCCGGTCTGGGAGTCCATTAATACTTAGTTCCTTCAGAAGAATAGGTTTTTCTCCTATCTTCTCCAATACTACTAGGTTTGTGAGGGTGATTTCACTCCAACTATCCGCATCTTCCAGGAGGTATTCTTGGAAATCCTCCGTTACACAATTATTACTACTTAGCTCGCGGTAGTCTTGGATAGACTCTTCATAGATAATCTCCGCCGCAGGGATTGAAAACCCATTGGCGGCGATTGAATCAATTATCAGTTCTCTATTTTGCACTATCAGCCCCCTTAGCCTTTTTCTTAGCTCGCTTCTTGGCCACTTTCTTTTTGGTTGTCTTCTTTTTGGCTACTTTAGCCTTCTTGGCCACCTTTTTCTTTTTAGGCTTCTCTTCAGGCATGTCAACAGATACTTCAACTGGAGCCACTACAATATGCTCCACTTTAATCTCCTCCCCGACATCTACCGCCTCTTCCGCGGGTTCTTCCGGCACTGGAGAAGGGACAGGCTCAGGAGTCCCCTCTGGTTCGGGAGTGGGCTCCTCTGGTTCGGAGGTAGGTTCAGGGGTAGATACGGGCTCTATGTGCCCCTGTGGTTCATATACCACAGCATCAATATCTTCTCTATCTAACATATTAAACTCTCTTTTCACGTCATTCCATTCCAGTCCGCCTTCACCGCACCCCAACGCGGGAAAAGCCACTTTATAACCCTTCGGTAAGTTCCTGACCACATTCATAATAACCTCTCGCACCCACTCAATGCGGGGCGGGTCGCCCCAACGGGAGGTAACGGCGGCATTGATAATGACAGGACGTTTTCCTGTGATAAATACACTACCGGGGTGAAGATTACCTTCATCACAATACCTACGGTACATGTGGTAGTTCTCTGGGAATTTGCCCTTAATTACTTTGTCTAATCCGCTGCCGCAGATGCCAGTGCAACTAACCGGATTGACGATTGCATAAGTGAGGTCGCTAAAAATATTACCCTGTTTAAATGTTACGCTCATAATATCTCTCAAACAAATGGTTTGAGTCCTTCCTTGTTAAGTTTATTGAGGATTTTAGTCGTTTCTTTTTGGGGCAGGTTACTATCATGAATGCCCCAAGTCTCACCGTCAGTGGTTTTAAACGAGGCATTCTTCTTGAATGTGCCAAATCTAGCGTAGGTGGTTGTCTTACGGCTAAATCCTGTTATCTCCTGCTGTGTACTGTAATTCAATAGTTTCACTTTTTCTTAAATCCTAATTTGTGATAGATTTTAGTTCTTGCGATAGACATACCCTTCTGATAAGGGGTCTGGAATATAGGGTCGATTATCAGTAGGTCCTTTTTCCCTGCCGCGGGTCTTTGTATCCTACCCACTACCTGCTCGACATCCGAACGAGGGGTTGCCAATAGTAGTGTATCCAGTGCGGGACAATTTGTGCCTTCGCCGAAGATACCGTAAGTACCTAGAATTATGTCGCATTTTAGTGCTGCCTTTCTTTCTGCGTCTGTTTTGCCCCCGATATAAACACCGGTGGAGAAATGGTCCTTCAATAGTGTGTAAAGTAGTGCTATTTGGTCCCGTCTATCAGACAAACAGAGTATCTTCCGCCCAGAGGCTGCTGCGTCACCGAGTGTCTTCGCAAGCCATGTATTGTATTCGGGGCTCTCTGAAATTGCAGTCAAGTAGGCGGCATTCATCATCTGTCTGCCCCGCTTGAACTGCTTGTCTGTTAGATTGGTTTTCCATGGCACTTGCAAGTACTTACCCACGAGTGACTCTGTCTCCATTGAGTGCTCTATCTTACCTACGTGTTGCTTCCATACAGCTTCTAATCCGTCTTTCCGCCGCCAGGTGGCAGAGACAGCTAATCTGTACTTAGCTGGAAACATCTTCAATACCTGCTCAAAAGTCCTAGCAGAGTATCTGTGGCCTTCGTCGTAAATGACAATACCAAAACGGTCTACAAAGTCCTCTGGGAGCCTATCCTTACGTGAGAATAACGTCTGTGCCGTGGCGGTTACGAAATGCTTGTCCTTGTAATCCCAGGTGTTTCCCTGTACATGACCATGCAATACGCCAGGGAAGAATGTCTTACCATCTTTCTGCCACTGCTTGGATAAATCCTCTTTGTGTACTATAACTAAGGCCGTGGTATTTAGGGCCGCGGCGATTGAAAGCCCAAGGAAGCACTTCCCTACACCGCATTTACCCTCTAACATTGCTCCATTAGTCTTCCTAAAACTCTTGAAAATAGCAGCAATAGCCTCTTTCTGCCCAGGTCTATAACCACCACCCTTGAAGTCAACACTTGGCCACCCCATAGGGGGGCAAGTTGTCTTATCTTGGTACTTGTAATTAGCTGCTTTTGTGCGGGGCAGACCAAAGTAATCATCAGTCTCATCATATAAACGTACTTCCTCTGAGTCACCCGTATAAGAAGTAGAGTACATAGTAAAGTCCTGCCGCAGCCTATCAAGGGGCTTCCCTCCAGCGGTGTTACCTTCTTTAGGTAGCCATAACATATTAGATAGTATATTATTCATTGTAAGTTGTCCAGGTAAAGCTATTTGCTGCTCTAGCAGCCGTTATGTTCGAAGCCTCCAAACTCTGAAAGGCATCGGAGGAACCGCGGAGGTAGTCCGAAAGTCTCCGCATCGCCGCTTCGCACGGCTCCAATCTCTCTTCCACCGCCATCTCTTGGCCTCTTCGGGAGAATGTGTTTCTACGTGGTCTATGAACCAATCGGGTAAATCTGGGTAATCGGTCATTTTACATCTTTCCAGGTTCTTCCGTTATCCTCTGAATAGGCCATCTGATAAATAGGCTCTATTTCTTCACCTATGCTCTTTTTATGAGAAATAAACCACTCCGGGAGGTTAGGGTATTTCTCGTAATAAGTATAAATAGTATCGCCTACCACGCATATCTCCGCCGGGCCAGCGTCAAAGTTTGCTAGCATTAGTCTTTCTCCGATATATGGAGGTCAAACACGTTTTCTATGCTTATTTGCCCATCCCACCCCCAACTATTCTTGTTCGCGGTGAACTCTTGTATGGGCTCTCCTCTGTCTGCTTTGTATCTCTTGTACCACTCTGGAAGGTCTGGATATTGTTTCTCTAGTTTACTGATGGTTGACATTATTTTGCGTCTCCCCAGGAAGCTGTAATAACTGCCTCTGTCCGCATGGGAACAGCTAATTGCACTGCGTGCTCCATGTCATATTCTAGCTTAGCCTTTACATCCTCAATGATGTCTTCTCTTACCTCGAATACTACTTCGTCGTGTACCATATTCACTGGCCATACTCCGTTTAACCAAGTCCCCTCATCCATAAATCTCTTCCGCATATTTGCCATCGCCAGCTCCAGCAAAGCACACGCAGATGACTGGGGGGCGAAGTTAATAAACATATTGAAGGCATTCTTAGGCTTGTCTCTAATGACATCACGTGGTATTCTTCGCTTCCTGCCGAAAATATCTACCACTACGCCTTTTTCATACAGGCCTTTGTATAGACGGCTGTGCCAATCGGCCACACCCCGGTATGTATCCATGAACTTCTGGATAATCACCTCCCACTCATCCACAGATATAGTAGGATATTCAAAGTGCATTCTCCAGGCCGATGCCCCGTATACTAGTGCGAAGTTGCACATCTTCCCATTATTCCGATTACCTACTTCTCGAATGTTTTCATAGGTGGTTTGGTGGAGGTCTAGCCCGTGCCAGAACCCTTCTCCTCCCTTTAGTGCTGCTTCGTCCTCTGCCGCACCACAATCAGGGCACTGATGGAGGATTACTGTATCTTCTCCCTCTGCCCCGCAAGTACCACATACCCAGCCTTTGAAGGCCTCTAAGAACATCTTGTCCTGGGCAATGTGGGCAATCATCCGTAACTCTACTTGCGAGTAATCAGCAGTTATCAGCTTACAGCCCTCCCTGGCTACGAATCCTTTCCGTAAGCTGATGTCTCCTACTCCCTTCTCCTCCGCAATCCTTGCGAAGTATTTATCAAACCTCGCCACACAGTTCTGTAAATTGGGATTACTGCACCTTGTGCGGCCCGTAGAGCTCACTAGCCAGAAATCTGGGTGAATTCTGTTCTCTTTATCGGACAAAGCACGATTAGTGAGGGGCTCTACATAAGTAGAAATCATCTTATTCGCTACGCGGTTAGCTAATATTTTTTCACATACTGGGTACTTATCCGCCAACTTCTTCATCGTCGTATTGTTGACGGAGAATCTATCCCCAGAGGGTGTCATCTCTACCCCCGCAGTCGAGTAATTTAACTCATAGAATAGCCGGTCAGCTAGTTGGGGACCACTACTTAAATTAAGCTCCCCGATAGCCTTGTAAACATCCTCCTGAGATTCATCGCGTATCTTCTGAAAAGCCCTTAGCAGGCGTCTTGCCCCATCTACATCCCATTTAAATCCTGTAATCTCCATATCGGCAAAAGCAAACTCTGTAGGCATTAAAATCTTATAAAATACCTTGTCTAATCCCTGCTCAAATAGCTTAGGTCTGATGTCTTGCCACAGCTTAAATGTGTACCTTGCGTCATCTTCTGCGTATGCGTAAAAATCCTCAGACCCCCAAGCCCCCTTGAAATCCCTCATTTGATGGTCATAAATAGACTTCACAAGGGGCTTGAGGCCCAACTGATTGGGTTTTAAATTATCATTGAGGAGATTCATCCCTACCATAGTATCCACTAAATTGGGATAATCGTTAGTAGTAATGATTCCTGCCCCAACAAGGCACTTGAGGTCATACTTCCCATTATGGGCGATTGCCTCTAAATCCGCCTTAAACAACCGCCGAATAAGCTCAGTATAGACGACTTCATCGGTCACATATTTAGTAAGCCCTTCTGTGCCGAACCCTACACCATCCAACGTAAAGTCCTCCGAGTAGGGCTCTAGCCCTATCTCGTGCTCAATGTCGAAAGCGTAAGAGCCACACTTCGTGGCTGCTTCAATAAAGTCGTCTATAAAGGCCAATCTACTCTCCTAGTCAAAGTCAATCTGGGCTTCTGTTCCTTCTACTCCTTCTGTGCCCTCGCCCCCGAATGGGGACACCGCCTCTTGCGTAGGTGCGTTGAGGTTTGCACAGAGAATCTTCAATGCTGCGGCGGAAGGCTCAAAATAACGGCCATAATCCAGTTCCTCTACGTCGTCCGCGGGGAATTGGGAAAGGTCCGCCATATCTACGAAGTCAAAGTCATCGCCGCTACGAGGAGCCATCTCATCCGTAGAACGAGCAATCGTAAACTTCGCCCCTACGAGTGAGCCCGTGAGCTTCTTCTTTTCCCGCAGACGAGCCAACTTACTATCGAGTTTAGCGGCGGCACGGGGCTTGAGGATTAGGAACCTACGACTATACATAATAGGTTTGCCTGTCTCTTTGTCCAATACCGGTTTACCCTCCTTGTCCTTACGTGGAGTCATATCCAATACTGTGTAGACTCTTACCCCTGCCGCACGTTTGACGGCGGGATTGGATTCGGCAATCTGACACAATGGACATGGTGCCTCCAAAGCCGACATACAAGTAACATCCTTGAAGTATTTACCAACCTTCACACTGTGTTGGGGGATACCTACATGCTCTCCCTCTTCCGTGAGGAAAATAACGTCTTTATCCTCCCCCTTATTAAGTGAGAACTTCATATAAAATGGCAACTTATCGTAATTAGTGTCGCCTACGTCGTTGCCCCGCGCGTTTCTCAAAAAATCAGTTCCTGTCATATTCCATCTCCATTGTTATGCCCCCGTGGGCCGTGTCTTGCCCCCATGGGCCGATTTAAATGATTCCTTCAGATTTTAATATCTCTATTTGGCCCGCAGTCAGTTTAGCCGCGGGGAGGTTGGGAGTAATCTGACGGTGCTTTATGATTACGCTAAAGACTTGGTGGTCGGCGAAATCCGATGTTTCTAACAGCGGGCATAAGCAAGGGAAGTTGTATGCCAATATGTATCTGCTCCGATTATTTAAGGGTCCTACGTAACCTAAATATTCCTCTGGGGAGAGAAGCCGCACCACCCTATTATATCTTGGGGGCCCTCCGAGTATTCGACTAAGGCGAAATAGCGAGGGGCTCCGGCATTATCTATCAAATAATCGTCAGTACGATGGGGCGGGACAATCGTAGCACGCCTCTCCCATATAACGCCTGGGAGAGGCCTCCAACCCTCACTTAATGGGTAAGCTTTCAACATAGTCATAATCTACTCGCGCCCCCTAACACCTCCTGTAGCTCCTCTTTTGTCATTTCCCCCACATCTTTATCGCCTGGATTACAAACTTTTACGGAGTATACATTATCCTCTAGTAACTCCATGGCTTTTCGTGTGCCTTTTCTCCCTGCCGCATCTCCGTCAAAGCACAGGTATAAGTCTGCGTCTAACCCTAATACCATATCTGCTTGAGGTGTGCTTAATTCTGCCTTCCAAGTACACACTGCGTTATATCCTAGTGTTCTTGCCCGCAATACGTCAAAAAAGCCCTCTACTATTAATACTTTATTTCCTTTTACTAGGTCTATGCCCCCAAGTGAGTACGAAGCACTAAATCCGAAGTAATTGTAGTATTTGGGCATACTGTTGATTGCTCTGCCTACTGCCCCCTGTAATCGCTCTTGTTGGTCTCTTACTGGGAATACTATTCTACCGTTCTTTACGTCATAACGGATGTCATATAGGTCTACTACCTCTTCTACGCCCCTACTTTTAAGGTATTCCATTGCCGCAGGCTCCATACTAGCAGGAGGAAAGCCGTCTAGTATCATATCATGCAAATAATCCACTTTGGGGGGAGGCTCGAAGTTATACGCCTCTTCCTCGTGAAGTATAGCAAACTTACTACTTAACGACGGCCGGTCTTCTGTCAACAATTTATCTGCTAATACTGCCGCCTCTGCCTTACCAGAGAACTGGGCATAGTGATTAAGTAACTGCCACACTGCCCCCTGGCTCCCGCAAGCAAAGCACTTATACAAAGAGGTTTCTCCTTCTCCGTACTTGATTGATAGGGAGGGTTTATTATCCTGGCCGCTCTCGTGTGTCCATTCCGCCAGGGGGCAGCATATACTGACCTGATTACCACTATATTGAGAGAGTGTTGAGGTGTCAACGTTCATTACACCTAATACTCCCACCAGCTCTTTAAAGTTCAATTTGATAGCCCTCCGTGGCTGCCTCGTCCCCGAAGGGACTAGGCGTGTCTTCCGTGATTTCTGAGAAATCCATCTCTTTCATGTTCCAATTGATACGGATATTGCCGGAGGTATCTCCGTCGTTTTCCCGTATCTTCAGGAAATGGACTTCCATCTCATTTAACAATCTAAGTCCCTCATCCGCATACAAGCCTAATACTACTGGAGGGTTAATTACCCACTCCTTAGCGTATCTCATGTTCCAGGGCCGCATACTTTCGTTGCCCTTTGTTTTCTTCCCGGTTTCATTTGCATCCCCTAATTGTGTGGTTACTACCCAGGGAATATCTGACGTAAGTGCCGCACGCTCTAGTTCCATGATAACTGTTAGCGAGGCCTCGTATTGGCTATTTGTCTTCCTGGAGGGTTCAAACTTATACCCCCCGTCAATTAATACGATGTCGGGCTTATGTTCCATCACAGCCGCAGTTACATCTGTGACTGTTCTTATTAAATGCTTGTCGGCAAACACTATGTCTCCTGCCCCATCTGGGGTAGTACCCATCTTATGTATTAGTGCCTTCTCCTCACTCTCTGTGAAGGTCGAGCCTCGCAGCTTACCAAAAGGGATTTTATGGCTAATTGCGTCAATTCTCCTAGCCATGTGGAAGTTGCCCATCTCCATAGTAATGAATAGGACTTTCTTCCCCTTCTTCATTGCATCTGCCGCACTGATACACAACCACCAACTCTTGCCCGTGTTTTGCATAGCCGCTACCACATGCAAACAACCATTTACCCAGCACTGTATAGCGTTGTTAATACTCTCCCATAGTGTCTCTACCCCTGGGAGATTCTCTTTCTTCTTGCCGTCAATGTAGGATTGGAGTCGTGCCTCTGCGTTTTCCGTGTAGTTTAATACTCGCCCTTTGCTCGTCTGGCCCAGTATCTTAAACCCTGCCGCCATTACAGCTTCTAGGGCTTCTTCCGGCTTCCTGTCCTCAATAAGCTCTGCTGCACTCCCCAAAGAACTCGTTAGTTCCTTAGAGATTGACCGCTTACGCACCAAATCCGCTACATAGTCAAGGGGCTCCACCTGCTCTGGCAGGGAAATCTTCGTGCTTTCCTCTACCATTGAGGGGGTGGGGTAATGCCCGGAACTAAGGATATAATTCCTAGTCCAATCAAAGCACTCTCGCCCCTCGCCAGATAAATCCCCACTGGAGATGTTATATTCTGTGAGCTTAGAGAGGTCCTTCTCTTCGATTAGGCTTCTAGTGAGCCTCTTTCCTAGTGTTGACATTATTTAAGTTGTTTTCTTATTTCTTTTCTAAAAGCATGCCCCGATACCGTCAGGCCCCCAGTTCGCGCCTCTAGCACAGAGTGTAGGGCAGGATAGCGTTCTTCGATAGCTTTCCAGGTTAGATTAGTAGTGATAATCGTACACAGGCAGTTCTCTGCTCTAGCTCTAATCAACCATTCCGCAGACTGCTCTGTGTATCGTTGGTCCCCCACTTGAAGTAGTAATTCATCTAATACGATAACAGGTGCGGTAGTAAGGCGTTCCAACATAGTCATATTCTCATCGAACATAACCTTCTCTATCTCGTATTTAGGGAGATTCCGTGCAGTAACCCAACAACCTAGAATGCGTTTATCTGCCGCAGTTTTCAATAGAATAGAGCCTATTGCGGATTTACCTACCCCATATGTACCACTCAAGAGGAGGTTTTTGGGACTTCGGATATTATCTACAAGATTATCAATATACCCAATCAATGCCTTTTTGTGAGGGCATTTTTCTGGTATTTGGTCTAAAGAGGCGTTCCAATGCTCTTTAGGGATGCGTAGATACTCTAATACTTTTTGTGGAATCACTTAGTTATTCGGGGTCTTAGCGTGTTATTATCGTGTTATTATTTAGAATTCAGTAGGTTGTTCTTCTAATGCCTTCTCGTCCGCACGTCGTGATACGTGGTCTTGGGTCTTCCTTGACCCTTGCGGGAGGGGTATCCCAGCTTCCTTGTATAGAGAGAGCTTATCGAAGATGCGTTTCGTCGCTATAGTGCTTAGTGTTGGTTTATCTAGGTTTAGGTTTGCTTTAATGGGGTCCCAGTTATCTAGTATCCATTGATACATGCCCTCTGCCGCAGCCGTTGAGCCTCCTGCCCACTTCACAAATCTGCCCGCAAATACGTAGGCTTTTTTCATCTTGGCGTGGTCGTCATCCCCCGTGGGCATTGGGGCGGCTTCTTTAAATACTTTGTGGTAATTATTGTTGTAATAAAGGAGGAACTTGGAAGGTTTCTTCTCTTCCTCAAAGTTAGTGCCCTTTGTTACATCGGCGATAATCTGCTGTTTCGTCTGCTTTGTGAGGATACGATTCATGCTCTCGGAGAGCTTTCGCCTCTTTGTGTCATTGAGGGCACTGCGTAGGTCTTTGGATACCTTGTCCTTTTTTGGCTCTTCTTTGTTAAACAGCCAGGATACTTTAGTGTCCTCTGTTGTACCTAATAAGTAGTATTCATCCTCTTTTGCTACCCAGCCCGCGTGGATGAGGGTTTTTATGTATCTCTCGCAGGTGGCCTCGGGGAGTGAGAGTATTCGTGCAAGCGATTTCACAGTTACACCACTAACAAGCTTACCCTCTGGCTTGTAAACCCTGGGGGTATTCGTGTCATCCGTGGCAATATCTGCCCGCATCTTCAAATAAATATAAAGATGTTCGGGGGCCAGAGATGACCTCTCAAACTTATCTA
>Ga0180432_10011794_pt1 | contig 10263 bp, 14 predicted proteins | sample SS_ome_10_FD_132414 | JGI IMG/M metagenome (GOLD analysis project Ga0180432, IMG submission 132414) | Hypersaline lake sediment archaeal communities from the Salton Sea, California, USA - SS_1_MS_2 metaG | ecosystem: Environmental > Aquatic > Non-marine Saline and Alkaline > Hypersaline >...
ATCTTCGTCGAGCTCGTCTGGTTCGATTTCGGCGACTATGCCTCCGCTAAACATGCACGTCATTGCTGTTTACCTTTCGTAATTAGGTTCCTTGGTTACTCAACAAGCGCTGGCTTGGGCTCTTCCGTCGTCGCTTCCTGCGTCGTGGCCGCAGCTTTACGCGCTTCGGCACGTTGCTCATCGGTGAACGGTTTCGACGGTAGGCTCATCGGAAGATTTCCAGCCTTCTCGACGAGTGCGCTGGCAAGCGCACAGTTGGCTTCGTAGTGCTCCGGCTTTACGATAGTCGCTTCGGCCACGTGGAAAGGCGCAACTTCGAACGTGAAGTAATCGCCCTTTTCCTCGGGAAGCGCCAAGCGGTGCCGGATGGTTTGACGAATCACGTCGACGACCGCAGGCAGCGCTTGCTGCGGAATCGCCTCGCAATTGGCCAAGGTAGCCCATGGCTCATAGCGCATGCATTTCAGCCGGCGCTCTTTGATGACGAAGCGTGAGTCCCACGGGGCTTGCGAGACAGTGAGAAGCCCGGCCAGTTCGATCGGGATCTGCACCATGCGCAGTGCTGCGATAACGCGCCCGATATGCCGATTCCAACGATCGGCTTCGTGCACGCCCGGTTTGCCGGGGTGACAGACTGATGCGCCAGCGTAAATGAATTGATTGTCCGTCGCCGCGTCGAAGCACGCCAACCCGACGGCAGTTTTCGCTCCCAACTCGCCGGCCGGTTGGATCGTCACGCCATCCACCTGTCCGCTGCATGTTGGGAAGTCGACCTTACGCATGTATCGCGTAAAGACCCACTCATTATACGCGTCTTTGTACAGGAAAGCCATCGCGACCTGGCACATTCTGGTCAGTTCCACGTACGTCTTCACTTCGTCCATTGCGCCATTGATGAAATTGCTGAGCTTGGTATTCATTGGTCATTGTTCCTTCTCCGGATACTCAATAGTCCCGGCTAAAAGAAAGTGGCGACTGCCGAAACAGTCGCCACTTGTTAAGTACTGATAAATTACGTGACCTGGCGCCCGCTATTGCGAGAGCTGGCCAACACTTTCTCGGATCATCGCGGTATTCATGGTGTCCTGGCTGATCGCTTCATACGGCATGATGAAGACCACGTTGTTCTGGCCCTTCGCCATTTCCGTCGAGACCGATTGCATGACTTCCAGTTGTTTCCACGATAGGTACTCCGGCGTCAGCGATTCAGCGAGAATTGCGTTCTCGTCAGCTTGCGCTTGCGCCTTGATCATACGAACCTTTGCTTCCTCTGTTTCGACCCCGGCACGCCGCTGCGCCTCCGCCATCGCAGCTTCTGCGAGCGCCGCGGCCCGCTGATCTTCAAGTTGTGCGTTCTTGATCGCGTTTCTTTGATCAATGACCACTTGCGGATAGTCGAGGTTTGATACGAGTACGGCCGAGATATTCAGCGGGAACTTAAGCGCCGTGATGCGATCAGTGACCATTTTCGATAGGTCCCCCTCAATCTTCAACCGGTTCGGCCTGATGTTGTCGGTCTCGTAGGTACTGATGATGTTGCGCGCCGAGCTTCGAACGATGTCTTTAACCGTCATGTTGTAGAACTGGTCAAGCGACAGCTCGTACCCAGCGATTTCGCTTCCGGTCTCGGTCTTCACCGACGGAACTTTCTGTTTGATGAAATCGATAGACGTCTCGTCGACCTGGAACGACAGCACGCACTTCACGTCGACGGACATGTTGATATCGTCTTCGCAAAGGATCTCCATCTTCTCTTCGAACGACTTCAGCTTTTGGTCCACGAAATACAGACGATCGCGCCCCCACGCCTTGTAGACGCCCTTCTCGTGGATCGCCGTCTCGCCGTCAGCGCTGAGAATGATCACCTTCTTGCCCGGCGGCACGACTGCGCCGTAGCGGCACCCCGTGAGCATCATCACAAACATCGATACCATGAATAGGCTAATTAGCCGTTTCATCCTTCTCTCCCTTCTTGTTGAGAAAATCTTGACGGAAGTCGTCGAGCTCGTCCACACGCTGGTCGATCAGCTCGTCGCCTTCTTCCCGTAACTCCTCCGCGCGGGTTGCGGGGTTATTCTTACCTTGAAACAGTTTGCCGGCTTCAACAGTCGGCTTGAGTTCGCCTGCCTTGTCCTCGTGGTCTTGTACTTGCTTGATCCCGCCAAGCGAGACAAACGCGAGTACCCAAACAACGAGAATGATAAACAAGGACGGCGCCAGCAGGCTGCGAATCCATTCGCGCGTGTGACGAATACCGTCCATGGCTTCGCGGTTGTCGTAGCGCTCTGCCCTTCCCTGCGACCATCCAAGCGCAAGCTTGATCAAGATCGCAGTTGCTAACCAGCACGCCAACGTAATGGCCAAACCGACAAACCAGCTGTAGTTGACCTCTAGTGGTGGCATTTCTTACCTCCTTAGGAAGATGCTGCAGGACTAGGCGCCCCGGACCGCCCGGGACGCCTACCCTGCAATAATTACGAAGCCGAAGCGTGTGCTTCCCGTACCTTCTTTCGCGGCATGTCTTTATCGGACCAGCACAAAGCGCACTTATCGCAATGCGGCTTAGGTTTGACACCGTTCTCGGCTGGGCATACAAAGCATGAGCCGACGAACTTTTCAATTGTCTTCCTTTTGACGCGGAAAATCAAATCCACGTAATCCGGGATAGCTTCTCCCGGATCCACTTGCATGTACGTCACTCCGACGCTAGGCACTGCCGGCGGTTGGCCGTCGTACTCGTCGGTATCCTTGTCGCAGGACCACCAGAGCGAGACGTTTTCGACTTCCGCGAGCAACTCGAGTGCAGGCAACAGCGCCTTCTTTCGCCATGACCTTGTGTACGCATAAAATTGTACGTCAGGACAAGCCTTGGCGATTTTAATCCACTTGCGGATGTACCTCTTTCCATAGAAGTCTCCAGCAACGTGAATACGTAGCAGCTTCAGACCCATCTGCCGGATCTCAGCGATCATCTCGTCGACGAAATCGGAGCGTTTTGACAGCTCCCAGTTCTTTGTGTGGGTCTCTCGGACGTTGTTCATCTGAAAGAACCCTTTCGTCGCGTAACAGCGCTCCATGCATACTGCTGTACTGCCTGGGCATGTATCGCCAGCCAGTATTGAGAAGCACGGTACAGAGCCAAGTTTCGTATTACCTGGTTGTATCAATACATATCCTCCTGCGTTAACGATCTACCAGTGCCGTCGCTGCTGCAGCAACGACACACAAAAGATCAGGCACGAAGGATGAAGCTACTTACTACTCAAATAAAGCATTGCATGACGGCTACCCTGTGTAAAAAATATTGCACAAGATACCGCCTGCTAATATCAGTGCGCCAAATACACCACACAGACATACGCGTGTCATGATGATGAGGTCCTTGCGCTCCGCAAGCATACCGAATACGGCGCATATCACTATCAAACCCAGCAAGACAAAAAATGCCCGCTGCAAAAATTGGCGGTTTTCCATTAGTCGTCCTCCGCATTACAGATACGAATACGCCGCGGCTGCCTCTCGCCAAAGTCGAGCTGTTTGCTCTTAACTTGCGGCGCTGGCACAAAACCGTCAACAGGCGACATGTCGGCGTGATCGCAAGCCTCCGATTCTTTACAGTGACGACATGTACGTGGTTTAGGTATGCCTTTGTGGTCCTTCTTGAGAATTGCCCAGCCGCGACAATCACAAGATAGCACACCATCTTCCCACAAAATCGTCAAATATTTCGTAAGGCCATTCGAGCTAACGCTCTCTTTGACTTTTGCTGGCTCTACACCAGCCTCACTTCGCGGAGCGCCAGCGCGAAACTTTTTACCGTCTCGAAATGTCCACTCCATCTGGTGACTATTCGCCATGCGCCGCCTCCGATTCCTCGTCATCTGTTTGCTGCGTTTCATCGCCATCTGACATCTCCTCTGCAAACGCAGGCTGTGTCAGATCTTTACCCGGAAAGGGTACCAGAAATGACCCTGTAATAGTCACGCCGTCCCAACCGAGCTCGAGGTCGACCTCGCCGCCTGTTTTGCGATTAAACCGGTACAGGATCGGACGAATGTTACCGTTTTCCATGGGCCAAGCGCCGATCTCCGTTTCGGTTACGGCACAGATTGTCATGTCCATCGGTAGTTCGCCAGCAAGCATCCGCGTTACCAACATCCCCGGTACGGGATTTTCAGGCGGTTCCGGTGTGACGATGGCGCTCATAGCGGGTTCTGTGTCTGACATCAGCATTCTTTCTAGGTCTCTATAACCTGGCATAGGGTCTGTGCGGCTGTAACGTACGTCAACGCCGACGTACGTCAAAAATAACGTACATCACACGCCGCGCTCCTTTCACGCAGCTATGGGTTCAGGTTCCGGTTCCGATTCGGGCGCAGGTTCTTCGTCGCGAATGCGAATGCGTCGGAACTGCCGCATTGCATTGGTTGCTGACTGCGAATCAGCCGCCTCGTCGCGCACTCCGCGCAGCCCTGCCGCTAGCCTTGCACCAATTTCTGCGTCAGAATTCAATTGCTTAGGCGTAGCTGTATCAAGCCGCTTTCGGCACTCGCGCATGGCGGACATAAGGTCGGCGCCAGCCAAGAACTCAAATCCTTCGACCATCTCGAATGCCTCGCGCACCTGATTGATGGTGCCGCTGCGGATCATTCGTTGTGGGTCTTTCAGCGCTTCGAGTAGATTGTCGGCAGCATCAAGCAGCATGCGGCGCGGCTCACGGGCCATGTTCTCCAGCATGTTGTTTGTGAACTCCGACATCTGCGCATGCGCTTCGTCGATCATCTCGGCCGCTTCTTCGTCAGTAATCACACGTTCGCGGGTTGCAAGCGCGTGCTGTATCTGACGCACAGACGCGAGTCCGTCTTGGAGCATCTCGCGGTCATGCACATTGTCTGCCGGCAGCGCGTCCTGCGCACGTAGCAGCGCCTGTTCGATTGAGTCCATTTGCTCAGGAGTAGCGCCGCTGCGGCCGCCCGCCGGAATGATAGCCCATATCATGCTGAACTTGTTCGCGATCTCGTCGGAACTCGGCAGCTTGCCGCGCACTTTCTGGAACAGCTCCTCATCAAGTTTGCTTTGGACGTCTGCGATAACGTTCGCGTACTCTGCTACAAACTCATCGCGGTACTGTTCCATTTCCGTGCGCAGCACACTGAGCGCAGCAAATACCTCTTCAGCTCGTGAAGATGGCAGCACCGATATTCCACGTGCTGCAAAAGAGACGGACGCGCTCCCGAGCACAGCGCGTGCGCGTCCCTCGAGATTGACCAGCTTCTTTCGCCAAACCTCTGGCATCAGCTGCCACTGCGGCTTGGTGCGAAACTCTTCGTCAATCTCTTTATTCTCCTCACCGCTGTCGCCCTTGATCTCCACGATTGCGTCGGCAATCTGGTAGGACAACTTAGGCCAGGAGATTTTTAGCATCACCAAGAACACATGCCTGGTAATGGCTTCGAGCAGTTGCTCGCCTTCGAGTTGGTTATTCTGTTGTTCGGGCATAGTTACCCCGGTACTGGTAGATGATGTTCTTGAAGCCACGCCACCTCGGCAGCGATGGCTTCGTCGTATTGTTGAAATGGGCCCAGCACGGGCCCGCCGGACGGCAGAAGGTCGGCCCAAAACGCATTCGGATCGATGGTGTCGCAACATCCGTCCTGACACCACCCTTGCGCATGTAGCCACGCCCTTGCCTCTCCTGAAAGATCGCCCCAGCTCTCCACATGCGACGCGCGCCGTGTGGAGAGCTTAGGCCCGATCGCGGCGCCGAACTGTTCAGATGCTGCGTCAACAAGATGCCGAACAGTCCCGTCCTTTTCAATTATCAGCTGGATCGTCTGTGGCATCCTGCGCCTTCTTCGTCTTCTTCGACTTCTCGCGATCGTTTTCGATCTTGAAGTCTGGGTTATGCGTAAGCTCTTCGACCGTGTTGCTGCGGATATGGCGCACATTGCCACAGGTTTTGCAGCGTACAACCGTCAAAACGGTACCGCAAAACCACCAGTTGCCGATGCCGTTGAGCGACGTATACGCGCCTTTCAGCTTGTCATACGGCGAATCGATCACAACGGTCTCGATAACCTCGTCGTCGTGCTGGTGCTGGCGCAGCGGTATGCCGAGCAGCAAAAACGCTAGTAATCTAAGCATTATTTACCCCCCTGCTCAGCCTTGATTTCGATTTCTTCCGGCTCTTCGTAAGCCTCCGCTGTGGCCTTGTGCTCAAGCACGTCGCCAAACAGCGCCTCGTATTCGGCCGAGACTGCTTTGCAATCGTCGCCCGGGACCCCGATGACCTCTGTAGTCGTCTGGCCTTTCGGATCTACCGTTATTTCGATACGTGGTCCAGTAATAGCCATGAGTACTCCTGAATTTGATCCTGTGAACAAAATTGGCTTGGCTATACGCCGTAACCACTACTCGTTCCGCTGCCGCCGGTATCGTAGCTAGGTCCGCTGCTACCGCCGACTGCGACCGTGCACTTGATTGCGCCGCCCGGAAGTCGCTCCGTCTCGAACGCCTGCCCGTTGCTTTCTGCTTTTGTTTCCGCAGTTGCCACAGCATATTGCTGTTTGAATCCGTCAAGGAGCTCTTCTTTCCCCCAGCGGCCGCCATAGTTGTCGAACGAGCACTCACCAGACTGCAAATTGATTGCAACCGGATGGTGCCAGCTATCGAACTTGATTTGGGCACTGCGACCAGTAACGCCGCGGCCCTTTGTAATGATGCCGCGGAACTCGGCACCTGTGCGCTTACACGCCTTCTTAATTGTCGGAATGTCCTTCATTGAGGACTTGCGCTTAGTGATGTGGCTCACTATGACTCCTTAGTTAAGTACGCTGTCTTTCTTTGGTGATTTCTTCGGCGTCGCGCGTGTTGTTGATACACGTCGGGACGCCCTACTTCGCGTAGTGTCGGACACGCGCTCCCCGTTGACGGGGTACGTCTTGTCCTGACAAAACTGACGAATCGCCTCGATATCTTTCACATCGAGCTTAGCCACCGGCGTAATCTCTGCAGCCGCGGCCAGTAGTTCATCAATAGTCGGCTTCACGTCATCCACGCCGGGGATGTCTTTCGCCACGCTGCCTGCGGCCTCCCATTGAGACATACGATCGTCGTAGGCATCGTTGCGCGCAGAGATGACGATCTCCTCGAGCTCTGCGCCGGTATACTCGTTAGTCGCTGTGACTACGCTGCTAAGCGACTTTCCGTAACCATCCGGATCAATGCCGCGCTTGTTGAGATGAATACGTAAAATCTCTTCGCGCTCCGCGACGTCGGGCAGATCCGTCGACCAGACGCGATCGAACCGTCCGCTGCGGAGCATGGCAGAATCCACGCCATGCGTTCTGTTCATCGTAACCATGACGAACACGCGGTTGTCCGTGGCGCTTGACATATCGCGCTCACTCAGCCACGTCAGGAAATAGCTCAACACGCGTGACGCAACCCCAGAGTCAGCCTGCTGGTTCTCGTGCGCGCCGGCGAACGCCTTATCGATCTCGTCGACCATCAGCAGTGCGTTTGGCATTGCAGCGACGGTTTGCAGCGCCGTGCGAATCTTACCCTCGGAACCGCCGACATACTTATCGAACATGCTGCCGATATCCATGATGATCAGATCCAGCCCCAGCATCTTGGCGGCTGCCTTTGCGACCATCGTCTTACCCGTACCAGGTGGTCCGATAAGGACCGATCCTCGCGGGAGCTCCAGCCCGACCGACTCTGCGTGTCGCGAGTACGCCCGCGCACGTTTCTTCAGCCAGGTCAAGAAATATTTGAACCCGCCGATCGACGTCGCGCTGGGTATCTTTGCGTGCGGGATAAAGCGCAGACCTTCGACCTTGCGGATGACTTTGGCCTTCTCAGCAGCAATGACTTCCAGCATGCTCTCTTTGACGCCGCCGCCAGTCGCAATGGCATATGCGAGGATGCGTTGTGCTTCTTCGGCTGTCGTGCCGAGGAGCGACCGCGTAATGCGTTCGAGCAGGTCTTCCTCCACCTGTACCTTGGACAGGTTCTTCTTGTTGCCCTTCGCCGCTGAGTCGATGATCCATTCTGCTTCAGCACGCATAGCTGCGTAATCCGGCAGCTCGAAATCGATAACGTCGCAGTATTCCGCGATGTCGGAGTGTGGCGTAGGCGTCGTGGCAAGGATCACGATCGGTCGCGTTTGCTTGTTGTTTGACAATGCATTTTGCATACATAGTTCAGCCAACGCGCGCCGTAACTCGAGATTCTTTATTCCTTGCCCGTTCAGGTACGTGCCGAGGTCTTTCATCAGCACGAGCCCGTCGCTTGGGATCTTGTTCTTGATGGACAATAACGCTTCCATCGGGTCCAAGAGCTTTTCATTCCAGGAGGCACCACGCACACAGTTCCACGTATAGAACTGCAGGTCAACGTCCGCGACGTCGACAAACTTCTTTGCGATGGCTTGCAGTGTACGCTCCGCACGGCCTTCGTCCCCGGTGAGATACACCCAGATAACTGACGACCCAGAGTCAATTTTGTCCATAAACGCTTTTTCAAAGCTAGGCATCTTTTCGTCCTATCCTGATTCTTCTTGTCCGTCTAGTTTGACTTGTCGGCAAGTCCTGCCGCTCATCCGCTAAGTGTGTATTAGCGAGTATGTTAATGGCGTCGCGTATAGCTTGCGCACTTGTACGAAAGCTATATTCGTCGCGCAGGTGCTTGGCTATCGCTTTGAACGCGTCATCGCGAAAAAGCTTCAGCAAACACTTGTCCCGTGCTACATCGTCGACGTTATCGAAAGGCGCGCCGATCTGTTGTAGTACGTTAAGGGTATAGTCGCGCTCTTGACGTGCGTCCTGCACGTTCGCTAGCGCTGTTTCTGCAAGTCCAGCAACTTCATCCAGTTTTGCCGTGCTCGCGTTGATTATGGCCTGCCTAGGCGGTATCCGCGCACCTAACTGAATAACCTGCGTACCGAGTATTTCACGAATATGCGTACGCACGTCCGCGGCATCGACCTGCAGTGCTATGGCCAGACCATCTATGAAATTGTTGAAGCGCTCGGTGACCGTCTCCTGCGTCACTGCGCTGTTACGCGCCCTTTCCGCAATATCGCGAAAATGTGCAATAGCCTGCTGTGCCTCGCGCACTGCCCGCGTGTTTGCGGTAACAGCAGTAGGCGACGCGCTGCGCACTTCGTCCTGTATGATCTGCTGCAGCGTCAGCTCTGCGTGCATGCAGGCCTGTGCGATTCGTTGCACTTTGGGTATCGTCGTCCACGTCGCTATGGTCTCGCGCAGCAGTTGATGCCAGCCACTTACGCGTTGTACTGGCGGATCAGCTATTTCTATCCAAATATCGTCGGGCAGCAGCAGGTATGCGTATACCCACTGGTCATGGTTACGATCTTGGCGGCAGACCAAGTAAATTCCGCCTGGATGCGCTGTTAGCATGCCGTCGTCTTCGTGGACGTATCGGCCTAAGAATGTGCGTATGTTGCTAGCATTGCGCACTACGCTATGCACGTGGCGTACCCATACGATGTTGCTACAAGGTACGGGTACGCGTCTTGAGACGATAAACTCTGATGCGAGCCCAATATCGGCGTTCTGTGCAGGCGGCGCCGAGGGCGGCGGTGGGCGTGGTGTATTGCGCATCGCGTCAGGATGAGGTACAGGCGCGTGCGATTCGTAGTTCCGGTCGGTTGCCCTCGTGCTACGGGGCATTGATTACTGATTTCATCTTAGCACTCCGTTCGTCGGCTTTTCTCAGCGCGCCGAGCATCTTCTGCACGGATGACTTTGCGTCACCTGTGTCCAGCGTCAACTCGTCAAGCAGGGTGAGTAAGAGCCGTAGTCTTTCCTTCACCATCTTGTTGATTTCGTCCGTTTTGGCTTTTTCGACCTGATAGATCATAGCGAACATCGTAGGATCATCAGAAAAAGCCCCCTGGACCTTCGACCAAATGTCTTCGGGTAGTAAGCCAAGTTGCAGCACATCTGGCGGCTGCATAATACCTTCGTCCTTGAGGGCGTGCCCAATATACTCGACGATCTTGTGATCGAAAGGTTCCTCTTCCTGAGGAGCAGGGGGCCAGAGCAGTAAAGCCTCCGTAATACCCCACGCGACTTCGCTGGCGTCTGCAGGGTCCCATGTATCCAAGCCGAGCGTGCCGTTGTACAGCGCATTGCATAATCGAATGAACGACGGCAGGTCGCGATAGAAGCTATCCGTTGTCACTATCTCGATTGCGGCCATAAGCTTGTTCAAAGACGCCGTTGAGACCTTGCA
>Ga0180432_10011795_pt1 | contig 10263 bp, 5 predicted proteins | sample SS_ome_10_FD_132414 | JGI IMG/M metagenome (GOLD analysis project Ga0180432, IMG submission 132414) | Hypersaline lake sediment archaeal communities from the Salton Sea, California, USA - SS_1_MS_2 metaG | ecosystem: Environmental > Aquatic > Non-marine Saline and Alkaline > Hypersaline >...
ATCCGGTGTGCCCTGACGTCGTCATGTCTCACACCTCGGAAGGATTCGTGCTTGTCGGATGCAAGAAGGTCATGTTTGGCAGCAATCAGGAGGGCGCCAAAGCGTCTTCCCAAGTGAAGCAGGCGCGCGCTCTACTCCTTCAGGTGCCAGAGGTCTTTGTCTCCGCGGTGCCCGAGCTAAGGAAATCAGACGTTGCTCGACCGTCCGTAGTATACCTATCACGGCACGAGCCTGACGTACCGCAAGCGCTCGGACTCACAGAAATCAGGCAGAATCTCGACAAGAAGGGTTACCACACCACAGAGTTTGGCATGTTCGCTCTCTCGGTCCAGGAAGGCGCAATCTTAATCCAGAATGTGGAAAGCGCTGCTCTACCCGGAAGCCTCAGGATCATCGCAGCGGATGAACCGGTCGAGGTGCAGGCGCTGGAGGACGAGGACACGGACCCGCGACCGCCATACATCGTTCCTTGGATGCCCGACAGTTCAAGCGAGGTGGATGATTACGGACAAGCGGCGTTCGGTAACCTCCTGCTTTCCGCGGTTGCGGCCGCTGTTGGCCCAGCGATCCCTCCCTGCAGCGTGCGTCTTGCGGCGGACGAGCTGCTCAATGACGTCACGCAGGGTCACTACGCTCACTGGCGAAAGAAGGCGGTACGAAAGACGTTGAGTGAGAACGCGAGAAAGCTCATCAAGGCTGTTCTTGAGAAGGCCGTGAACAGCGTCACGCTTGCGCCGTTGGACGAGTTGGGCGGTGGATGGGAAGTCACCGTGCCGGACGAGAAGGCAAAGAATGACGTTCTCAGGGCGCTCCGAAAGTGGAAGAGCGAGAAGTGGAATAAGCCTTTGCAGCCTACGCTGTTTGACGAGCTCGAGCAGGAAGAGGAATGAAGCACTGCCCCCGACTGATTGAGGTTGCGCTGCCGATTCGGGAGATCTCGGCGGAGAGCGTACGGGACAAATCGCTCCGACACGGGCACATTTCAACGCTGCATCTGTGGTGGGCGAGGAGACCGCTCGCAGCATGTCGCGCGGTCGTCTTCGCTTCGCTTGTACCTGACCCCGACGATGCGGGCTGCCCGGGTGCTTTCCGCAAGGCCGTCGAGAAGCACCTGCGGGATGCTGTTCCGGACAAACTCAAGCGGTACAAGCGTGGAAGGCTAGACCATCCTGATGCGGACCCGTATCGGCCTTACGATGGCATTGAGGATACGCTCCGCAATCGGCTGCTCATGTTCATCGCCAAGTGGTCGCCAGAGTCCCTGGACTTCGAGGCCGGAAAGCGAAAGACCACGCCAGTGCCCAAGGAGCTCTTGGACGACCGCTCATTGGTGAAGTGGGAGACGAGCGACCCGGACAACCTGCAGGGCCGGGAAGTGCTGCGGATCGCACGAGAACTCGTCAAGGCTGCGAATGGCGGCGAGGCGCCCATTGTCCTTGACCCCTTCGCGGGCGGCGGGGCCATCCCACTCGAGGCCGGGCGGCTGGGCTGCCAGGCCATTGCCAACGACTACAATCCGGTGGCCTACCTTATCCTCCGCGCCACCTGTGAGTTCCCGCAGAAGTACGGCAAGCCGGGGAAACGCAAGGTCATCGCCGAGGGATCAGGCAAGGAGCTCGAGCACGAAGTAGAGGTACCGAACGTGCTCGTGCACGACGTCGACAGATGGGCGAACTGGATCCTAGAGCGGACGCGGCAAAAGATCGGCCATTTGTACCCGCCGGGCAAGGACGGGAAACCTGTAATCGGCTACCTCTGGGCGCGCACCGCGCCGTGCTCGAATCCCTCCTGCCGGGGCGAGATCCCCCTTTTGAGGAGTCTCCTCGTCTGCCATAGGAAGGACAGGAAGATCGTTCTTAGGATGGACGTGAACCGGAAGGCGAAGAGGGTCACGTTTGCGATCGCGGAAGCTAAGCACGCAACCTCGACCGACGGGACAATGCAGAACCGCGGAAACACGCTCTGTCCTTATTGCGGGCAGGTGACTCCCGTTGCTGATCTCCGGGTTGCCGGACTGGCCGGTCTAATGGGCGAGCAAATGGTTGCGGTCATCACGGAGGACAAGGGCGGCAAGCGATACCGCCCTGTTGAGGACTCTGACCTGAAGGCCTTCCAAAAGGCGCTAGAGCTCCCGACGGAACCGCCGCAGGAGTTGATTCTTGCGGAGGTTACTGGAACCGACGAGCATGTCTCACACCGGGGCCAGTTCACTACGTACATGTACGGCATGAAAACCTGGGGTTCGCTTTTCAACCCTCGCCAATTGGTGGCTATGCAGACCTTCGTCGCCTGCCTGCACGAGGCGTTCGAGACGATGAGGAAGGAAATCAGGGACGACGACTACCGCAAAGCGCTAGGGGTGTACCTGGGGCTGTGGATGAGCCGCTCTTCGATGTTTCAGTCAAACGTCGGTCTCTGGAAGCCCTCCGGCGAGTTCGTTGCAGCGCCATTCAGCATGCAGGCCATTCCGATGGTCTGGGATTACCCCGAGACGAGCCTTTTCGCGGATGCGTCAGGCGGAGCTTCGGGCCAGCTTGACTGGATTAGGCGTTTCATCCTCCATGAATCCAGCGACATGCTGCCCGCACGGGTCATGCGCGGGGATGGAGCCGCGTTGGCTTCTGGGGACGATACGGCTGATCTGGTTGTGACCGACCCCCCTTACTTCGACGCTATCGCTTACGGCGACCTGTCTGACTTCTTCTACGTGTGGCTGAAGCGGGGCCTGGGACATGTCGTTCCCGAGGCCTTGGTGACGCCTCTCACTCCCAAGAGCGACGAGGCGACCGCCCTCAAGCATCGATACCAGGGAGACGCCGGGAGGGCGGACGATCACTTCAGGATGAAGCTGGCGGCGGTCCTCAAGGAGGCACACCGCGTCCTCAGAGCCGCTGGTATCATCTCCGTTATGTTTGCCCACCAGTCCACGAAGGCGTGGAGTGCGTTGATGCAGGCCCTCTTTGACGCCGATCTCAGCATCGACGCGACATGGCCGATAGACACTGAACGCGAGGTGCGATCCGTCGCGCTCGGTGCTTCTGCGCTGGCATCGTCTATCACGGTCATCTGCCGCTCTCGTGTGGTTGGCAGCGCCGCATCTTTCAGGGATGTCCGAAGGGAGATCGAGAAAGTTGTCGCGGAGGCGGTGAAGCGCTTCTGGTCCTACGGCTTCTTGGGTGCTGATCTCATCGTAGCCTGCTACGGCCCAGCAGTCGGCGTCTTTGGCAGGTACGAGCGGGTGGAGAAGGCGGACGGCACTCGCGTCCAGATTCCTGAACTCCTGGAGCTGGCCAAGAAGGCGGCGCGTGATGCCATCGCGGGCGAGTTCCGTGGCGACAACCTCTCGACGCTCTACTACGTCTGGGCAAACCTCTACGGCGCGTCCGAGCAGGCGTGGGACGATGCGCGGCTCGTGGTCCAGATCGGCGGCGAGTCCGAGAGCGCGATGGAGGTGGCGCGCGGCCACGGCATCTTCGTGGTGGACGGCGCGAAGTGCCGTCTCGCCCTTCTCGCCGACCGCGCAGACAAGCGCGGGCTCGGCATGGACCGTAGCCCGCCGCTCATTGACGCGCTCCACCGGGGCATGCTCCTCTGGAAAGAGGAGAAGCGACGGGAACTCGTCGCCTACCTCGCCGAGCGCGGTCTTCTGGAAGATGGACCGTTCTGGAAACTGGGAGAGGCACTTTCCGCCCCGCGTGTTCTGCCGCGCGACTCAGAGGATTGGAGGCTGGTAAACGCGATCCTTGGTGAACGGGAGACGCTTCGAATCGAGGGCAAACAACGACCGGCGCGCGTTGGACAACGAGACCTGTTCTCCGGCAACGACGAGGTGAAGCCATGAGCGAAGACCTGAAGCCTTGGTACGCGATAGCCACGCCGCACGAGGACATCCGCAAGGGGCGGCTGGCGGAGGCGGTCTTTGCCGCCAACGTGTGGGCTGTGGTACAGGGCACCGCGCCGGAGGTCTATCTCGATCCGGAGGAGTTCTATCACAAGACTTATATGACGGTCGGGCTTTCCACAGTCCTGCGCCGCCTGGCGGGCGCGCTTCGTGGCGACGGCGAGAGTGGTGATCGCATCATCAGCTTGCAGACCGCTTTCGGCGGTGGCAAGACGCACATCCTCATCGCCCTATGGCATCTGGCCAAGCACGCCGCCAAACTCAAGAAATCGCCACACGCCGATGAACTCCGTCGCGTCCTGGGCAACCGCTTTCCTGAGAAGGTGCGGGGCGTGGCCGTCTTCACCAACGCCACCTGTGACGCCACGCAAGGGAGAAAGACGCCGGAAGGCGTGCACACGCGAACGCTCTGGGGCGAGCTGGCCCTTCAACTCGGCGGGAAGGCGCTGTATCGGAAGGTGGAGGCAAACGACCAAGCCCAGCGCGTCCCGCAGGGCGTATTCGTCGACGTTCTCCGTGAAGCGGCGCCTTGTCTCATTCTTCTCGACGAGCTGGCAGACTACTGCGTCGGGGCCGCGGCCGTTCCGGTCGGCGATACAACGTTGGCGGACCAAACGATCTCCTTCATCCAGCAGTTGACTGAGGCCGTGGCGCAGGTGCGAGACGCAGTAGTCGTAGCGACGCTTCCGGCCAGCAAGTACGAGGTCGCTCAAAGCGAGAAAGGGCAGGAGGCATTCGTCACGCTGGAGAAACGCTTCCATCGTCTTGGCGCAGACGTCAAACCAGTCGCAGACGATGAGATCTATGAGGTTGTGCGAGCCCGGCTTTTCGAGTCCATCACCCCGGACAATGCGCAGGACTACCCGAAGAAGGTGGCGCGAGCCTATCAGGGTATCTATGCCGCCCACACTGGGGAGGTCCCCAACGAAGCGGCGAAGAACATGTACCGCGAGCAGATCGAGCGGGCCTACCCATTCCATCCCCTTCTCATTGACGCGCTCTACACGCGCTGGGGCAGTCACCCGGACTTCCAGCGGACACGTGGCGTGCTGCGGTTGCTCGCGAGCGTCGTCGGTGACCTCTGGAACAGGCGCGAAGGAAACACGCAGACGCAGCACCTGATTCAGCCCTGCCACGTCCAGTGGTCCGTCGATGCGCTTCAGGCGGCGCTCACCCGTCTGTGGGGGCCGGCGTATCAGTCCGTGGCGGCGGCCGATGTCATCGGCGACAAGTCGAACGCCGGGACGTTCGATGAAGAGCGCGGTGGTGACTACCGGCGCGAGGGGATCGGTCGAGGTCTCGCTTCCGCCATCGTGCTGGGGTCGTTCGGCGGGCAAGGCGGGCGCAGCGGCTTCAGCAGCAAGGACCTTAAGCTCGCCTGTTCCCGTCTGGGCCTCAACTGGAACTACGCCGACGGTGCGCTCCTGGAACTGGAGAACCGGTGCTTCTATCTGCACACGGCCGCGGCAGGGAGTCTGGGCAAACGGTACTGGTTCGGGACCAAACCGACGCTGAACAAGCTCGTCGTGCAGTACCGGCAACAGGCTTCCGGACGGAACTTCGCGGACGAGATACTCGAGGACCTCAAGAGCGAGACGCAGAAGGGCGCAGGTGCAGGCGCCACGTGGCGCGTGCTCGTCAACCCCGAGGAAGATCTGCCTGAGCAGAAATCGCTCACGCTTCTCGTGCTGCCGCCATCCCTGGCGTGGGATGAGAACGGCAACGGGAAGGAGGCAATCAAGAGGCGGGTGGCCGACATAAGCGCGCGTTGCGGCGGGAAGGACCGCATCTATCGGAACACCCTCCTGTTCCTTGCCCCAGGATCGCGCGGCCTGAGCAGACTTCGCCAAGCTCACCGCGAATGGGAAGCGCTGGAGGGAGTCCGAAAGGATTATGGCGACCAGCTCGATGACGACCAGAAAGAAGATCTCAAGAAACGCCTCGACGCCACACGGCGTGCAGCTCTTGAGGCATTGGGGCCCGCCTACACGGTGGTGCTGCGCGTACATGGGCAGGAGATTGACTCGGTGGTCCTGGCCGATGCGCGCCGTTCCTTCCAGGAACACCTTGGGTACATTTGGGCAACCCTCGTCGAAGACGAGGAGTGGATACTGCGGCGCGTGGGTTCGGTGACGCTTGAAGCCTCTGGCATCGTGCCTAAGGAAGCTGGCCTCCGTCTAAGGGACGCAGTTGAAGCTTTCCTGCGGTTTACCGACAAGCCGATTGTCTCGTCCAAGGAAGCCGTCACGTCCGGCCTCGCTCAGGCGTGTCAGGATAAACTCATAGGCATCGGTCGAGGTGGAAGCCTCTCGACACTGCAGACCCGCTACTGCAGGCAGTCTGTTTCACTGGACCCGAGCGAGGACGGGGTGTGGATCATCCCACCGTTCGAGCCGGAAGCGACGAAGGCACCAGTAATCGGAGAGACTACTGAAGCCAGCATCGGCGGGGGAGAGCCGAGCGCCGCGGAGGTTACAGAAGTGGTAGCCGCGGCGGCAGCAGGCGCCAGGGGCACCGTCCGGCGATTTGTCGTTCACGGTGACGTCTCTGTCGAGAATTGGGGTGAGCTATTCCGCTGTTTCGTTGGGCCTGCTGTACGGATGAACCTGAAGAAACTCGGGCTTGGCGTGCAGTTCGAAATGGAGCTGCCGGAGGAAAGGGCATTGAACGAGAACGATCCGGCGTTCAAGGCAATGAAGGAAGCTGCGCGGCAACTTGGGCTGAAGTTCGACGCTGAGCCGTAACCAGCGTCGGTCTCAAAGGAGGTGAGCTCGTGGGACAGTCGAAGCATGACCAGATTGCCAATCGAATCGCCAAGAAGGAAGGTACGGCCTACAACGAAGGCCAAGGGCCTGACGTGCAGAGTTCCAAGCGCGTCATCGAAGTCGCGACTCACGAGGGTGATCTCAAGGACTCGATGAGGCAACTCCAGGGATTCAGCAAGCCCAGATACCTGGCGACCTCTTCTGATCTCCTAAGGAAGGCCCAGGAGATAGCCAGAGGCACCAAAGTCGGAGTGATGGGTCCTACCGGGCGGATCGTGAAGCGAGCCGGGGGCGGTGGCCGGAAGAAGTGAAACCCAAGGCTGTGCACTGGTTGCTCAGCCGATGGAAGCTCGTCCACCCCTTGCTTCAGCTGCCGCCGGAGCGCCTGAACGGCAATCGGGCGGCCGATGATCTTCCACGTCCCACACTCACCGTGCGCTGTTCCCAAGGGCGTCTGGGGCCAGTTCGTACGCTCTGACGAGAAACTGGAAGCTTAACTGCTTCTGATCACCGATGCCTTCACTGACGAGCTGTTCGCCTTCTCCGACGCGACAACGATGCGCTTCGCGGTCTCTAGTCTGGTCGTGGATGTTGAGCGGTTCCGGGACGACGCCGACGAGCCGGTGTCCAAGGTCGGGATGGGCGTCATCTACACGCGCACGGCGCACGGCAAGCAGCTCAGGCGCGAACTCGACCAGCATGAGAAAGACAGCTTGATGGCGCTGTACGATGCTCACCATCAGGCCCTCACGGAGGCGGTGGAGACGGAGCTGGACAGAGAAGACAAAGCGCTGATCGTTGACTGCCACAGCTTCCCGAGCCGGCCTCTACCGTGCGACATGGACCAATCAGTGCCGAGGCCGCACTTCTGCATCGGGACAGATCCCTTTCATAACCCCGGCGGAACTGACCCTGGTCATTATGCAGAAGCTTGCGGAGATGGGCTACCGGGTCGAAGTGCCACGTCAATCTTTCTGAGGTTGAGATCCCGAAGGCGTTGAAACGCGACGCAACCCGGACTCACGGTGTGCGCCAAAGGCGCTGACGACGAACAAGTGTCTGTAGATCCTCAGCACCATGATGTGTCAAGAACGACTGCTCGAAGGATATAGCCGTTGACCGAAAGCGCTTCGGCTTGCTTGTCGAAGAAGCCCTGAGGGTCTTCCAGGTTCTGCCTCCGTGTTCTCGTCTTGTTCAGATCATCGTCGCGCCATTTGGCGCACATGAACCAGCCGACAAGGTAGATCCCGTATGGGCAGTTGTTCTGCTTCAGGTAACCGTCTCGGAGCTGTGTCCGCATCGCGTCGCAGAGCTCATCGTGCCAGCAACCTTTGACTTCGATGATGAGGGTGACTGTGTCCAGTTCGTCCGTTCGGGCATCTCTCTGGATCGCGTCAACGTGAATGTCCGTTCTCCGCCGCCTGCTAACCTGCACCTCGCGGTTTGCCACGACGCCTGTGCCTTCCAGGTCGCGCCTTAGGTGTTGACACACCTCGTCAGAGAGGGCCTCTTCGTGCTTGGGCGTGTAGTTATCGTTCCAGAGGTGACGAACCGCAGGCACTTCGCCGCGCAAGTCGGCCTGCAGTCTTCTGAGCGACTCTATCACCACGTCGAGAAGCTGCTCACCGCTTTCCACGAGACGGCTGTCTCGCTGCCTCACTATCCTAAGAAGAACCCCCGGTGGGCAGCCCTCCCACGTCCGGCTCAGAGCGGTCGCACGTGCTCGGTGGACAACGTGTTTCAGCCAGTCGTATGGCAGCACCTCGGCGATCCGCTGCACGGCTTGATACGAGGCGGCAGTCCCCTTTGCGCACAGCCGCTCCAGGAGGGCATCGCGGAAGTCGTAAACGCTTTCTTGGTCGGTGACCCAGTGGGCTCCCTCTCGTCTAGGATCCTGCTCTGGCGGAAACTGCCTGGCTACGAATATGTAGAGGTCCGCGACGCTTTCTTCTCTTAACGAATCGGCGACCATTGCCGCGTGCAGCTGGTCGTTCAGCTTCGCAATCTCCGTCAAGACTTCCGCACAGAAATCCGGATCGTTCTGAAGATCGGCCCACAGCGAGTCGAATCCAGCTTGCCCTCCTCTCGCCAGCACCGCCGCGGCAGCAACGCGCGCCTTGTCGCGCGCTTCACCCTCGGCCGGGGCAGGCATGCTCACGAGACATCGCGCCGCCTGCACCGTGGCCTGATCAACGCGAGGCAACACTTCTTCCAGGACGTCACCGAGAGAGCCCGCTTTGAGGGTCGAGTCAGTCATCGCCCTCTCCAGAAGCCCACGCACAAGGGGCTCCTCGAAACACAGTTCTAGCTTCCCGATCACGAAGATGTGACCGTGTTCCTCGTTCTCCCGGCTCATGACGGCGTTGAGAGTCCGAATGATCTCATCGGGGGCGTGCCGGTAGGCTTCGGCGACGAGCTGCAGCATCGGCTCCTGCCCAACCACCCCAACGGATTCAGGATAGGCAATCACGACCGGCGCCCAGTTCTTCCAGGCGCTGTCAGGTAGTTCCCTGACCAGATCAGGTGCTTCCTTCTGCAGCAGTCGGAGAGCTCGGTAGCCGGCGAACGTGGGTGGATCGACCAGCCGCTTCTCCATCCACTCCTCACTCTCCGGCTTTACTTGGATCACATACCGGCTCGCGGCGTTCAGGCAGCGCGCCTTAAGCTCGTCGTCGATCGCTTCCCATCCTGGCGAGATAGTCACGTCCGGGTGCACGTCCGCGTCGAGTGGGTAGCAGTCGCTGTCTGGAGGGAGAGTCATATCGCGCATCATCCGCCACCACGCGTCCAAGTCGCCCGACTCGAAATGGCCCAGCCATCGCTCGGCCATCTCGGCGTACGGGGGGTGCTTCGGTGCCGCCTTCTCCTGCTCTTGTTGTAGCTTTGCTTCCTCCTGGAAGTACTCCCTGAGGCGTCGAGCCTGGGGTGAGTCCAACGGCACTGGATCGAACTCCGCGCTGAACCGCTCGTGCAGAACTGTGATTGCCTTGCTTGCCTCAAAAACCTCCATGACCTGTTGGGTGTTCTGCCGATCGCAAAGTCGCCAGATCAGGTGCACCCAAGCCTTTTCCTCGTTGAGCGTTTCTGCAGCAGTCAATTGCCCGAGGAGCCACGGTACATCCTCGGCGGACAAGATGCGCGGGCATGCCGACAGCAGGAGCCACGTTCGGGCCTCGGCTGCCGCCAGCCTCGGGATGAGTAACTTGACGAGTTGCCGGCGCTTGTCAGGGTCCTCGCGCGAGAAATCAGTCCGGTTCTTCTGGTTCCCCAGGATCTCGTCGTGGTTGGCGACCCTCGCCGCGGCCGCCTCCGCGAACGGCTCGCGGACCTCGGGCGTATCTAAGTGTTCCCATCCGCGGCACAGGATCGCGTGGACGAGGTCGCGGACATCAATCGACAGGCCGTCATCTCGCCCTTGGCGGCCCGCCCATTTGAGCGCAACCGGCAGATCTCCGAGGGCGAGGTGCGGGAGCAAGGTGGTGTCCATAGTTTTGTGTAATTTCTTCAGGGCGCGTGTTGTGTTTGGGTGTGTTCATGGTGTTCAGGCCGCCAGGGCGGCTTGGGTTTGCCTGTGGGGTGTGACGCGGTGTCGTCGGG
>Ga0180432_10011796_pt1 | contig 10262 bp, 8 predicted proteins | sample SS_ome_10_FD_132414 | JGI IMG/M metagenome (GOLD analysis project Ga0180432, IMG submission 132414) | Hypersaline lake sediment archaeal communities from the Salton Sea, California, USA - SS_1_MS_2 metaG | ecosystem: Environmental > Aquatic > Non-marine Saline and Alkaline > Hypersaline >...
CCCGCCCTTGGTTCAAGGGCGGGCCATTCCACGATAGTCTCTACCTCCTGTAACCACAGTCGTTCGACAGCCACAACCCAGCGAGCCGGATATGCGGGTGAAACGGGTGCTCCTTGATGGCAAATGGGGTCGTAACGACCAAGAACGCGGAAACGCCTCGGCCTGCGGCACAATCGGATTGCGGCATGATATGATAGTGGTGCCAGGGGAGCAGGCTGGGAATACAGTTGGCTGTCACGGAACTGGCTGAGACCGCTGACATGCGGCAGAGGAGGGCCGGAGATATGTCACTGCTGAGACGGGACAGGATGACCAAGGACGAGCGAATGGTGGCATTGCTGAACAGGGAGCGCCTGGACCGGGTGCCTGTATGGGGGTCCGTACTGGGCTTCTCGGCAGTAAATGTGGGCTATTCGGTTGCCGACATCTACAGCAATGCACAGCGGACCTTCGAGGCTATGAGCTGGACGTCGGAGGAGTACGGCTTCCAGGATATCCCCGTGGTGTTCTGGGCACCCAGCGCGGGCAAGGCCAATCTTCCCACCAGCGAATACAGCCAGGCCCCATCAGCCACCACTTTCGCCGTGACCACGGAGGAAGAGGCCTGGAATCTCAAGCTGCCTGACGTGAGCCGGGAGACCGGGCGTCCGCCCATGCAGTGCGCCGAGATGGTGCTGCGGGAGGGTGGGCCCTTCGTCAACTTCATTCTCATGACCTTCAACGCCGCCGCTGGCCTGTGCGGGATGGACCAGCTCTGCAGATGGATGATCAAGAGGCCGGAGGTTGTCCACAGGCTGCTGCGCTTCGCCACCGACCGTACCATAGAGCGGGCCCGGTTCTGGGTGGAAACCTATGGCCCGGAGCGGCTGATGCCCTACACGGCTGAGCCCACCACCTCGAACCAGTTGATATCGCCGAAGCATTTCGAGGAGTTCGCCTTCCCCTACATCAAGGAGTCGCACGAGGCGGTGCTGGATATGGGCGTCAAGCACATCCTGTGCCATATCTGCGGTGAACAGAACCTTAATCTGCCCTTCTGGGCGCAGATTCCCATGGGCGACCCCGGCATTGTCAGCTTCGGGCACGAGGTAGACCTCGAGGTGGCGTCGAAGCACTTCCCCAATGACGTCATCATGGGCAACGTGGAGCCTGCGGTGATCCAGAGCGGCCCGCCCGAGCGTATCTACGAGTTGGCAGTCAGTTGTATCGAGAAGGGGAGGAAGCATGCCGGGGGTTTCATGCTGGCCCCGGGGTGTGAGATGCCGCCCAGGGCCCCGTCATACAACGTCTGGACGATGGTGAAGGCTGTCAACGACCACGGCTGGTACGAGTAGTAGGCGTCTGGCCCATGGTGGGTGTGCAGGCACGGCTGACGTCAGCCGGCAGGGCTACTCGTCGAAGCCGTGCCAGGAGACGAAGGTGTCCAGCGGCTCGCGACCGCTGCGAAATGACCAACTGGGGTGGCCCTCGTCAGGGTAGCCTATGCTCACCCCGCAGAGGATGAGCTTGGAATCGCCTATCCCCAGCACTCTCCGCAAGACGTCCGGGTACAGTACGCCGGCCATGTGAATGCAGGTCCCCAGGCCGTGGCTCATGGCGGCCAGCGCAAGGTTCTCCAGGAACAGCCCTGCGTCCAGGATGGCGTAGGCCCCCAGGTATCTCTCCACGTAGACGACGATGGCCACCGGCGCGTCAAAGTAACGGGCCATGGACCGGTACCAGTCCATCCTCCTGTCCCAGTCGTGCCTGTCGATTCCCATTGCCTTGAAGAGGCCCCTCCCCACCTCCTTTCCCCGGTCGGAGTAGGGCGGCCGGTAAGTGGGCACGGGGAAGGGGATGTCGGGAGTGAACTCGTCGTCGGCAGACCGTCTTGCATCCAGCTCCTGCTTGAGCGCATCCAGGATCCCACCGGTGACGATAGCCAGTTCCCAGGGCTGTGTGTTTTCACAGGACGGGGCGCGCCGTGACAGGTCCACTATCTCGGCCAGCACCTCACGCGGGACAGCAGTGGGTTTGAAGACCCTTACGCTTTTCCTGGTCTCGATGGCTTGCAGAACGTCCATACGCTTAGTCCTCTCATGTAATAGGATGGTCTTCAGAGACTAGCATACTCGGGGGCCGTTTGTGAACAACTGGGGAGGACAACGGTCTCGAAGGTCAGGCGACATCCTCGCCCCGGCGTCTCCGGTCAAGGGGTGGGGGGCGCACACCGGATGCGCTGGAGCACTGGCTCCGGCCGGGGGCGTCGCCTGAATCGGGGCGGCTATCCCGGTCTACCCAGGCAGGGGCTGCGGCTTCGAAGGCAACTCCTGTTGACCGGAATTGTCGTTGGGCTTGTCGTCACCGGCCTGGGTCGCCGCGGTTGTACAGACGGCAACAGCCGCCATGAGTATAGCGACAGCAGCCTCAAGAAAGACCCTCTGCATTTGTGAACCCCTTGTGTACCTCGCCTGCAGGCAAGCGAGGCTTTGGCCTGCCTACCCGCCTCTACTTATGTAGACGCAAACAGAGGGGTTCCGGTTCCCGGCGTGGTCGTCGAAGTGGCAGTCACGCCATCTTCTACACCATGGTCGTGCCGCCGTCCACGCTCACCGTCTGGCCGGTCATATATGAGGCCCGGTCGGAAGCCAGCACCGCGACGATGCTGGCGACCTCCTGCGGCCTGCCCACTCGTCGCAAAGGCGAGATCCGGGCCATCTTCTCCTGCCGTTCAGCACTGCCGTACAGCCTCCAACCCCACTCTGTCCAGGTGCTCCTTTCCCCCACTTCGTCAGCGCTGTAGGGCACGATCAGGCCGGGGCAGACGACGTTCACCCGGATATTGTAGCGGCCCACTTCCCTGGCCAGGCCCTTGGAAAAGGCTATGACCCCACCCTTGGCCGCCGAGTACACTGCCTGTCCTACCTGTCCCACCCTGCCCGCGCCCGAGGAGATGTTGACGACTGCCCCCTGCCTCCTCTGGATCATGTGCGGTATCACCGCCCGTGTGCAGCGGATACCGCTCCACATCACCAGGCTTATCTCTTTCTCCCAATCGCCGGGCTCCTTGCCTGCAAAGGGCCCGTCCTGAGAGGTCCAGCCTACGTTGTTCACCAGGATGTCTATCTGCCCGAATTCCTCCAGGGCCGTGGCCGCCATCGCCTGCACCGAGTCCGGATCGGTCACGTCCGTGGGGGCCAGCAGCGCCCGGCCGCCACTTATTGAATTCGCCTCCTCCACAACCCTTGCCCCCTGCTTCTCGTCGATCTCAGCATTGACCACGTTGGCCCCTTCCCCCACCAGGGTCAGCACAATGGCCCGCCCTATGTTGGAGCCTCCGCCGGTTACGATCGCGGTCTTACCTGCTAGACCCAGGTCCATGGTTGGCCTCCTTCGCAGTCGTTGTGCCTGTATCGGATCATGGGTGCGGCAGCATCATCGTGGTGTCACTGAGCGCTGTACACCTTGCACAGCAGGGCCCTGTCGCACCACCCGCCGGTCATCTCGTCGCATGCTTCGGAGTCATCGAGAGTGAGCACATTGGCATTGGACTCCCAGAGTCCGGACAACACCGGCTCTCCAGCCGCCTTCTCGGGAAACCACCATCCGGCCTGGCAGTTGACCACGTTGGACAGGATTCCGGCGTTGTATCTGGCCCGCTGCTTCACCCTGCCTCTCCTGGTCTCGACGTATACCCAGTCGCCGTCGCCGATCCCCAGCTCCCTGGCCGTATCGGGATGTATGTCTACCAGGGGATCGGGATGCACGGTCCGCCCGAGATCGGGGTGCATGAACTCGGAGTGGTACATGGGCCTGAAACGGCCACCCGTGTTGAGGATCAGCGGGTACTCCCGGGCAACGTCCGGCCTGCTTACCGGGCTCTCAGGGGGCTCCTCATAGCAGGGCATGGGGTCGTAGCCCAGCTCTTCGAGTATGCTTGAGTACAGCTCTATCTTGCCCGACGGCGTGGGAAAGCCGGACTTCAGCCAGGGCTGCATGTCCAGCCGATCGGGGAATAGTACCATCCGGTCAACCAGGTCCCTGAAGGTCATACCCAGCGGCTTGAGCCTGTAATCGCTTACCTCAGCCGTGTTCTTCCACGGCCACCACTCCGATTGCCCCACCGCCATTCCCAGCCCGCGGAAGAACTGGTAGGAATCACGTCGCTCACCCAACGGGTCTATCGCCTTCTCACCGCCGAATACGAAGCTGACGAAGTCCCCCATGTTGGTGCAGATGTCCCTTTCCAGCCAGCTCGCGGCAGGTAGAACGTAGTCCGCCAGTTGGGCTGAGGGAGTCATGACCAGTTCGTGGACCACGTGAAGCTCAAGGTTGTCGCTTTTCAAAGCCTCATATACCAGCCTGCTGTTGCCCATGCTGGTGAGCGGATTGGAGCCCCAGGTGATCAGGGCCTTGACAGGGTACGGCTTCCCGCTGAGTATCGATCTCCACAGCAGGGGAACGTGTGCCTGGCTCTGGTAGCTGATGGGCGCCCGGACTTCGCAGACTCTCTCGGTGTGCGGTGCCATCTTGGCCCAGCCCTGCAGGGATATAAGCCTGCACAGATCGCCGCCCATCTGCTTTCTTCGCTGCTCGGGCGGAATACGATCGATCAGCATGAGATCGGCCTCCGTCACGAATTTGCCCCTGTTTATGGCCAACCCCGGGCGCAGGACCATCTCCCCGCCGGGCACGCCCAGGTTGCCGGTGAGGGCGCGAAGGAGTATCCGGGCGTGCTCAGCCCGCGTACCCGTGCGGCCGGCGTGGTCGGCAGCGACACCGTAGACTATACTGGCCGGCTTGGTGGTGGCGTATGTCCTGGCCGACTCCACAATCCTGTCCACGCTGATGCCGGTGATCTGGCTGCACCTCTCGGGCGGGTATTCCTCGACCCGACTCCTGAGTTTGTCGAAGCCTATCGTCCAATTGGCAACGAAGTCCTTGTCGTACAGCTCCTCGGTGATGATGACGTTCAGCCAGGCCAGCCCGAGGGCCGCATCCGTGCCAGGGCGCGGCTGCAGCCAGATGTCGGCCACCCTGGTGGTCTCCGTCTCCCGGGGGTCAATGGCTATGACCTTGAACTCCTTCTCCTGTCTTCGTCTGAGGAAAGCCGCCCACGTTCTGGGGTTGGACTGCGAGGGGTTGTTGCCCCAGAACACCACGCACCTGGCCCCGGCGGCTGAACCTGCGTGGCTGCTGTCATCCCCCATGACGGCGCGATTGATGGCCATGTCGTTGGTCCCGCACATGACCCCGTGGCCGAAGACGTTCAGCGGGTTCCCGAAGAGGCTGAGGAAACGGCCGCGCGGCCAGTAGTTGTTGCCTTTGTCCTCGCCCTCGATCACCCCGAGGGTCTCGGCGCCGTACTGCTGCCGCAGCTTCAGCAGCTTGTCGCCGATATCGCCCAAGGCGTCGTCCCAGGAAACACGCTGCCACTCGCCCTCGCCGCGTTTCCCCTTCCTCTTCAAGGGATATTGAAGCTGGCCGGGGTGGTATAGCCACTTCAATGTCATGGGGATTCTCTCGCAGATGAACCCCCGGCCCATGGGGTGCTTGGGATTGCCTTCGAGGTGGACGATACGCCCGTCTTCTACGTGTGCCAGCACGCCGCAGAGGTTGGTGCAGAAAGCACAAAGGCTTTTCCTGGTTTCCTGGCTGTGATCGGCCATCATGGTGCCTCCTTGTCGGGATTCTGGGCTTGGACGTTACCGCTCGCGGGTGCCCTGACATCACAGCGGCGACGTTGGCAGGAACCGTCGTTCGCTAGGCTTCGGCTAACAGGCGGTCCAAGAGACCGGGATTCGCCAGGCCGAATTCAACCACCTTCCTGATGGCCAGGGCGGCGCCGCTCACAGACACGAAGAAAGGAAGGCCGGCCTCCAAGCACATCCTCTGGACCGTCAGGGAGGCCTGCCACGAGTCGTTGTTGGGTGTCGAATGCAGCACAACCGCCATTGGCAGGCGGACGTTTTTCGCCGCGGAGGTCATCGGCCCCAGCGCCGGTGCAATCCGTTCGTAGTGCGGTGGCAGGGGAGGACCGCCGAAGGCGTAGTGGAACAGCACCAAGTCCAGTCCCTCCCAGTCGTGCAGTATGTCCACTAGTTGCTGCCAGCCCTGAGGGAATCCCACGAGGGAAAAGGCATCGAGGGGGTTTCGCCTCATAGAGCCTGCCGGTGGAAGTACCGCTGACACCCTCTCTGCTATGTGCGGGGGAAACGGTGCCAGGCGCAGGCCAGCATGCTCGCAGTCGTCGGTGGCCAGCACGTTGGACCCGCCGCCGATCCCTATCACGCAGGTGTTCAGCCCTCGCGGCCGTCGCATTTGGAGCATGGCCACCAGTACGTCGGCCATCTCCTCCACGCTGTCCACCCGAAGCGCCCCCGCCTGCTTGAGGAGGCTGTCCCAGACGGCATCCACGCCGGCCAGCGAGCCGGTGTGCGTGGCGGCTGCCCGGCGGCCTGACTCCGTCTCCCCGCCCTTGAGGACGATGACGGGCTTGCGCCGGGCGGCCATGGACAGGCTGCGCAGCAGTTGTCTACCGTCCGTCGTTCCCTCGATATAGGCGGTGATGACCCTGGTGGCATCGTCATTGGCGAGGTACTCCAGGAGTTCGCATTCGTTGATGTCGCAGGCATTGCCGTAGCTGATGACCTTGCTGAACCGAAGGCCCCTGGCAGCAGCAGAGCGTACGATGTACCCCGTATTACCTCCACTCTGACAGAGCAGCCCGATGCTGCCTGTCTCGCTGGGGAAGTCAGGACAGAAGCCGAGCCTCGATTCTGGGCAGTAGAGGCCCATGCAGTTTGGCCCCAGCAGCCGCATACCAAGGCGGCGGGCCACGGACACCAGCCTTTCCTGAAGTTGGACATCATCAGGCTCCCCCGTCTCGGAGAACCCGGCGGTGTAGAACTGGACTGCCCTGACACCCTTGGCAGCGCATTCTTCCAGCAACCGGGGGGTATGCTGGGCGGGTACCAGGGATATGACGTAGTCAATTGTTCCAGGGATATCCTTCACGCTTGGGTACACGGACACGCCGTCAATATGCCCCCCTTTGGGGTTGACTACGTACAGGCTGCCGGGATAGCCCATCTGGAGCATGGGAGTGACATAGCAGTCGCTGAGCCAGGCCTTGCTGGGGTCCGTGCTGAGGCCGACGATCGCTATGGACTCGGGGTGGAAGAGGAAGTCGAGCGCTGATGTTCCGTAGCCTTGCGGCGCGGCTGTCATTCCATCGGCCTCCTGAATACAACGGGTTCCGGCGTGAAATACAGTCTAACCCGGTGCCTGTAGAATGTCCATTGCGCTGCCCTGCCGATGCAATCCGCGCCGGATGCGCGCAGCGTGGTATACTGGCGCAGGCAGAAAGGGGGCGTCGATGAGCATTGAGAGACTTGACCATGTCCATATCTACGTCAAAGACCTTGATGAGGCCAAGCGGCGGTTCGGAGACCTGCTGGGGGTTGAGTTCTGCGAAGACATCACCCCGCAGGATGTCAGGAGCGAGGAGTTAGATAAGAGCGCCCAGGGCAGGGGTACCTATGCCACCTTCGGCATCGAGCTCCTGGAGGCCCCACCCGGCAGCCCCGCGGCCAGGGCCATCGAGCCCATGGAGGAGGGATTGGGCGGGGTCTCCATCAAGGTCACGGACCTGGAGGACGCCATCGCCGAGTTCCAGGCGAAGGGGATGAGACTGGTCCAGCGAACGGAGATCGGCCGCTATCGCGTAGCCTGGTTTCACCCCGGGGACGTCCATGGAGTCCTGATCGAGCTGTGCGAGTATGAGGCTGCCAACCCGCTGGAGGCGCTGCGGCAGCAGAAGTAGGGCACGGCTTTCGAACTGGCCCCTATTCCTCCCTCATCCGCAAGCGGACGGCCCCTTGCGGGCACAGGGCCACGCACATGCCGCAGCCGATGCATTTGCCTGCGTCAACCCGCTTGATGCCGCCGTCGATCTGTATGGCCAGGCAGACATGGTCGGCGCACAGTCCGCAGGCAATGCACTTGTCGGCATCCACCTCGGCGATTGCCTTTCCCACCGCGAAGTCGGTCTGGTTGATCGGGCGGATGTACTGGGTCCCCAGCCCTATGATCTCCGTGGCCGAGTTGTAGCCCTGCCCCTGGAGGTAGTCGCCCAGGAACCGGTTGGCCTGCCTGATGAACCGCCTGCCGTTGTACAGCACCGCGGCGACGGCCTCGGTGGCGCTGGCTCCCAGCATCATCGCCTCGACAACATGCTCAGGGGTGACGATTCCGCCGGTGGCGATGATATCGATCCCGGGCACGAACTTGGCTATTGCGCCTACCTGCTTGTAGGTGAGCATCCGTTGCCAGTTGCCGCTGGCCGCTATGAAGGGATTGCCGTCCATGAAAGGCCATTTCGGCTTCCCGCCCCGGTAGATGTCGGGCGGCACGATGCTTATGGCCCCGTTGCTGCAGTTGATAAACCTGGCACCCGCGTCCCTGACCGTCGTCGCCAGTCCGACGATCGCGGGGAACCCGGTCTCAGCGCTCAGCTTGACGCCTACAGGTGTGCCCACCGCACCAACAACGGCCCTGGTCATGGCGCCGGCGAGGTGCGGCTGGTCTCCCACCAGTGAACCGGCGAAGTAAAGAGGGAAGTCTCCCTCGAAGAAGCTCTCCACAGCGCCTTCGACGGACGCCGACAGTCCGCAGGAGATATTGATTTCGATCAGGTCCACTCCCAGCTCCTCGAAAGCCCTGGCGCCTGCAACGAGCGTCTCAGGGAATGCTCCCAGCCCGGCGACGCTGGCGATTATGGGGACATCGGCTGGCTTCTTCTCTCTCAGGGTTCGGACCATCTCCCGGGTCGCTCCGAAGAACCTGGCTGAGCCCCTGGGACTTGAGGCCGGCGACAGGGCGAAATACAGGCCTTCAAGTCCGTAGCCCTCGGTCTCGATTCTGAGGAACCGGGGGGAGGGCATTTCCCGGCTGTATTCGACGGGCTTTGCCTTTTCCTCGAGAGCGTCCAGCATCTCTTCGGGGACGCACATCATGGAGGGCAGGCATATGTATCCTGCGCCGGCCTCGACGTGTTTGAGCAGCAACCCTGCGTGAAGCTCGGGGGTAAGCTGCATCAGGTTCACCAGCGGAGTGCCTATGGAGCCCACTCCGATCGGGCTGCGCAGCCTCACTCCGGCCAGGTTAACCGAGACGTCAGGTCTGTTTTCGTGGTCGGTCATGGTCACCTCCCTTTGGCAGTGTCACGATGCGATGCCGCCTCCCGCGGCAGGGGAGTCAGAGTTCCGCGCCTTCTTCCCAGCGTGCCGCGCGGCTTGCCAAGGAGCTGGGATCCCTCATGACGCTTGTCTCGACTCTCGCGATTTGCTGGCGGCACCACGAAGTATGAGAATCGCCTGCGTCGTGGGAGTCTCGCCACCGCTGCCTCCTGGATTCCGTCCCCACGGGCGATCGTAGAGTCGCCTCGGGAGACCTCTTCGAGTGTCAAGCACGGAATCATCATGTCTCTTGCTCGAGACGCCACGATGTATGAAAATGCGCACCGGGGCAGCGGTTGGCTAGAGCGCCCGACGTCGGGCGCTCTAGCCGGCGGTATGAACGCGGAAGCGTACGGCTCAAGGGACGACAGCATGCAGAGAACCCGCATTTTCGTAACAATTCTTCATGACTGGTTGCGTCACCAGCGAACGATGAAAATGACTCTGACTTGAGTCAGTACGATCTGGCCTCCGCGCCCGGGGATTGCTGTGCTACGTTCGCAACGATACCAAGCCAGCCTATTTTATAGGTAATAGCGAAGCACCAAGAGGGGACGGCGTGGGCCATTCGTTCGTGCTTCCATTCCCTCTCCCTCGACGGGAGAGGGTTAGGGTGAGGGTGTGCCGCTGTCCCCATGCAGGGTTCCACTATGCTCTCCAACACGCCTTCCAGGTTCCCCGGGATGTCGCTCTTCCGGAACCGTACCACCCGGTAGCCCTTCCTGTTCAACCATCTGGTACGCTCCTCGTCCCTCTTGGCAATCGCCTCCTCGCCATGCTGTCCACCGTCCACTTCCATGACCAGTCTCTTCTCAAACATCGGAGCGCCGGTAGGGGGTGGGCCGGTCCCCCTCCCTCTAACTCCCTCCCGCCAGGGGAGGGAGGACAGCGGAGAAGCTCGAAATCCGGGGAAATCCTTCATGACGCGTTGCGACACCAGCCCCGACGAGTTCATTTTCTACGTAATTATTCATGACGCGTTGCGACACCAGCGAACCATGAAAATGGCCCGACGACGCTGCGCCGTATATCATGAGTAGACTC
>Ga0180432_10011798_pt1 | contig 10259 bp, 18 predicted proteins | sample SS_ome_10_FD_132414 | JGI IMG/M metagenome (GOLD analysis project Ga0180432, IMG submission 132414) | Hypersaline lake sediment archaeal communities from the Salton Sea, California, USA - SS_1_MS_2 metaG | ecosystem: Environmental > Aquatic > Non-marine Saline and Alkaline > Hypersaline >...
AATTAGGAATGAATCCTAACTTATGCAGAACCTTGGCACCCGCCCGAACTGAAGTCCCTTTATAATCTTCCCCTTGCCATTCATCATAGAACTTGGCAGTAGTATAGATTCCTTCCGGATTCAGGAATTGACAAATCGGAGAACATTCCAACCAATGTGACCAAGCATAACCTACACAACTAGGATTTAGCCCTTGATCACCAAACCACCTGCTGAACCAAAATCGTCGACTTCGCGTCGACGACTTGCAATGAGACAATACATAATCTCGATCATCAGCAATGAATCTGCGCCCTGATATTATTACTCTTTCACTCATTTTCTTCCTCTTCTTCGATTTTTAACTCAGGATTATCTTCTTGATTTTCATGATAACAATCCCAACACATTCCATCGAACTCTTCTTCGATTTCTTCCCCACAAATACCACAAACTAGACAATATTCATTTTCACTCATTTTCTTTCCCTTATAGCATCGGCTATGTTATCTAATGCCCTAGCAATTTCCGTTCCTGCTTTCGTCACTCCCATAATCGCTTCAGTGAGGGACCGAACAGTTCCATTCACTGCATCCGTACCTTCCCCATCAATTGGAGAAATGGAATTTGCCAAATTCTCGATCGCTTCTTTTATTTCACTCATTTTTCTTCCTCCCCACCGACATCTATGACATTAGGTGCCGGCAGTGCTTCTTGTTGTAAATTGCGAAGAACTCGCATAGCTGCAATGACGTTATCCGACGACACATTATCCACGTTGATAATTGTTTCTTCTTTTGTTACTGATATTTTAGGAGCCTTTTGAATAAGCCCCAGTATGAAAGCCTGCTGCTTAATAGCTTCTCTTTTCTCCCTAAGAAACGACGAGTCACCGGGCGTGCCTGTTACCTTCTTAGTGACATGTTCCTCCACTGTATAACCATCGCCACCACAATCTTCACACCACTGCTCAGCATCCGGATCTCCACCTTCCTTGCCCGACCCATCACACGCTTTACAAAGATTCTTCTTATACTGGATTTTGACTTCTTCCTTGTTCTTTTTGCTCCGATCGAATGCGACCGTAGCTTCCCGGATTACGTCCTCTAACCGATTAATGGCAATGTTGCGTTGGAGAATAGCCCGTTCATCATCTTCCTCACGCATTTGCCTGAGAATAGCCTTCATGTCATGGCTAATCATAGACTGGCTTACACCATGCCTGGCGGCGAGATTGTTTTGATTTGTAAGCCCGTTTAGTATGTCTTGGCGTATGGCTGCTCTACGCTTGTTTTGCTTAATGATTCGGGCCGGAGATGATTTCTTGAATCCCATAATTCTTGTCCAAATGAATTGTATAGTACTACATGAAGATATTCATATAAATGTTGATGTACGTATATCAGTTGTCATTTTGTGCATGGTGACATCCGCTTTATGGTGAGACTTATTAGTGGGAAGGATGAATAGTGCTTGTTGCATCTTTAGATTCATCATCTTGCGAAGATTATGATTCACTGCACCATTCTCATATCCCATGCCACACCTAATATGGAACGGTCTCATCCATTCTAGCAGAGGTCGTGGGGTGATGTCAAGGAATTCAAAACCGAAATACATACAGACATGTCTAATTCCCGTATCCAGTAGGGCTTTTCTCATGGGGGCGTTTTTTAGATTTCCTGCGAATTTTTGCATTTCATCCAGGACATCTCCATGCCATGGGGCGACCATGATTTTTTTCGGTTCAATAGTTGGGAACTTTTCTACTATTTCATATATAGTCTGGGAATTGGGCGTGTGGTCATGGTGGTGAATTTCGATAAATGAATTTCCTATATTTATAAAGGGAAACTTGTTTTGATTAGTTAGCACATAATCCAGAAATTCCTTCCTTTCATCTTGTGGGTCGAAGTCACTTACAGAAAGGTATGGACTGCGAAATCCTTTTGTGTAGATTGCCCCTTTATCGTCCCCACATTGGATGCAAGGAATTGGTGTCAGTCCTTGCGTGAAAAGATAATCAAAGAAAAGGGGATTTTGAATAAAAACGATAGGGGTCGTTGAGAACATATGACCCCACTTCTCGAGAAGTCTTTCGAAGTTTACTAGATAATTTTCTAGCTCATTTTTCAGGAATAAATCATTAGCAGTTATCATCGGCATAAGCCGTTCTGCATCATATGCAAATCCCATACCTTATCTCTAATTTTCAAACAATCCTGGATCGAATTGAATATTTTCAAAGTCCCAGCCGCCGAGCCTAACAATCAAACAAGTTTCCTCCATCAGTTCGATTAATTCCCTATTATTCCAGCCTTTTTCACGGTAATCTCGTACCTTCAATTTTTGGCTAATTTCGCCCCGCATGGGGTTAGAAGATAATGGTTTATCATTCAACTTAAATAAAGGAATGTAATGATGTCTTGGAAGGGGAAACTTCAGCATTTTGCAAAAGTATGCATATAGCGAGAACTCAGTTAATAGATCAATTCCCCTGATAACGATATCAATTTTATTTCGATAGTCTTGCGCAACTTTCAATGCAGTCAGCTCGGGCACGAATGGATATAAAGTTACCCAATTATTTACATTCGCCATGGGATAAGAAGCAACAGGCCCCATTTCAAGACAAGCTAAATTTAAGCAATATTCCTTATTCGTTTCCTCTTCTTCCGAAGCAATCACATATTCAGACGGTTCCAAACCTGCCCATTCTAAATCTCTTTTCAACTCACTAACAAAATGATTAATTTTTGTCTGACCATACATTTGCCTCCAATGATCTTGATTATCATCTATCTGAACAATAAACTTTCCACCAGTTCTCTTAGCAACATGCTGATTCACCAAAGCTAGATACAAATGACCTAGATGAAGATAACCATTCGCCGTGGGATTGAATCTTGTATTCATTGTCTTTTCAAATAAAACTACCCAGCACCATGATTGGTCTAGTGATGTTCTTCAAACTAATCAGGTGCCAGGTAGTGAAGTTATTTACTTCCCATTTTCCTTAGCGGGCACGCCGGCGGCCAATAAATCTACTCTTTCCAAGTCGAACCGACACTCGTACTTTTCGATCAAATGGCTTTCCTCCAAATCCTCTAAGATGAGGAGAAGAAAATCATTCAAAGTACGAATCTGCTTGGCCAAGAATGCCACTTCGTCCTGTTTCGACACCTTAACCCTTAACTTCTTTTTGCGTGGCCATTCCTTGTCCTTCATGTTGATTACAATGCCACGCAAATTGTGCTCAGTGATATTAAACCCCAAGCACGACGAAGCCGCTTTTGCCGCTTCCGGATAAGTAGGTTTTGCCTTAACTATATCTTCCCAATTCTTGTCGACCCAATCCCGAACAAGAAATACTTCTTGTCTCTTCAAGGAATTTTTTGTCGTTACCATAATATGGAATCCTCCCATTAAAGTAATATCAAGCCCTCTTCTTACTCACCATTATCCACGTCCTCCAAGAAATTATCTTCTCCTATTTGAAGACATGCAGCCGCCCCACTAGGCAACTTGAAAATCAACTTCTTCATTTCTAGCATAGTATTAATGAGCGTTTCCAAAGCCTTTTCGTCTTGGAATGATTCTGACTTTAGAATCAAAGCCTTATACCTATCAGATACTTTCTCCCTTCCTATGGCAACCTTCACAATCCTTCAACCCTTCCTACCATATTTCCCAAATATACTGCTTCAACAATCGTCAAACCTATATCTGGGTCAGTGGCATAATCTGCAATTATTTTAATGATATCTTCTGCGTCCCCAGGTTCCCATAAGAACATGAACACTTCCCCACTATGCGATTGGTATCTGGCATGATATTTCGCAATTTTCATATATACGGGAACCATGGTACTATTGTTTACTTATTACCTCAGGATACTTAGATGCCAGCCAAGTATAATCCTTAAGAATAGCAAGAAACTTCTCTTCTGACAATCCCGTTGCTATTCTTGCCGCAGGGTCAAGCATGTTAAATTTGCCTTCCTTCTGAACTTGGACATACTTCTTAAATTCTGACCTAGTTACCATTGCTTCTGGCATAATATTGTTCTCCTTAAAATTACGCATCAATGAACCATTATCTTCTGGATCTTCTTGATCAACTATTCCCCATGGTTCAAATTTTATAGGGTTTCTGGACTTAGGCAAAGACACGCCGGGCATGGCTATAAACCCTTCCTCACGCACCTTCCTAGCCCGTTCCCTTATTATCCCATCCATGGCTTTTTCACCTATCCTTTGTAAAATCTCATGAAAATCTTTTTCCTCTTCTTTAACTGACTCCGATCTTTTCACCTTTTGATGTCTGTTCCTGCGAGCCATTGTATATTTCCTCTACTCGAATTCTTATTCTTTTTACAGCCTCTTTGTATATTTGATTAATGCGTTGCCGTGATACCCCTATTTGATTCGCTATATCCGGCTCAGTCCTACCTCGAAGAAACTTCTGTTCCATAACGAATGACCACTTAGCCGGTAGCCTTCCAATTTCAACCAATACAAATGTTAGTAATTCCCTTTTCTCCATTTCAGTTAATTGACATTCATAAACACCATACTCATCTACCTTCTCCATAATAGCAGAAGGAACTACCGATCCACCATGTACTCCTTCCATCGCTTTATCAATTGAATAAACATTAGTCACAAACTTCGATAAACAATTCTCGGATTTCATATGGTATAATGGAATCTTAATTAGTCTAGTTTTGAATAAATAAGATATACATTCATTATAAATAATTTTTGAACCGAATGTTGATAATCTGCACCCTCTTTCTACATCAAACTTTTTAATAGCCTTTAGGAGCCCCATCATGGCGACCTGAACAACATCATCAAATTGCTCACAAAAATCCGAATTAATATTGAATTTATTATATACCTTCGATACTAATTTCATCACCCATGGTGTAAGAGAATTAATCAACTTATCACCAGCAGACACATCACCATTCTGATATGCCAAAATTGTCTCTATTTCTTCTTTCCTTGTCAAAGGAACATACTTGTCATTATAATACACGTCCTTGCACCTTACAGCCCATGGGCCGCTTTATAAGCTTTTATTGAATTCTCCAAATCCTTCACTAACCCTTCCCCCACATTAGACTGCTCCAGTAATGCCCTTCTAGTGAAACCACTTAACTGACCTAAGTAAATAGCACCCATGCGGTCTTCCAAGATGCTGAAATACCTTACATTAAAACCAAATTCTTCCAAAGCCGCAATAGGCACATCGTGTAGTTCAGGACTTATCATCTTCCTCCCCCATTTCCAAAACATTGCCTATAGCAAATTCAGGATAAGAATCTATATCAACATTCAATATAATTTGCATATCCATTTCCTCTGCTAATGATTCCAATAACATTCGAACACGCATTCGATTGTCTTTTCCCCGTACATTTTTTAGTGGCTCATCCAGCACCAATAGACGCCGACGCCTAGGCCTTATCATCATTATACACGCTAACCGTAAACCGAATGCGGCCACATCTATGACCCCACCACCCACCTGATTCAATGGATCGTCCAAAACAAGTCCATCCCTTAGGAACACCATGCGGGCTTCTGTTTTGCCCCTCTTACGCTCAAATTGAATCTGAAATTCATAAGGATCTGAAAAGACACTATTCAAGCAACGGGTAACCGTATTCGATATCCTAGCATGGACTGTCTGTTGAATAGTTTGAGCAATATTCAGAATAATGGCATGGGCTTGCTCAGAATGATCCAAATCAATGGTAACTTGCTCAAGTTCTTCTTCTTCTGCCTCCAACATAGCAACCGCATTAGACCGCTTAAGCAATAATTCATTGATTTGTTTTTCATGCTTCTTAGGATTTATCACCATTTAGAACCGACCCCCATTTAGACAGGAATTTATCGTACATTGCTTTATATTTTTCTTTTAATTCAGCAACTTCGCACTGCATTTCCTCAAGCCTAGTTTCTGCCTCTTCAATAGTCTCACAATCAAAATCTTCCTTCAAATCTTTCATTTTAGATTCAAATGCACCATGAGCCCGATCCGCCTCTTCTCGTGTCCTGTCCACTTTGCGCTTTAGTCTTCTGTATTCTTCTGAAACTGCCATCCATTTCCTCCCTAAATAAAAAGAACAGGGCCCTTCCCCCTGCATGGCGGTCTTAATTGTGGCGCCGCGTACCAAACTTCAAAAACCACTTAATTGACGCATTCTAATTGTCTTTCAGACTAAATTTCAATCCTGGGGGGCTATACTAGGGCATAATATGGGTCTCCTTATTTTACGAGACTTCTTATGAGTTTCGCAACCTCATCGTCTACCTCATTATCCACTAAATAACGTAAAATCAATTCTTCAAAGTCAATGTCATTAGTCTGCATTGACGCCAAATCGGAAAGAAACTGTTCCAACTCAGGATTTACATCCTGCACTTCTTCCTCTACCTCCACATCCAACCACTTATCGCCATTGGTGTTCAAAGGATACAATTCAATAGTACCATCACTACACAACAATCCAACGCCATTGGGATACTTACGGTCATCCTGAGTTCTTCTAATCAAGCACCCACTATTGAGTACCTCACAATCACCAGCCATGGAAAAGAAGGGAATGTGATTGTCCCCGAATACCGCCGCATTATAACCTTTTAATGTCTTTTTCAAGCCCCGTACCTTTGATTCCTCAGGGGCACCCGGGTAACTTTTTCCATCGACCCATATATACTTATGACATACGGCTAATTGTATATCATCACAATTCCCACCCGCCAATGGTACAATTTCCCTATTCCATCCGAACCCATGCATAATAAAACTACCATGATTAAATTCATGTCTCAAAACCTCACCATCAATTAATGTTACCTTCCCAGCCATCATTAACGTACGGAACGCCGACTTATCAATATTCTCATAACTATGGAATGGCAAATCGTGCTGACCAGGAACAGCATACATATGGGGGAGATTTTTAATAGCAAAATTTATCAATGATGGTGGAGGATTATGTCGATGAAATATATCCCCTGCGCATACAACTGGAATATTATAATCATCCGACAATCTTCTTACTTGAGCAAGCACCCTATCCATGGCGGCATACCAATCCGGTTCAAGTGACCTGGCTATGGGTGGGGAATGAGACAAATGAATATCACTACATAGTATAGCAATTGGCTTAGATCTCATCCTATTACACTCCCACAAGTCGGACACACCTTAACATCACCCAATTTCTTCTTAGCCCTATTCCAAGCTTCTTTCGCCTGTTCCCACGCCAATTTATGACGCCTAGCCGAAGATAAACAATTAAGAAGATCCTCTGCCTCTACCTCCTTATTTTCCAGGTCAACCAAGATAACCCGCAATGGTTCGATGTCTGGAATACCCCTACTAATAACCTCATCCAATTCCTCAACTTGCTCCATTAACTTAGATAAATTAGCAACATCCTTCTCCTTATGATCCAATTGCTCCATGAACTCTAGCACGGTACCAGCATCATTTACACAGGCTTTGAGATTCCTGGACTTCTTCCATAGACCCTGAATGTCGTCTAACAAATATGTGCCCTGCTCCACCTTCTCGGACAAATCAAAATACTCCGAAAACTGCTCTTGCAAAGCCCTATACTCCATATCAACATCATCCACGAAATTATAGGATCTTACTTCCTTTTCAAATTTATCTATCCTTTCTTCCACCAATAACTTCTTGGATTTATTGTCTCGCACGCGCTTAGTAATATCCCCCACTATAGCGTCCATGACTTCTAAATTAACAATTTGATTCAGTTTCTTAACTAATTCCCCAGCCGTTAAATTAAACCAGAATGGTGGATCGTGTTGACCTTGAAAATTCTCTTCCCCCACACGCAAAAGTTTCTGCACATCCTCAGGAACTTCACTGCCCACCGATGCCGACTTTTGTATCCTGCCTTTCTCATTAATCGCATACGTATTCTCAGTGTTACTCCGCAGCCGGCGCACCGACAACTTCTCATCAACCTGAGCCAGTACTTTAGTTTTCTTAGAACCATTGGTACGAAAAGAAAATCCGCGTGGCTTGTTTAAGCATAACCACCTGAACGCCCTTAAAGCAGAAGATTTGCCAGTATCACTATACCCAGTAATGGCCGTAACATTAGAATTAAAATGCAAAGACTTATCTTTATGTCGCTGAAAATTCCTAATCCTGATAGCATTTATCATAATTCTTCATGCCTCTTACGTCGCCCCCATTCCATGATTAATAACGCATCCGCAATAGCATGGGTTATCTTCATGTCCGGAAACAACTTCTGCGCCTTCGCTTTATGCCTATTTTTCTTTTGTGTCGTAGTCTCCGACTTACATTTTCTTTTCAACTTGAAATAACCCTGCCAAGTCCCGGGCGACACCTGTTCATTAGGAATATCAGCAGCCATGAGCCCCATTTCCAAGTGCCCAACATGCTTCATAAATGTCGTTATAGCCTTCTTCCCATCGGTGGGCATGCTATGCACATCTTCAATGTAACAAAATGGCTCATGAAAAGATAAACTTGCTAGCAATTCCAGCAAATCAGTAGGCGTCTCAGGCATTTTGTAAGCCTCTACCTTACCATCCTTCCATATTGCCAACCCACCCTTCTGACCAGGATCAATTCCCATTATATTCAATTTCGACATAATGAACGTCCTTTTCCTAATAATGTATTCATTCCTAATCTTTTCATGACCCTATCCCATTTCTTGGTGGACAATTCATCCTCTTCTATTGGAAAATCTGCAGTACCAGGAAATGGTAACTTGGTAAGCATAAGATTTTGAATAGCATGAGGACGAAAATCTTGGATCTTATCATAAGTCGCAGTTTTCTTGTTAAGCTTCTTATTAATGAATTTAATAGCAATAACCTCACCAACACCCTTACACCCTATTACATTATCGGACACGCAACCAGCAAGGGCTTTGACCTTAGCCCATTTCTCAGGCTTTACACCATACTTACACTCGAATGACTGAGCGGTAATTATTGTCTTAGCCATGGGGTTATAGATCACAACTTTATCACTAAGCAATTGGTATAAATCCTGGTCAGTGCTAACAATAATGAACTGAGTTTTGACATGCCTCTGCACCATGGCTGCTATCAAATCATCTGCTTCATACCCTTCCTGATGAAGCAAATTACGGAACCCAATTGCTGGAAAATATTTACGACGCATGCATACAACTTGACTTATTAAATCCTCACGAAACTTCTTCTCTTCTTCCGTCATTTCCAAAGTTCGTTTGCGTCGACCCTTGTAAACTGGAGAAATAGACTTGCGAAGACTCACCTTAGAATCGAAGCAGAATATCATCTTGTTCGTTTCTAATCTTTCCCGCAAACGAACTATATCCTGAAAGACACCATATACCGCACCCATAGCATTGCCTTCAAAAGACAAATCGGGCATAGCATACATAGCCTTATAAGCAAGATTACTGACATCGACGAGCAGATAACTTCTCATGGCGAGCATCCCTCCACTTCACCGCCGCCTGCCAAGCTTCCCAACAGCATTGTGTAGTATAATTAGAATATCCACTGCCTGTCCTATGGAGACTAAAGACCTGCTGAGCCTCCATCCATTCCTCAAATACTCTTCTTTCTTCATTCATATTTAACTTTCCTAGATATGGCGGTAGCCTCAATTATTTCATCCCAGCACTCACCCACCAATTCCTGGACATCCTCCATAAGATCCTTATCCTCTATTTCTCTAATTAACTTTTCCTTGCGACTAGAAAATTCATGGGGACCTATGCTGGCAGTTATTACACCCTTCTTAGCGGTCCACTCTTTCTCAGACACCAAGAAATCAATGCACGACCCAATATCGTCTATTCCAAAGCTATGGTATATAGGAACCACCACTTCCACCTGTTTTCCAGTAAGCCGGCTCTTCTTAACCTGCAATTTCACATTCTGTCCGATAGTCCTCTTCTTTCCTCTATACTCTTTAGTAATGGCTCCGGTAACAGATGACCATATCTCAATATCCGCATAGAACCGCAAAGCCTTGCCACCCGCACGTGTCTTGGTGGCGAACGGAAGTTTAGAATTTACGTCATCTCTAGTCTGACTAATGATTATTAGAATACTTCCTGTTCTCTCCAAACGACCAATAAGCCGGCGCAATGACGTTGAATTTGCTTTGGCTTTGCTCATGCCATACGTCCCCTTGAATTCCTTGCCTTCATGGAACGCCTCTTTCCACTCTTCGAATTTATCATCATCAGCAAA
>Ga0180432_10011799_pt1 | contig 10259 bp, 4 predicted proteins | sample SS_ome_10_FD_132414 | JGI IMG/M metagenome (GOLD analysis project Ga0180432, IMG submission 132414) | Hypersaline lake sediment archaeal communities from the Salton Sea, California, USA - SS_1_MS_2 metaG | ecosystem: Environmental > Aquatic > Non-marine Saline and Alkaline > Hypersaline >...
CGATATGTTGTCGCATTGGGAAACGAGGCCCGTGTATGGATGGCCAGGCCGTCCAGGCTGGGCCACGGACGAACAGTGAAGAGGCCCATGATGGCGTTGTTCTCTCGGTCGAGCGTCACCCGCCCGTCGTTGACACTCACGGCCCCTGCGCTTCCCCAAACATCAGCGTCGAGGCTGTCGAAATCATCGGCGAAGACAAACGTCTCACGCATATCGCTCGCGGCTTCTGCGGATGGGTTTCCATAGTACATGTAGATGGTCTTGCCTTCGGGCGGGATCTCCGGAACGTTGACCCAAATCTTTGTCCGTGCCGTATTCGCGCCGGCGAGCCAATAGGATAGTTCCATCCTCTCGTCCGAATCGCTGAACCGTACGTCCGCAGCGTCGGCTTGCATCTTGCCGGCCTCGATGAGCGCGTTCGTATCTGCCACGACGAGAATCTGGTAATCCGTCAGCGTGCGTGGGCCGCCTGCAATGTGGATGGGTTTCCTGTATTGCCATTCGCCGTCCCCGGCGAGCGAAAACGGGCCGGCAAAACCGGTGATCGGCTTGTTGCTGTATTGGATAAGGTATTCACTCGCCGTGCCGGACGTCCCGTCGTCGCCGGGGGCGGTCCACGTCAAGACCACCTTCCCGTCGCGTCGTGAGGCCGTGAGGTCGGTGACCTTGGCCGGGGAAACGGCTGGGATGACGGCGGGAGAATTCGACATTGCGCTCCAGTTTGAGTCCTTGTCGCATGTTTTGAGGGCGAAATAGTAACGGTGTCCTTCCGTGAGGCCCGTGACGCGGAACGTCTGCGGCGTCCAGGCCGCCTCGGGCTTCGGGACGCCGGCGCAGGCCTTCGCGAGCGACCGGTTCTCCTCGGTGATGGGCATGTTTTCCAGGCAACCGATGGCGTATTGAGCCGCTGTTCCGTGCATCCCATCAGCGCCCGGCGCGTTCCAAGACAAAATAACTTCGCTCCCGGAAACGGGGGAGGGCTTTGCGCTCAGATGTGTTCCCGCGGGGGGCGCCAGAGGGCTATGGAGGACAGCGTCGTAATATGCGTCGTGCTCGAACACCGTGGCCCACCCGCCGATGCGAAGATTCCGGATACCCCTATTTCCCTCGAAATGCGAGAGCGTGAGGCGAAAGCCGATGACCCTGCCGGCCGTCAGCGTAAGCGGCGGCATCTCCGGGTGCAGGGTCTTCGGAATAGCCACCTCCGTGATGTAGATTCCACCAGCGCTGGAAGCGGCGACTTTCACGCCCGGGATGTCCTGCCATTTCCGCTGATTTTTCGGGTAGATCTGGGCGATCTCTTGCTCGTGGGCGATGCATATGCGGTAAATGTCCTCGCCATGGCTGGGGCCGTTTTCTCCGCTGCCGTCAATTTCCAAAGTGAGATCGTGATACCGGTTGGCCTTGACGGCGACGTAGAGATAGTCATCGTCCCAGTTACAATACATGACGCTCTTAATCCCGGGGTCCGTGCTCCAGCTTGTGCCACTCACGAACACGTCCCACGTGTCTTCGATCCTCCCGTCTATTTCGGGTGGCTGCGACACGTAACGCACTTGCGGGCGAAAGTCGGAGAGCGGGTAGGGGTCGAGCCCGTCCATGAGGCCGTCTCCATCCGTATCCGGGTTCCTCGGGTGGCTCCCCTCGTAGATCCCGCACGTGAGTTCCTCGTAGTCGCTCAGCCCGTCGTTGTCGGTATCGGTCGAGCGCGGGCTGCTGCCGAATCTGGCCTCGTCGAGAGGCAGGTGCGGCGCGTTGTCCGGGACGCCGTCCTGATCGTTGTCCGTCACCCAGCCGATCTTGCCGAAGGGTTGCCGCAAAGCGAGGTAATCCTTGAAAGCTCGAAAGATGTGCGCCTGGAAATCGTAGCTGTTGCCGTTATCGCCGGAATAGTTGCCGCCGATGTTGTCGCCGTGCCACATTTCGGGGTGGCCGCTGTAGTTGTACATCGCGTCGAGCTGATGCTGGAACTCGTGGATGAAAATCCAGGGGATTTTCTGATCCGTATCCGGTGAGCTGTCCGGATAGTCGACATTGCTCCCGACCGGATACCCACACCAGGACAGGCCCGTCGGTCCGCCCATGAAACGGCCCACAATCCCGAGTGAGAAGTTGCCGAGCCATAATCTGGAAATGACGAATATCCCGTCGTACTGGTAATCGGGAACCCCGTGAGCCCGAAGGTCAGGCTCGACCGCCACATGCGATAGGTGCCTTTGAGTGCTTTCCTTGTATTCGTTGATCTCGAGGTAATCGATATTCAGGTTGAGCTTCAAGCCGCTGTGACGCCAGTAGAACCTTCTGGCGAATTCTATGCCTTTCTTCAGTCGCGAGAGATCCTGGGCGGACATTTTCCCCGCTGCGGTGTTCATGTAAAACACGACGAGCAAGTCAAGGTTGACGTACGTCACGGTCTTCTGCCCGGTGACGAACGTGCGCGGCTCCGAAAGAATCGCTTCGCCGTTCGAATACGCTGACCGCACCCGGCAGTGGTAGCGTGTCTTTGGCTGGAGGTTGGGAAGGATCACGCTGTGCTTGGTACTCGGGAAAGGGCTCGTCTGCTCCATGCCGAGCGCGGGCGTCGGCCCATAGAGAACGGTCGAGTCGCCTTCGGCGTGTGTCGTCCACGTGACACGGGCGGCGTCGGCCGTGAGGATCGGTATCTGAAGGTCGCTGATGGCGTCTTTGAGCTTGATGACGTACACAGGTGATTCAGCCACGTTGCCGGCCAGGTCGCGAACGACGAATTGTATTTGCGACTGCTTTTCCGACGGCAGGAGTGGAATCGAGTGCGCGGTGCATACCTGGATTGCCGTTGGCTTGTTTGTGCCTCTCATGGTGGCGGGATGCGCCTTCCAATGGGCACCTCCGTCCGTCGTATATCTCACGCAGCCGCCGGCGTAATCGCGCGCGATCTCCTCGGGCGACAGCGCGCGGTTGAGGATCCGGACTTCGTCAATGAGCCCTTTCCAGAAAGCCATGCCGGCCCGCCGTGCGCCGATGACCCAGGTTGGCGCCTCGTTGTCGCCAAGAAGCAATGACGTCGTGTCGCTCGCGACCTCGACGCCGTCCGCGTAGAGCTTCAGATGCGTCGTCGTCCCGTCGTGGTGCCAGGTGGCCGCGATGTGATGCCAGGAATCATCGGCCCACTGCTTGCTGCCTTCATACGCGATAAACTTGCACCCGCGATTAGACGTCCCCCCGTACCTGAATTGAACGCCGACCCTATTGTGAGCGGACAGATAGATGAAATTGTCCGACGGCGTATTGCTGATGGCGCCGTTGTCGGCCTTGACGTCCCACTCCGGCAATCGCCCCCAGAACTCCAGCGTGCCGGAGCGCGGAATGCTCAAGCGCTCGTCTTGAGCGCACGCGACATGGTCGTTCCCGTCGAGGGAGAGCACCTTCTCCTTGCCGCCGGCCGGTTTCCACGAGTCCGTCCTGACGAAGGTGGCGCCGCGTATCGTGACGTCGTTGCCGATGGGTGAAGCATCACGGGCATCCCCATTGAAATGGAGCAGGAGCACGGTGCCGGGTATGGGCTCGAGGTCGCTCTTTCCCGTCCGGAGGCCCGAGCCGCAATCCTGAACCATAATGCGGACGTTTGGCGTCGTGTCATCAGTCCACTCGGCCCCTTCGATCCATGCGCCGTCCAGATTCTGCACGTGGAGCTTGAGGAACATGGGCGGCACGTCATCCTCGGCCGCAGCGAAAGAAACACCTGGCCGCAGCAGAAAAAGAAGTGTCACGAACAGCAGTTTCGCGATGAGGCTCCTAGACATGCTGATATCCTCACTCTTGAGTTACTGAGCAAACGCCGTGTCGAGCACGTGGACGGAAGTCTCCGTCTGCCCGGCCCAGTAGGCCCAGTTGAAATCGAACGTGCTCAGCCACGTGTGTTCCGTTTTTCCTTGATAAGTCAAGACGATGAAAAAGACGGTTTTCTTGTAAATAGTGCCATTGGCCCTGAGGAAGATCCCCTCGCCGAGATCGAATTGACCGCGGGCATTTGTCATGCCCGAGACGAAGGGCGTGTCGGGGATTCCGTAGACGCGCTTTATCTGTTCGGTTTTCGGGTCCTGGATCTCAAAATGGTCCGACCGATAGACCCTGACGTCAACGCCGGCGATCGGCCGGCCTTGTTCGGACCTAACCTCCAGCACGCTTCTTTGGGGGATGTCGTGACAGATATACCCGCTGTATTTTTTCCCGTTCACCTCATGGTCCACCCATTCCGCCGTCGGGCAGCGCGGCTGGCCGAGGTACCGTGGGTCGTTCATCACCTTAGCCGAATACGCGCAGAACTTGAGCGGGCCGTACGGGTTGCACATCGTGTCTTTGCGCATATCCTCCGCCACGTTCCATCCCTCGCCCGGCGCGACAAGGTTCTCCGAGATGCCCCAGCCGTACAGATCAACCAGGTTCCGATAGTGTCCCATCTCGTGGATCAACGGCCCGCCCTCGTCGCGGAACAGGAACGACGGGATATTCGCGACGATCCCGTACCACGCGTACGCGTAGTAGCCCGCGCCGTGCGCGTCATCATCTGTGATGTGGGAGAGGGCGTAATCGGGATGGTTGTTTGACATCCGCCACGGCATCTTGTGATCCGGATAATCTTCAGGATCATACACGGTAAACGTGTCAATCCTGAATCGCTCGAGGATGCCCCGAGGGCTGATTTCAGGATAGACGGCTTCTTGAAAGGCCCGGTGGCAACAGTCAATGACGTACTGAATCCGCTCCTCGAAGGTTTTCGTCTCGTCGGTGTACTCGTCATAGTGCGCCCGCTTGACGATGAAATGGATCGTCAGCCCATCCATGTAGTCTTGTCGCGCGTTGTTGATGACGTTGTCGTCCTCGAGCACGGCCTCGCAGCCGATGACGTGCCGGCTGGGGTCGGAGGCGTCGTAGCCCTCGGGCACCGTCCACGTGCACGTCGAGCCGACGATCTCCTGCGGTGGTAGATTGGGGATCGTGTCGGTGTGGACCTCGGCGCCGTCAATCGTCCAGCAAACCTCAAAGGGGCCGGACGCGTTATCGCTGTTGTTCCTGAAGTGCCCCGTCCACGTCAGCACGTCGCCCGGTTTGGGACGGTTGTTGCTCAAGAGATCCGCGTTGGGATTCGGGTACTTCGGGTCCCGCGAAATGTGCGTCGCGACCACGTCCAGACGCGTCGAGAAAGTATAGTCCTCGGAGATGAATTCCTTGCCTGAGGCGTATTGTGACCGGATCCGGTAGTGATACGTTTTTTTCTTCTCGAGGCCCGGGACCGTGAGGCGATGCCGCGTCGCCGGGGTGTTATCAATGGGTGTGAAATTGCCGTAGTCCGTATCCAGGCCGTATTCGATACGGCTGATGGAGGGCCGGCGGGTGTGCCACGTGATCGTCGCCGCGGCGTCCGCCAGCGAGACGGCGGCCGCGACGTCCTTCGCCCCATCAATCTTGATGGGGTAGGCGGGGGACTCAGCCACGTTGCCGGCCATGTCGCCGATGATGAACCGCACGAGACACGTGTTGGGCGAGACGATGAGCGGGAGCGAGCTTGCCGTGCAGACTTGAGCCGCCGTCGTGCCGTCCGTGCCGGTCGTCGTCGTTCGTTCGGGCGAAGCGTCAAGAATCCACGTTGCGCCCTCGTCGGTCGTGTACTTGACGCAGCCGGAGTTGTAGTCGGCGGCGATCTCCTCGGGCGAGAGCGCGCGCTTCAGGATTCTTACCTCGTCAATGAAGCCCTTAAACGTATTCGGGTTCGGGTTGGCCGGTCGGCCGCCGATGTACAGAGGGTAGTCCGGCACCGTGCGGATGGCGGAACGTCTCGGCGTCGTGGACTTAAGCTCGCCGTTGACGTACATCCGGACGTATTCGCCGTCGAACGTCAACGCCACGTGTGTCCACGTATTGAAAAGTATGGGCGTATCGCTTGTAAACTGGGCGGGATCGCCGCGTTCCGTCGGCCCAAGATACGCCGCAAACGCGTTCTTCCGTCCGAGGAGGATCTCGCAGCAGTGGTGCGTTCGGCTAAGGATCGTGCCGCCGCGTTCCGGGAAAATCCAGGCCTCGATCGTGATGGCCTTGCTGACGAGCAAGCTCTCATCGTTGCCGCAATCAACGAAGTTGTCCACGCCGTCGAAGTAGAGCACCTCTTCGTTGTCCCCCTTCGACTTCCACGTCGGGGTGCTCTTGAACGTCGGGCCGGTGATCGTGCCGTCGTTCCCGCGCCTTGAAGCATCCGTGGCATCGCCATCAAAGTGCAGCAAAAGGACCGTGTCCGGCGTCGCCGGCAGTTCAGTCTTGCCGATCCGGAGGCCTGACTCCTTGTCGAGCACGCGGATGCGGGCCGCGGGCGTCGTCCAGTCGTTCCACTTGGCCGTGCTGATCCAGGCGCCGTTTCTCGTCTGGCTCTGGAAGTCGGCGAAGAGCGGGCCCTCCTCGTCAACGGCCGGCCAGGCGGGCCTGAGCGGGAGGCCGAGGGCGACCGCGACGAAGAAAACGGCCACCAGGAGCTTGACGCAAGTACGAACATGGTCGCTCAACAAGAAGCTGTTCGACGATGATTCGATTGTTTGCCTCAGTATCGTCATGCTTCCAATGTTGTGTGCCTGAGTTCTTCCTCGCGCATCAAGGCCTGGTTCCTGAGTTTGATTGAACGCCCTTGCCCCAAGAAGGTTTGACCCGGATTTCGATATGGGCAAGCAGGAGACCGGCCATCGCGCTTCCTACTTGACCAGGCGCCACTTGCGAATCGGGTACCAGACACAGATCACGCGGCCTTTGAGGTTCTCGAACGGGACAAAGCCCCAGGCCCGGCTGTCGGCGCTCTCCGGGCTGTTGTCGCCCATCACGAAGTAATGACCCTCCGGCACGGTGAACGGTTCCCCGTTGTGGCCGAAGCGCCACGGCCCCAGCACGACGTTCATGTTCCGACTTTTGTCGAGGAAGAGGTGCAAGCCGAGGATGTTGACGGCGTAGCGGAGCTTGACGTAGGCGTGCGGGCGGTCGGGCGCCGGCTCGTAGGGCGCGTCGGGACATCTGGTGAGCATAGGATTCTTATTGGCGATCAGGTGCTCTGTTAAGTCCTCCGGCATCTCGGTCTTCTCGCCGTTGACGTAGAGCCAGCCGTCGCGGATCTCGAGCGTTTCGCCGGGGAGTCCGACGATCCGCTTGACGAAGTTGCGCGGCGGGTCGGCCGCCGCGGGCCGGCCTTCCTCGGTGTTGATGCCGTTTGTCTTGAAGACGACGATGTCCCACCGCTTCGGTTTTACCGTCCAGAGGCGGTGGTCGGTGAACGGGATCTTCGGCCCGTAGGCGAACTTGTTCACCATGATGAAGTCGCCGATGTGCTGCGGGTACTCGCCGCGGCGCGAGGAGCCGTGGAGCGTCGGCTCCATCGAACCCGTCGGGATTTTGAACGGCTCGATGATGAACTGGCGGACCGCGAGCGCCACGAGCACCGCCACTGCGAGCGACTCGACCGTCTCGATTGTATGGTGCCACACGGTTTTCGGCGTGTGGGTGCGGATTCTCTTGAGGAGGGCCTTGGCGATTTTTCGTGCGTCGCTCTTGCGCCGCGCTGTGCGGGCCTCCTGCAGCTTCTCGATCTCGGTCTCGATGGTGTGCCGGATCTCGTCGCTGATTCTGTGGCGGTAGCGGCGGAGTTGGACGCGCGCCTCGCGCAGCACGTGTTTGGTGCTCATTGGTCCATGTGGTTCCTTTGCAGTGTTTCGGATCGAGCGAAATGAGCGCGCATCGTAACAGTCGCGGCTCGCGTGCGCAAGCCGTTCGATGCGCGGGCTCGTCTTCATGAAAACGGGCGGCCCCTTCGAGGCCGCCCGAAAGCGTGCGCCTCGTCGGGCCGCCTTACTCGTAGTGCGCGTACGGGTGCGTCAGCGCGAGTAGGCAGTAGCCGGTTACGAGCGCCTTGTCGGTTTCCAGCCAGCGCTCTTCGGTGTTGACCCAGAAGCCGTCCTTGTGCTGCCGCTCGGCGAGCGCCTCGACGAGCTCCGCGTACCAGTCATGCTTCACGCCGTTCTCGTCGGTGATGTACTTCTCGCCGTAAACCGAGAGCGCCCGCGACATCGTGTGGTAATTATAGTAGAGCCCCTGGAGGCCGAGCGGATAGTTCTCGTCGAGCCCCCAGTGCTTTTGGAGCCAGCGCACGGCCATCTCGACTCGCTCGTCGTCTTTTTCGACGTTGCAGTAGATCATGCTGAGCAGGCCGATGTAGGTCATCGTCTGGTACGAGCGGTAGAGCGTCTCGTCCTCGGGCGCGTCCGGGTCTTCGCCCGCCTTGCTCTCGCCGGGCCGGTAGATGAACCCGCCGTCCGTCGTGGTGTTCTGGCACTTGGTCACGAACTCGAGCGCCTTGCCCCAGGCCGCATCATCCGTCGAGAGCCCGCTGTCGCGCAGGGCGATGAGCGCGAACTGCAGGTTCGACATGTCGCCTTCGCGTTTGTCCTTGCGGTAGCCGAAGCCGCCGTAGCTCGTGTCGCCGGGGCTGACGCCCTCGCCGCGGTCCGCCTGCAATTCCTTGATATAGCCCTGCGCCTTGTCAATCGTTTCGCGCAGCTCCGGGTCCTCGACCGCCGCGAGCGCGCTCAGCGCGAGCGAGGTGTGGTAATTGGCCGCCCAGTCCTCAATATAGATGCCGCCGTCGGGCTTCATGCACGAGAGGATGAACTCGACCGCCTTCTTGAATTCGGGAGTTTTCATCAGCTCGTCGCGCGACGGGCCCTCGGCCATCGCGCGCACGGCAAGCGCCGTCACCGCGGGCTCCATGTCCTTTTTCTCGGCGAACGAGCCGTCCTCCTTCTGCTGCTTGAGCAGCCAGGCGACCCCTTTGTCCATGATCGCCTTGGCGTTGGCCTTGACCTCGTCGGGCGCAGGGACCTCGTCGGCCCCTCTCGCTGCGGGCGCCATGCCCAGAACGAGCATCACCGCGATCACGAGCCAAAACGTTCTCATGGTCGTCTCTCCTCATCCTCTAGAGTGCATTCCCTCTGAAGGAATATAGCCGCAGATTCCCTCCCGGTCAACCTCGCCGGTCGCTTTCCCATTCTCAAGACGTCCCTCTGGGCGGGCAAGTTCCCGCTTTTTCTTGACTTGCCCCGGCGGGAAGACTACAGAGCGCCAAACACCACAACGTGGGAGAGACACCTATGGGAAAACCGGTCACAGTCGGCGTCATCGGCCTGGGCTTGGGCCGTGCCCATGTCACAGCCTTCCTCAAGAGCCAGGCGGCCATCGAAGTCGTTGCCGTTTGCGACCTCGACGAAGAACGCGTGGACGAGGCCGCCCGCACGTGCACCGAGGCGGGCGCCGCAGCCCCGCAGCGTTTCACCGACTACCGCGACATGCTCAAACTCGACGCGCTCGAGATCGTGGTGATCGCCACGCCCAATTTTCTTCACGCGCCGATGGCCGTGGACTGCTTGCGGGCCGGCAAGCACGCGCTCGTCGAGAAGCCGCCGAGCGACAGCGTCGAAGGCGCCCGGCGCATCCTCAAGGCCGTGCGCGAGACCGGCAACCGCTGCATGATCGGCCTGACGTACCGGTTCCGTTCCGGCGTCCAGCGGCTCAAGGCGCTCATCGAGCGCGGCGAGTTCGGCGAGATCTACTTCGCCAAGACCGGCTGGACGCGTCGCTGGGCTATCCCGACCGGGGCGGGCGGCTGGTTCCTCGACAAGAAGCGCGCCGGCGGCGGCCCGCTCATTGACCTCGGCGTTCACCTCTTCGACATGACCTGGTGGCTCATGGGCTGCCCGAAGGCTTGTTCGGTCACCGGCGCCACGTACGATCCATTCCTGAGAGAGCTCAAGGACACTCAAGCGAGCGTCGAGGACCTCGCCGCGGGCTTTGTGCGCTTCGCCAACGGCGCCGCCGTCTTCGTCGAGGCGAGCTGGGCCAGTCACGGCGAGCAGAATCGCATGTATTCCCAGCTCCTTGGGACAAAGGCCGGCGCGAGTATTGACTTCCTCGCCGTGGGCGATCGGCGGGCCATTCGCGTCCACACAGAGCGCGATGGCCAAGAGGAGGAAATCACCTACCCGGAGTTCGAGCACATTATTTGGGACCCGGGCTTCCGCGACCAGCTTCTCTACTTCGCCGAGTGCATCCGCGAGGGCAAGGAGAACATGGCCGATGCCGCCGAGGGCCTCGATCTCATGCAGATGTTGAGCGGACTCTACGACTCGGCCCAGAGCGGGAGAGAAGTCCTCCTCGACGCCTAACCAGCATTTCTCATGCTCCGATCGCGCCGCGGC
>Ga0180432_10011800_pt1 | contig 10259 bp, 5 predicted proteins | sample SS_ome_10_FD_132414 | JGI IMG/M metagenome (GOLD analysis project Ga0180432, IMG submission 132414) | Hypersaline lake sediment archaeal communities from the Salton Sea, California, USA - SS_1_MS_2 metaG | ecosystem: Environmental > Aquatic > Non-marine Saline and Alkaline > Hypersaline >...
ACCAGGTCCCGCGCCAGCACCGCGTACTCTGGAATCTGGGCCGAGATGACCGACTGGTAGAGCCATACATCGCGGCTTCTGAAATCCACCGCGTAGCCGCCGTGCAATCTGGCACCCGGCACGAGTTCTATGCTCTCGGTATAGGTTCCCTCCGCTACCAGGATGTAGTCTTTTCCCGACGCCGCGAACTCTTCCAGGGCCCGTGTAATTGTGGTGAAGGGATGCGCCAGGCTGCCATCCCCGCCCGCCGAAGCGCTGGCACTCACGAAAAGGGCATCACCAATTACCCCGTCTATGCCGTCACAATTTTCATCCAGGTAGGCCAACCCCGGTTCCGGCTCGCCGATCAGATCCGGCAGGTCGTTGCCCGTGTTCCCCAGCACACGCCTGCACTCGCAGCCGTCGCCGGGAAGTCCATTTACATCGACCCATTCGTACTGCGCCCCGCCTTCGCTCTCTGTAGAGCAGGGCCCCATGACACAACCAGGCATGCCGGGCAAATCGACGTCGCATACACCGGTGGTGTGATCAATCGGTTCCGACCAGTAATCAGAGCAGTCATTGTTGCAAAAACCACAGTGCTCGTCGCTCTCGTAGCGCCCCGTTTGCTGGTTGAGGAAACCTTCGTCGATCTGACCGTTGCAGTTGTTGTCGAGCCCGTCGCAGATCTCGACGTTGAAATCCTCGATGTTGCACTCCGACCATTCGAAGCGGGTGCCGTTGCGTAAACATTCCTGGTACCCGACGCACACGTCGACCAGGCAGGAGCGTACCGTGCCCTGGTTCTCTTCACTGCACAAGCAGGTATCTGTCTCGGGCTGGCACTGCAGCCAGGCCTGGTACTCGGCGCAGACATAACCTTCCGGGCAACCGGGGCCATAGGGAGACGATGGAGAGCAGTCCCGTCCGCAGTACTGCTCGCTGCCGTTGATGATGCAGATCGAGCCCGGCGCCAGGCAATCGGCATCGGTATTGCACGGTTGACACAGGTTTGCGGGCAGGCTCAGACAGGCGACCCCCCCCTGCCAGACGAAAAAGCCGGGTTCGCAGGCAAGTGCCCGGCAAACCGGCTCGCCATTTTCCAGGCGGCACTCTGTTTCTGTGGAATGGGCAATCATGACATCGCAGTTTATTTCGCAACCACCGCAATGCTCGTCTGTAACGTAGCGGCCCATACCGTCCGTAAATCCTTCGTCCACCTCACCGTCACAATCGTTGTCGGTGTTGTCGCAAGCCTCTTGCCGTGGTGTCGGTGCCCCGCAGACCCAGCCGTCGAACCCGTGGCATTCATACACTCCCCTGCAGACACCATACTGGTTCTGCTCGACACATTCCCCCCCGACCAGGTCTTCGTCGATCAGGCCGTTGCAGTCGTCGTCTATGCCGTTGCACATCTCAGCGGCCGGCACGCGCGCCGAGCAGTCGGTCCAGCCCGACAGGGGATCGCACTGTTCGTAACCGGTACAGGTTCCCAGCTCGTTGCTGCGCTCGCAGCCGCGCACCATTCCGGCGGTCTCTTCGGTACAGCTACAGACCTGGCCCAGCGGCAGGCACTGCCGCAAGACCTGCCCGCCGTATTCCACATCACTGCACCTGTAACCGGTCGGGCACGCGGAGTACCAGCAATCGGCCGAACAATAGGTGCCGTCACCTATCTGCAGGCACAGATCCGCGCCTGCCGCATGACAATCCGTGTCGCTCTCACAACTCTGGCAAAGCCGGTTGTGCTGCATGGCGCAAAGCCCGAGGCGATTCGCGCCGCCATGGGGGTCCAGCACCCTCTTGCACGACCAGGACGGGGGGCAACCATCCTCGCAGGGCTGCGTGCAAAATCCACCCTCGGTATGCGGGAGGCAATAGGTCGAAATACATTCCTCGTTGCTCTCACAAGGCTCGCCGAATTCTTTCAGGCGCACACCGCCGTCGGCTTCACCGTAGTCGATCAGGATACAGCGGCCATTGAAACAGACGCGTCCTGGTATACAATCCGCATCGAACACGCATTCGCCTGCCTCATCAGGGACCCATTCCCGGCCGCAGGCCGTCAGCCAGCCGGCAAAGGCCAGCAACAGTAATCCGACCAACCCGTCGTTCCATGTTCTCGACAAGATCATCGTTCAATCCTCAGTACGTCCAGACATTGCCCGCGGCGCCCTGTGCGCCAGTGGTACCCGAGTATGCCGCTCCGGCGGGAGAGGGACCGCCGGCCCCGCCGGCGCCGCCGGTCTCGGAGCTTCCGGGATTCTCGAACTGGTTGCCCGTGTAGAAAGGGTTGCCGGGATCATCCACGTGGCTGGTTGCCAGTGCATACGACACGCCCCCGCAACCGCCACCGCCGCCGCCACCGGCACCACCATCTCCTCCCCGGCCGCCGCGGCCCCCGCTGCCCGCGCACCAGGCCGGCAATACCGTTTGTCCGCCCTCTCCGCCCTGGCCACCGAGTCCCCCCTGGCCGCCACCCCCTCCGGCCCCGCCGCTGCCACCGAATCCACGTCTGATCTTGTTGGCCCGCACGACCGGATAGGATCCGGGCTGGGCCGAAAACCAGATGAAGACGCCGAACGAACCGCCTCCGCCTCCACCGGACCCCCCGCCGCTGCCGCGACAGCCGCCGCCACCGCCGCCACCGCCGCTGGCCCCGAGATCGCCGAAAGGGTTGCCCTGTGTGCAGTCGGTGTAGGCGTTGTAGTTGATAACCGCCCCGCCTGCTCCGCCGCCGCCACCTCCATCTCCGTGCGTGCCTGCACTGCCGCCAGAGCCAGAGCGAGCCCTGAAAAAACCGGTTTGCACGCTGCCCGTCGCCTGGGTACAGCCCCGCCCGCCGGAACCGGCGCTGCCGTCGTCACCCGCGCTTGCGTCAGAGCCGTTGCAGGAGAAACCGCTTCCGCCGACCTGGCAATCGTACTTGCAGAGATCCGCCTGCGAAGGATCGGAGTGGGAATAGACGCTGTTCGAACCCCCGCGGCCGTTCTTTCCTCCCGTGCGGTAGTCCTGGGGATCATAGTCGTACCCCCGTGCCCTGGCGCCCGGGTTGCCGGCTGCCTGTGGGCAGGCCGGGTTGCTGCCGCCGGGACCGCCGTCGCGCTCGATCCCGGCGCAGTCCTGGCTGTTCGGACACTCCCACGAGTCCTGGCCGTCACCACCGCCCGCGCCGCTGCGTCCAGACGCACCGGGCGAGCCCTGACCGCCTGATCCACCCCTGCCACCCATGATGACGTTGTTGACGATCTCCAGGCCCGAGCCACAGTCCGCGATGTACACCGCGTAGGAGCTGTTTCCCGGCTGGCCCGCGGTTGCCGGGCGGTTGACATCGTAGCCATGAATCGTGAAACCGTTGAGCACTGTTCGTGAATTGCCGATCCCGGAGGCGTGCACCGTGCCCGGCGTACCGTCGGCCTGGTCCGGCTCCGTGCCCCGGATGATCGACGGGTACAGGACTATGTCACGATCGCCGAAGTCCGACGAGTAACCGCCGTGAAGCCTGATGCCCTCGATCAACTCGATGTTTTCCTGATAGTAGCCGGCCGCAACAAGGATATGTTCGTGAACTTGTGGATCGAAGGCGGCCAGGGCCTGGTTTATGGTCGCATAAGGATGCTCACGGGTTCCGTTGCTCTGGTCGGTGCCCGACCAGACGAACAAAGCTTCGTCCAGCTCTCCATCGATACCATCGCAGTTACGATCGACGTATGCTTCTCCCGGCAGGGGAAAGGAGCTTGAAACATCGGGTTCGTCGCGGTCGCTTGCGGCCAGACCCGGACATTCGCAGCCGTCAGCCTCCTCGTCGTTGAGATCGGCGAACTGTATGACCACGCTGCAACTCGACGTCTCCTGGTTGCACTCATAACCGTCCCCGAGGTGCGCGCAATCGTCATCACCGGCACAGGGGGTTCCGCAGATCCCGCCTGGACACTCCCCGGGAGTGGAATCCAGGCAGTGGTGATACACGGAATCACAGTAAGCATCCTGCGGACAATCCCCGTCGGTGCGGCAAGTTCCCAGTCCATCCAGTTCCTCGGACGTGCAGGCCACGATCCGGCAACCCAGCTCTCCGTCTTCCTCGACACACCCGCCGATGGCATGCTGGATCTCGGCGTCCCAGCGGGCCAGGCAGTTCACGTTGCACTGGGCACAGTGTTCGTCGGTAAAGTACACACCGTTTTCATCGACGAATCCCTCATCGATGTTCCCGTCGCAGTTGTTATCAAGGCCGTCACACACCTCCACCACCACGTCGGAGGGCAGGCACTCTCCCCAGGCGAAGTTCCCGTCTGCCTGCCTCAGGCAAAGCTGTTCCCCCTGGCACATCTGGGAGCCCGCACCGCTCAGGATGCACGACCGCACGTCGCCCTCGCGGTCGGCATTGCAGGTGCAGCTCAGAGCCAGGGGCACGCAGTACAGACCACCGTGGCTTGACTCGCAGGTGTAGTTATCGGGGCAACAGCTTTGTGCGCCGATTTCACCACTGCAGCCGTAGTATGGTGCGGCCGGATCACAGCTCTGGGCACAGAAGGTACCCGGGTCTTCGCCGACGTTGACGCAGATATCCGAGGAAATACGGCAATCGGCGTTCTGGCCACAAGGCTGGCAAGCCGACGAGATCAACTCGGCGCACGTCACAGGTGCATATTCCGGAAAGGCATAGGTTCCCGGCTGGCACAGGCGGGGTACACAAACGGGCTTGCCCGCTCGCACCTGGCAAGTCACCGCATCCTCGACCACCTGACCGTTTTCGTCGGTGAGCAGGTTGGGTACCATCACGCGGCAGTCTCCGCCGCAGCCACCGCAGTGCTCTACATGCACATAGCGGCCTTGCTCATCGATGAAGGGATCGTCGGCGATACCGTCGCAGTTGTCGTCGCGGCCGTTACACACCTCGTTTTCTGGATCGGTGGCCCCGCACTGCCATTCGAACTCACCGTCCTCTCCCAGCACGCATACCCAGAGCCCCGTGCAATCTCCGGAATCCGAGCCTTTGCGACAGTTGGGATAGGGAGGATCGTCCGGCAAACCGCTGACATCGACGCTTGGATCTTCGGCATCGATCAACCCGTCGCAATCATCATCTGCTCCGTTGCAGGTCTCTTGCTGCGGCATACCCGCATCGCAGGAACCCCAGTCCGGAACCGGCTGGGCCTGCTCGCAGGTTTGCAGACCGTAGCAACTGCCATGTTCGTTCGACACGCTGCACGGACGTGTCAGCCCGATGGTGAGTTCGCTGCAATCACAGCTGCCACCGCGGGGCAGACACTGGCGCGTAAAGCCCCCGGGCACCTCGACATCACTGCAGATGTATCCCTGCGGACATTCCTCGCGGTTGCAGTCCAGGGCGCAGACGAATTGCCCGTCGACCTCGAGGCAATAATCGCCTATGGCGTTGCACTGGGCCGAGACCGAGCAGGAGTGGCAGAGCTTGTTCCCTATTTCCTGGACACACAGATCGATCGCACCCCTAGCATCTGGAGGAACGTGTCTCTTGCACTGCCAGCCCTGCGGGCAATCCTGCTCCTCGCAGCGGCGCGTGCAAACACCACCGTTGCCAGGCCCCAGGGGCAAGCAATGCCCCGATACGCACTCGCTGTCACGCACGCAGGCCTCGCCGAAGCCTTTCTTGGGCGGCGCCGGCGGGATCAGGCGCGAACATTCGCCGTTGATACAGTCTTCGCCTTCGGGGCAATCTTCGCCGCTGATGCACTCACACTCGCCCCTGTCGATACAGTTGCCCCCGGAATCATCGCAGCCTCCCGAAAACAGCATCGCCAGCAAGGACATCGCCGCCCACGCGCGGAGTGAATTGCCGCCACCGTGGATATCGCATCTCATGATTCCTCCACCATCTTTTCAGCCAGGGTGTCTACAGCCTAGCACTCTTTGCAATCGCGACCAACCCCGTCCGGCACACCCCGGTGCGGCCCGCGCAGGCGAAGCTGCCCGTAGCTGCGAGCTCGTCGAGCAGCCAAGGGTAGCACCGGTGAAGCTGGCATAAGTTGCTGTAACGAGCCCACCAACGGCTCTAACAGCAACTAACGAGCCGTTAAGCAGGGCCGCGCTCGTACGTTTCTACTACTTCATCCCCAGCAAGGGGATTATTGCCATTCACCCGCTTTTTGGATATCGTTCCCCCCAGCCGGACCGAATGGCGGGGAGAGCATGCGCCTGACCGAATGCATCCGTCCCGAGCCCGTATTGGCCGATGTCGAAACCGGCACCCTCGAAGAGCTCATCACCAGCTTCGCGGGCATGATCTGCCAGGCGACTCCCTCCCTCGAGTGCGACGCCTTGTTCACCAAGTTGCTGCAACGCGAAAAGGAGATGTCGACCGGGATGGAAAACAGGGTCGCCATTCCGCATGCCATCGTCGAGGGCATCGACGAGCCCGTTTGCCTGGTAGCCCGTCTGGCAGAACCGCTGAGCATCGAGACTCTCGACGGCCAGCCAATCCGTATCATGTTCGTCCTGGTCAGCCCCCCGCAGTCGATTTCAGTTCATATCCGCACCCTGGCGCGCATTGCGCGTTTGTGCAGCGCCGAGGGTTTCGTCGACCGCATGCTGCAGGCCGACGCGCACGACCTGTTCGAGACAATCCGCGAAGAAGACTCCCGCCACGTCTGAGAAAAAGGTGCGTTCACGCCTGTGGGGAGCAGGCGCGGCTCTCTCTGGTTTCTCCGGCCCGCGACAGTGCGTATTTCAGGCCCACCGGACCGATGATCTGGTTCATGGCCACCGCGGCCACCAGCAAGGTGGCCAGCTCGTCACCGAAGCCCGGGAACCTGTCGGACACCATCTTGATCAACCCCAGACTCACCCCGGCCTGGGTCAGAAACCCCAGTCCACTGACCCGCCTGAGCACCCGGGAATCGCCACCGAGTTTTCCGCCGGCCAGGGAACCAAGATATACGAAGACGGTTCGCATCCCGACCAGGATCAGTACCCAGAGCCAGGTGTCTTGAAGTGCCTCTATTTTCAAGGCCGCCCCGCTCATGGCAAAGAAAATGGTGTAGATGGGCAACGAACTACGATCGATGATCTGGATGAATTCGTCTCCGTTGCGGCTGAAATTCCTCAGGTAAAACCCGGCCGTCATGCAGATCAACATCGGTTTCAAGTGAAAATCTATGGCGAATGTATCGTGCAGCACCGAGGTCATGCCGTAAGAGAACTGGGTAATGAGAAAAGCGATTCCCAGGATGAAGATGGTCAGCTCCGTGCCGACCTTCGCGAGGTACAGCGATATTCCCGCCCCCAGCAACAGACCGACAGCCAAAGAGATGACAACTTCGCCACACATGGCCAGCAGGAACGTGAAATCCACGGGCTGGCCGGATATGGCCAGGTCGGAAAAGGACAGCACGACTGCAAACAGAAAAATGGTAAGCACGTCTGCCGCCACGGTGACTCCCAGTATCATCTCGGTGAAGGGTCCCTTGGCCCTGGTCTCGGAAATTATCGCTATGGCCGAAGACGGAGAACGGGCAACTGCAATCGCGCCGCAAATGGCAGCTACTCCCAGGGCCTGGATCATCGACATCGATGCCGTCAGGGGAAACAGCGAGCGCAGCAGGAACATTGCTGCCGTGACCCCGATCAGGACGAAAACCACCTGGCATATCAGGGTCAGGGAGATTATCCGCTTGCGGCGCCTGAGCATGTCCAGGTGCAGTTCGCCACCGGCCGCAAAGGCGATGAAGGTCAAGGCCAGGTCATCGACCAGCTTGAGATCGCCGATCACCCCGGGGGTCAGGAAACCCAGCGCCGAGGGCCCGAACAGCATGCCGGCGGCGATGTATCCCGTCAGGCGCGGCAATTTCATGCGGGCCAGCAGTTCGGCGAACAGGTAGGCGGCGAGAACCAGGAAACCGAACGACAGTGTCGAGGCCGCATCCATCATTATGTAGGCATCCGGCAAGACGACCGCCACGAGGTACATGCTCAGGCATACGAAGATTAGCACCTGGAGACGAACCATTTTCAGCGCGCTCCCCGTACAAGAAAACGGGCCAGAAATGGCCCGATAAGCTCATTGATCACTATTGCCACCAGGATCATCATCAGGATCGTATTGCTAAGTTCGTCGTCGAAGGCCCGGTGGAAACTGACAACCATGGCGGCCGCCATGCCTCCCTGAGAGGTCAGCGCCAGTCCCACCGGGCGGGGGATACGCTCTGGAGATCTCAGGACACCGCTCGACAGCAGTCCTCCCGCAACCTTTCCCCCCACGCGCAACACGATGTAGATCGCCGCCAGGAGCAGAACCAGCGGCCAATCGGCAACCGGCCCCAGCATGGCGCCACCCATGATCAGAACGATTATGTACAGCGGCTTCTCCAGGGTGTTCAGCGCCCTGGAGATGCGTGCTTTCTGGCCGCGCAAATTGGCAATCATCATGCCGCTGAGGAAAGTCACGAACAGCGGAGAAACCCCCAGGCTGGCGGCGGCCCCGGCACAGAAGGCCACCGACCCGATTACGAACAGAACCAGCTCTTCCTGGCTGCAACGGATCCGCGTCAGAAAATGCAGCAACAGCCCCGTACCCAGACCCAGGCCGATCGAGATGCCCACGTATTGCAGGTTGACCAGCGCAATGATGTTCCCGAGTTTCTGGCAGTGGGCGAAGCAGAACAAAAAACCGAAGATTACAAGGGCCACCATGGCATCGATACCGGCGACGTAACTCAGCATCTCCATGAGCTTGTTGCGCCCCAGCCCCAGTTCCCTCTGGATCATGGCAAGCGACGACTGGGCCGTGGGCACGGCGATGGCGCCCAGCGTGAGTGCCCCGAGCAGCACGAAATCATCCTGGATACCCAGAACCGGGAGCAGCAGCAAGAACGGCAGGCAACAGAAGAAGAAAGTGACCACCGCCTGCAGCAGGGCAAACAGGAGGTACTGCCGGCCGAAGTGACCTACCCGGCCGATCTGCAGTTGAATCCCGAACAACAGCCCGATCCAGCCGAAGGCCAGGTGCAGCAGCGGATCGAGGCCCCTGAGGGCCTTGAAGTCGAGCAAGCCCAGCATCAGGCCACCCAGGCAGAGCCCGACCAGGATGAACTCAGTACCTGTCAGATATATGTGCCTGGCGGCCAGAGGAAGCTTGACCTTGGTGAAGGTGCGGCGCGACCCCAGAAGAGCAAGCAACACGATCAGGGTGAGGCCGATGATGATCTTCAACTAAAATCCCCCGCGAGCCCCTGAACCCGGCTTACGGGCACCGTGAACAGGAACCCGGCGCCCGCCTTGCAGAACGTGCCGCATATGTCCTCGGTCAGCCCAATGGCCTCTTCCACCTGATCCGCCTCGAGAACCGACATTATCACGTAGGTATCCTGGCTGCTGCCCGGGAAGAGGGAGCTGAAGCCGGCGAAGATGGGAATCTCGGTGCTGAGGATTTGTCCCATGCCGCGGCCGTCGATCACTGTGGCCCCTCTAATGCCGAGTTCCAGAAAACCGGTCAGGATCTCTTCGACATGGTGATGATCCTTGACGATGCAAACAAGCAACTCGTTGGCGGGGGTTTTATCGGCCATGCCGCTGACTCTCCTGCTCTCTCAGGAAATACCCGGAATGCGGCTGCGAGTCAATCGCCTCCCTGGCAGGGAGCCAGTTCCTCGTTGTGGGCGCAGAAGTTCTCGGTTATCACCCTCGCATCTATCCCGTTGAACTTGTGACGACCATTGACAAACCATGTAGGGCTGGCCTTCACATCGAGACCCTCGGCAACCTCGATATCGGTGCGCAGCAAGCTTGCTCCCTCCTGGCCCCGGGCGCAGCGTGCGATCACCTCTGCGTCTATGCCGTTGGCCCCGGTGCAGGCGCGCCAGTCCTCTGACCTGATATTCTCGTTGCGACACCATATGTAGTCCATGAACTTGTACCCTTCCGGGTAATATTTCATGGCGCAGAGCTGCCGGATATTCTCTTCGACCTCGGGCTGGCCATGAAGCGCCCTGAATCCGTCCCCCCGGGACTCTGCGATGTAGTGCAACTCGACGCGGATGTCTCCCTTGAACTCCTTCAGCACCTGTTTGAGTGCGTTCAGGGCCCTGACCGCATAGGGGCACTGTGACATGACGAATATCTCCAACTTGGCACGTTCTTCGGGCCGGCAGGCGATGGCGTGGATACAATCCGGATCCTGGCAGTCGACCTTGCCGTTGCCGGTGTCGTCGACACCGTTGTCACAGATTTCCCGGGTGGGATCGAAACGGCCGGCGTAACGCATCAGACGATGCTCGCCAGCCGGTAGCACCATCCTGCTGAGC
>Ga0180432_10011801_pt1 | contig 10259 bp, 15 predicted proteins | sample SS_ome_10_FD_132414 | JGI IMG/M metagenome (GOLD analysis project Ga0180432, IMG submission 132414) | Hypersaline lake sediment archaeal communities from the Salton Sea, California, USA - SS_1_MS_2 metaG | ecosystem: Environmental > Aquatic > Non-marine Saline and Alkaline > Hypersaline >...
CATTTGACATTTAATTCCAATGAAGTGGATATTGCTCGTAGATTCATAATAGATGCATTGAAATGAAGATAACCAAATCTGCTGTAGATCAAATTTTAGAAACCATGGACATCATGGGCATGGACCCTAAAGAGTATTTTTTGCTTTTTAGTGAATCCAATCAAGGTGATTGTGCCATTGGTTTCACAAAAGAAGGCCAACCTGAAATTCATGACGGATTAGGTGTAGTTTGTTCAATAGATATGTCAAACGTAACAGTTGACTTAATAGAAGTTGATGGGAAGAAAGGTTTAACATTCATATCAAATGATTTTTAATGAATGTAAACTAATTTAAAGAAACCTTTAACCCCTGTTCGGTTGGCCAGCGGCAGGATTCAAAAATGGCTAAATATGGATGTATCGATGTGAAAATTGCAACAGAGTTACTGGACACAAAACGTCACTTATTCGAAGAGTAACAAAAACAAAACCAACCAATTATCCTTCTCGTTGGGAAGTGATAAGAAAGAACAAAGTCGTGGAAGTTAAAACATTTCCATTCAAAGAAGAAGTTTATCCACCAAGACCAAACAAATATGAAAAATGGGTTTGTGTAGACAAAGGTGGACAAGGACAAGAAATCATTCATGAAGCCAGTGTGTGCCCGAAATGTGCTAAAAGATTTGATCAAGGAGAAAAATGATGTCAGTAGAAATCACTGAAGTAGCAGCAAATGAAGTCAAACGAGTCATGGAAGAACAAGGAATGGACAACAGCGTCTATTTGAAAATCGCAGTTTCAGGTGGGGGTTGTAGCGGTTTTAACTATGACCTAGGTTTTGAAGAAGCAGAAAATCTGGAAGAGAAAAGATTTATCATCAACGAACAACATGGCGTTAAAGTCGCTGTTTGTAAAAAGAGCGATCTTTTCTTAGATGGAACAACTGTTGATTTTTACACAGACTTAGATAAACGTGGGTTTACATTCGAGAACCCTCAAAGCACTAAGAGTTGTGGTTGTGGTCAAAGTTTTTCTTGTGGATAACAAATGTTAGAAGAAATTAAATCCAACCCGCTTTATCTCAAGAAAGAATTCATCACCGAAGAAGAACAAAACTTCTTCATCTCTCTATGTCCGATGATCCGAAATATCAAAAATTCAAAGATCATGGCCTCGACAGATACCCTGATCTTCAATTCGGAAATTTTTGGGACTTTGGAAACAGTGTAGAACTATTCATGTGGAGGCGTGGATTTGGTGTTCCTTTGATCAAAGAAGAACATAAAATTCCAGAGATCGAAGCATTAAAAGATCGAATACACGAACACGTTCAATTGCCAAAAAACTTCAGTCGCTGCGGTCTCGTATGCAGTAAGAAGAAATCCAATGAGCCCACTTATTCCATCAAAAGCCATATTGACAAGGGTTCCAAGAAATCAATGATAATCAACTGCAACATTATGTTGCATTGTGATGATTATGAAATCATGAATGTCGATGGAACTGATTACAAAGTTGAACCCAGAGACCTATATGTGATTCAAGCAAGCGAATATGAACATCGCTGTAACAGAAAGTTAAAAGAACGTATGACTTTCCTGTTCATGAACGCTGTGCCATACTCAGTATTTGAAACTTGATCAACGCTCAATTGCCTGAGCGGATAATCTCAACTCTTCTTTCTCTTCATCGTCATTCTTGACAACAACAACATTATTGAACAATGCCGAGTTGGGAATGTATACGAGATCGCCATCGTCTTTCTCTAAGACGGTGTAACGAAGATCGATTCCTTTTACTCTCCCTTCGTGCCCCATACGTGCTGCCATTTCAATGTAATCATTTCGCTTAAATGGTTTGTAAGCAATAACCATCATCCCAGACACGACATTTGATACTGTATCTTTCATAGCGTAGCCTAAAGCAAAACCTGTGACACCTAAACCTGCTGCAAATGTTGTTACATCAATTCCAAGTGTGCCTGCTGCCGTTGCTATGCCGATTAGCCAAATAGTGTATTTCGCAATGCGTTTAAGAAAGAAAATTAAATCAGGGTCAACTCTGTTGCTTTGACTAATACGAACAATAATTCTTCGAACCACATAAGACAAAATCCAAAAACCCAATAGAACAAGAACACTTGTTCCAAGTTTAGGCATAAAGGTAACAACCATATGCCAAATTTCTTCCCAAATAGTTTGCCTGATCATTTCAGTTTCTGCTGCATCTAATTTCAAGTGAAGCTCCTTTACGTGATTCTGTGGCCTTAGTAAGGATACATAAAATGAACTCAAGAAGGAGGTCGCATTTATGAAAACCACATATTTAATGGTAGTAACTGTAATTGCCTTATTTGTGATAATCGCAGGAACTATGTTAATGAAAGACACCGGTCCAGTTTTTGGGCCAACTCCTGCACAGGACAAATGGGAATTTGGAGACTTTGAAAGCCAAGAGAAGTTTGAAAAAGAACAGGAAAAAGAAGTTGAAAAACCAAAGGTCATTAAACAAGTCAAAGCAAAAAATTTCGCTGAAGCAAAAATGAAATCAAAAGAATTGGAACGACCAATATTGATTGTTTTCGGTGCGACTTGGTGTCACTGGTGCGACGAATTGAAACAAAAAACTTTGTCAAATTCAAAGGTCAAAGAGATGATGAAAAACTATGTTTTTCTTTATGTAGATTCTGATAAAGATCGCAAAACGGTAAGAAAATTTAAAATTCGTGGATTGCCTTCTTATATCATTGCTGACAGCAGAGAGAGAGATTTGAAAAGTGGTTCAGGATACAAAGAAGCTGACGAATTTGAAAAGTGGCTCAATAATCCTGAGTTATTCAAAACAAAGTAGTTAAAGTATCATAACTAATCGCAGTTTCCGAAACGGGGAGGATGCATGTGTAGTTTGTTAGAATTGGGACAAAAACAATTAGAGCCCGCTTTGCCTTTTGCCAACATTGATGAAGAGAGTTGGACAAGGCTTCAATATCCTGACAAACTCATTGAAGTATCCCTTCCTATGCGACATGATGACGGCACGCTCAAAGTTTACAAAGCTTACAGGTGCCAGTATGATTCAACGTTAGGCCCCACAAAAGGGGGCCTACGTTATCATCCTTCTGTAGATCAGGACCATGTATCTGCTCTGGCTTTTTGGATGACATTTAAATGTGCATGCGTTAAACTTCCATTTGGTGGAGCAAAAGGTGGAATAGCTGTAGATGCCACATCGCTTTCAAACAGAGAGCTTGAAAGAATCAGTCGTTCTTATGTTGACGCATTTAAAGATTTTATAGGTCCAGATACAGACATTCCAGCACCTGACATGTACACAGATGAAAGAGTGATGGGTTGGATGTATGATGAATACCGTCTCATTAAAGGTGGTCATCCTAAAGCTATCATTACAGGAAAGCCCGCCCCTCTTGGAGGTCTTGCTGAAAGAACACCTGCTACCGGATATGGAGGGTTCTATGTTCTTGAAAATTTTGTCAATAATCACGATGAAATAACAAAGCCTCTTGAAGAAATGACAATCGCTATTCAGGGATTTGGCAAAGTTGGTTATTGGTTTGCTCACAAATGTGCAATGCAGGGAGTTAAAGTTGTTGCTCTCAGCAATGAATTTGGAGGCACTTATGATCCCAATGGATTAGACATCGATTCTTGCAGAATGAGGCTTAATGAAACAGGAGGGAGAGAATGGGGATCAGGCGAAAAAATCACTAATGAAGAGATTATTGGTTTAGATGTCGATGTTTTAGCACCCGCTGCTGTAGAAGGCGTTTTGACATCTGAAACAGCCGATGTTGTAAAAGCAAAAATAGTTCTTGAATTAGCAAATGGGCCAACAAGTATTGGCGGCGATAATATTTTGGAAGACAAAGGAATAATGGTGATACCGGATATTCTGGCAAATGCTGGAGGAGTTGTTGTTTCTTATTTCGAATGGCTACAAAATAGACACGCTGAAGCGAGAACAGCCAAGAAAATAGACTCTGATTTGAAGAATATCATGGGATATGCAACTAAAAGAACCATGGAAAGATACAACAAAGGAGTCTCGATGAGGACAGGTGCTTACGCTTTAGCACTCAAACGTATTGCTGAGTCTACAGAATGTCTTGGAACAAAGACTGACTTTAGTTAAAAACGCACTCTATTATTCTGTTATGGCAGAAGACTGTTACTTTTTTGTAGACCCAAGCATTCCTCTAAATGAGAGGAAGGTTTCATGCATGCACGTTAAATGCCGGGAAAAAGAATACCCTGACACTGGCTGGTTTTACGAAGGATCGAGAGAAGGATATGGGCCATGGGATTACAAGTGTCATGTTTGTGGAAAGTTAATTGATACGGATGACAACAATGATAAGACCTCCCATTAAGACTCACGGGGGAAAATACTACTTAGCAAACTGGATCATAGATCATTTTCCTGAAAATTACGAGGAATTGACCTACTGTGAACCATTCTGCTCGGGCGGAAGTGTTTTCCTGAATAAAGAAAAATCTGTTGAAGAAATGATTTCAGACATTGATCGAGGTGCGATTTCTATATTCAAGGCTTTGAGAGATGAACCGGAAGAATTTATTCGAAGAGTAAAAAAAGTACGCTACACCGAAAACACCTTCAAAAGAGCCCTGAAAAAGTCTGAAACAGACATTAGTGATTACGTTGACAAAGCTATCAACGAATATGTTCTCAGGCGAATGAGTCGAAGTGGCTCAAAAAGATCTTTTGCATGGACAGATCGATGTGGCAAATCAGGCAAACCCAGTGCTTGGGAAAGCATGTATAAACAACTTCCTTTGATTGCCAAACGTGTTAAAAATGTAGATATTCTTAATGTTTGCTTCAAAGATGTTGTAAAAGTCTGGGATGATCACGACACTTTGACATATCTTGATCCGCCTTTACTGCCTTCATCAAACAAACTTGCTGGATATGAGTATGAAATGTCTGTTGATGATCATGTGACTATGTTGAATTTTGCCAATAGTGCACGTGGGAAAGTCGTTATTAGCGGCCATGCTTCTCCGTTGTATAACCGTCATCTTTCAGAGTGGACCTGTGTACGCAGAGATACGCCATCAAAGAAGAAAGATCGTCGCATTGAGCTGCTTTGGTTCAATTATTGATTGTTTGCTCTAAATACATTTATGAGCTTCAAGAAATGGCTGGAAATCACAGAAGGCATGACATCATTTAGTCAGGTGCAAATGATTCCCCAAATGGGGAATGCGGACCTTAAACGTTGTGATGTTAGAAGTAAATGGAACGCTATGGCGGGAAATTGCAGCAAATTGCCACCTGCTGGTGCGACTAAGAAAAACAAACCCTCTCATCCACCGGAATTTATGGACAAAGATGACACAGGGTTTGGTTTTGACAAGCAAGATCGAAAGAAAGCCAAATCAAGAAGTAAGCTAAGACACATAGATAAGCGTAGGAAATCCGTCCCAATCAGGACGCCTGAAGTTTATGATTAACGAGGAAAATAACAATGGCTGAACCTAAGCACCCAATTATCACATTTTCTGTGAATCTTGGACGATTCTCAGAAGAGAAAGTCGGACCAAACACCAATAGTCGTGACGTGAATCTGCTACACCCGGACATGCACGATAATAGTGCAGATCGTGGTCGTACAAACTCTGCAAATCATGCTACTCAAATCTCTTCTCACATTCCCGGTCTAACCGCTGGTGAGAATAGAAAACTTGCCGATGGTGGATCATTCACCGCTTACGGTCTTCGAGCAGCATATCTGCGAAGAGAATTGGCTCTGATCGAAAATCCATATTTGATTGTTGATGATATTACATTTGAATCTGAATAAGAAAGATCACCAATGGTATCATTCTACGATTTATGGGAACACATGGAAGAGAGTGCAACTCCGCTGATGGACAGCGGAGAAGACTCTAAGTCCATGCAGATTATTCGAGCTGGTAAGAATTTACGCAAAGATGACGAACGACCATTCTGGGATGAATTTATGGAACTTTGTTCCAATTCAGAAGGAATGGCTGAGCTTCTTGGCGTGGATAGCTCTAAGGTTATAGCTTGGCCAACAAGAATCCGAGAAATCATGGATAAAATTCAAGGCCATGATCAGGAGTCTGGTGACAACCCGGAAGATACCAGTGTTGTACCAACAGGCGACAATGGAGCATTTACTGCTGACAATTCTGATCCTTACATGGGAGAACTCTAATGCAAGAATATTTTGAGTGGCGAGCACTTAAAACATACAAAGAAATTGCAATAGCAACTAATCCCGAACACATCATTCAGGGTTCTCCAACTCTTGACTCAATTAAAGAAGCAATTTGGGGAAATAGTCCTGTTCCTCCAAATATTCCTAAAACAGAAGCAGAGCCTATTGCAAATGGTGACAAACAGCAACCAGAAGAAAAAGAAATCACAAGACCTGAAGAAGGTGACAGCACAGCCCCTTCTATCAACAACTCTGGTTTAGCAAAGAAATTCTCATCTCCAAGTTTTGACACATTCAATAGATTCGTTGACAAAAAAATGAATCAAACTGATGACCTCAATAAAGGACTGGGAGAAAAAGGCATGGGAAATCTTTCAAGCACTACATTCAAAAACGAGCCTGTAAATGCTGGTGATACCCCAACCATCAGCCATGGAATTCCTGTCAGCGAAGTGCCATTCTAATCATTTCAGTCAGGAATTTTTAAGCACTGAAAAAGAAAGAAAAGAATGAAAAACGACAGAAAAGTTATCAGGGAAAAAAGGCTTAGAGAAGATAAAATTAAAGAAGCCTTATCCAAAAAACCATCAACTCCTTTTATGAACAGCTACGGGTTGACCCCTGCTCAAATTCATCAAAATTTACATCGTGCTAAATTGAATGGAGCTTCAAGGCAAGAAATCAAAAGAACTGTTCTAAAAAGAAAAGCACATGATGAAAGGCCGCAAAAAGCCAAACGCCCCAAGATCCAAACGCATAACAAAAATCTGCTTTTAGATCACCCCAACGTCAGCACCAGAAAATCTATTGAATATCCAACACCAGAATGGTTTCGAAAAACCGAAAAGGCTGATGTTTCAATCATCGTGCCTTTGTTTAAAAGCAACGATGTTGTAAAAGGGTTAATTAGATCATGGGACATTAAAGAAGATGTCAATTTTGAATTAATCTTCGTAGATGATAGTTGCCCAAATAATTCTAAAGACATGGCTACACGTATCTGGAATGTCAGAAAACATGAGTTTGAAGGCATGAAGATAGGCAGAATTTACTATAACCCAGAAAACTTAGGTTTCGGTATGACATGCAATGTCGGAGCAGAAAATGCAACAGGCGATTACCTTATTTTCTTAAATGCTGACACATTAGTCACTAAAAATTGGATCACGCCAATTGTCAAACTGTTAAAAGATCCAGAAGTAGGTTTAGTGGGGAATCTACAAATCAAAAAAGGTGGACCTTGGGACGGAACCATTGACAGTGCTGGTTCTGAATGGTCTTGGGACGCCAGAAGTTTTTTACACATTGGAAGACACAGTTATCGTAACAAGGGCCTTGGTAAGCCTTTTTATCCAGATAATGCACCAAAAGACTTAATGGAAGTTGGTGAACGTGAAATGGTCACTGGGTGTTGTGTAGGTGTACGAAGAGAGCTATTTCAGGAAATAGGTGGATTCAATCCCAATTATCGAATTGGTTACTGGGAAGATTCAGACTTGAGTCTGACTGTGCGTGAGAAGGGCTACAAAGTCATGTACACGCCTCACTCAAAGATATTTCATCTTTTAGGGCACACTGGATCAGGGCCTCATAGATTTCACGAACACAACAAACATTATTTTGCCAATAAATGGATTCACTCTGGTCGCATAGACCCATTGATTAAATCAAAAAGAAAAAGACAACCAAAAGTTAGATCCATTTTGATAAAAAGAAGAGAAGCTCGTGGAGATGTTTTGTTGGCAACTGCTGTTGCCGCTGCTTTGAAAAAGAAACATCCCGATTGCACAATTCTCTTTAATACGAAATGCCCAGAGGTTGTAAAAGGCAATCCTCACATTGATCGAATTGTTGAAGATCACTACATCTCTGAAAGATCTTTTCAGGTTTATTACAATCTTGATGTAGCCTACGAACAAAGACCCCATAGTCACATTTTAGATGCTTATGCTGAAGCTGTTGGTGTTAAAAGAGAAGATTGTGAATTATTCATGAACCAACAGCCTTTTCCTAAATCATTACCTTCTGATTATGTTGTCATACATGCAGGAAAAACTTCTTGGGTCGGTCGAGATTGGGAGCAAACAAAATTTGAATCAATTGCAAAAAGACTAAAAGCTGCTGGACACAATGTTGTTTGCGTTGGAACTAAAAGTGACAACGTTGTCCCTTGCACAGTAGACATAAGGGGAGAAACTAACTTAAGTCAATTGGCGACTGTAATTAAAAATTCAAAGCTGTTTGTGGGAATCGATTCATGTCCAATGCACATAGCTCAAGCAGTCGATGTGCCCGGAGTTTGTTTTTTTGGAAGCATTGATCCTGATAAACGAATTGTTTCTAAAAAAATGAAAGGGATTACTGCAAAGAACCTCGAATGCCTAGGCTGCCACCATAGAAAACCTACACCTTCTGTTGTTACAAATGTTTGTGAAACCAGAACATTGGATTGCCTAGAAATGGTAACTGTAGATATGATGTGGAAAGCCATTGAAAGGGAACTAAATGCTGACGCTGTTCACAACGTGCAGACCGTTTGATAATAGTGAATTTGCTGCTATTCAAAGAAATGCAATGAAAACTTGGACATTGCTTGATCCACGTCCTGAAATTATAGTCATGGGCAATGAGACAGGAGTTGTTGACTTCTGCAAAGAAATGGGCTTCAGGCAAGCAGATATTGAATACAGCGAACATGGAACACCTATGCTTGATTCCATGATGTCAAAAGCAGAAGAAATTGCTGTCAATGATCACCTTTTGCTGGTGAGTAGTGATGTAATTTTGTTTCAGAACACAATAAAAGCTCTTAAAGCCTTAAAAAAGATAGAGAACTTCTGTGCAGTGGCACGCAAAAAGCAACAACAGTTTTTTCAAGAACTAGATTTTGAAAGAGATTGGAAGGGGCAAGTCAGAGAGGCTTTGAGATGGAATCTGATTACCAGTGGCGATTTCTTCATGTATCCCACAGGGTTTTGGGGAGAGATACCGCCTTTCATCATAGGAAGAACCGCTTGCGATAGCTGGCTTTTTTACGAAGCAGCAAGACGAAATGCATTAATTGATTTAACTGCTGCTGTGGAAATCATTGATTATAAACACAGCTACAGTCATCGACCTGAAAATTGGGAAAAAGAAAGACAGCATAATCACAATTTATTCAATGGAAAAACATCTATAAATGACGCTAATTGGATTATGACAAAAGACTTCGAGGTAAAAGCCAAATGATTACAATTTATTCAACATTCAGAAGCTTCGAACATGAGAGGTATTGCGAAATACAACTAGATGCTTTCAGAAGCTGGGTAAAATTAGATCCTAAACCACAAGTTATTATCATGGGAGATGAACCCGGAACAGCAAGAATTTGCAGAAACAACAACTTTTTGCACATTCCCAAAATCAGATCTTCTAAAGCTGGAACACCTTATGTGAATAGTTTGATAGAAACTGCCGAAAAACATGCTGAAAATGATATCATGCTGTTGGTAAGTGGCGATATCATCATTGGGCAAGAGACAATTGACATTGCAAAAGCAGCTAAAAAACAACTTGATGAATTTTGTGTTTGTGCTCGTAAAATTCATGTGGCCAAAAGACGCAATGGTTCATTTAAACATGAGCGATGGGCCACATGGCAAGCAGGAGATTACTGGTTGCACACAAAAGGTTTTTATTCTGGAATGCCAGATTTTCTTATCGGAAGGCATCTTGTTGAAAGATGGATGTACAGACATGCTTGTAACAAAAATGGTTTAGTGGATGCTACTGGTTTAGCAACAGTTTACCATCAAAATCACCCTCGTGATTTCAAACCAAAGAATAAAGAAAAAGACTGGAACAGAAAAATGTGGGATGAAAACTACTTCGAAGTTGAGAAGTGGAAAAACCATGAATGTTACGAAGCACACAAATTATTTAACATTGGAATAAATCACTCAAACTGGATCATGAAACCAGATTATTCTCTTGTGGATAATGTTGATCCAAATGACAGATACTTTGGAAAAGAAGTTCTTTAAGATAAATCATATCCAACTCGATTAGCAAAC
>Ga0180432_10011802_pt1 | contig 10258 bp, 25 predicted proteins | sample SS_ome_10_FD_132414 | JGI IMG/M metagenome (GOLD analysis project Ga0180432, IMG submission 132414) | Hypersaline lake sediment archaeal communities from the Salton Sea, California, USA - SS_1_MS_2 metaG | ecosystem: Environmental > Aquatic > Non-marine Saline and Alkaline > Hypersaline >...
AAGTAGCTTTGGTGCCCGGGCGTGGGGCGGGCCGAGGGCGGGGCGGGGCGGGGCGGGGCGGGCCGAGGGCGGGGCGGGGCGGGGCGGCGCGGCGCGGGCCGAGGGCGGGCCGAGGCCGGGCCGAGGGCGGGCCGAGGCCGGGGCGGGGCGGGGCGGTCCAAGGAGATCACGCTTACCAAGGCGCTCAAGGTGTCTAAGTTGGACAGCTTCGACCAGCAGATGGCGGCGCTGGAAACGGTGCGGAAGCGCCGGGCGGCAGGGAACAAGAAGGCGGGGAGCGCCGCCGGGCGTCCCGGCAAGAAGAAGTGCCGCGAGATGGCTGAGCTGGTGGAGCAGGCTCAGCAGCTCTACACGAGCCAGCAGGTGCAGATGCTCCTCAGCTGGTTCACCGGTGACGTCGACGAGACGGAGCTGCGCTCAGTTTTCGCGGCGGGTACCAAGACCGCCAGTGTCCGCTCCGACAACGTCGTGACGATGCACTAACGACACAACCATTGTACAGCAAACGGAAGGAGCACCATCATGGGAACCAGAGGACTTATCGGCTTTCACTACCTGGGCGTAACGAAAGCGCAGTACAACCACTTCGACAGCTACCCCGACGCGCTGGGGCAGCAGGCCATTCAGGATCTGCAGGAACACGACCTGACGATCGACCAGCTTCGCGCGCTGTTCATCGGCATCGTGCTGGTGGCCAACGACCGCGAACGCCCCACCCTGGAGCAGCAGCAGCGTTACCGCAAGTTCGCCGACACCAACGTGAGCACCAGTAGCCTCGATGACTGGTACTGCCTGCTGCGCAACACCCAGGACGGCCTGGCGGCGTGGCTGTCGGGCGACTGCCAGCACATGCAGGACGGCGCCGACTTCATCGACAGCAGTCTGTTCTGCGAGTACGCCTACATCGTCGACCTGGACGAAGGTCGGTTCGAGGCGTACCAGGGCTTCCAGCGACAGCCGCACCAGCAGGGACGGTACGCCCGCGAGGACGCTGTCGACGGCTACTACCCCTGCGCGCTGGTGGCGTCGTGGCCGCTCGATCGACTGCCGACGACCGCGGAGCTGAAGGCGGCGTACGAAGAGGAGGGTTAGACGCATGGAACCCATCACACTCGACAATCCGGATCTGTTGGAGCTGTTGGCAGTAGTGAAGGCTGCAGGCTCTCTACGGATCGACACCGAGGTATCGAGGTACTGCACCATTCTGCTGCTCGACGCCATCGGTGAACAGTTGTTCGCCCGCGGTGGCATCGACGAGTTGGCGGCGCTGCGGCGCTTGCGCCCGGACCACCCAGTGCGGCAGCTGTGGTTGCGTCGAATGCACAGCGACGCCGCAGCTTGCCGCGAACAGGCCGAGATGTACGAGTTGGCGATCAAAAACCTGGAGTCGCTGCCGGACGCTTGAGCGCGTCGGAGCCGCCATGACCAACACCATCACCAAACAACAGTTGCAGGAACGGGTCTATCGGCCTGATCGCCGCCCGCAGCAGTTCAGGCACAAACCCTGGGACTGGGTGCTGGATCCGGTACGGAAACGCTACGCCGAGTACGTCATACTGAGCGCCTCCGCCCGCCTACAGGGCGCGGTGGACAACTTGTTGACTTCGGGTCAGCTGGTGCGTTCCACGGTAGAGATGCGGGCGTGGCTTGCGTTGGAGAACCGATCATGAGCACGCAAAAACGCCAGCCGACGTACTACATTGGGTACCTATTCGATATCGCACACAGCCGACGTACACCTGGCGTATGTATATTTCAGTTTGACTGCGTTGACCCACAACGCGAGGCTGTAGGCGTGCTGGAGTTCGAGTTCCCAGTTGAACGTATTTCTGATGGGGAGGCAGAAGTCTTCCTTCGACGTGGGCTGCAGCAGCCCGCACTTAGCGACCAGTTCAACACTTATCGCGTTGAGGGAGGTGAACACTATCGGCTGGCTGTAACGCCAACCGGAATCCCCGCAAAACTACGGCGCAGTGGTGTGGCGCTCAACGTAATAATCAAAGATCCTGAAGACGAGGATTGGAGCATCGTCGATTGGGCCGACGATAACCTAGACTGGCCTTTGCCTGTTTCGTGCCCAGGCGTGAAGGACGCACAGCAATGAAAAAGACACCATCACTGTTCAAGCGCGATTACGACAACAGCCGCTTGGTATACAACGAAGTCGTTGAAGGCTCCTGTTGGGTCCTGCGCGGCGAAGGCGTTGCCACGCTGAAGCTCGACGGCACCAGCTGCATGATCCGCGACGGCAAGCTGTATCGGCGGTTCGACCGGAAGCTCAACAAGAAAGCTGGGCGGCGTAAGCGCAGCGGCGACCCGGGTCCGTGGCGGCTCGAAGACTTCAAGGCCGCGCCCGAGGGGTTCGAGCCGTGTGAACCCGAGCCCAACCAGCACACCGGCCATTGGCCCGGTTGGGTACCGGTCGGCGAAGGCCCCCAGGACCAGCACCACCGCGAAGCATTCGCGGCGTGGAAAGCAGCACTGGGGCCAATCGACATCAGCAACGTGATGGGTACTTACGAGCTGGTCGGTCCGGCGATCCAGGGGAATCCCTACGGGCTCGACCGCCATGTGCTGTGGCCGCATGGCGAGAAGGTGTTGGACGCGCCTCGGGACTTCGAGGGCCTTCACCGCTACCTGCAGGACAACCGCATCGAGGGCATCGTGTGGCACCATCCGGATGGCCGAATGGTGAAGCTCAAGCGTCGGGACTTTGGCTACGATTGGCCATAATGTTGACAATCGAAGTACAGCCAGATTATAGTGGCGTACACGGAGTGGCGATGAACCTCGATCAAATCAAACAGCGGCTGGTTGAGATCAGCCGTAAACGCGTCGACCCCGATCCGCTGTTGGACGAAACGCTGAGACTGGCGTCCGCGTTGGCACAGCAGAACCAACAACTACACAACCAACTGCGCGGCGCCCGTTTCGTGTTCGCGCAGATAACGCGGCGCCGACAGAACTGAGGAACGTCATGAGTCGACCCGAAGAATCCATCTGTCCCCGCTGTGCTCAGAACATGGAGGCGCAGCAGATCGGCAAAGACCAGCAAGGTAAGCCCCGCGTGGTCTACGTGTGTCACTGCTGCAATCCCCGGCAGTCGGGCGCGCTGGACCACTACTACCAATGCCTAGGGTACTCGGTACCGCGCGGGCGGCGGGGTTGGTAACGGAGAAACACGACGAAAACACTACTGTTCGTCTTGCTCACCTTCGGGCTGTTGTCCTGCGGGGAGCGGAAGCGCATCAAAGAGTGCCGTCATAATGCCGTCATCCGCGGAGCCGCTGAGCTGGACTGCCCGGACGTCAAAGCGACACAATTGAAAGCCAACGTGATGATTCAAGGCTGTGGAAAAGTAGTCGTGTACGAGTGCTACGGCGCGACACCGGAACGAGAAGGCTCGCGGGCAATCCGGCTGAGTGGAGATTGAGCATGAGCTTCGCTACGATGGATCTTGACAAAGTCCGCGCACGGGTGGCCGAGCTGGAAGAACAACACCACCTGGCATACGCGAACCATTCGCCACAGTTTCCTACGGAGCTGCTTAACGTAGTGGAGCAGCTGATTGACCACTGTGGCGAACTAACCAAGGAGGTCGACCGGCTGGACGCGCTGGCCGAACGGACCGCCAACGCCAAGCTCAGCGGTGACGTGCTGTTACAGCAGGCCGAGGTTGAGGTTGAACAGCTCACGGCACGACTTTCTCATTTCAGTGCCGTGGTTATCGAATACCTGGCAGGTCGTTGTGGAGAAATAGAGGTACGAAACGCCATGCAGGAGATCAAATGAGCTTTGCTACGATAGAAACCGATATGCGGGTCAAGATGGCGATGCGGCCTCTGCTTCGACGGCTGGCTGAGCTGGAGACGGTGTTGAAACAACAGACAACCCGGTTGCGCGAGCTGGAAAAGCGGCTGAGCGAGTTGGAGGACTCCGGTGGACACGAAGGTGAGTAGTAGAGCATGACGAAGTTCTGCCTAAAGTCGTCGGAAGAACGGAGGTCGCTCCACGACCCCATGTCGTATCGGTGGCGTTCGTCCGCGTTAAGCCTACATTCACGGCCACCCGGTTGGTTGCGCCGGGCAGCTAGGTCGTTTCAGTTGATGCTTATACGAAACGTCCAAACGGGTGGTCCCATCGTGCCCAGTCGCGCCGCTGCTCGGCACCGATTCGGCGTGGATTTAATCCGTGGCGCTGCTATAGATAAACTTTTGTGGTGATAAAGGCCGCGTCGACATCCAGATAGGATATTTAGAATGATCAGTTGTGCAGTCGCATGGAGTATCGCGTTTGTGTTGGGCGCCGGGCTAAGTGCCCTACACATTCGTTTCCGGAGTTCTTTGGTTCCGATGATACCGGCAGCCGGTGGCTTCGCTATCTGTGCCGCTATACTGCCACATCCTTGGCGGACCGGAGGTACGGCGGTGTTTTATCTTGTCGGGCTGCTCAGCACCATACCACTATGGCGACGGGTTTGGTACCGTCACGCGGCGCGACAGAAGCTATCGAGGTAAAGATGAAGATCTACATCATCGGTCGGTACTTTGCCCGCAGCTTGGCTTTCGGTGGTTTTGACACCGCTGTGGTCGGTGTTGTTGCGACACAAGCTGAAGCCACGGCAGCGTGCCACGATCCTAACTATTTCTACGTCGAGCGGGAGCTAGGCGTCCTGCAGCACAGTGGGGACGTTCTGGCCGATCCCGCACGGGTACAGCCATCGGAGCAGCACACCAAATGACCACCTGGCTGACCAGTGACTGGCATCTTCACCACGACAGGATCCGGGATCTAACCAATCGTCCCTTCAAGAACCTGGACGAAATGCACAGCCAGTTGATCGCCCGCTACAATGCTGTGGTGCAGCCGGACGACGAGGTGTGGTTCCTCGGTGATCTGACGCTCCGGAGCCCCAACAGCATCCGGCCAGTGCAACAGATCGTGGTCGAGCTGCCAGGCCAGAAGCACTTCGTCATCGGCAATCACGATTGCTGTAAGTGGGACAGCTACCTCAAGATGGGGTTCCGTAGTTTTCATAGTTCGCTGGACATGTGGTTTGGCGGGCGGCGCTGCCATCTGGTACACGATCCAGTGGACGCCCCATTGGGTACCCAGTGGCTCATCTGCGGCCATGTACATCAGAACTGGAAGGTCCGTACCCAACCGTGCCCGACGGTGAACGTGGGAGTCGACTGTTGGGATTTCTATCCGGTTGAGCTGTCGGTGGTGCTGGGTCTATTTGAAACGGCGGGCGCCGAATGACGGACGACCGCGTCTGCCTCCGTGTGTTGCGTCATTACGTTGGAGTTCGGCTCGACGCTGTCTGGTTTTACCGCCGTGACGCCGCGACTGGCTTCGATGCTGGCAACCGTATGGCCCGCGTGTTTGGCCATAGCGTCCAGTCACGTTCCTGTTTTTCTGAAGTGCGCGTGTGGCCACGGCGGTTCTCACTCGCGGGCTTCGAGCGGCTGGCTCTGCTGCAGACTGTAGCGGAACAGGAGCTGTCCTGATGACCGACCCCACCACCCTACACATCCGCTTCGGCCAGCAGGCAAATGCCCGCGTACCTCGGGTGTGGCCTTGTATGATGATTGATCGATCAGCGGAACAGCAACGTGTTGTGGTCGACACCATCAGTGGCGCTTGGGCGGCCAATATGGTCGACTACGGTTTAGAGATCGAGGCCCGAACCTGGGGCCTCGTACTGGTGCCGCTGGCCGAAGGCGGCCGGGCAGACCTCTGGGGCGGCAAACCCTGGCGGAGAATAATGACATGACCTCCCGAGCCCCCAGCACGGTACAGTACGCTCCAGCGCTCACGCTACGTGCCCGGCTTACCTACGGCACTGTGCGGTGGCGGACCACCGTACCGTTTGGGCCGCAGTCCTGGCTGAAAGCTGAACGGCGTGTGCGGGATCCGGTACGCCAACCACACATCTTTTATTCTTTGCGGATACGCGGTATACGGTCTTGACTTAGTCAACACAACCTAGTAGTGTCGGCGCAGGAGATCGAGATGAAGCACCCATATGGATCGTGAGGAACACCAAAGCTCGGCACAGTTGTGCCGCCCAGGAAGGACAAACAACGCATGCAGCACTACATCGGCTTTTTCGAGGGCGCCACCAGTATTGGCGGCGTGGACGGTGAACCCGGGCAGTACGGGTTCCGCTTCGACGTCGTGGACCAAGAAGGTGAGTCCGTCGGTACCCTGGAGCTGGAAGCGGCGGTTGACGAGATGGATGAGGATCGGGCGCGCTACCGATTCGCCGCTCCGGGGCAGCCCCAGGTGGAACTGCAGGAAGGTGAGAACTACCGATTGGTCGAACAGCCGGAGGGCCTGACGGCGCGGTTGTACACGGACATCACATCCGATCAGTCCCGGGAGATCCGGATCGTGGTACAACCGCTGGAAGAGACCGAGGAGGAAGCGCTGGAGCGGATGCAGCGGGAGTACCTGGAGCAGCAGGCAGCCAAACAGGAAGCGGCCCGCCGTCTGGTGCTGCAACGCACGAAGCCGCTGTGGAGCTGATGACGTCGCTCTTAATGCGCGTCAGCTGTACCGCCGCAATGGTGTTTGTGTTCTTGCTGGCTGGAACCGCGACGGTGCGCCACTACCGCAAGCGGCTTTACTACCGGTGGCATGATGCCTACGAAGCTTACCCCTGGTTGTATCCCGTGCTGTGCTGGCTGGACGACCACCACGTTCTGTCAGCACCCGCCGCTATTGCGGGCATCGTAATGACCGGTGGCTTGACCTGGTCGATACTTCGGTGGATGTGGACGGCATGACGAAGCCACAGCGAGAAGTGATCCGGGATCTTCCCCGAGACGAGGTAGGCGACAAAACCAACGAAGCGTTGATGGCCTGGCTGGATCGGTGGTTCATGATCCAGCTGTTCACAGACCCACTGGGGTGGCATCAAGCCAACGCCAGGATCCGAACCCAAATAGAGGATCCGATACACCGCGTGGGCGGCGCCGTGGAGGGCAGGCTTATGCGCCTCTTTGGCAGACCTTGGTATCGCAGCGCGTTCAGGGGGTAACAGGTAGCCATGACCAACGCCATTACCGACATGAACGATCGCCAACACGACAACGCCGTCGGCCAGGTGGAGACGGCGCTCTACGCGTGGTTGCGTCGGTCGTTCGCGGGCACTATTCAGTACACCTGGGACGTGCTGGAAAGTCACAAAGCCACAACCCGAATCAAAGAGTCGTTGACGCGGCAGATAGAATTGGTGTCCGGGGACGTAGAGAATTCCGTAGCAATCCAGCTGGGAATCTTTGACGACGAGTGGGCATGACGGAGTCTCAGTCGTTTACCCACTGGAGTGATCCGGCGGTGTTGGTGAATTCGGTCCGGTTGTTCGGGCGGGCGAACGACCAGATTTGGCGGTGGCGGCGGGAGTGCCCGACGTGGCGCCTCGCGGGTGAATCGCGTTGGCACCTCAACGAGCTGCAGCTGGGCCGCATCATCCTGGACCTCTGGCAGGCGACACCATGACCCATATCCAACTGTTGAATCACTGGAACGACATGTACCAGATCAACTCATACCTGACGGGCAACGCCTACTGTTTCCTGGTAGATCGGCACTTCGGCACCACCAGCATCTGGAGGCCCAACGAGCCACTGGCGGGCTGCGCTTACTGGCGCCGGAACGACTTCCGGTTGGTAGGCGTTACGAGCAGCATCAGCAGAAGGATCCGGCGTGACCGCTAGGTCCCCGAGGTATCTGCATCGGGCTCCAGAGTCCGTGTTTCGACAACGCGGCTACTTCAGTATGCCGGACTTTCCAGGCGGCGGCCAAGCCTGGTCGGCAGCGACACGTAGGATCGTGCTGCCGGTGCGCCAGCTTTGGCTGGTTACACAGCTGCAGTTTCTGCAACGAGGACTTATCCGACAATGACCCGAATACCTGGCAGCACCCGTTTCTATAGCTATCCACTGATTCGCACCGGGGCGTGGACGAGTGGTATTAGCCGAAAACCGATGGACCACCTCGTCGAGCACAACCTGTGGTGGCGTTGCTGGTGGCGGGTGTTTCCACACGCACGGGAAGACACTGTCAAGACAACGCTGCGGAGGGCAGCACGATGACCGAGCGGCCCAACCTCCGGGTAAAGACGTTGCGAATAGCCCGCATGTTGGTACGCAACGAACTGGACCGCGTTGTATCGAACTGGCTAGAGCCCCATACGGTGGACAATCTGATTAACATCAGTAAACCGCACAACCGGATCACGCACGGCATTAGGCAGCAACTGGATAATCACGTGATAATGCGGTTACAGGCACGGCTGTCTACAGCGCATCTTTGGAAGTTGGGTTAGTTCCAGAGGAACGACACTATGACCGAGATCGAGCGTCACAAGTTTCATCCAGGACACAACCAGTGGAACGAACATGAACGGCTGTTTCAGCGTCTTCAGATACCCCACCGAGCAACTCGTATGGCGTTCTGGGGCATCTGGGGTCAACTGAACGACCGACTGTACTGGCCGCTGCTACGTCATCTTGTTCCGGAGGCTCACGATGAGCTGGGCTAAGCACTACATAGAACAACTCCAGAGTGGAGAAGCTGTGGAGTTCCGGCCACGGGGCCACTCGATGGAGCCCCTGATCAAGTCCGGTCAGCTGGTGCGGGTGGAGCCCGCCACCGAGGCCAACGCAGGCGACATCGTGCTGTGTCGTGTACGGGGTCGTGAATACCTGCACCTCGTGGTAGCGACGTCGAGCCGAGGCTATCTGATCGGCAACAACCGGGGGAAACAAAACGGCTGGACCCGAACTATTTTCGGCCGAGTAGTAGAAATAACTTGACGCGCAGCGGCCAGCTCAGTATAGTCATCAACAGACAACGAAAGACAGCAGCAACCACCACTAACGTTCGGAGGACCGACAGCGCGGGTTACCGGTTTTATCAAGTTCGAATCTTGAAGCTGATCGCGAGGTCAGTTACGCCCGAGCCATGTATCGTTCTCCTGATTTTGAAACCTGATTTTGAAACTAACCGTGTGGAGCTGCCGTGCAAAGGAAACAGGTGGACCGTCCGAAACTGGGTTATCATTTGTCTAATTCACAAAAGATTGCGGGTTCGAGTCCCGTCAGGTAGCTTCGGCCGCCTGTAGCTCAACTGGTAGAGAAAACACCCAGCTTCAATTTTTCGTTCACCTTTAATTTGGAAGGATACGACGGACCGACGAGAATAGCTTATCGCCTGCAAAGCCCGGTCAGTGCAGGTTCAAGTCCTGCCCCACCTGCTGTAGGTGGGTAGCCCAACTGGTAGAGGCACGGAAAACGGCTATCCTCACTTTTTGTTCGTCACTAACGATGATCGGCCCCAGGGCCGCGAAAGGATACGGCGGACCGACAGAAACTGGATTATCGCATTGGAGCGCGTGGTCGTGGGTTCAAATCCCGCTCCCGGAGTTCACTCTGGGGTAGCTCAGCGGTAGAGCACGTAAAACGTCCAGCTTCACTTATCGTTCGCCCATAACTAAAATTCCGGAGGACCGCTGGCACTGGGTTATCAACTGATAATTGAACCATCCCAACGCCGTCAACTTGTTCTCCACTATATAGATTCCGACGGACCGAAGGCCCTGGGTTATCTTACTGCCAACACCAAGAACCCCCAGTGCCACTCATTTGTTCGTCACCTTTGTAGCTCACCTGGCCGGAATCCTCCGGCCCCGCTGCAGCGTGACGAACCGAACCCAGGAGGTGCACGATGCAGAAGTACCAAAACCATTTCAACACCGTCAAGACGCCCCAGCGGCAGCCGATACCGACGGCCACAACGCCGCAGGTCAAGATGGCCTCGGGTGGCTTCGGTTGGGCCGTGGACGACTGGACCCGGCTCGACCGGTTCCTCATCATGGGCACCGAGGGCGGCACCTACTACGCTTCGGCACAGAAGCTGACCAAGGAATCTGCTAAGGCGGTGCTGCGGTGAATGAAAGCTGACGGGGTCCGTGTGGTCAACCGCATCGTGGAGATCAGCAAATCGGGTCGAGCAGCCAAGAACGACCCGGCGCTCTTCGTACTCGCGATGGCGGCCAAGCTGGGTGACCAGCAGACCATCACGGCGGCCTACCAGGCACTCCCAGCAGTCGCGCGCATCGGTACGCACCTGTTCCACTGGGCCGAGTACTGCAAGGCCTTCGGGGGCAAGGGCGGCAACGGCTACAAGAAGGCCATCGCGCGCTGGTACACCAACAAGCCGCTGGACCGTCTGGCGCTGCAGCTGGTGA
>Ga0180432_10011803_pt1 | contig 10257 bp, 10 predicted proteins | sample SS_ome_10_FD_132414 | JGI IMG/M metagenome (GOLD analysis project Ga0180432, IMG submission 132414) | Hypersaline lake sediment archaeal communities from the Salton Sea, California, USA - SS_1_MS_2 metaG | ecosystem: Environmental > Aquatic > Non-marine Saline and Alkaline > Hypersaline >...
CGAAGCAGGTTCCCGGTGAGTTCATTGTTTTCCGATTCAGTCAGTACGAGGCTGGAGTGGAAGTCACCGAGGTCTAAGGAGGATTGATATGGCAACTGATCCGTATCGAAATTATAAGTACGAGGTTGAGATCGATGGGTTCACACGTGCCGGTTTCTCCAAGGTAACCGGCTTGAAGGAGACCACCGAGAAGATCAACTATCGTGAGGGAGGGGATAATGAATCCCCCAGGAAACTCGCAGGTCAGACAGACTTCGATGACATCGTTCTAGAACGTGGTATGTCCATCGATAATGACTTCAACAACTGGCGACAGCAGATCTATGACGTAGATCAGGTTGAAGGCAACCAAGGTGGTGACGACTATCGAAGGACAGTCATCATTTACCTGAAGAACAAAGCCGGAACTCGCGTCAAGCAGTGGACCGTCAAGAAAGCCTGGCCTTCCGAGAAAGCCGATCCAGATCTTGATGCCGGTGCCAATGACGTGGCAATTGAGACTCTGACCTTAGCCAACGAAGGGAACAAGCCACAGACGCTAGTAACATCGTAGTAGATACGTAGTGGAACCGTTTAAGCCACTGCATTAGTCATGATAGGAGAAAAGCCATGTCCGACGAAAAAGGTCATCCGACCGAAGTCACAGAAGCAGATCCAAGAGAAGATGTTTTGCCGGAGACTCCTAAGAAACAGGTGTTTCCAAAAGTGGTAGAGATGAAGAAGCAGGCTCCTTGGGAGTTGTCCGAATCCGTTCGACTTCCAGTGGGAATCTTAGATGGAGACATTCGGTATCGCGATGTAACTATCGAGGAGATGTCTGGTATCGACGACCACTTGGTTTCCGGCAAAAAATCAGGGAACAATGGTGCCAAGGCGCTATCCCTAGTGTTGTGTCGGTGTGTTCAAGAAGTAGAAGGTATGCACCAGTACAAGTTCAAGTCAGATCCAGAGAAATTGTTTGACCTGGAGCTGGCTAGAAAGATGTGCCAGCCTGATCGGGATTTCCTGGTCACGCGAATTCACATGCTAGCGGATAACGATGAAGGTGTTCTTGCAGGAGAATGTCCCAGGTGCAATCGTATCTGGGAAGAAGACGTAGACCTTCGCAAGATGGATGTTTATGAATGGCCAGACGGCGAACCACTCCAGCTAGAGTTCGAGCTGGACGTGGGATACGTCGAAAGAGAAGGCGGCAAAAAGATCTATCACAAGCGAGGAGTGATGCGCTTTCCCACGGGTAAGGAGCAAGAGCTCGTGGGTAAGATGGATGACGAATCCGACATCATCGACGCTATGTTGGCTTCGTGCATTATCGAGCTAGGAACACTGGAGGCCGTGAGCCAGGAGATCGTGAAAAGGTTCAAATCACGAGATCGAAGAAAGCTCATGACGATCATCGCTCGTGGGCTTCCTGGCCTTCGACAGTGGAAAACGGTAGAATGTAGATGTGGTCGAGAGTTTGACATTAAGCTGGACGTATCAGCTTTTTTCGAAGGACGGCGGAGTACAACGAAGCCCGTATAAAGGAGCTGGCTAAACAGGTACATCATATTGCTCAGTGGTACCATTGGTCTGAAACGGACATACTTCGCCTGCCTGATACTCGTCGGAACATGTACATTGATTTGATCAATGACGAAATTCGACGACGCAATAAGAAGACGGAAGGTTAACCATGGCTACTACGGTAACGGCTGGCGGTCAAATGCTCTTAGGAATTCGGCTTCACATGAATTCCCAAGGCGTAGTAAGTGGCGCGAGTCTTGCCGAAGGGTCGTTGGATAAGGTAGCTGCCAAAGCAGAATCCACACAAGCTCGAGTATCGAAATCCGCTATGGGTATGTCCCAAGCCATGCAGGCTGCTGGTGGTCTAGGGATGATCGGTGTTGCCGCTATCGGTGCTGGCAATATGGTGGAGAACAATTTCTTCAAGCCGATGATGGAGAACACGAAGTCTTTTGAGACTGAGATGAAACAGCTCCAGTTCGTGACCCAGGCTACAGGAGATGAACTGGAACGGCTGAAAGACTTTGCACTAGAGACAGGTCGAGTTACCCAGTTCGCACCGAACGAGGCTGCACGAGCGATTCGGATGTTGAAGGCCGCAGGTCTTGAAACGGATACTGCGCTATCGAGCCTCAACGCCACCCTAGACGTAGTTACTGGTTCTGCCGGAATGCTCGACTTACAGACGGGAGCTACGGCAACGGCTGCTGCGTTACTGAAGTTCAAGCGCACGGGAGAAGACGCTCGACAGATAATGGACTCGTTCTCTCAGGCCACACGCGAGACGAATCTCCAATTCCAAGATTTGCCGATCGTTCTACGGTCGATGAGGGATGCACCTTCTAGGTTGAAGATGTCGGCTTCGGAGGCTTTTGCCTTAGCTGGTGCGATGAAGAACGCTGGGCTAACCGCGGCTCAAGCTGGACAGGCTGTTGCTGGCTTGGGTAGGAAGTTGATTATCAACCAGCGAATGGTCGAACGATTCCTTGAGAAAAAGGGAATGTCCGAGACCGATCTCCTGAATCGGTTGGCGGATGACGTTGGCAAGATGCCGATGAAGGCCAAGGCGTTCAAGCAGTTCGGTGTCCAGGTTTTTGATACGGTCACTGGAAAACTGCGTCCGATGAGTTCGATTATCCAGGACATCATTAAGCAGTCGGAGAAGTTGTCTGGCGAGAGCGAGAAGAAATTCCTGACCACGGCTTCCACGTTGTTTGGCGAACAGGCCGGTGCAATGATCTCCGCGTTGAGGTTGATGCGACGTGGTGGGAAGATGGGAGCCGAAGCTTACATGGATCTGGTCAATGCCTTGAAGGAGTCGCAAGGAGCTTCGAGAGATGCTGCGGCTGCTATTGAGGATACCCAGGTCGGTTTAGAGAAGTTCATCCAGGGAACCAAGGAGACGATTGCAATTGCATTTGGCGAACACGTCCTTCCAATGATGTTCGGATTCCATTCGATATTACGAGAGGTGTTGAACGTCGTACTGGAGTTCGTGAAGGCGAATCCTTCGTTTGCCAAAGCTCTGGGAGTGACGATTACGTTGTTGGGTACGTTGCTCAAGATAGCAGGAGGAATGGCCATTGCGTTCGCTGGATGGCTGATGTGGACGAATCTAATCGGTCCGGCTCTAGGCGGGTTGAGCATGTGGACGAGCATGGCTGTAGCCGGTATCGAAGTACTTCAGTTTGCGATAGCCAAGTTGCTTCCGATGGCTGCAGGACTGCTCATCTGGTTTGGACTTCTCTATGGTGCGATCAAGCTTTGGGATAAAGTCTGGGCTGAGGATGCCACAGGGATCTTCAAGTCGATCCAAGACGTATTCACGGACATTAAGCTAGTGTTCCAGGGATTCTTCGATTGGATGGATGGTAAATCCGATGATATGGATCTGTACAATCGGTTGGAACAACGAGGACTCACTGGCGTAGTGATGCGGTTGCTTCAGGTGAGGGATCGTATTGTCGAAATTATGTCGGGTCTGTTCGATACGTTGTTTATGCCTCTCCGAGCTTTATGGGGAGTTCTGAGTTCTATCGGTGGAGCCTTCGGTACGGTCATTTCGTTCCTGAGAGAATTCCTGGGTGTGGCCAAGGCTACGAGCATAGAGTCCGAGCTTCCTTACTGGAGAAGCTTCGGTGAAATCCTTGGGTATCTCGGATGGGTGATCATTCCGGTACTGCTGATCAAGATGGCCCTGTGGCTACAGGCTACGCTAGCGCAAACGGCTGCGATGATAGTCCAGAACGCTGTGATGCTGGTGGCGATTGCGAAGTACGCATTGATTGCCGCTGGTATCTTGCTCATAGCTGCTGCGTATGCGGTTACTCTGGTGCAATTGGCCAAGTGGGGTAAGAAGCTGGGAATAGAGCTACATAAGCTCACGGAGGATGTGGCCGGATGGATGGGTCGAACTCTGACCAAGGTAAAGCGGTGGGGAGCCGAACTGGGAACGGCTGTGTTGGAAGCGTTCAAAGGAAACTTCGAACCGATCTTCAAGATGCTGGACGAGAGCATCCTCTACCTAGAGAAATTGTGGGGATACCTGACAGGGGATGTTACCGCGGATCAGTTGTCCATGTTTGTTCCCGATGCTTTCAAGATGTCTACCGAGGAGGAGATAGCTGCCGATAGGGCTGGTGTGAATGCGTTGAATACGGCTTTAGGCGGTGGAGGAAGTGCAAGAGATCCGAAGCACCTAGAAAAGCTTGAGAGTAAGCGTATGGCTACCCAGGAATTTGCTGCGATCATGCGAGACCTGAAGTCGCAAGATACGTTTGGTCGACAAGTAACTATTAACAAGATTGAGCTGGCTGCAGAGGGACAGTCTCCAGAAGAAGCCTTGCGGTTGGCGAAGGAGATAATGCAACAGGTCGCAGAACAGGGAGATGAGGAAGCAGAAGCCTCATTCGCACCGGTGTAGACGATGCCAGAAGTAACGGGAAGAACCTTAACGAAAGCATGGATGGCTCGATTAGAGAATGGAGCGATCAAGGGACTGTTCGAGTTCCAGTTCAATCCGACGCAGCGTAATTCCGGTAGGGCACCCCAGTGGGATTTCATATCTCCCGTAGGATCGACAGAACCGTTTGCTGTATTCAAGAGCATAGCTGGAAGGACAATATCGTTTACCCTGTTGCTAGATGCGACAGTGGGCTATAGCGATTTGAAACAAGGCGTTCGTGCACAGAAGGCTTGGCTAGAGCAATTCGTGAATCCAGATGTAACGCGGTACATCAATGATCTGGGTCAGTTCGTAGGTCCACCGGATCTGATGTACGGAATGGCGGGCATGCACTATCATGTGAAGATGACGAAGTGTACTCCTCGTGACGTGCGGTGGAATACTAAGGGATTTGAAACTCGAACGTACATGGACATCGAATTACAAACGGTGTTCACAGATGCTGCGGCAATCAAGAGCCACCTGATTCAGCAGCAGAATTTATTCCGGCGTGTGGAGACAGTGATAGGATGACGATTTTTAGTAACTCACGGTATCGTTTTGGAGACACCATTCGGATAACGGATGCTGATGGCGTATCCAATACGGTGCATAAACTGCGGAAGACTACGACGGACTCCGTAGTCGGTTCGAGTGTTCACGGTGTCGCTGGCGATGAAACCCTTGAAAAAATAGCTTTCGAGAGGTACGGCGATGCTGACAAGTGGTACGTAATAGCCGACGCAAATCCGAAGATATTCTGGCCGCTAGATCTAGAAGCGGGTGACGAGATAGTCATTCCGCCTCGTTCTACTGCGGCACTTCTATGACACAACGTGAACCAATCGGACTCGTTCTCGTAGGCAACAATGAACTACCGGTGACTCTGGCCCAGAAGCTAGATCTCATCGAGGTAACGTTCCACGAGAAAAAGGCTACGGTTGGAAGGCTGTCGTTTAGAGATCCAGACTTCATGATTATGGACTCTAAGATATTCAAGAAGGGAGTTCGGATAGCTCTTGTTATGGGATGGGTGCACGAGATGGTTCCTCTAGGCCCATTCATCGTGAAGGGGTATACGGTTAGTGCTCCTGCGGCAGGGACTCCGAAGCTCAACGTGAAGTTTCAGGATAAGTCCCACAAGATGAATAAGAAGCAGAAGCGCAAACGTCGTACAGGGTCTGCGGTTGCGATTATCAAGGAGATAGCAGAAGAACATGATCTCGGGTACGACATCGATACCATCCAGGGACTGGAATTCAATGATGACTTTCCACTGATCCAAGCGAACTTGACTGATGCGGCTTTGATGCAGAGGTTGGCATATCGGTACGGGTATTTCTGGGGAGTGAATGGCAACAACCTGTATTTCAAGAGGCCGGCGGATTACGAGGAAGAGGGAGTACTCTCTCCCGAGGATATTCCGGTTCTGTCCTACCGAATAAATGACCATTCGCTGAAAAGTTTCAGTCCCCAGATAAAGTTCTCCAGAGGCGGAAAGCGAAAGGCGAAGAATACGAAGCTAGACGGACTCGATGCTTTGGGCAATGAAGTGGAAGGTGCTCTAGGTAATTTCGCAGAACAGATGAGTGGAAACGGTGCGGTGTCCGATCTTCTTCCAGCAGAAGTGAAGGATCTATTGAAGACAGGTGATGGCCAGGAGCCTGACGATAGCGAAACTGCTGGAGACAATGACTGGTCGTTGATGATTGATTCTGCCAAGGGGTTATTGACAGAGACTGTTCAGACTCTCACAGGACAGGAGACTGGTGCGAATGACGAAGAGAACGAGGAGTCTGTTCCAGGCAATAAAAGCGGAAGCGCTACTCCTACGGACAAGGAAGAAGCCAAACGTCAGGCAGCAGGGAAGACTCTGCGATCTGCGGAGATCATCACGGGTAAGGCAGAACCGTCGATTGCTTCCATGCGTTGGAAAGTGCGGGACCCCGTTATCCTGGATGGAGTCGGCTCTCGTCTAGCAGGGAAATACCGGCTTAAGCAAATAACGCAGTCCGTAAACAAGGACGGATTCCATACGGTTTTTGATAAAGTAGTCAAGAAGAAGTATCTTCCTGCAGCAAGGATATTGCAGAAGCTTCAAGAGGAAGCTGAACTAGCCGCAACAGGAATGATCCAGAACAAACCCGGCAATACCGATACGGGATCTGGAACTCCGAGTAAGCATCAGGTGGTGATCGATTCAGTTCAAGGTACAGCCAAAGTGCAAAAGGTTGATGGTGTAGACCAATGATGAGTACGGCCGTAGCAGAGGAATTCGAAGATCGATACTCCGGGAGGTATTTCGGGAAGTATCGTGGCTTCGTATCCAACGTCGAAGATCCTCGGCAGCTCTGGCGAATCATGGTCAAGGTCCCTGCCGTAATGGGTATGGAGGAAGAGCTCGGGTGGGCCTATCCAGATCCAGCAGAAGGCGGTGGCGTTAATTCCGGTAGTCCTCCCTCGGTTCAGGTGAACGATGTCGTCTGGGTAGAATTCGAAGAAGGAGATCCAAGCCGGCCAATCTGGACTCCGGGTATCTGGACCATCCGAGAAGGCGAAAACATGGTTCCCAAGCATTCCCGCGGGGAACCTGATGTTACAGACTATGCTCGACGAGACTATGGGAACGCTCCTCCGTCCCAGTTCGAAGGCCAATACATGAAGAATCGGATCATGTCTGATTCATCCGGTAACTTCCTAGAGATGGACGCTTCCTCTGGTGGAGAGCGTATTCAGTTGGCTCATCGTACGGGTACTCGTATCGAGATGCAGAGTGATGGTGGATACCAGGAGATAGTGGGACAGGCTGCTAGGCGACACATCGGTGAAATGCACGATGTCGAAATTGTTGGTAAGGAGAAGTACTTTGTAGGAGGAGAGCAGACCAAGACTATCGAGGGAGATGTAACGGAGGAGTACAAGGGAACAACGTGGACCCAGAGCTTTCGGAAGAAAATTTCGACCGGCGAGTCTTTAGATGAAGAGGTTACGGGGAGTGCCAGCTTTCTAGCTGGAGGAACCTACGACATAAAGTCCTTGTCGCAAATGGGCATAACTTCGGGAGGACAGCTCTCCGTACAAGTAGCGCAGAACTTAGTAGCCTTTGCCGCTGAGAACATCGAAATAATGGCGGGAAATGCCAACGGCCAACTATCAGCTCCACCTGTAGTGAACTCCATACTGCTTCACGGGTACAATGGGAAGACTGTAGTACAAGCTTCGGATATTACCGGGGAGGTACTTGTTCCCAGGATAGAGTTCGATGGTCTTACGGGAACCACTGACATTTATGCCGGACTTCCAGGTACAGGAGCGATACAGCTATCCACGTTAGCGCCGGCCAACGTCTTCCTAGGTGGTCTGGGTGCCGTGGAGTCCGTAGTGAAGGGAACAACGTTCTTGGCACAGCTAGGAACGCTCACAGCCGGTCTCCAGACGTTCCTGACGGCGATGGCTGGTGATGCTGGTCTGGCGGTGGTTGCCCCGGCTACAGTGGCAGCAGCGACGGCTTTCAATGTGATTGTAGGGTTGTTCAATGGTCAGTACTCGAACTTCCCGTCTCTACAGGTGATGACGAAATGAGTAACTTGGCTCAAATTGGCAATGTTCTTCCGGCTGCGAATCTTCGGTATCCGGATTCCATTGTCAAAAAGAGAGCAGAGTTATTGGAGCGATATGAGGAGGAGAAGAAGAATCCGAATCTTCGTACTAAGTTGGTTTTGGTTGCAGAGACTTTGATGATGTTGAAAGATCAGTCTGTGTTTGAGAGTGCCAACAAGATTCGAGCATTGGCGTATGTAGAGAAAAACAGGATGGATCGTAAGAAGAAGGCATTAGATGACAGCGGCTTGGATAGAGTTTAGTCCCCAGGATATATTTCCGACTGGGATGGTAGAGGTGATCGAGCAGGTAGGAACTACCGTAGATGCTCTGGTACCAGCCATTGAGTTTCTGGAAAGTGTGGCCAGGACGGCATCGCTGTTTTCTCAGGATCTTATTGATGCTCAGGAAGCGGTTATCACTGCAATGCAGGAGACGATCTACCAGATTACACAGCAGTTGACTCAAACCGGTGTTTTCTGGACTTTCCACATGCCAGTGTCACTAGCTTCAACGTTGCCGCCTGAACAGTGGATAAACGATATGGCGTATTCGTTCGATGATCGCATGGACCCAGAGCGACCGATTCTTCCCACGCCAGCTTTTGTTGGAGCCATAGCTGTTGCGTGTACGGTCGATGAATATGTGGATCTCTTTCGACTGTTTAGGGGATTGTTCGATCTCTTCAAAAGGCTAATTGCTAGCGAGGATCAAGTAGCTCGGTGGTTCGATGACGACAATCCGTTCGAGGTGATCCCCGGAGTAGGGAAGGCTCCTAACTGGGGAAACATGACTCTGGTGGATCTTATTCCGCCAATAGCGGATCTGACACAGCTCCTACTGTCATTTGCAGATGCGATTTCGGCAGCTAGAACTGGACTACTGACTCAGTTCGCAGATTTCCTGGGACAGAAAGCCGCATTACTACAACAGATAGCGAGTCAGATAACGGCGATACTTGATACGCTACAGGCGCTTTTGGATATAGAAGGTGCGTGGCTACTGCCTATCTACGGCGAATTCGATATGGAACAGATTCAAAATTTGCTTCGTTCGTCAGAAGGTGGTCCACTAGACGAAGAGGGTGCAGAGTACACCGCAGGTTTGATGTTCTTGGCGACAGGCGGTACGAGTTCTCCGGCAGCAGCGGATGCTTTGTTTGACCTGTTTGGAATTGCCAAGAATGTTACAGAGTATCCGGAGGAATTTTAGATGGTGTATCCCAGTGGCATAAGCTTTCCATTTCGATTCTCAGAGGCTGGTGGTGTCGCTAGAGACGAGGGTGCGGCAAAAGTAGTTTCCAACATGAAGGCGTTGGTAACCACCTCGCAGTTGGAGCGAGTAATTCGGAAAGCTATTGGCACGATTGCCTACAAGCAGGTATTGAGATCTGGGTTAGAGACTGCTCCACAGGTAGTAGAGAATTTGATTCACGAAGCGATCATTCGATATGTCCCGGCAGCAGTAGGACTTGTGGTACAGTTGACGTCTGAAGAACAGCTCGATAACAGTAAGGCTTGGATTTGTAATGTGTCGTTTATTTTTAAGAATACGGGAGATCCCGTGGAATTTAGCGTCAAGCTCTAGGAGGTAGTATGCCGACCATTACGACATTATCAGGAAGTATCCTCGTGGTGGACATGGGTAGCCGCGATTTTGAGTCGTATCGCTCGGACGTCCTAGACTCTGGGGGATTAGCAGATATGTACACTCCCAATTGGACTGATAGGTCCGAATTGGATATGGGAGTGGCTTTGACCGAGATGTTCTCGTTCATGGGAGACAACATCTCGTACTACCAAGATCGATGTGCGAATGAGGGATTGTGGAATTCGATTACCCAACGTCGATCTGTCATCGAGCAGTCAGCCCAGATAGATTACGCGCTACGAGGAAATGTTAGTGCTCAAGTTGAGATGACTATCGTATGCAATGCCGCTGGAGTGTTGCCGATAAATTCGAAGATACTGGTCGATACGAGTGATGGTTCCGAGCCAGCCACTTTTGAGTTGGAGGCAGCGTTCACTTCCACTGGTGCAGGAACGTACACCGGGGTAATCGCGCTTCATGGTGAAACAGTCACAGATTCTCCGTACTCGAGTACAGGCGGTCCCGGGCAAAAGTTCTTCCTAGACAGGACACCGGTTGCATTGAGTCCGGCTGGAACGTTGAGCTTGGAAATCTGGGTTACGGAAACGGGTCCAGCA
>Ga0180432_10011804_pt1 | contig 10256 bp, 10 predicted proteins | sample SS_ome_10_FD_132414 | JGI IMG/M metagenome (GOLD analysis project Ga0180432, IMG submission 132414) | Hypersaline lake sediment archaeal communities from the Salton Sea, California, USA - SS_1_MS_2 metaG | ecosystem: Environmental > Aquatic > Non-marine Saline and Alkaline > Hypersaline >...
CCTGAGATCCTCTGCTCCCTCTGATTGCCCGAACGGTAGCAGAACAAGGCTACGGGACAGACGCCACGGGTCAGTTGTCAGGAGGTTTCTTGTGCAGAGTGAGGCGACGTCTCGGGACCGAGGAAGCATGGGGAAGCGGTGCGCTAGCGACCCTCTGAGATGGGTTCTCTGAAGTCGTAGATGCCTTCGTCCACCGCCCAAACGCGTCCGCAGCCTTGGCACACCAGGCGGTCCGCCTCTTCGGTCAGATCGGCGGCGTGACACCGGGGGCATCGGAATAGCGGCCCGGCCCCTGGGGAGGTCTGTGGCCGACGGGGCACAGCTTGAACAAAGATGCTGGGCCCGAGCTTGAGGGGAGCCAGAGGTCCCTGCAGCAATCCATCCAGCTTGGCGAGGACGGCGGGTGAGATGGCACGCTTGAGGATGGGAAGGCGCAGATTGGAGACCGAGAGCTGAGTCGCCAGTGCGAAGCCTGCCTTTCTCAACTCACCTTCCATGTACTTCGGATGGAAATCGAAGTTGAGAGGCACGAACTCGTAGGGATCCCGAGAGAACGGGTTTGGCCCCCTGCCCAGGACATAGCGGAGCAGAGCCTTGAGGTTTCGCTTGTTGGCGTACTCGAGCACATAGCATCCGTTGGGCCGAACGATCCGATGTATCTCGGCCAGGCCGGCCGGGACGTCTCGCAGGTGATGCAGTACTCGAACGGTCAATGCCGCGTCCACCGAGGCGTTGTCCAGAGGGAGGTCGTAGATGCTGCCACACACGTAGGTGAAGCCCTCATCTCCCAAGCGCTCCTGCGCCTGTCTGAGCATTGATCGGGCGGGATCGAGGAGGATCACCTCCCGGTACCCAGCGTACAGATCGGCCAGCCGCCCAAACCCGGCGCCGATCTCGACCAGTCGCTCACCCACCGGGGGAAGCAATCGGCGCAGCGCGATGCGTTCTGCGGCGTCCTCGTATTCGCGCTGGCGGTGTCCCCAGAACGCGGTTCGGTAGTCACTGCCCTCGTAGTCACAGTAGCCCGGAGGCTGGCGTTCAGGCATCTCACTTTCCATGATCTTCGTCTGCGCGTTTCACGTGAAACATTGTTTCACGTGAAACAGCTTCGGCGAGTCTCTCTCTTCCACAGGGCGAGCAGGTATCGTCGAGACCCCGGATCTGGAGCCCCGACACGATGCGTGCCAGTTCAATCGGCTCCCCCGCAACCCGTTCTGAGTGGCCCCGCTGTCCCCAAGATGGCCCCTGCTTTGCGATCCTTTGACCTGCAGTAGCTTCTGGCGTACAATCCACTCCGTGACATCATCGCCAAGGAGAAATAGCGTGACTCGCATCATCATCGTAAGACACGGCCAGACCGAGTGGAACCGCACCGTGCGCTTCAGGGGCGTAATAGACGTGCCGCTCGATGAGACTGGCCTCGCCCAGGCTGACGCCGTCGGTCGGCGTCTGGCCTCCGTTCCCATCTCGGCGGTCTACTCCAGTCCTCTTTCCAGAGCCTTCCAGACCGCCGAGGCCATCGCCAAGCCGCATGGACTACACCCAATAGCTCACCGGGGTCTCAACGATATGAGCTTCGGGTCCTGGGGCGGCCTCTCTCCCGAAGAGGCCCAAGAGTTGTCTCCCGATCTCGTACCGCGCTGGTTCGCGGCGCCGCACCTTGTGCGTCCTCCTGGCGGAGGCACGCTGGAAGAGGTCCGAATCCGCGTCGTCGAGGCCGTGGAGGAGATTGTCGCCCGCCACCAGGGTCAAACAGTCGTCTTGGTGGCTCACCAGGTGGTCAACCGGGTCCTCTGCTGTGCCCTCATCGGTCTGGATAACTCGCACTATCTGCGCATTGGGCAGGATCCCTGCTGCGTCAACATCTTCGACCACCATGACTCTCGATTCGATATCGTGACCCTCAATGACACCTGCCATCTGGCAGGATTGTAGCCCAAAGGCGAGCCAGTGTCAATGGTGCGGGGTGCACAGGGGCCTGCCAACCGAGATTTACCGGGTGAAGCAGCGTCCTGCCACCCAGAGCACGAACGCACGGTACTTCCGCCATTGAGCTCGCTGTCGAACGCTCTCGGCACAGAGCACTCCGGGCACACGCCATGGGGGAGAACACATGGATTCGATTGAAGCGATAGCCTCCCGGCGCAGCATACGCCGCTATCGAGGCCAACCTGTTCCTGAGCACGACCTACTGGCCGTCCTGGAAGCCGGACGGCTGGCTCCCTCAGCTCGGAATCGCCAGCCGTGGCACTTCGTGGCCGTCACCGACAAGGTGACGATCACGAAACTGGCCGGAGCATGCATGGGCCAGGTGTGGTTCGCGGCTGCGCCCGCGATGATCGTGGCCCTGGGCTTCCCCAGCGTCGACCGAGGCTGGTACGTGGTGGATGTGAGCATCGCGCTCCAGAACATGGTCCTGGCCGCCACCGCACTCGGCTACGGAACCTGCTGGATCGGGGCGTTCCACCAAGGGCTGGTCAGGCAAATCGTGGGCGCTCCTGACGAGGCTCGAGTGATCGCCCTTACTCCCATCGGCGTGGCGGCCGAGCATCCCGGGCCGCGGTCCCGTAAGCATCTCTCGGAGATCTGTTCCCTCAACCGCTACGGGGAGGCCTATTGTGGGCCGAGTCGTTAGAGTAGGGGGCCGCGCGGCTCAACAACGGGACTCGCTTCCAAGTACGACGATGGCGGGACAAGTTCGTCGCCCGACCCCCGTTACACACGCCTATCATTACACAGGATGCACAGTGAGTTGCCGCTAGGTGAGCCCCCGTCCTTCGGCGCCTAGTCAGCCGTGTGCACGGGGACGATCCCGACAGAGTAGGCCTTCCGGCGATCGCGCTTGTCTGCTTGGCTCCCCTCTCGCCGCGAAGAGAGCTATCAGGGGGCTACTTCGGTGCTGATCGTCTACCTGACCGGAGCGTGGCTTGGAGGCATCTTCCTCGGATCGCTGCTCGGCCAATTCGTCGATGCGGCGACCCTGCTACCCCTTCTCTGGGCCGCCAACTCTCTCCCTCTGTCCATCGTCTTCCTGTGGCGAAGGGAGCGGCGGATACGCGCTTCTGCTCTCTGTGCCCTGTTCCTGCTGCTCGGCACCATCCGGTACGTATGGTCTTCCCACTACCTGGATCCCCACCACATCGCCTCTTATAACGAATGCGGTTCGGTAACCCTTGAAGGAGCGGTGTGCCGTGAGCCCGACACTCGCGACCGGTACGTCAATCTTGTGGTCTCGGTCGACTGGCTCGAGACCAGCGGTGATCGATCCGATGCCCACGGCACGGTGCTAGTGAAGGCCGGTCGCTATCCCGTGTATCGCTTCGGCGATGTGATCGAAGTCCGCGGCGCCCTGGAGACCCCACCCGAATTCGAGGACTTCTCCTACAAGGAATACCTCGCGCACCAGGGCATCCACTCCATGGTGCGTTGGCCAAGCATCACACTACTCTCGCGAGGATCGGGGAAGTCCCCGCGCTCGCGACTATGCTCCTTCAAGACTCGTCTACTCACCGTACTGGGCCGCGCGCTCCCCGAACCGGAGAGCAGCCTGCTGGCCGGCATCCTGCTGGGGATGGACAGACGCCTACCGGACAGGGTGTCGGAAGCCTTCAGGACCACGGGGCTGCTCCACATAGTCGTCATCTCTGGCTTCAACATCACGATGGTGGCCGGGTGGGTTGGCCGCGCCTCGCGTCGCCTGTTCGGCGCCAGATCCGCTACCTGGGTGGCCCTGGCAGGCATCGGCCTATACACCCTGCTGGTGGGGGCGGATCCGCCGGTCGTGCGCGCGGCCATCATGGGAGCGCTGACCCTCCTCGCTTACCACGTCGGCCGTCCGGCCGCGGCACTGCCCTCGTTGGCCACCGCGGTGCTGGTCATGACGGCGCTGGAGCCACACCAAATCTGGAGCGTCAGCTTTCAACTTTCCATAATGTCTACGCTTGGATTGATAGTCTTGGTACCGAGACTGGAGCTGGCGGCCGAAGCTTGTATCAGCCGGTGGGTGGGAACTGAACGCGCCGCCAGGGTCCTGGCACTGGTAGGAGACACGCTCGTTGTCACGCTGGCGGCCCAGATCACTACACTGCCGCTGTTGATGCACTACTTCCGTCAGGTGTCGCTCATCTCGATACTCACCAATCTGCTGGCGCTTCCCGTACAACCGGCGATCATGGTCGCAGGCACCATCGCCTTGCTCCTGGGTGTCATCTGGTTCCCGCTGGGCCAGATCTGCAGTTGGGCCGTTTGGCTCCCTCTGACGTATACTATCCGGGTGGCCGAAACGCTCGCCAGGGTGCCTTGGGCCGCGGTGCCCCTGAGCAGTCTGGACGCTCTCTGGATCAGCCTATACTACGCGCTACTGGCGGCGCTCGTGTTGCGGTGGAGGCCACGGTCTGGTCTGGAGCGGGGAGTGACACGAGTTCGGAGCATCTCTCCTGCCACGCGCCGCCTGCTGGCCGGCTTCGCACTCTTGGCGATCCTGGCCTGGCTAGCCGCGCTTTCCTTGCCCGACGGGCGACTCCACGTCATCTTCCTGGATGTGGGGCAGGGGGACGCCATACTCATCCGCACGCCCGACGGCAAGACGGTCCTTCTTGATGGAGGGCCGAGTCCTGCCGTCCTGATGTCCGAGTTGGGCAGGCGGCTTCCATTCTGGGACCGCGGGGTCGATCTCCTGATCCTGTCGCATCCTGACGACGATCACATCACCGGCCTGCTTCCGGTCCTGGAGCGCTACGACGTGCGGCAAGTCATGGAGCCAGGATGGGAGGTGCGCACGCCCATCTACGCAGAATGGCAACGCATCATCGCTGAACGGGGCGTGGCCAGGACCTTCCCGCCAACTGAGACCCAAATCGACTTGGGACAAGGGGTGCGTCTGGATGTGCTTCATCCGGGCGATAGGTGGATCAGGGGTACCGACTCAGACACGAACAACAACTCTCTGGTGCTGCGCCTGACCATGGGACAGGTGGTCTTCCTGCTGACCGGCGACATCGAGGCGCCCGCCGAGGGGCGCCTGCTCCTGGACGGAAGTGATCTAAGCTGTGCGGTGCTGAAAGTGCCGCACCACGGCGCAGGCACATCCCTGAGCCGACCGTTCCTCCGGGCGACGCATCCCCAGTTGGGCATCATCTCAGTTGGAAAGGACAATGACTTCGGCCACCCCGCACAGGCCACGCTGGAGAAGCTGATGGCAGAGCGGGTATCGGTGTTGCGCACCGACCACGTAGGTTGTATCGAGGTGGCCACCGACGGGCGCACCTACAGTGTGAGGACCACCCGGACCAAGGACGATTGAGGGACCTAATGATCATGGGATACGCGACGTGCCTTTCTGTGCTTCTAATACTTCTTCTGGAACTCGTGCTTCAGCTGGCCAGGCGAGGAGCCTCACCCATTGAAACCACCGACTGTCTTCGATTGCGAGAGGAGACGCGAGCGCTGCACTGGAGGGACCTGCGTCGCTCGACGCGCATCGTGGCCTTCGGCGACTCCATCCCCTATGGCTGGGGGCTCTCGTACCGAGAGAGCTATCCCGTCGTGCTGGAGGAGATGCTTCTCGAAAGTCGCCCCCGCCAAGAGACGCGGGTCATCAACGCGGGAATACCCGGCAATACCGTCACGTTGGGGTGGGGCAGGATCGACCGTGACGTCCTGCGCTGGCGACCCCACCTGGTGCTGGTCGGCTTCGGCTTGAACGACATCAATCTGGCGCGATCTGTCTTCGACGAGAGACGAGAGGACGCCTTTCGTCAACGGATGACGGCCACCGGACAGCTCAAGGCCGTGCTCCGGCGAAGCCTGCTCTGGAGCACGATCCTCGACACCATCAAAGGACTCGTCCGTCGGCCCGTCCCGCAATCGGTGGGAGTCGACGTCGCCAAGCAACTCCGCTCCCGTACAACGGGAGAAGTCTTCGAGCGTGCGCTACACGACATAGTTCGTCGAATCCAACGACGGAGGGGCAGGCCGATTCTGCTCACCATGACGCCCATCTCTCGCCGCCTCAGAACGCCGCAGGGCGCACCGGCAGAGCTGCGCGATCTGGTCTCCCGATACGACGACGTCATCACAATGGTGGCACGGTCTGAAGGTGCCATGCTGATCGACGTTCACGCCGGCATGGCCTCGCGGGCGGATACGGAAACGCTGATCGGCCCCGACGGAGTGCATCTCAACGCCAAAGGCCACGAGGTCATGGCGGGCATTGTTCACGCGGCCCTACTGGAGACCATGTCTCGGGACCGCTGACCGGCCAGTGGTCCCTTCGGCAGACGTCACCCTGCGGCGGTTGACACACGACCAAGACGAGCGTGATTCATTGGCCTTCGCTCTTCCGGTGAGGTGATCCCTCGCCCCGCGATCTCTCGCACCTCCCCGGACACTCCACACCGCGTCATCTCGGGCCAACTCAAAGGGGTCGTTTTGGCGATTTGCACGTTTGCAGGTTTTGCTGTATCATACGGCCAGTCGTTAGCACTCTGGTGCACAGAGTGCTAACGACTGGCGAGATAGTAGGGGCTCCCAGCCCGCGATATTCCAAGACTCAAAGGAGGAAGTGCAGAAATGGCAATGAACCTGAAGCCGCTGGGGGATCGGGTGATCGTCGAGCCGATCGAGAAGGATGACGTAACGTCTGGTGGGATCATCTTGCCCGAGACGGCCAAGGAGAAGCCCCAAGAGGGGAAGATCCTGGCCGTGGGTCCTGGAAGGCGAGACGAAGAGGGGAAGCGAGTCCCCATGGACGTGAAGAAGGGGGATCGAGTGCTCTTCGCCAAGTACGCCGGCACCGAGGTGAAACTGGAGGAGGACAAGAAGGTTCTGGTCCTCAAGGAATCCGACATTCTAGCCATAGTCGAATCATAGACAGGACTTAGGAGGAGTAACAACATGGCGAAGCAATTGATCTTTTCGGAGGAGGCGCGGAGGCAGTTGAAGGATGGCATGGACATCCTGGCCGACGCGGTTGGCGCCACCCTGGGCCCCAAGGGGCGCAACGTGGCTCTGGACAAGAAGTGGGGAGCCCCCACGGTCACCCATGACGGCGTCACGGTGGCCAAGGAGATTGAGCTCGAAGACCCGTACATGAACATGGGCGCGCAATTGCTGAAGGAAGCTGCTACGCGCACCAACGACATCGCGGGCGACGGCACCACCACGGCCACAGTGCTGGCCAAGGCGATCGTAGACGAGGGGATGAAGAACGTGGCGGCCGGCGCGAACCCCATGCTCATCAAGCGGGGGATCGAGGCAGCAACGGAGAAGGTCGTCGAGGCCATCAAGGCGCAGTCGAGAGACCTGGACACCAAGGAAGAGATCGCTGACGTGGCAGCCATTTCCGCGCACGATCGGTCCATCGGCGAGCTGATCGCAGAGGTTATGGACAAGGTCGGCAAGGACGGCGTCATCACTGTGGAGGAGTCCAAAGGGCTCGCCTTCGAGACGGAGTACGTCGAAGGAATGGAGTTCGATAGAGGCTACATCTCACCCTATTTCATCACCTCTCCTGAGTCCATGGAGGCCGTGGTGGAGGATCCCTACATCCTCGTACACGACAAGAAGATCTCTGCCGCTCAGGACATCGTGCCGGTGCTCGAGCGCCTGGTACAGGTGGGCAAGCGAGAGTTGGTGTTGATCGCCGAGGACATTGAGGGCGAGGCACTGGCCACGCTGGTGTTGAACAAGCTGCGAGGCACGCTGAACTGCATCGCGGTCAAGGCGCCCGGCTTTGGCGATCGCCGCAAGGCCATGCTGCAGGATATCGCAGTCCTGACCGGCGGGACCGTCATCAGCGAAGAGACCGGCCGAAAGCTGGAGACCACGCAGATCAGCGATCTCGGTGGCGCTCGCCGAGTCGTCGTTACCAAGGACGATACGACCATCATCGAGGGCAAGGGCGACGAGCAGGCGCTGAAGGGCCGGATCGAGCAGATCAAGGCTCAAGTCGAGACGACCACCTCCGACTACGACAAGGAAAAGCTGCAGGAGCGCCTGGCAAAGCTGGCCGGCGGAGTTGCAGTCATTCGTGTCGGCGCTGCCACTGAGGTGGAGCTGAAAGAGAAGAAGCACCGGGTTGAGGACGCGCTGTCGGCGACACGAGCCGCAGTCGAGGAAGGGATCGTACCCGGCGGGGGCGTAGTGCTGCTGAACGCTAAGACCTCCCTGGATGACGTGAAAATGGAGCTCAGTGACGAGCAGACCGGAGTCAGCATACTTCAGAGAGCGCTTGACAGGCCCATGCGTGGCATCATGCAAAACGCAGGGCTCGATGGTGCCGTCGTCGTTGAGAACGTGCGCCGCGCACAGGCCGAGAAGAAGGATACCAACGTCGGCTATGACATCATTCACAACGACCTGGGCGACATGTTCAAGAAGGGGATCATCGACCCGGCCAAGGTGACTCGCTCTGCTGTAGAGAACGCAGCTAGCATCGCGGCGATGATTCTCACCACAGAGGCGCTCATCACGGACATCCCCGAGAAGGAGCCTCCGATGCCTGCGGCTGGCGGCCCCGGCGGGATGCCCCCCGGATACTAGACAGCAGCAGAACGTGCAATTCGAATGACAGAGCCCCCGGCGATTCTTCGCCGGGGGCTCTTCTGGTATCCACCAGAGTTGGTGCAGCAAAGAGGGAGTAGCAACCTTGGCTCCTCCCTCAGCTTGCCACGACTCGTTTCTCCTACTACTTGGTCGTGACCTTGATCGTTCTGGGCTTGGCCTCCTCGGCCTTCGGAATGGTCAGGACCAACACCCCGTTCTCGAACGAGGCTTCTGCTCTGTGTGCATCAACGGGGATGTTCAGCCGTAGCGTCCGAGCGAACTTCCCGAAGGGACGCTCGTGCATCATGTATTCCACGTTTTCTACCGGTCCCGACGTCTCCCCTTGGATCGACAGGGTGTCCCCGTCGATCGTGATCTCCACATCCTCAGGGCTCAGACCGGGCACCGAGGCCGTGATGACCAACTCGTCCGCCGTTGCGTAGGCGTCCAGGGGCAATGTGAAACGCCCTTCCTGGACCCGGGCTCGCGACCATCGGGCCGACCCGGGGCGCACGAAGCTCTCCTCGAAGAGCCTATCCATTGCCTCGCGCAGCGTGACCAGATCCCTTACTGGTTCCCAGTTTCTGACTGTTATTTGGCGTTCTCCTTTTCGGTTCGTGCTTTCGCGATCCGGACCGGCCCGGCTGAACGGGCCGCGATCGCTTACTGTTCTGATGGACGGCCACTCGGTCACGGGCATGGCCGACGTCCTAGATCGTCCGACAGAAGTGCATCGCCGATGTCACCCACGCCCCGACTGAGCACAAGATGATCGGGGAGCCCGCCACCCTCGGCGGGCTCCCGATGCGATCTACTTCTCGTCCTTCTTCTTCACCCTGATGCTCTTGGGCTTGACCTCTTCCTTCTTCGGAATGTGCAGGGTCAGGACCCCGTTCTCGAAAACTGCTTCGGCCTTGTCCGGGTCCAGTCCTGCCGGCAGTCCTACCGAGCGCGAAAAGCTCCCGTAGCGGCGCTCCTGGCGGATGAAGTTCTTCTCCCTGGTTTCCTCCTCCAACTTGGTCTCACCCTTGATGGTGAGAGTATCCCCGGTGACCGATATGTCGATGTCCTCCGGCTTCACCCCTGGGATGGAGGCCTTGAGTACCACGTCGTCTTCCGTCTCGATCATGTCCACTGCAAGGCTGCCCAACCCCTGCGTCGGAACCAGGCGGCTGCCCGGACGCACGAAACTATCCTCGAACAGACGATCCATCGCGTCACGCAAAGAAATCAGGTCGCTGAATGGTTCCCAACGAATCAGGCTACTCATCTTGAATCTCCTTTCTTGCTTCAGCACACTGCTGCCACTCTGCCAGCAAGGATGTGCCCCACCGCGCACCAGCGGGCCGGCGCGAGGCAATCAATCCTTCGCCGAAGTACCCGACTGCTCCATCTCCAGGATAACCCTGATGCCGGCTTTGTTCACACCCAGCCTATCCAGCTCGGCGATCCGCCGCACCAGACGCAGATCCTCGTCGGAGTACAACCGCACGTTGCCAGGAGTACGAGAGGGTCTCACCAGGGCCGCCTTCTCGTACGCTCGCAGGGTGTGCGCCGGCATGCCCACAAGCCGCGCCGCTACACTGATGACGTATCTCGGTGTGTGTGCATCATCTTGGTGTTCCACTGCACCCTCCTTGCGTAGGCCATTATAACATAAACTCTCTGTGCTGTCAAGACCTTTTCACCTCTTTGCCCAATACTCTTGAGTA
>Ga0180432_10011806_pt1 | contig 10255 bp, 13 predicted proteins | sample SS_ome_10_FD_132414 | JGI IMG/M metagenome (GOLD analysis project Ga0180432, IMG submission 132414) | Hypersaline lake sediment archaeal communities from the Salton Sea, California, USA - SS_1_MS_2 metaG | ecosystem: Environmental > Aquatic > Non-marine Saline and Alkaline > Hypersaline >...
AAATGATGGGGATGATGGCACGGCCCCAAGTTTAACTGCTTTAACTTGTCATTCAACGGGCGAAGTAAAATTTCACCAAACTGTTTATTTTGCTTCAGAGGTAGATAACGGTGATTCCGGCGCAGCAGATACAATAGATTGGACCGCAGGAAACAAGCAAAAATCCACACTCACTGGCAATTGTACTTTTACTTTCTCGCCCGAACCTTCAGGTCCGAGTAATCTCACACTGAAGCTGAAACAAGATGATACTGGAAGCAGGACAGTAACATGGCCGGGCGATGTCAAATGGGCGGGCGGTGCTGCTCCAACACTAAGTACCGGGGCCAATGACGTAGACATAATTAGTTTTTATTATGACGGCACAGATTTCTATGGACAAGCTGCTTTAGATTTTGGATAATCTATGTTTGCGAGAGATGAATATTATACGGTCAATGATGACGAAGGGGCGGGGCTGATCTACGGTTCTGGTGAAGGAACTGGTGTTTGGATGGGGCAGGTGTTCACTCCAGTACACACTATGTCTCTCCGGCGCGTTGAAGCGAAATTATATCGTCTCGGCACTGTGGGAGATATTACGCTGTCCGTGTATGCTACAACGGGCAGTCCGGCGCTCCCAACAGGGGCCTCTTTGTCAGATATTGTGGTTGACGGGGACACGATCACCACAGATTCTGCGGGAGAATGGGTTCCTTTTACTCTGGGTTCTGCTCTTTCTCTTACTGGCGGGACGGCTTATGCTTTGATATTAAAGGTGCCTGATGGTTATAACAATGGGGGTTCTGCTGGGATGTACTGGCGTCGGGATGGTACGTCTTCTGTCTACGCTAATGGGCATCATGTCCAGCTATATAGTGCTGTGGGGTCATGGCAATACAGCAGTACGACAGATTTGATGTTTGAAACGTGGGGAACAAGTAACATAATCGGATCGTCAATTAACTTGGGGTCATTGTTCTAAGAGAGTTGGAACTGTGTAAGATGGGAGTATAAAATGGGTTTAACAAATCCTTATGGGCGAGAATTTCCAAACACTGTGCCGGGTCAAGAGACAGGCGTGGTGGATAGTCGAACATTCAATTTCAATGATCCCGCTAATATGACCCATCCGACTGGCGGCGGTGGTAGCGTAACCTATAAACCCAACTGGGGCCAACCGATTATTGACGGTCAGTGGCGAGGGGCACAGGCTGCGCAAGACCCGGAGATTCAGCGTTTGGCTACGACTGATCCGCGTGAGATCGTGCAGCAACAACAAAAACAAGCATTGTCGCAGTTGGAAGCTGATGTTGCCGCCAAGACCCAGGAGGCTACGCGCGATGCGCAACATAAATTGCGGCAGCTTGCCCAAGAGCGCGATGTGAAATTCCGCCATTTGCAGAACAAACATCTCGGTCCCGGAGCGGATAAAGCAAAGACGCCGGAGGAACGAATGAAGTTGTTTCACGATGCTGTCGCTGATCTGGATGAGAAGATGGAGCTTGCCAAATTGCGGATCGACGGGAGTGTTCAGCCCGATCTGGATGAGATTGGTGCGCAGAAGCAACAGATAGCTGCGCAGATTCAGAGGGATTTTGAAAACGGGCAATTACAATTAAATCTATATGATAAGCTGGCAGAGGATGGTTTTCTTGATCCTACTATTGCCAAGTATCTAAAATTGAAAACTGCTGGGGTTGACATTCCATTATCTGATGTGCGGGTGTCTACAGAGGCCGGTCGGCGGAACCAACTTTATAGACAGCTTCAACAATCGCGATCAATATCTAATGAAATTGCTCAACAGATTGAGGAACTTGGTACGGAATATAGTTTCGACAATCTTGATGAAACTGATGCAGAACGAAAGCTCCGCGTGAAACGGCAACAAGAGTTGGTTGTTGATCGCAGTAGAGTAGAAGAGACCATTAAACAAATACTTTCAGAACTTAATCCGAAACGAGATTTTGGAAAAGTCGGGCAATTAAACAAAGCACACGCTTCCGTTCTTCCCGCAACTGGAGAGCCGGTCGGGACTGTGGGGACTGCGGTAAAGGGGGAGTTGGAAAAGCAGTCGGGGTCGAAAACAACTGGTGGCAGGGTGTCTGTTATTAGTCCCGACGGGGTAAAAGGCACTGTGCCAGCGGAAGAATTGCAGCAGCATTTAGCTCAAGGGTTTAGGAGAATATAATGCCTTTTGTCCCCGATGAACAACAAAACACCGGGTTCATTCCCGATAAACCCAGCGATCCGTTTGCCCGCGCAGGAGATATGCCTGCCGGTATGACAATGGGGAGTGGCGTATCGGGTATGCAGTTGCCGGAACATGTTGGGCTTGAACCAACGCGCCAGAAGGCCGCGAGCGGTTTTGTTCCCGATGACACAATTGGGTTTTGGGGGGCGATGAAGGAGAAACCACATCAGTATATTCCAGGTGTGGGGGCCGTAGCTGATGTTGTGATCTCTACGAAAGATAGAGAAGCTTTTGCGCGGTTAGAAAAGGGCCATGACTACGCCAAGCCCATTGCTTATTCCGGTTTAGCAAGTGGCTTTGGTATGATGAACAAGAGTCCCGTTTATACTACGCGGGAAAAAGATGTTGAACGGCTGGTCAATTGGATAAATGAGGCTAATAAAAAATACTCATTTGGTGGTCGCATCGGGCGGATAGCAAAGCAGTTGCCGCCATTTATGGTTGAGTTTCTGGCGACCAGCGGTCTGTTTTCTGCTGGCGAGACTGTGACAAAGAAAATGGCTGTAAAAGCTCTTGGTAAATATGCAAAATCTAAGGCGGGTAGAGCCGCCACTACAATGGCAGGTCTTGGTGCCGGGGCAGTAACACAGGCCACGTTTGGTTTGCCACACCGTACTGTCCAAACGTTTGCCGAACGTAGGTTGCCCGAAGGATTAACTGTTGACGGTGAAACAGGGAATGTCGAATTTGAGTGGCCGGAGGAAAATCCCGCCACTTCATTTGTAAAGGCGTGGGGTGATACGGTGATTGAAGTCGCTTCGGAGCGGGCTGGTGAATTTTTGCCGATTAGTGGACTCGCGGGTAAAGGGGCGACAAAAGTGGCCAAAGTTGGAGAGGGGCAATTAGCCAAATCTGCATTTGGGGCTAAACTAATCGACAAGTTTTATGCTGGTTATAAGAAACTGCACCCCGTTATGGAGAAGACTGAATTTGCCAAGCAGTTTATGAACAAAGCCGGACGGCAGGGGATACTGGAAGAACTCGGTGAGGAATATATCGGGGACTCATTACGGGCGATCACCGGCACCGATGATTTTGGGGCCGGAAAAGGCGCGGGGATGAAGGAGCGGCTGGTTGCGGCCCTGAAGCAGGATTGGGAGAACACCCCCGAAATGGCAACGGCATTTGCGATCCCTGCCGCTGGCGCGCATGTAGCCGGGGGGATTCTGTCCGCGCCCCCATCGGTAGAAAAAATAGAAGCTATCGCTGAGCAGATCAAGAATAGCGAATCTCTGAGTGATGTGGAGAAGGTGCGGGAGTTGGAAAAGTTGCAAGAGATTGTGACCGGGGAAAAAGCTGGAGTGAAAAAAGCGGGGGAGGTGGGTGATACATACTATCATGGCACAAGCGCGGATGCGGCAGATCAGATTACTGAGGGCGGTTTTAGGCTCAGTAAGCGCGCACATGACATTTCGATTTCTAAAGACAGATCGGTTGCCGAATTTCATGCTAAGAGGCGGGGGCCAAGAAATAAAGTATTAGAAGTTTCTATAAACCCTGACGCAAAAATCTTCACAACTAAAGATGTGCCTGCAAAATTCAAAAAACGATCCGTTAGCACAGTTGAGTTAGACACTTATGCAAGACAGAATGGCTATGACGGCATAGATGTGGCGCAACTGAGCGCCGATGGTGTCACTAAGGGTGTGGTGGGCGAAGAGAAAGAAGTGACTATTTTCAACACAAGTGTGCTGTCTCCAACAAAATCACAACAAGACCTCTCAGCTTTCGACATCCCCGAATCCACCCGCAAGACTGTGAAGGTAGTCCGCCGCCTATCTGAAACTTTGGCCGATCTGGAATCCCAGCGGCCTGAACTCGCAAAGGGCATCAAGAAGCGTCGGGCCAGCGTGTATCAGGAACAGAAGAAAATCCGGGAGGCGCACGCTGATCCGGTCGAGGCCAACAAACGGGCGCAGGCTTTCGCCAAACAACAACTGCGAGCCACGATCCCGAATCTGACGGAACAGTTCAGTCAGGATGATATTGCATCGTTACATCGAGCCATAAAAGAAACGAAATTATTGAACGAGGCCGAGAAGACCAATTTGGTGGACACATTTAACGATCTGTTTGTAAAGAATGTTCAACCATCCAGAAGTCAGATTAAATTGTTCGATAAATTTTTCGGGACCAAGATTCTCGATTCTGTTAATTGGAAAAATCTGACGAAGTATCAGAAGACTGTCCACGCGATCAATGAAACACTCGGCATTAGCAAGGCTTTGCTGGCATCGTGTGATATGTCTTTTGGTGGCGTTCAAGCATGGCCCGCTTTTTTCAAAGACCCGGTAAATTGGTTCAAAGGTGTCGGACATGGTTGGCGGGCTATGTTCAGTGAGGACTATGCCAGGATACGCGACATTGAAATAAAGACCAGTCCGTATTATGGACAGGCGGTTTCTACTGGAATAGATCACACAGAAGTTGGGAGTAAATTACGTGGTGAGGAAGCGTTCATTAGTCAGCTTGCTCACAAGATTCCGCTCATCGGTATAGCCGTTCGCGCCTCCGACAGAGGGTTTGTAACGGCGGGCAACAGTATTCGATTTGGCTTGGCTTATAAGACCTACGAAGCATGGGACGGTTTGGTCCTTCCCCACGAACAATATTTGGAGATGTCCGATCATATCAACAACCTCACAGGTCGGGGAAAGGGCGAGGAAGGCGGCAAGCTTGAAAGATATATGCCAGAGCTTAGTGCAGCATTCTGGACTCCCCGGTTGTGGATTGCGACGGGCAAGACAGTGACAGATATGGCAACTAAAAAGCATATTCGCCAGATCGCCGCACATGATCTGATTCAATCGCTTGCGTTGATGGGGGTTATTACTGGGCTGGCATCTCTGATCCCGGATGTTGAAGTTGAGACTGATCTCCGATCTTCCGATTTCTTGAAAGTTCGGGTTGGACAGATGCGGTTTAATCCTTTTGGTCGATACCAACAAGTTATGCGAACAGCCGCACAAGTCATAATGGGCGAATGTAAAGCCACAGGAAGCGGGCGGATCAGCGATGTGGATCGAAACAAAATTGTGACCAAATTCCTGCGGAGCAAACTCAACCCAGTTGTAGGAATGCCCGCTGATCTATTCTACTTCAAAGAGACTTACATGGGTGAGAAGGTCCGCTGGGAATCGGACTTTATGACCAAATACATCGCCGACCATGTGACCCCGTTGTTCATCCAGGATTTGCGGGACGCGGCCAAATATCAGGGCATGGGCACTTCCACCTACATAATGGCACCGCTGGCCGTTCACGGGATCGGTGCGCAGACTTATAAGACAACCCCGACACAGGAAGCTATGGAACTTAAAAATCATCTGGCCCACGAATACTTCGGGGCTGAGTGGGATGCTCTGGGGCCGGAAGCACAAGAGGCTTTGCGGGAACAACGGCCAGCGATAGAACAATTTGAGCGGCAGGCTGATTATGAGCGGGAAGATTATAGCTTTCTTGGCAATCTGGCCGATCAAGAAAATGAAGCTGGGCGACGAGTGGAGAAAAAGCTAAACCGTCGTGTGCAAGATGAGTTAAGGAAACACATGGTTAAAGTGGGGCAGTTAAGCAGACGGATTGGAAAAAGCTGGTACCTGAACCACGACCGATACAAAGCATATCAAAAAGATTTGGTCAAGGCTCTAAATCATGCGATGCCCAAAGTCGTAAATTCGCCTGGTTGGGCTGGCATGGGGTCAGAAGCGCAACGAACCTATCTTGAGACTACGTTAAATGACGCTAAGAAATATGTTCGGCAGCAAATCATCGACAAGGCAAACGCTGAGGATTTTGCACGCCGGGAGGAAGTGAAAGATGAGCGAACAACAGCTAAGTGACCACGATCTTCTGATCCGGCTGGATGAGCGACAGCAGAAAATAGAGAAGTGGTGCACGAATCACACCGAACACCACTTCCGATATACACTAATGGCGTGGGCTACGACGTTGGGTTTGCTGGGGGCGCTGGTTCTGGCGTTGGTGAAGGTGGGATAAGCTTTGCCCGCAATTTAAGCGTTTTTTGGAACTTGTGTTCGGCCCAAAGACCTACTGCCTTCTTCTGATTGTAGCGATTTCGTGCCCCGGCTTTGTCAGGCTTGCTGGGGTGCTTGACTTCCTGTGGTCCGCAGATATAGCCATCATCGTCGCACAGCATTATACAACGGCCTTTGTTAAATATATCAGCGGCCACAATAGATTTTAGCTCATGAATTTGTCCCGACGAGCTTTCAAATTTAACGAGCATGTCGGGCGGGCAGAGTCGCAATATGGCGATGAGTTCATTGACTGTCATCATCTAACCTCCAGCTTCGCTCCGGTTTCTCCGGCGACCTCAGCCAACCGCCGATTCGTCAGTTCAATTTGTGATTCTCGAACATCAATTCCAATATATTTCCGGCCCAACTTCTTCGCAACTGCACAAGTTGTGCCCGATCCTGAAAAGGGATCAAGTACAATTCCATCAGGCGGACAAAAGGATTTGACGAAGAACTCGGCCAGCTTTTCTGGGAACGGGGCTTCGTTTTGGTGAGCGAGATTTGATCCCATGTGGCCTTTTCCAACAGCCCCGCAATTTACAGTTAATCCTGCATCAAAAAATTCCAAGTAGTCGCCGGGATTACAGAGTTTTGGAGGCTTGTAATCTTTTGGCACTTTGTTTGGATCAAGATAAAAATGAGACGGCTTTTTATAATTTTTAGTTTGCCCGTCTTTTAATCGTTCAGTTTGTTTTCCTGTTCCGCCCCATTGATTCACTCTGCTACCATCTTTTTTTCGGTTGCTACATGGCCCCCCCGGCCCATATTTCGGGACATGTCCACAAGCAGTGTTGTCACTCCAAGGCAATTTGCCGCCATTAGTAGCACAAATGACATATTCGTGATTACATTTAAGCCACTCTTTGCCGCCACTACCGGGCACACCGTATCGTTGAAAAATAACTGGGCGTCGTAAATTGATCCCTGCTCTGTGCAAATCAGCCATAAGCAATGCGGGAACAGCGCTCCATTGACGGTTACGGGTTCGTCCCTGCACTACAAAAGCCACCAACCCTTTGCACCGCAACAAAGACGTTCGATAAACTTCGACCATCCAATCCACCCAATCTTGTCCTTTAAGCTTGAAGTCAATGCCATAAGTGCGGGCATCTTCATAAGGCGGCGACCCAAAGATTAAATCAACAGATTTCGGTGGCAATTTTTTGATTTCCTCTAAACAATCACCCTGAATTATTCTGCTTTCCATCTTCTCCCCCGTTATATTTTTCCATCACCTGCCCCGCCTCTTTTGGAATCTCCACCGTTTCGGACCAGTGAAATGTTATGCTGCCCGACTTCTTACAGTGCTGTTGATCTTTGAAAACCGATATGGCATTTCGCACCCGCTCAACCGGCACTACAGCATAGAGACCTTTGTTGTGCCAGAGAATCGGTTGGGGCTTTTCGATCAGTTCAATGAGTTTCGGGCCGCTGATTTGTAGAATGCTGCTGTTTTGTTTAATTGTCATCGGGTGGATCATAACCAAGCTCCTCCAGAATCATATCCTCGATCTCTTGTCGTGTGTGGCGCTTTTCAATACGAGAATAGAGTTGCTTCAATGCAGCCCACCAACCATCTTCTAATCCGTTTTGATACTCAATTTCCGCCCTTGATGTTGGCGGTCCGGGACCGTGTGACTGTAACCATTTTTCAAACGCTTTCATTTTGAATGTCCCCCTAAAGTTTCTTTTCAAGCAATTTTCCTTGAAGAAACACAAACACGCACAACGTTACTATAATTGGCCAAAGACATATCAGCACTAACCACCACACGATTTTTGTTGGTTCTCTCCACACACAAAAACGAAACCAGAGCATTACTATTGACCCAATTAAAAAATACACAATCATTTTGAATGCCTCTCAATAAACTCATCCACCGCCTGCTTTGTAGTCCACTTGTATCTCCGATCCTGATCATTTGGTCTCATCAACGGAATCTCCCCGACTTCTGCCCATCGGCGGACGGAATATGATGTCACTTGCTGGCCGGTTTGGGTGAAGATGTAATGGCGGACATCAGTTAGTTTGATTAGATCGGGAACCATCATCCCCCCTTGTTCCGACATCCGATCCGAAATGTGTTGAGCATGGTATTATTATCAACGGTATAAGATGCGGCCCAATCTCGCCACGTACTCTTGGCATCTGCTTCAGTCTTCCCCTTGAATCGGGGATCATAGTCAGGATCAAAATGCTGGACGATCATAGTGGATAGTTCTGCCATTTTACGATGTCCTGCTAATTGTTCGACCCACATCCGCTGCGCCTCCTCAAATCTTTCTTTGGGCGACAGTTTTTGGTAGTGCAGCTCATCAATACGGAATAAAAGGCAGGGTTTTTTGTTGACGGTGATACAAAAACCTTCAAACCCCTTTGCCGAAAAACGATAGTCCAGCGCACAAGCGGGCATACACAAGATAGCATCGCGCAATGATCGTACAAATGTACGAAAATCTCTGGTGGTGTTTATCTTATCCCAATCTGGTTCCAGCGCTGGGGTCTTTTGTTCTACTGCACCTGCTCTCGCGATCCCACAAATCGGCAAGCCAAGTCCGACTTTCAACAACTCTCTACGTTTCATTTCCATCCCCTCTATACAATTCATTCTCAGCATCCGCCCCAATCCACCGGGACCAATCAATCATCTCCTCCTTGAGCCTGAACCAGTACAACTTGAAATTCTTCACCCCGACCGCGATCACATGCACCCTCCCCCGCTTTGATGTCACCCGCACGACCCAGCCTGGATTCTTGGAAGTGGGAAGGGGGCGGAAACCCCCCAGGTTTTCAATCCGCCCCCACTCTATTGCCTCTCGGAGTATTGGATCGGTGATGTTGCGGGAGAGCCAGGTGATTAGCTCGGTTCGGGTGTGGAGCAATTATTTCCCCCCATTCTTTTTCTGCATCGTCTTGATTATGCTATCCTTCTTCCTGTTATCGGCCACCGCACCAATACCCAAGATACCCAGCAATGTCACCCCCGCACCGATTGGGTTGACCGCGCCGCCCTGAGCAGCAATCAGACCGATCTCAAATAACTTCTGCTTGAACAAGTCCTGCTTGTTGAGGTCTTCAACGGCCAGTTCCACATCTACCATCAACCGCTCTACCTCAGCTTCAAGCTGTGCCCTGTTGACCTTCTTTGGCGGATTGACCGGCGACATAACGCTGCTTTCACAGCCAACGAGCCAGATTGAAAGTGCAACCACCACAACCAGAGCCAGTGCAAGAAATTGGTTGTGTCTGAACGCTCTTTTAATTTTGTCAATCATTTTTTCCCTCTCGTCTTCTGTAATCTTCGAGTTCGGTTTCTAAATTTTCAATAGTGTTTTTCAGGTCCGCAACCTCATTTTCCAATTCGTCAATTATGTTTTCCAAATCTGCTTCGCTCATCACGGCCTCCCTAAAAAATTCTTATATGCTTCCGGCACAATCCGAATCCCTTCATACACGTACATCCGCTCCCCATCGAATCGTTTTTGGACTTTGTTGATCTGCGTCGGAAAAGCGTTTTTCATTTTTCGTCCGAAACTGACTCGATTCTCTGGAATATCCCCATTTTCCTGTGACACCACACGATGTAGCTCGTACAAATAATTCACCGGCGTCTCATACTGCGGACCAAACTCACACCACATATCCACCATCGTTCGGATCGGGGCCGATATTGCTTTGCAATCGGCAATGTGTTCCTCCGATGCTCCGGGCTTGGTGAAGTCACCCCGTTCAAACAATCGCCGCAGTCCTTCCAAAGACCAGTTGATAATTCCCGGCACTTCTTTGGCGAGTTTCAGACCCAGTGACCGATCCGGCTTGGCATAGTGGTTGCCGTAATACAACAGATTAAATCGGCGAAATAATGCCTGTGGCTCATCCTGGAACGTCGGCAAATCGTTGCTGGCATAAGTGATCCGACAGAACAGTTTGGTGTCAATGATCTCTTTGTATTTCTGATTAACCTTAACCGTATCACCACCT
>Ga0180432_10011807_pt1 | contig 10255 bp, 8 predicted proteins | sample SS_ome_10_FD_132414 | JGI IMG/M metagenome (GOLD analysis project Ga0180432, IMG submission 132414) | Hypersaline lake sediment archaeal communities from the Salton Sea, California, USA - SS_1_MS_2 metaG | ecosystem: Environmental > Aquatic > Non-marine Saline and Alkaline > Hypersaline >...
AAATGAAGTGTTGATCCCCTTGCCACCGTTGACGAATTCTTGCAACGGCAGTCCCGAAACCAGCCGTTGCGAGCCTGAGATCTGTTGCATCCGGCCGCCACCTTTATAATGTAGATTTATAGCTCGATCGGCTGCCCGTGATCCGTCGCCTCTACTTTTTCTCCTTTGCGGCAAAAAATGTCTTTACTCCCGGCCCGAGATTTTGTAGAACGCCCCTTCCAGGCGGAGGAAAAATGGCGGTCCAGGTCAGTCTTTTTCGGCACGCGCGAGACAACTCGCCGGAGATGAGGCAGTACGGAACGTGGGAAGAGCTTGTGGCAGAATTGGGCGGGCACAGAGTGCAGCCCGGGGGCGACAAACTGTCACAGCCGGCGCTTTCGCCGGCTGAGTACCCCCAGGGCGCGGCGCGCGCATCCGCCAACGTGCGCCGCGTCCACTTTATCATGCTGGACTTCGACAAGCTTTCCGCCTCGCAGCTCGACGATGTGCTGGGTGCGGCCGAGGGGCACGCCTGCGTGCTGTACACAACCTGGTCGCACCCAGCGCGCCACCTTGAGGACGGGTCGTGGTCCTTCCGCCTAGTCATGAAGCTGGACCGGCCCGTCGAGCTTGGCGAATGGAGCAGGTTCTTTCGCCGGCTTCGGGCCCGATTCAAGAACCTGCCGGACCGCAAGTGCAGCGACCCGAGCCGAATCTACTTCGGGCCGGCGTCGCCTTCGCACGACGGCAACGTGCTGGAGGTGCAGCACGGCAGGCCGGTCTGCGTGGCCGACGTGCTGGCTGACGGCGAGCCGGACCCGTCCGAGCCGCAACAGCTGCGCCGCGTCAACCGGGAGGACCTGGCGGCGCTTGCGGCGAGCCTGTCGCGCAGGGCCGCAACCAAGGGCACCGGCAGGATGCTCGCGAAGGCGGTGGCCGGCGAGCCATTTGCCGAGCCGGGCAGCCGCGATGAATCCATGTTCCGCATTGCGAACGCGGTGGCGGAGAGCTGGCCGGATGTTGATCCGGGCAGCGCGGCCTCCGTGTTGGCTCCTGCGGTTGCCGCAATGCAGGCCGTCGCGCCGGATTGCCCGGGGCCTGACGTGCTGGAGGACAAGGTTCGTCGCGCGGTGCGAAGGTTGGAGGAGGAGCAGGAGAGGCTGGCAAAGGAGCGTAAGGACGCCGTTCGGGCCATGATCCTGGACGCCTTCGACGGCGCCAGGTCGGACCCCTACAGTGAGGACGAGCTGGCGCAGTTCGCGGCGGAGGCGAAGACCACGCAACAAGGCTTCAGGCGGCGCTGGATCGTGCAGCTTGCCCGCAGCTTCTACTTTTTCAAGAGCGGCAGCTACCTTCATCCGGTCCCGTGGGACACCATGATCACCAGGGCGGAGCGTGAGCTGGCGCCGGCCACGTCGGCGGGCGTCACGGTCTGGAAGGCCGACGCGAACGGCCAACCCAGGCTCAAGACCATACAGGAGCTGATGATCGAGTACGGCACTGTGGCGGATCTCGCGGTGGCGGACATGACAGCGGTGCGCTCCAGGTACGACGCAAAAAGCGGCACGATCATTGAGGCTCCGTGCCCGCCGAGGGAACTGCAGCCGCAGGAAAGCCCGGCGGTGGCGGAGTGGCTCAGGTTGTTTGCAGGCGAAGAGCTGGAAAGCCTGTTGACATGGATCGCCGCGCTGGGGTTTTTGGACCAGCCCTGCGGCGCGCTGTATTTGGACGGGGTGCGCGGGGTCGGCAAGTCGATGTTCGCGCAAGGGCTGTCCAGGCTGTGGACGGTTCACGGGCCGACCGCCCTGGAGGACGTGTCCAGCGCGTTCAACGACGGCCTGCAGAAGTGCCCGCTGGTGTTCGGGGACGAGGTGCTGCCGGACGTGCTCAAGAAGACGGAGGGCACAGGCTACCTCCGGCAGCTGATCCAGGCGAGGCGCCATACGCTGCGCCGCAAATACCTGCCAACCGCCACGATCACAGGGTCGGTAAGGCTGCTGCTTGCGGCGAACAACATCCACATGCTTGACACCTACGAGCACCTGACGCCGGCGGACATCGAGGCAATCAAGGAGCGCGTGCTCTACATAAAGACAAACCCCAAGGCCGCGGACTTCCTGCGCGAGGTGGGGCGGGACGGGTGGAACGAGATGGTCGAGGGCGACGGCATCGCTAGGCACGCGCTGTGGATCCGCGAGACGCACCCGGTCAACCGCAACAGGCGGTTCATCGTGACGGGCAAGACCTCGGACCTACACCGCGCCTTGTCGACCGGGCAGGGGTTGGCAAGCGCGGTCTGCCACTGGTGCGTCAACTACCTGCTGGAGCCCGGCAAGATGGACGCGCTGGGCACGCTGCTGGTCCGCATCTCGAAGGGCCGGCTCCTCGTGCAGGCCAAGGGGCTGTCGGACCACTGGGAGATGTACACGACCAACGTTAGGTCACCGGCGGCCGGCCGGATCCAGAGGTCATTGTCAGCGCTTGCGGAAAACCGCAAGGTGCAGATGACAGGCTGGAAGGGCAGGCGCCAAAACTACTGGGAGATCAAGGGCGAGAATCTGCTGCAATGGGCGAATGACCACGGCTACTGTACGGAAGATGAGCTGCTTGATGCCCTAAACACGGACACGAACATACCGGGGATGCCGGATCCACAAGAGGACTGTGATGAAGACGAAGCGCCTTTCTGAAAACCCCAGGCAACAGGCCGGTACGCCGCAGGACCTGTTCAACGTGCTGGACGCGGAGTACCGGTTCACGATCGACGTTTGCGCGTCGGAGCACAATGCGAAGGTCGGCACGTACCTGACGCGCGAGGACAACGCGCTGGACGCGGACTGGGTTGGCGAGCGCGTGTTTTGCAACCCTCTTTTCGACGACATCGGCGCGTGGTTGGACCACGCGATGGAGCCGATAATAGCCGTCTACCTGCTGCCGGTCCGCACGGACAGGCTTTGGTGGAAGAAGGCAAAGCCGTGGGCGGAGGTGCACTGGTTCGTCGGCGAGAAGCCGCACAGGCGCATCCAGTTCGTCCCACCGCCCGGCGTGAAGTACAGCTCTAACCCCGACTGCAACTGCTTGCTGTGTTTTGGTGAGGAGTTCACGAAGGGCCTGGAAGTGTGGCGCAGCGGGCTGACAGGGGAGCGGATATGATCAGGCCGGTTAAAAGCTATAAGCATATCGAATTTTTCGAGGGCTACCGTAAGCCGGGCATGAAGACCAAGGTCTGGGTCTGCATGAACAAGAACGAGGTCATGCTCGGGGTGGTCCGGTGGTACGGGCCTTGGCGGCAGTACTGCTTCTTCCCCGATAAAGACACCGTATTCAGCAAGTCATGCCTGGACGACATCAAGGACTTTGTTTTGGTGCAGCAGCACACGCACAAGCGCCTGAAGGAGCTAGAAAGGTGAGACATGAGAAACCAAATGACGGTGCAGATCTACGGATCCTGGTCGATTATTGCTCAAGTGGACGACATAGGTAACCGTGATGTGAAGCTCACAAAAGTGAAGAAGGGCGAAGATGAACATTCGATCTACATTCCCGAGAGTGCTCTCGTGACGATCGGCAAGTGGTTAGATCTCCGCAAGCGCCTAAAGGAGCTAGAAGGATGATCGAGCCGCGCAACATGCGCAACTGGTACAAGGTCGCCAGCCGGCCGATGTTCAGCGCCACCCAGCTCGACACGTTCGGCGGGCCGGAAGGCTGCGAGCGCAAGTGGGCGTTCAGGTACGTGCGCCGCGTGCCCGTGCCCAAGAACAAATATGCGGAGTTCGGGAAACGGTTGCACAAGATCGCGGAGGACTGGATCAACGACGGCACGCCGCCCCCGGATACCTGGGAGGGGCGCGTGTTCAAGACGGGGATCCGCCATCTGCCGCTGCCGGGCAAAGCCGTTGCCGAGGGCAAGTTTGAGTGGCTGCCCGACGGCGAGACGTTCGGGCTGGTCGGTTACATGGATTGGGTAGAGATGATGCAGGACGGGATCCCAAGGATTGGCGACCACAAGACCACCGGCGACTTCAAGTGGATGAAGAACACGTCAGACCTGATGGAAAACATCCAGGCAGTGACCTACGCCGCGCGCGTGGCCTATCAGCTTAAAGCCGATCTGGTGCGCGGCCGGTGGGTGTACTACCTGCGGGCCAAGAAGACGCGCCCCGCCAGGGCTGTGGATTTCGAGATGACGCTGCCGCAGATAGCGGCGGCCTGGGAGAAAGTAGCAGAGATCGGGCGGAGGATGGTCTTCCGCCTTGAGATGATGATGGAGCCGGAGGAGCTGCCGTACAATATACATGCATGTGAGGCGTACGGCGGCTGCCCGTTCCACGACATTTGCGGAATTGATCCGCAGGAAAGGTTTCGTGCCCTCATGACACAGATGTCCCTGAAAGAGAAGCTTGCAGCAAGAGCAGCACAGGCGCCGGCAGTCAACCCGCCGGCAGAAGGCGTTGCGCCAGCTCCGGCCGCAACCCCTGCAGCACCAGTTGCGGCAGCTCCGGCTCCTGCGCCCATGTCACCGCAGGCCGCGCCCATGTCACCGCAGGCCGCGCCCATGTCACCGCAGGCCGCGCCCATGTCACCGCCAGCCGCGCCCATGTCACCGCAGGCCGCGCCCATGTCACCGCAGGCCGCACCGCCAGCCGCGCCGCCGGCCGCTTCTGCCCCTGCACGGGGGCCGGACTACGCGGCTGTCGCGACCGCCTGCGCCCAGATCTCCGACGGATTCGCCGCCATCGCGGCCCACTTCCGGGAGCTCTGAGATGCCGGGCTGGCCGACGAACCACCATGACTCCGACATGCGCGGCATGAAGGCGAGGATCCGCAGGCGGGTGCTGTCCCATGTCGACACGTCGGGCATGGAGATGTGGAGAAGGCGGGGCGCCATGCAGGAGCAGCTGCCCAAGACAATGGGAGTGCCGTGCAACTTCGGTTGCACGGCCTCCATTTTATCCAGGATGAAGACGGAGGGCCTGGTCAAGATCGAGAAGGTCAAAAACGGCCAGGCCACCGTCACGGTGCTGAAGGCCTTCTGATGGCGCAGCAGCTCCAGGACGCGCTAACGTCAATGCTCGCGCGGGTCGGCAAGTCGAAGGATGACTTTCGCCCACAGAGTAACATCGGCAGGCTGTTCCGCCGGCACGGGGTGGAGAAGACGCCCGAGCTGGACCGCATCCGCAGGCTGCCCATGCGCACGTGGGAGGATGACCCGGGCCTGGAGCAGCTTTGCCTTGACATGACGGACTGGCTACGCCGGCCCGGAGGATCCATGGTCCTCTGGCCGGTGCAGGCCAAGGCGCTGGAGGAGCTGCACGACTGGGGCGGCATGCTTGGGCCTATCCCTGTGGGCAAAGGAAAAACGATCGTGAGCTACCTAGGCGGAATCGTCGCCGGTGCCGTGAGGCCGCTGCTCCTGGTGCCGGCGAAGCTTCGCAAGAAGACCAAGCGCGAGTTCCTGGAGCTGAAGCGGCACTGGCATGCGGTAAAGCCTGCGATCCTGTCCTATGAGGAGATTGGCAGGGACGCGGGATGGGACAAGCTGGAGGTGATCAACCCGGATCTGGTTGTTATGGATGAGTGTTTCCCTGGCGGTACTACAATCAAGTGCCCCGAAGGAGCGCGACGTATTGATACAATAAAAACAGGAGATCTAGTGGTAGCTGCCGGGTCTAAGGGCCTAGAGCCTGCGTACGCTGTAAATGCTTGGAGCAGCAAGACTGCTACTCTTTTTGATATAGTGCTTGACACGGTACCGCAGTACACAATAACGACAACTGCTAGGCATCCGTTTTTAACAGAGAAGGGCTGGAGAAGAGCAGAGGAGTTGCAAAATGGCGATGAGATTGTGCGAGTGGTGCAAGAAGGTCAGAGTGAAAGAAGAGCACAGGATATTTTGCTCAACCAGTTGCGCAGCAAAGTGGAGGATGGCTCAACCATTGATCAGAGAAAAAATATTCACCAAAGCAACAGCGAAAAAGGTGTCAAAAACGCGCCTCCAGAAATTCAAGAAAGGAGAATTCAAACATCTACAAGAAGCGTCACGCAAGCGTATGCTGGAGAGAAATCCTATGCGCAACCTGGAGTCACGAGCAAAAGTATCAAATACTCACAAGCGTACAGGGCATGCACCAAGAACGAGAGGTGGCAACGGGAGACCATTACCAGAACCACAGAGGGCGCTAGCAGGTCTTTTAGGCTGGGTGACGGAGTTTACAGTGAGGACAGGCAAGAAACGAGGAAGCGGGTACCCGACTTGCTACAAGATCGATATAGCAAACCCTTACTTAATGGTAGCAGTAGAAGTGGATGGGGCTTCGCACAACAGCCTGAAACGCAGAGCACAAGACAAAAAGAAGAGTCTGTTTTTGGAATCACTAGGATGGCTCGTATTGCGAGTATCAAACAAAGAAGCGTTGACCCAGACAGCACAGATGGCAAGGTATATAATCTCGAAATCGGATGCTTGGGCACGTACATCTTAGCAGAATCAGGCGCGGTAGTGCACAACTGCCACAAGATCAAGAACCGGCAGGCAGGCGTGACACGGAAGCTGCTGCGCTGGCACCGCGAGCATCCGGAGACAAAGTTGTGCGCCATGTCCGGAAACATCACAACGCGATCCTTGCGGGACTACGGCCACCTCGCGGAATGGGCTTGCGGCAAGCTGTGCCCCATGCCGACCCGGGTCAACTGGCTGGCCGACTGGGCTGACGCACTGGACGAGAAGGTGTCGCCCGACAAGAGGATGGCCCCTGGTGCCCTCCTGGCGCTCTGCAACGACGCAGAGCTTGAGGAGATCTCCAAGGACCAAAGCAAGGGAACCGAGGTCGCGAGAAGGGCATACCGGCGCAGGCTGGTATCAACCCCGACCGTCGTGGCCATGCATGAGGACGAGCTGGGGACATCGCTGCAGATCACAGTACAACAGCCCATCCCCGGGCCTAAGACGTGGCCGGCGTTCAAGAAGTTGCGCCAGGACTGGGAGACCCCGAACGGCGTACCGCTCACGGAAGCGTCCGAGGTCTGGCGTCACGCACGCACTTTGGCGTGCGGATTCTACTACAAGTGGTGGAACCAAGAAGGGTTTATGAAATGCCTCGCAAAGATACTGAAGCCTACAACGCTCGCCGAAGGGCTAAAAGAGCAGCAGATCCAGAAGCAGCACGCGCCAGAGATCGTGAGTATTATCAAAAGAATATTGAACGAAAGCGGGAGAAAGACAGAGAACGATACAGGCTTGGCAGAGGTACTAGAAACCCACTTGTTCGCAAACGATACACTTTTGCAAAGCACATCAAAAACAGATACGGCATCACAATTGATGAGTACCAGGAACTTTACGACAAATTTGAGGGCAGGTGTCACCTCTGTCGCAAGAAACGAGGATCTGGGAAAAAACGTAGAGGTCCTGGGTGGGAAGGGATCCCCGGAGGCCTTGCAGTTGATCACGATCATCAAACAGGCAAGATCAGAGGATTGCTCTGTGTGGTCTGTAACAGATCGATTGGCTGTCTTGGAGATACTCCTGAAGCACTATCCCGCGCTCTTGCCTATGTTAAAGGAGAGTTGTGAAGCTGCTAAAGCACCGAAGGAGTGGATGGACGCGCGCAGGGAATGGGCCAGGTTCGTCCGCGAGGCGCTTGGGAGAAGGATGAAAAATGTCGACACGGAGCTGCAGGTCGCAAAGGCGTGCGACGCCGGCAGGCTGCCGTCGAAGGAGCTGGACGTGTGGCGGAGCGTGCGCGACACGTTCAAGCCGAATTCCGTCCCTGTGTGGATCGACGGGGCCATGCTGGCCTGGTGCGCAAAATGGCTCGACGCACAGGACGGTCCCGCGATCATCTGGTGTGAGCATGTCGCGTTCTGTGAGCGGCTTGCCAACGACGCCAGGCTCCCGTACTTCGGGCGCGGCGGAGTCGACAAGGTGGGACGGGAGATAGAGGAGATAGACGGGGCGCAGCACGTGATCGCAAGCGTTGCCAGCAACCATGAGGGGCGAAACCTGCAGGGCTGGAGCCGCAACCTGGTTGTATCCGCGCAACCGAACGGGAGGATCAAGGAGCAGCTGATCGGCCGGACGCACCGCAGTGGTCAGCAGGCCGACGAGGTGGCGGTGGACCTGGTTGTCGCGTGCATCGAGCAGTGGGAGGGGATCAACCAGTCGGTTGCGGACGCGAGGTACATCGAGCAGACGACGGGCCAGCCCCAGAAGCTGCTCTACGCGGACTGGGACGGGATGCCGACCGCGCAGGATGTGGCGGCGCTGCAAAGGAGCGGAGATCCGATGTGGTCGAAGTAGAAGCAAAAGGATGCGCCGCAATTCAGCGGCGATTGACGTAGCTCAGCTACGAAAGAAGGAGAGAGAAAATGTCATTGTTTGAAGGAATTGGAGATGCGAAGATTGGCAAAGGCGGGTTCTACTTTTTGGACGGAAAGTATGTGGTGGATGTCGTCCGCGCTTTCGCCCAGTTCGACCGCAACAGGCGCGCGATGTTCATCGTCGAGGCGTCTATTGCATGGTCCAGCAACCCAGAGCGTACCGTAGGACAGGTGCCGAGCTGGGTTGTGATGATGCACTGGGACGCGGCGCTAGGCCACATCAAGGGATTCCTTGCCGCATGCAACGGCGCGGACCCCTCTGATGAGGAGGCGATCAAGGCGGTGTTCACCGATGCCAACGGCCAGGACATAACCGAGGCATGCGCGGAGTTCGCGGTCGACCCGAGCAACCCGCTGTCCGGCACCCGCCTGGCTCTGGAGGTAGTGACCATCCAGAAGAAGAAGTCGGAGGGAGTCTACTCGCTCCACAAGTGGAGTCCGTACAACCCGGAAACATTTGCGGCGGAGTAGCCCTAAACAGGCGGCGCGGGTTAATACCCGCGCCGCCTAGAGGTTTTGCATGAAGAACGCAATCGCATGGGACACGGAGACCTTCCGGTTCGGCCCCGCCAATATGGCACCAAGGATCGTCTGCTCAACATGGCGCACGAACGACAACGGCCCCGGCCTGATCGCGGGCTGGTGGGGGCAGCATGAGTTCAACGTCCGCAACTGGCTGGAGTACGCAATCGCAAGCGACTGGGTAATCGTTGGGCAGAATATCGCCTATGATTTTGCCTGCCTGATGGCGATGTACCCTGACCTGGTTCCGCTGGTGTTCGCCGCATACGATGCAGACAGCGTAGAGGACACGATGATCCGCCAGAAGCTGTTTGACATAGCCGTCGGGCAGCACAGGGGCTTCACGAACGCGGGCACAGGCAGCTGGCAGCACTACGGCTACTCCCTGCAGGAGCTGGCGCGTCGGTGGCTGAACGAGGAGATCGACAAGGACAGCAATGTCCGCACAAACTTCGGCGACCTGTGGAAGGTGGATCCGTCGGAGTGGCCCAAGGCCTCATACGACTATGCGCTGAAGGATGCGGACGTGACGTACAGGGTCTGGGAGGAGCAGGAGCGGTTCAACGAGCAGCGAGGCAACACGCTACTTGCGGATCAGCACCGGCAGGTCCGGGCGGCGCTGGCGCTCCACCTGACGGAGGTGTGGGGGATCCGCACGGACAAGGCGCAGGTGCAGGCGCTGTACGACCAGACCAAGATCGAGATCTTGGCTGTCAAGGGCAGGCTGGCGAAGGCGGGGCTGGTCCGGGAGAACGGCAGCCGCGACATGAAGGCGGCATTTGCCAGGATGAACAATGCCTGGCCGGAGTGCCCGAAGACCCCGAAGCGGAAGGAGCCGAAGATCAACTCGGAGACCTGTGAAGAGAGCGGTGATCCGATCTTGATAGACCTTGCCGAATACCAGCAGCTCCAGAACATCGTGAACAAGGACTGCAAGGAGCTTGCGGTCGGGACGGAGATGCCGATTCACACCAGGTTTGATCCGTTGGTGGACACAGGCAGGACCTCCAGCAGCGGGCCCAACATCCAAAACGTGAAGCGCAAGCCCGGGATCCGGGAATGCTACGCGCCTCGGAAGGGGCACTTGTTCTGCTCGTGCGATTATGCGCAGCTGGAGCTGTACACCCTGGCGGAGGTCCAATATGCAGTATTTGGGAAGAGCTGCCTGGGTGAGGTGCTCAGGGCCGGGCATGATCCACACTTGATGGTCGCGGCAAACGTACTGGGCAGTTCGCATGCCGACGCGGTTGCGGAAAAGAAGCATCCGGAGGTCAAGGAGGCTAGGCAGCACGCGAAGCCGGTCAACTTCGGGCTCGCGGGCGGCATGGGGGCAAAAGGTCTGCTCGCCTACGCAAAGGGAGCTTACGGAATTTCG
>Ga0180432_10011809_pt1 | contig 10254 bp, 11 predicted proteins | sample SS_ome_10_FD_132414 | JGI IMG/M metagenome (GOLD analysis project Ga0180432, IMG submission 132414) | Hypersaline lake sediment archaeal communities from the Salton Sea, California, USA - SS_1_MS_2 metaG | ecosystem: Environmental > Aquatic > Non-marine Saline and Alkaline > Hypersaline >...
GTCTTTGACTTCCTCCTCAATAAATTGCGTATTGATGAGATGAATGGCTATGCTACCAGCGCCATACATTAAACTGCCATCAGGATTTTGTGCAGTCATCTCTTCTTCAGAGAGATCGCTGTACTCGATCACCTTTAATCTGCCTTCAACTATTCCAAACACGCCAATTTTTTCTTGGGGGTTGCTTTTGATCAACATCTTGGATGACATCTCTGCTTTTGCTTTCAAATGATACCCGATAAAAATAGGATCAATAATCTGGATGAGTACATTGTCCACCTGATAGTAGGAGAGAATGGTAATCCCCCGTTTTTTCATATCCTCCAAAGCGCCACTCTCGTAAATTGCCAGAAGAGACCCGCCATGTCCGTTGGGGCTTACAAAGATATGATCTTTTTGATCCAGGATGAGTTGACCATTTTCATCCACTGCGGGAATCATCCGTTGTTTAAAAAAGATCACATCTTGGGGATTAAATCCTAAATATTTATTTTTTTGGAAAAATTTACGGGTTTCCTTATCATTGGTTTCACTGGTCATAATATACCAAGGAATGGTTGTTTTGTAGGCTTCTGCAGCCGCTCTGATTTTTTCAGCCTGCATTTCAAACAACGTTTTATTCGTAACTGGCCCTACTGGAAAACACCCCTTGGGTCCGTCAAATCCCAGGCGAGATCCCTGACCGCCTGCCACTAAAAAAGCAGCCACTTTTCCTGATGCGATTGCTTGTTCACCCCTTTTTTTTGCTTCATCTGCTTCTTCTTTTTCTTCATCTGTTTTGGGAATAGGGATACTCTGCGCGGGTTCCAAATGGCCTTTCGTCTTGTTGTTCGTTTTTTGGATGGCGTGATTGTACAGCTTTTGAAGCAGATCAAAATCAATCCCTCTCAACTGCTCTAGGAGAGCGTAGCGCGACGAATCGTTCAATTCATCCCAAAATCGGAACACATGGTCCTGCTGCAGATGATATGCTTTATTCACTACATCTTGAAATTTTGAATTGACAGAAATCATACATATCTTCCTGACTAACTGGCTTGTGTTACAGTTTGTTCTATTAAGATTTCACCCAATTTAAATCATTATCAATAACCATCTCTGCTGGCAGAAGAATGAGTCTGAGAATCTGCTCTTTCTCCACATCAATGTCAGCCTCTTTTAAGAGATGGATGAGCTCTCCGACTTTTTCATGGCTCTGCACCACAGTAGTAACTAAAATAGAATAACGGGCTTTTTCATCATCAGATTTAACCAGGCCTGAAAAAAGCGGAAAATCCTGCTGTAATGTGAGATCCATGTTCAAGCCGTCAAAGATACTGCCTTTCTGGATGCCACATGATGTCAAGGCCAACAGCAAATCGTCTTTGTACTCAATACGATAGAGTTGAATGATTAAAAAATACATCGTTTTTCTCCCATACCATGAATCACTTCTTCAATGCCAGGTGATGCATTCCAATGCCCCCGCAAACGGCTACATTTAATGATTCTGCTTTACGATTATCTATATGGATGCGAACCTGCTGGGTAGATAATTTCATTACATCTGGAGACAAGCCTGATCCTTCATTTCCCAAAGCCAAGATCAATTTTTCTGAACGCTTCAATTCCCAGATATTTTGATCTCCCTTCATATCCATTGCAATAAAATCATACTTGCGAGACATCAATGTTTTAATTAATTGCATATAGGATGATGTTCTGCGAATCCAGATGGACATCATGGTGCCCGCTGCAGCCTGTGCACTCTTAGGCGAAAAAGGATCCACGCATTGATCAGAAAGTATCATGCCTGAAAAGCCAAAGGCGGCTGCCGTCCGCATCAATGTGCCTACATTTCCTGGATCTTGAATGTTTTCCAGAAGGAGGATAAGGTCTCCCGGATTTTCAGGGAGCATGTCTGAATTCCACCCCTCTGGCAAACGAATCACACCAGCCAGGCCTTGTGGCGTCTTGTTAACTGAAATGGATTTGAACTGAATCTCTGTCAACACACGAATGGGACAGGAGACTCCCAGAGGTTTTGTGCCGCTGACAACAATCAACTCTTCCATGGCCTTGGGACAAACATTTAAAACCTGCTGAATGGATCGTGTGCCCTCAATGAGAAAGCATCCATGCGCCTGCCTGCCTTTTTTCGTTCCAAGGTGTTTGTACCACTTTAAAGGCTTGAGAGATTTGTCTGGTCTTGCATTCATTCTTTATCTAGTGATACTCCTCTCGTGCTGGATGAAACACATCTATTATTTGACAATCTGTCAACGCTTTCCCGCTATGGGAGGCGTTTGGCGGTATCACAACAACAGACCCAGGTTCGTGCACAGCTTTTTTCCCGTTGACCATAAATTCAAATTGCCCTTTTAAAAGGGACATGATCTGCTCGTTTGGATGAGCATGTTCTGGTAACGGCGAGCCAGAATCAACACGCCAAAAAGCCATGGTCATCTTTTCTGAATGAACAATTCGTCCATGATACCCGGGGACAATCTCCTTCTCTTCCTTTTTATCCAGCTGGATCAAATCAACTCCCTGTTTTATTGTTGCTCAGGATTACACTCTCCCGCTTTCATTAATGCCCGCTTGGTCAGAAGCGGGCCTACAATCTCTGTAAAAATGGTCGTAAACAAGAGCACATTGATAACAATAGAAGCCATCATTCTTCCTTTTTCACCAAACGCTTCAACAGCAAACTCTTGCTTAACCATGATGGCCAAAGCCAATGCCACACCCACCTGGGGGATCAGTGCCACGCCAATATATTTCCGAACGGTTTTGGATGCCTTGCCAATCAATGCACCCAGACTGGCGCCGCCAATTTTCCCCACCGTTCTCGCAAGAAGATAGATCAATCCCAACATCCCTATTTGTGGAATCAGAGTGATATCAAGATGTGCCCCTGCAAAAATAAAAAAGAAAGCAAATAAAAGAGGTGACACGTTCTCTACAATGGTTGAAGAACGATGCGTCAGAATGGGATTGATGTTGGAAACCACGCCGCCAAAAACCATACTTGCCAAAAGTCCTGAAAGATGAAACAACTTGGCAAGGCCTAGAATGAAAAGCAGAAACATGGCCAAACCCAGCAGCAACTCGTCTGGAAATCGTATCTTGCCAAATATTTTTGAGAAGATCCAGCCCAGCCCAAACCCTAAAGCGAGAGACAACCCTATCTCAATGAGAGGTCTCAGCACAATTTGAAGAAAGTGAACCTGTTCTGCACGTAGCATCTGTTTTGATATAACCGCGGCAAAAACAAAAATAATAAGCGCAAAAGCGTCATCCACGCCAACGACAGCCAGAATGGTGGAGCTAAGAGGGCCCTTAGCTTTATATTGTTGAATAACATAAACTGTGGCCGCAGGCGCTGTGGCTGAGGCCACGGCGCCCAAAATAATTGCCTGATAGATTTTTGCAGGCCAAATGATAGCCATCGTTCCGCTGACTAGAATAAAGGCCAGAAAAGCTTCCATGGTAGCAATCCAGAAAATGGAACGACCCATCTTTTGAAAAACATCTTTTCTCAGTTCAGTACCAATGGTAAACCCAATAATCCCCAGTGTCATGTCGTTGATGATCTCCACTTTGGAGAGCATGTCAGAGTGAAAAATTTTAAGGAGTGATGCTCCCAAAATGACACCTATCAAAACATAACCCGTAACAATAGGAATACCCATTCGTGATGTCATCCTTCTGATGAGAAGAGCAACTGCTGCTGCAATGGCAAGATAAAGAAGTGTGTTTAAGTCCATCATACCAAATGTTTATAAGTTTGAAAACTGCGTTAAAACAACATGAGGGTCATCTGCTTCAATTAACTTTTCTCGTCTTTCCTTTTTCTTAAGTACCAATACAATTTTGGAAAGGAGTCGCAAATACAATTGATGCTGATCTGCATTGGCTGCAATAAGAACAACAATTTGTACGGGCTGGTTATCCAATGCATCCCACTCCACGCCCTCTGGACAAATACCAATACCAATCGTCACGTCATTCACAGAATCAATTTTGACATGGGGAATAGCAATCCCTAAACCAATGCCTGTACTGATAATCTTCTCGCGATCAAACACAGCTTGAGAAAAAGCCTCCTGATTGGTGATATTGGATGAAGAGGACAAATTCTGAATCATCTGTTCAAGGATCTTTTTTTTATCATCCTTCTTCATGAACAGGACATGATCTTCATTTAATAGATCTTTCAACTTTACCATGACTGCCTCATTGATTGTATGAAAAATAACATTGTGCCTTTTGAACAGGACCATGTGTTTGTTCTTTTACTTGAGGATAGTGATATGTATGCCCTTGAAAATTGCGAATGGTGTACGCTTCACAACCTTTTTCCAGAATATAACCAGGTGTGAGCGGCACCTTCCCGCCACCACCAGGCAGATCAATCATATAGTGCGGAACAGCCATTCCTGAAATATGTCCGCGAAGATCCTGCATGATCGCCAATCCCGTTTCAATGGGCGTTCGAAAATGATCTGTTCCCCGTGTTAAATCACCCTGATGAAGGTAATAGGGTTTCACCCGCATCCTTAGCAGAGAACGAAAAAGAGGAATGAGAATTTTTGATTGATCATTAATTCCTCTTAAAAGAACTGTTTGATTAAAGAGTGGAATTCCCGCGTCTGCCAGCTGACCGCATGCTTTTATTGCTTCATCTGATATTTCATCTGGGTGATTAAAATGAAGGTTTAAAAAGAGAGGGTGATATTTTTTTAAAATTTTAATAAGTCCAGGTGTGATGCGTTGAGGTAAAACAGAAGGAACCCGTGTTCCAACACGAATGATCTCAACATGGGTTATGGTATAAATCTGGTTGAGCAGTTCGTCCAGTTTGTCGTTGGATAGTAAAAGAGGATCACCTCCAGAAAGAAGGACGTCTTTAATCTGTGAATTGGTTGAGATATAATGAATGCCTTCCTTGATTTTTATCTGTTGTTTTTGGCCAATCCGTCTTTTGCGCGTACAAAAGCGGCAATATATCCCGCATAAATGGGACACCAAAAAACAAACACGATCAGGATAACGGTGAATAAGCCCCGGCACAGGACTTGAATCCTCTTCACCCAACGGATCTTCCCAACCAACAGTATCCTCCAATTCATCAATTGAGGGAACAACCTGTCTTAAAAGAGACGGCCCCTTTTCCACCGCCAAATCAAAAAAATAGCGATTCATCTTCATGGGGTAACGATCAATCACTTTTTGAAGGGAAACCAAATCCATTTCTAAAAATTGGGACAAGGCCTCTGTTGTACTGATGCTGTCTTTAAGTAGATTTTTCCAAATGGATTCCAACGTTCAAATGCATTCCTGATTGATTTTAATTACTTCCCTCTCAAAAACATCTATTATTTATCTTTCCTATTGGATGCCATAAATGATTTTTCTTCCTGAAGTAAAACTGTACGAAGCTCTCTCTGAAGACGTTGCGCCTTCGCCAATGCTTTTAAGAGTTGGTCTTCAATATTTTCATTCTCTTTAGGGCGCACATCCCAGGCTTTTTTGAGTGTCTCAAATGTTTGATCTGCCTTTTTCAGAAGAAATGAGACCACATCTTTTCGTGAGGGCACGCGACCGTTTAACATCGCCCGTGGTCCGCGGTAAAAACCCATGGCTTCCATCTCTTCCTCAGGAATGAGTGGCTCCATTGTTTGTCTTGACTCAGCCTCGGGCCCTTCATAAACTTGAAATCTATCATCCCGTCGCATCATATGAATGAGTGTGTCAAACGTGAGCCTTTTATCCTCATATTTCTCCATTAAATGATCGTGAATCTGTTTAATAGGGATGATAAATGACTCTGATTCCGTCATAAATTCAACAACCTGTTTGATAATTTCATCATCTTGAATATCCATTCCCAATGCAGTCCAATTTAAATTTATAGTATCTGCTCCATCACAGAGATAATGACACGACTACCCGTCTCTTTGATCCAATCAAACACCCTTTTGGCCTCTGGTTTTGTTTGTATTAGATGAACCAAATCTTCCACTTCGTTCTCAGATAGAAATATTTGTTGAAATTTATCTTTATCCGTTGTATCTCGAAAAAGTGAAACCGTAAATCCCTGATCACCCCAAAAAGTATTCAGCTCGTCTAACAATTCTATCAATTCTGATTGATCTTCCGCTGCCACAGAAAATTTTAACGTAATCAAATTCATTCTTGAATGAAAATCCTTCCCCATACGTTTACTCCCAACCTATAAAATAGACAATCTGATCCTTAAGCACAAGTTAATTATTTACAAAAAACATGGATTTAAAACAATCTACAAATTGGGGTTGAGATTTTAAAAGGAGAAGGTAAAAATCAAGAACAAACCCTGTCTGCGAATTGGGATTTTGCATTTTCGACAGCTGCCATGACTTCCGACACTTTTTCCCCACTGCCCTGAGCCATTGACGGGCTGCCACCACCTCGCCCTGCAATCAGACCGCATGCTGATTTCATTAGAGGGCGAACATCCACATCCACATCATCGCCACGACCGAAAAAGAGAAATCCCCTGTCGTTTTGAATACCTGCAAACACCATGGCATCAGGCGACTGGATGATCTTTTTTACAAGAGCCTGAACCTCTGAGGGATCACGATCTTTAAAAAGAAGTGTAAAACAGCGATAAGCTCCAATGACTTCTGCACTCTCCTTCAAGCGCTCAGCTTCAGCCTCAATAACTGTTTTAAGAAGTGATTTTAGCTTCAACTTGAACCGGCTCCGTTCTTCTTTCCATTTATGAAGAACATCCGTGATCTCCCCATCACCCACAGTTAATAAAAGAGAAATATTGCTTACGAGTTGACTTTTTTGCTGATAATCTTCAAAAGCTCGAAAGCCGCATACAAAGGTGATCCTGGATCCGCCTTTATAATTATCTGCTCGAAGAATTTTCACGAGCCCAACTTCACCTGTTTGTCTGACATGGGTGCCACAGCACCCTGTCCAGTCATAATTACTGATTTCCAGAACACGAATAAATTTCTGATTAGTTGGTGGTTTTCGAAGAGGCATGTTCAGGGCTTTTTCTCTTGTTACCTCGTGGGTACGAACTTCACGATTTTGATAAATGACACTGTTCACAAGACTCTCGACTTTTGTGACATCGTCCATCAGGAGATCAGATACATCCAAATCAATGGTGGACTTATCCGTCCCCAGATGAAATCCAATCGTCTTCCCCTGGATAAGTTGATGAAACGCCTGGGAAAGCATGTGCTGGCCTGTATGCTGTTGCATATGATCAAATCGTCGATCCCAGTTGAGGGCGCATCGGACAGACTCATTGGGTTGAATGGTTTTCCGGAGCATATGTACGATACGCTGGCCCTCTTCAACGACATCCAGGACAGGAATGTCATTGATAGTTCCTAAATCACACGGTTGTCCGCCAGATTCAGGATAAAAAATCGTCTGATCCAACTCAACACCTGTCTTGCTACCATGTTCTGATAGGGCGATGACCTTGGCGTCACAGTTTTTCATATAAGGATCTTGATGGAAAAGCCGTTTCGTCGTCATAAAATTTAGAAGCCTTTTTGTAAAAAGGGGATGACTTCTTCAGGAGGTTTATATCCTTCAAAACGAGCAATCTCATTTTGATTGATATCAAAGAGAATCACAGTTGGCATGCCAATGATATGATATCGTTCTTTGTAGGCTTTGGCCATTTCATCATTTTTAGTCAAATCCAGCTTAACCAAAACATATTGATCCATCAGCACACGAACCTCGTCATTGGGCCACGTCTTCTCATCCAGCTCTTTGCAGGCAGCACACCACGCAGCGTAAAAATCAATTAAGATAGGCTTTTGAAAACGCTCGCTTTGACGAAATCCCTCATCATCATCTGGAATCCAACTGACTAGCTCTTGATGCTTTTTATCAACTTTAGGGACAGAAGTCCACCCTGACTTTTGGCCCATCCCGAAAAACAGGAGGCTGGCTCCGATCAAAATGACGATAACACCCAATGCTTTTCCTATCTTTGTTCTGGATGTGGCCTCTTTCTCTAAGGGTGTAAATGCGCCCATAAATGTTCCAAGAATAATGAGGAATGCAGCCCATACCATTTGATAGGAAAAAACGGATAAAAGGGGCCGAATAAAGATAATGGCTATGGAGACAAGCAGGATACCAAATCCTCGTTCAACCATTTCCATCCACCCGCCTGATTTGGGCAGATTTTTCAGAATTCCTGAGAAAGTGCCAATGAGTATAAACAAGACGCCCAGACCCAAAGCAAAAGTAAAAAGCAATCCCACTCCCAGAATGGTTGAGGCAGATTTGGCCACCCAGGTCAAAATGACAACCAAAATAGGACTGATGCAGGGACTGGCAACCAGACCTGCTAGAAGGCCTGTCAGGAATGCTCCAAAAAAACCCCTGCGCTTTTTCCCCTGAAATTTTGCTGCCAATGAGGCAGGCATTTGAATGACGTAAGCGCCCAAAAGAGAGAGGCCCATAAAAAAGAAAATTGACGCAATGAGAATAATGACCACTGAATGTTGCGTGAATGACCCGAAAAGAGCCTGTTCTTGCAGCAATAAATCCCAAAGTTGAGAACGTGACGGCCAGGCCCAAAACATAAAACAGGGATAGGACAAATCCCTTCAATTTACCACCTGTGGCCTGAGCGCCAATGACAGCAATAGTAATGGGGATCATAGGGTACACACAAGGTGTTAAGCTTGTGAGAATACCACCCAGGAAGACGAAAAGAAATGCCAAAAGTGATCCTTTCTCCAAAGCACGACTGACCTGGCCTGAAATGCCCTCTGAAGGGATAGACTGTTGAGTTTCAGCAATTCGCGATAGAATTTCAACATTTGTTTGGACTTCATGCATCTCTGGTGGATAACAAATGCCACCATCTTCTGAGCATGGTTGAATGGTAAGCTCAAAAACGAATTCCAATACGCCCTGGGAAGCAGAAAGGTTTACTTGAAAAGGTATCTGAACTTCCACTTTTCCAGTATAAAAATTCCCATAATCATCTTCTTCAGGTGGTGGGAAAATAGGCTCCATGAACTCAATACCCTTAACTGATTTTGGAACAACTTCAAAAATGCCACTTGATGCATCACTAATATGATACCCCTCAACAATTTCGTACTGAATGGTAATCGTCCCCTGCCCACCTTTTGCGACTTGTGAAGGCTGGGATTGCGCGCGAAAGATGACAATCTCATCGGCTTGTGCAGTTAAAAACCAAACCATTAAAAATCCTGGTAAAAGGATCAAAGTGAACATTTTGTTCATCTTCATCTGACTTCCTCGTTCATTATTCATTCTAACATTGGATATAAGAAAGCACAGAAAATCCTTTAATGCAAGGGATTTTCTGTGCTCAAGTTCTTTTTAAACGGATTCTAAAATTCTGCGCCCATTGTAAAGTAATGAATCGGCTTGCGAGCTGTATTGGCAATATCGGTCTTCCAGGCTGCATCATATTTGAGCAATAGAAAACCAAAATTCAAGCGCGCTCCAAATCCAAAACCGCCTTGCAAATCATCAAATTGAAAATTACCTAAACTACCTGGATTGGATTTGAATGGTCTAAAAGTGTCGTCATCGCTCCAAGCTGATCCCATGTCCATAAAAATCACACCACGGATATTCTGAAACCCAAAAGGAAGTGGCCAGCCCATAATGAGGTACCGAATTAATGGAAAGCGGAATTCCAGATTGGTCAGGAAAAATCGTGTGCCAACCATTTCATAATATCGAGTACCGCGAAGAGGTGCTTCAAAGGATGAAAAAAAGAGATAGTCCTTGGCCCATACGTCACTAGCAATTTTGCTGTACTTATAATTGATCCAATTGGGCATCCCGCCGAGTAAAAACTTCTGAGGCTGTCTCCCTAGAGAGATACCACCAGCCACACGGACTGTAAAATTAAAATCTCTTTTAATCCTGAAATATTGTCGAAAATCACCGCGAAATGTTGAAAAGTGAAGCCCGTATTTATCACTAATGGAAGGACTAAATCGTGCTGTTAGGCTAGAGCGTCTACCGTTCACAGGCCCTGTTGATCCCCATAAAACCGTGTCTGTCGTATAACCTAAATTAAGCAAGAGAACACGGCGTCTGTACAAGCTTCCTTTATCTTTCATTAAATCACCAGGATAACCATAGTATAAAACCAAGGGATCAATGTCTCCATAGGCCCGTTCAATGGCCATTCCCATCAAAGCAAATTCAAGGCGTTGATATCTATCCAGGGGTAATGACATGTATAAA
>Ga0180432_10011810_pt1 | contig 10253 bp, 5 predicted proteins | sample SS_ome_10_FD_132414 | JGI IMG/M metagenome (GOLD analysis project Ga0180432, IMG submission 132414) | Hypersaline lake sediment archaeal communities from the Salton Sea, California, USA - SS_1_MS_2 metaG | ecosystem: Environmental > Aquatic > Non-marine Saline and Alkaline > Hypersaline >...
CTGGAGCACCTCCTCCCAGGAAAGGGGTGATCGAATCTTCGTCTCCGGCCAGGGCTCGATTTCCCTCGAGGCGGCCACCTCGACCGCGCGGACGATCCGCTCATACCCGGTGCAGCGGCAAAGATTGCCCGCCAGACCGCGCCGGATCTCTTGGTGTGTCGGATGGGGACACGCGTTCAGGAGGGCCCGTGCCGCCAACACCATGCCCGGGATGCAGAATCCGCACTGCGCCGCCCCTTCCTCCATGAAGGCTTGCTGCACTGGATCCGGATGATCGGCGGTGCCCAAGCCTTCGATCGTGAGGATGGTGCGCCCATCGAGCTGCGCCGCGGGAACCAGACAGGCGTTGACCAATTGCCCGTCCAGCAGCACCGCGCACGCCCCGCATTCACCTTCGCCGCAGCCCTCTTTGGTCCCGGTGAGATGCAGATCTTCGCGCAGGATGTCCAGCAGGCGCCGGAGCGGATCGACATCGAGCGCATGCGACCGGCCGTTGACGGTGAGCTCGATCTTCATCTCCCCGCCTCCTCTTGAGCCAGCAGGCGCTCGGGTGTGAGCGGGATCTCGGTCGCGAAGCCGCCCGTCGCCTCATCGACTGCGGCGGCGAAGGCGGGAGCGGCCCCATCCATCGGCAGCTCACCCAGCCCTTTGGCCCCGAAGGCGCCGTGGCGATCGGGCACCTCGAGGATGTCGACCTGCATCTCGGGGGAATCGAGCGAGGTGGGGATGATGTAGGTCGCCACGCGATCATTCAGAATCTTCCCCGCCGCGAACTTCGCCTCCTCCATCGAGGCCCAGCCGAGCGCTTGCAGGGTGCCTCCTTCCACCTGACCGATCGCCAGCACCGGATGGATCGCCCGCCCGATCTCGACGACCACGGTGGCCCGCAGCGGGCGGATCTCGAGGGTGGCGGGATCCACCTCGACCTCCACCACATCGGCCCCCCACGAGTAGGCCTTGTACGCATCTCCCCGATAGGCATCGTCATCCCACTGCATCCCGGGCGGAGGCTTATAGGTCGCCTCTCCCACCAGTGCGTCCTCAGGTCCCAGAAGATGGGCCGCGCCGTCGGCCAGCGATTTGAACGGGGGCAACTCCGGGCGCGCGGCCAGGGCGGCTTTGGCCTTCTCCACCAGATCACGACACGCGTCGATGACAATGCGACCGACGATCATGGTCGTCCGGGATGCCACCGTGGGCCCGCTATTCGGCACACGCGAGGTGTCGGGCACGGCGTGGCGTACGCGCTCCGGAGCAACGCCGAGCGCCTGAGATGCGATCATCGGCAATACGGTCGATGCCCCCTGCCCCATCTCGACGTTGGAGACGAGGATCTCCACGTTCCCGTCGGCGGTGAGGCGAACCTGCGCCCGCCCGGCAATCCTTTCTTCCCCGCTTCCGGTGAAGCCCCCGCCGTGCATGTAGACCGAAAGCCCCATGCCCCGGCCGGGTCGCTTCGATCGCCCCTCATAGCCGGAGAGTTCGACCACGCGCTCCAGGACCGCCCCCGCGCTCACATCCCGCTCGAGCCGTTGGCCGAAGGGAAACTCATCGCCGTCGCGCAGAAGATTGCGCCGGCGCACCGCGACCGGATCGATCCCCAACTCGCGGGCGATGAGATCCATCTGCCGCTCGACCGCAAAGAGCGATTGCGGCGCTCCGAACCCGCGGAAGGCGCCGTTGGGAGGCGTGTGCGTCGCCACCGCCCGCCCGCGTATGGCGACATGGGGAACGCGATAGACCCCCTGCGCGTGCAGGATCGCGCGTGAAAGGACGACCGGACTCAGCGTCGTATAGGCCCCGCCGTCGAGCACCACATCGATCTCGCTTGCCACCAGGGTGCCGTCCGAGGTAACGCCGGTCCGGTGTCGCACACGCGAGGGGTGGCGCTTGGTGGTGGCGCGTATGTCCTCGCTCCTTTCGTAGACCATCTTGACCGGATGGCCGGCCGCCAGTGCGAGCACCGCCGCGTGTGCCGACAGCACCGACGGATAGTCCTCCTTGCCGCCGAAGGCTCCCCCGGTCGTCGTCTGCCGGATGACGACTTTCTCCGCCGGAAGCGCCAGCGCCTTCTGCAAGGCCGTGTGAACGTAGTAGGGACACTGCAGGGACCCATCGATCTCGATCCCCCCGTCGGCGCGGGGGGTTGCCAGAACACCATGGGTCTCGAGGTAGAGGTGCTCCTGCGATCCCGTCCGGTACGTCCCTTCGATCACCCGGTCCGACGCCGCCCAGCCCGCCTCGAGATCTCCCGATTGGATCCGGTACTCGGAGAGGATGTTCGCCTCGTCCCGAAGCGCCTCCTCGATCGTCAGGATCGCGGGCGCCTCCTCGATCTCGACCTCGACCGCCTCCAGCGCCCGGGAGAGGACCTCTCGGGTCGGGGCCGCAACCAGGACAATCGCCTCCGATACGAACCGGACCTTCTCTCGGGCGAGGATCGGATGGTCATCCTGGATCATGCTGACGACATTGGGACCGGGAAGATCGCGCGCGGTCAGGAGGCGCACCGCGCTCCAGTCGAAATCGGGATCGAGCTGGATTGCGCGGATCCGTCCATGCGCCACCGGGGAGCGGACCGTGCCGCCGAACCACATGCCGGGAACACACAGGTCATCGACATAGCGGGCCTCACCCGAGACCTTCTCCCACGCATCGCTGCGTATTCGCGGGGAACCCACGATATCGCCATTCGGACGCTCCATCCACTCCTCCAACGACCAGAGGGAAGGTCACCATCCTAGGTGCCGCCGCCGAGGGCGGTCAAGCGCTCGGCCAGTCGGCCGATGTGCCGCTCGTCGGTGCCGCAGCATCCACCCAGGATCCGGAGCCCGAAGCGTTCGTGGAGACGGACCATCCCGTCGGCGAAGCGCTCGGGGTCCTCGGTCTCGGTGGCCGCGCTCCGATCCAGCTCCTCCGGGCTCCGGGGCGAGGTGTTGGCCTGCAGCCCCCAGACGCGCCGGCGGCCGGCCGGCTCCCTATCCAGCGCGGCCGCGCAGACATCGGGATGAACGCAGTTGATCATGTAGCCGGCCGGTGCGGGGTCAACCTCGCCGTCGACCCGTCCGATCGCCGCCGAAAGCGGGGTGCCGTCGAGCAGGGTGCCGTCCCCGCGCAAAACGAAGCTCAGTAGGTAGGGAGTGCGGGTGGCGGCCATCGCGCGGGCCAGCCCGAGCGCCTCGGAGGCGGCGGGCAGCGTCGCGGCCATCAGGAAATCGGGCCCGGCCGCCGCCAGGCGATCGGCCTGCGGTCGATGGACGCGTGATGCTTCGGCATCCCCCAGGGCTTCAGACGGATCGTAGGCATTCCCCGCGCAGGCGAGCAGCGCCCCGACAATGATGCGCGAGGCGCAATCGCCGTAGGTCTCGCGGATCGCCTGCACGAAACGTACGCCATCGCCATTGACATCCTTGTCCGCTCCCCATCCCGCCCTCCGCAGTCGATCGGCACTGGCTCGCCAAGTGGGAGCGAAGACGACGATCGGAAGCCGGTGATCCCGCCCCACATCGAGATATCGGCGGTAGATTTCCTCCAGCGCGGCTCGTCCCGCGGCGGCATAGATGAAGGCCGCGTGAGCGATGTGGGGATCGAGCGGCAGATCCGCCCGCCGGTGGAGCCGCTCCACCAGCGAGCCCTCGGTGATCACCCGCGGGGCGTGCGCGAGCAGCGAGAAGGGGCCGGTCATCGCCCGTCGGCTTCCCGGGCGAGACGCTTCGTCTTCCGGGCGAACCCCGCCGCGACCAGGGGCATGCTGATCGGGAGGGTCATATAGGCAAACCCCGCCCAGACCGCCCAGCGAAGCGGGAGCAGCAAGGCCATCAGCGCCGAGGCCAAACCGGTCGCCGCCAGCACGCTGAAGGAGACGGCGTCCTCGCGGGTCAGAAGCCGCTCGAGATCATCCAAGGCGAGGATATCGGCCGCGCGCCGGGCCCGCACGTAGAGCAGCGCAATCAGGCCGGTCTGGGCGCAGAATGCCAACCCATAGATTGTGAACAGCCGCGGCAGATCGGCCGCGCTCTCCAGCACAAAGCTCGTCGGCAACCAGCCGCCGGTGATCCAGGCAAACAAGGCCGAGAAGACCATCTTCAGCGGGTAGACGAAGATCAGCATCACGAAGACCAAGCCGAGACTGATCAGAATCGACGGCCCATCCTCCAGTCCGTAGCGCCGGCTCCACTGCCGGTGTGCAAACCAGAAGGATGCGATGGCGGCGAAGCTGGCAAGGAATGCGGGCGTATCCTTGAGCGCCGCGACCAGGTCGCGGACCGATTCGGGAATGCCGCTCAGGGAAATCACGAGAAGGGTGGTCGCGAAGGCAAACGCCGCATCGGTAAAGGCCTCGAGTCGCGTCATCTCCAGACCGCGCAATCGGAATCCCTTGCGCCGCGGCAGATCGGCCAGGCGCGCCTCACTCCAGGGAGTCATCGGCCCGCATCCTGATGGACATAGCCCTTGAACCGCACGCGGAAGAAGATCGCATAGAGCACCGGAATCACCCCCAGCGTGAGCGCGGTGGCGAAGAGAAGACCGAACATGATCGCGATCGCCATCGACCGCCACATCGGCCCGCTCCCCAACCACAAGGGGATCAAGCCTCCCACCGTGGTCACGGTGGTGAGCAGGATCGGGCGGAGACGCCTCTGGCAGGCTTCGATGATCGCCCGGGCGGGTGGGTGGCCGTGCTCTTCGATCTCGATTCGTATGCGATCGAGCAGCACGATGGCGTTGTTGATGACGATACCCGAAAGGGAAATGACCCCCAGGAAGGTCATGAATCCCATCTCGCCCCGCAGCACCACCAGCCCCACGCTTACCCCGATCAATGCCAGCGGGATCGTCATAAGGATGATGAACGGCCGCCGCAGGCTGTTGAACTGACCGACAAGCAGCAGGACGATGATCGCGAACGCGATCGGGAGCTTCGCCATGATCGACTGCTGCGACTCCTCCGAGGATTCCATCTCGCCCCCGAGCTCAAAGCGGTAGCCTAGAGGCCAATCGTGACTTGCCTCCTCCAACCAAGGGGTCATCTCCTCCACCACTCCGATCGCGGTCACCCCCGGATCGACGTGAGCCGAGACGGTGACCGCCTTCAGCCGATCGCGGCGGAAGATCTTCGACGGCTCCCAGGCCACCTGGATGTCGGCCACCTGCTTGAGCGGCACCGTCCGCCCGGTCGCCTGGGCAAAGACATCAAGGGTTTCCAGCTTGCTCAAATCCTGCCGGTCCGCCTCGCGCGCCCGCAACACGACCGGGATCACATCCTCCCGTTCCCGGAATTCCGTGATTTCGATGCCGCTCAGGATCGTCTGCAGGCTGAGCGCGATGTCGTAGCTGCTCACGCCCGCCTTCCGGGCTCGCGGTTGGTCAACGACGACCAGGAGCTTCTTGACGCGGGCTCCCCAGTTGTCGGAGATGTTCTTGGTGCCCGGGATCCCCGCCAATTGGTCTTTCACCTGATCGACCAGGTCGAAAAGCCGATCCTCCTGCTTGCCGTACAGCCGGATCTCGACCGGCGCGGTGACCGGGGGCCCGTAGTCGAGCGGCATCACGAGCGCCTCGAGGTCCGGATAGCGGTCCCAGAGGAACCGCTCGAGCCGCGGGCGCGCGGCATCGGCAGCCGCCCGCGTCGTGGTGTTGATGAGCAGGTACGCGCGCCCTTCCATTTCCGGCTCGGGTTGGATGGCCAAGTAGTAGCGGGGCGCTCCCACCCCGATGAAACTGGCCCAGTTGCGCACGCCTTCGGCCCGCTCTTCCGCGACGCGCAAGCTGTCGGCGATGAACCGCTCCAGGTCCTTCACCATGGCGTCGGTGCGCTCGATCGCGGTGCCGGCGGGGAAGGTGAGCTCGGCGCGCAGGAAGGGCCGCGTGGTGGCGGGGAAGAAGATGTTGGGCACCAGCTTCATGAGCTGCATGGACCCGATGAAGATCGCCACCACGACCGCCAACGCGAGCCAGGGCCGCTTCAGCGTGCCGATCAGTCCGGCTCGATACCGTTGATAGAAGCGGCCGTCGAAGCTCTCCTCCGCGGTCTTCTTCACCCGGATGAATCGCGCGCACAGCATCGGCACCATGGTGATCGACAAGACCCACGAGGAGAGCAGGGAAATCGTCACCACCCGGAAGAGGTCGCTGCAATACTCGCCGGTCGAGGATTCGGCCAGGAAGACGGTGAGAAACGCGGCGCTGGTGGTCAGCGAGGAGGTGAGAAGCGGGATCCGCAACTCGGCGGCCGACGCCACCGCCGCCCGAACCGGTTCGATCCCTCGCCGAATCATCACCATGATCGACTCCGCCATGACGATGGCGTTGTCGACCAGCATTCCGAGGGAGATGATCAGCGCGGCGAGCGAGACCATGTTGAGGGTGATGTGAAAGGCATTCATCAGGGCGATCGTGGCCAGCGCGGTCATCGGGATCAGGGTGGCGACCACCAGTCCGGTGCGCATCCCCAGCGAGAGGAGCATGACCAGCACCACAATCGACACCGCCTGCAGGAGGCTGCGCACGAAGCTGTTCACGTTCTCTGACACCTCGTGCGGCTGGAAGCAGATGAAGTCGAACTCGATTCCGATGGGATAGAGCTGCTGCAGATCCCGCACCTTGGCGTGGACCTGCTCACCCATGGTGATGATGTTTCCCCCCTCCCGCATGGAGATCCCGATGCCGAGAGCCGGAAGGCCGCTCGACCGGAGCTTGGAGGTGGGGGGATCGTCGTAGCCGCGCCTCACGCGGGCGATGTCTTCCAGGTAGACGACATCCGATCGCCCGGGGAGCGCGATGACGCTCCGGCGCACCTCCTCCACCGTCTGGAAATTGCCGGTCGGCTCGAGCACGATCCGTTCGTCCCCGGTCGACACCTTGCCGCCGGGAAAGAGGATGTTCTGACTCGCCAGGAGCTGCTGCACCTGACCGGGTGAGAGTCCGAGCTGGGCGAGGCGCGCGTTGTCGTACTCGATGAAGATGCGCTCCTCCTGCGCCCCGTAGACCTGCACCTTGGCCACGTCCGGAATGGTGAGCAGTTCGTCGCGAACCTCGTCCGCGACCTCCTTCAGCTCGGCGTAGGTGTAGCCCTCACCGGTGATGGTGAAGATGATGCCGAAGACGTCGCCGAACTCGTCGTTGACGATCGGTCCGATCACCCCGTCGGGCAAACCGGGAGCTGCGGCCGCGACCTTGCGCCGCAGGTTGTCCCAGATCGGCCGCATCTCCTTGTAGCTCTCTTTGATGTTGACGTAGATCGAGGAAATCCCCGTCTCCGATTCGCTGGAGATGAAATCGAGCTCTGGTATCTGCTGGATGACCGCTTCCAGTGGATCGGTCACCAGATTCTCCACCCGCTCCGGGCTCGCCCCGGGGAAGATCGTCATGACATAGGCGGTGCGGATGATGAACCCAGGATCCTCCGACTGGGGCATGTGGACATACGCTCCCAAGCCGCCGGCGATGATGATCAGGAGCCCGATGATCGTGATCCGGTTCTTCTCAATCGCGAACTGCGTTATCGACATCATCCTCTCCCGGCCGGACTACAGGATCCGAACCTTCTGACCGTCCACGATGCGGCTCACACCCGCGGTCACCACCAGATCGCCCTCTTGCAGCCCCCCCAAGATCTCCAGCCCCTCGGAGGTCAATTCCCCCACCGTCACTTTTGTCTTCCGCGCACTGCCGATCCCCTCTTCCTCGGGCACGACCACAAAGACGTACCGCCCGCTCCGGTCCTCTCCCACCGCCACGGGAGGGACGATGAGCCGCTCGGCCGTCCCCGCGGTCTCGAAGCGGAACGCGACCTCGGCCGCCATCCCCGGCCGGATCCGGTCGTTGGGCTCGCCCAAGCAGACGGTGACCGGAAAGGTGGTGGCGAATCCGGTCGAAGAGACACCCACCTCGGTAACGCGCGCCTCCAGGCGTTCATCCGGCAGGGCATCGAAGGTCACGATCGCTTCGCTCCCGGTGCGGACTTGGGCGATCAACACCTCCGGCACCGCCACCCGCACCTCGGGACGTCCGGCGGAGGTCAAGGTGATGATCGCCTGCCCCGCTCCGACGTTCTCGTTCTCCTCGACGTGCACGCCCGCAACCGCCCCCTCGAACGGCGCGCGCAAGCGCGTGTAGCTGAGCTGCAGGCGCGCGAGCTCCAGACGCTTCTCGATCGACCCCACCTGCGCGGCGGCTGATTCGTTCCCCGCGCGGGCGGCATCGAGATCCTGGCGGGAGGCGTTGCGGTCTTCGTAGAGCGCTTGGACGCGCTCATAGTTCCGCGCCGCATTGCGCAGCTGGGCCTGGGCCTGGGCCAGCGCCGCCTCGGCTTCCTGAACCCGCAAGCGGTAGTCGGAGTCCTCCAGCTCGGCGAGAGGCTCGTCCCTTCTCACCCGGTCTCCGACCTTGACCTCCAGCTGCGAGAGGGTCCCCGGCACCTTGAAACTGAGGGCCGACTCGATCCCCGCCTGCGCGGTGCCCGAAAAGGTGCGGAGCCGGGTCCCCCCGGTCGCATAGACGCGGGCGTAGCGCACCGGCCGGATCAGCTCCTCGACCTCCTCGGCGTCCTTGGCGCACGACGACATCAGGAGCACGACACTCCCCAGGACCGCCATCCCCATTCGACTCATGATCAACCTCCCCATCTACCGCTCCGGCAACGTGCCGCCGTGCTCCACGATGTACCGTTCGAGATGCTCGATCCTCTCTTGGTTCTTCTGCTCCGAGACCAACACATCGAAGTTCCCGATCGCCCGTTGCACCCGAACGTAGTCGGACAGGAACTCATAGATCGCGATCGCCGCCGCCTCCTCCGCCGTCAGCGACGCATGCTGCGCATCCAGCAGATCCAGGACGGACGCCGCCCCGCGGCCATAGGCGTCGGTGACCACACGCAGCGTGCGGGCGGCGGCATCGGCCGCCTGCCGCGAGAGAGCGATCGCGGCAAGGGAGGCGCCCGACCGGTGCAGAGCCGAGCGCACGCGCTGCTCGACCTTCTCCGCGATCGCATCCCGCTGACGTCGCAGGCGCTCCAGCTCCTGACGCGCTTGCTGATGGCCCGCCATGCGCGATCCACCGGTGAAGATCGGCAAGCGGATGCCGAGGCCGATCTGCCAGTTCACATCATCGGCCGGCTCGCCGAGCAGTCCGGGGGGCAACGCCGAGGCATCGATCCCCTCCGAACCCTCCCCCGCCCGCTCGAAGATGTTCTCGACGCTGGCTTGAAGTCCGATCGTGGGCGTGAAGAACTGCAAGGTACGCGACCGCAGATAGCGTTCCTGCGCGGCGATCGCCGCCGTCAACCGGCGGAGCTCCGGAGACTGCTCGCGGGCAAGCGCGCTCAAATAGTCGCGCAAGAGCCGGAAGTTCAGGCGGTCGCCGATGTAGACGTAAGGCGGGGCCCGGTTGAGAAGAAGCTCCGGATCGTCGATCGCCGTGTCGAGGGTGGTGAAGGGCTCCTCGAGCGGGCGGTGGAGCAAGCGGTTCATCTCCATTTCCGCCAGATTGCGCGAGGCGTTCGCGCTGATCAGCTCCCGTCGGCTTTGCGCGATTTCGGCCTCCCAGCGGTAGACCTCCGCCGGCCCGGCGGTGCCGATGCTGGCCCGCACGCGCGCGCGTTCGAGGTTCTCGCGCGTCAGCTGGAGGTTGTTCTTCAGGATCCGCTCGCGGGTGTTGGCCTTGAGAACCGTGAGGTAGGCAAGCCCCGCATCTTCCGCAACATCGAGCCTCAACGTTTCCAGCTCCTCCCCCCGCGAGCGCTGCAGATGACCTTGGATGCGGAGGTTGGCCCACGCTTCCTCGCCGAATAGCAATTGGTCGAGCTCGACGCCGCCGCTATAGGTTCGCTCCGCCGCCTGCCCCAGGCTGGCCGCCGCCCGGTCTTCATCGATGAACGCCGCGACAGCACTGGCCTCCACTCGGGGCAACAGGTGCGAGCGGGCCATGGTTACGTCCTCACGACCGGCGGCCAGCGCGTAGCGTTGCGCCGTCAGATCGAGGTTCACCTGGACCGCCTCCCGTATCACGCGCGCCAAGGTCAGCTCCCGCTCGACCCGCGGGCGGACATCCTGCACCAGCTCCGCCTCGTTGATGACCGCCCACGGGGGGCTGACACCGATCTGGCGCGCCGTCGCCATGTTGATCGACAGCCGCCTCTCGGTGGTAATGGCGACCGGAAGCGACTCGGGGGCTTCTCCGAGGAGAATACGCTGGACGACGAGCGCCACGCGCCGCGCGCGCCGATCGAAGAGGCTCTCGGTCAGAAGCCCCGC
>Ga0180432_10011811_pt1 | contig 10252 bp, 8 predicted proteins | sample SS_ome_10_FD_132414 | JGI IMG/M metagenome (GOLD analysis project Ga0180432, IMG submission 132414) | Hypersaline lake sediment archaeal communities from the Salton Sea, California, USA - SS_1_MS_2 metaG | ecosystem: Environmental > Aquatic > Non-marine Saline and Alkaline > Hypersaline >...
GCTTTGATCTCTTCAGCAGGCTTTTCTACAGGTTTTTCTACTTCGGGTTCTTTTTCCGCTTCTTCCTGTGCAGCTGCAGGCTCTTCTTTAGCTTCAACCTCTGCTTGAGGTTTCACCTCTTCTTTAGCGGGTTCGGCGAAAACAGATTTAGACCGGGCTTTGCGACGAGGCATCTCGTCATCAGGAAGATCTTCCTCAGTTTCAGCTTTTGGTTTCTCGGAAGCTTTTTGTTTTTGAGTTTCTTTTTTCTTTGCGGCAGGAGACTTCGCTTTTTTAAGTTCTTCTTCCTCTTCTGCGCTATCTGCCTTTTTGGCAGCTAGTTTCTCTTTAACTTTTCCGAGATTGATCGCCTGAGCAATCTGAGTGTTTTTAATATTTATTTTGAGATCTTTTTTTGCCAAGCCTTAAAGCCTTTGTTTTCTTACTTGTTCTAAAATGTGATCTGCCATCTCGATGCTGATTCCAGCGACGGTCGACAGTTGCTCCGGAGAAGCCAATAGTAATGTGCGAGGTGTGTTAAACCCCTCTGCAATCAGGTGTTCAAATACAAGCTTGTTCACCCCTTCAATTCCTGTAAGAGGACTGTCAAGGTTCGGATCATCCGATTCTGCAAGCTCAGTACGTTGGATAGCCATCGTACGATTGTAATCTGTCATCCGCTGGACTTCGAGATCATAACCGATCAAACGACTGTTCAAACGGGCATTCATCCCTTTCTTACCAATCACAGCAGCGTAATCATCGTCATCGACGACAATTGATATTACTCCATCATCTTCACTGACGCTGATTTTTCTGATCTCTATCGGCGAAAGGGCGTTTTGCAGAAGTTCCACAGGATCTTCAGAGTAGGGGATAATATCGATTTTTTCGTTATTGAGTTCTCGTACGACATTTTTTACGCGGTTTCCACGCATGCCGACGCAAGCCCCTACGGGATCTACTTTTTGGTCTGTAGCGCGAACCGTAAATTTTGTGCGGTAGCCTGCTTCCCTCTCAATTTTGTCTATGACAACGACCCCTTCTACAATCTCAGGAACTTCCTGAATCATGAGTTGTTTCACAAACTCCGGGCTGCTTCGTGACAGGATCACTTCCGCACCACCGATATCAGTATCGTTAACTTCCATCAGGAGAGCTAATACCCGATCACCGATTTTATATTTTTCAGTTTTCGGATATTGTCGCATCGGCATCAGAGCTTCAACTTTACCTAGATCGACGATCAGGTTCGCCCCCTTTACAAAGCGCTTAACGGTACCTGAGACAATTTCATTGACGCGATGTCGATACTCTTCATAGATGACATCCCTTTCAGCGCTGCGCAACTTCTGCGTGATGATCTGTCTTGCTTTTTGTGCTGCGATCCTTCCAAAATCTTTCGGGGTCGCCAACACATCGATAAATTGACCAATTTCGCATTCGGGGTCGATCTCGCGAGCTTCTTCCAAGAGGATTTCCTGTGCAGGAACTTCAACTTCGTCGACGATCTCTTTCTCACTGAATACGTTGATATTGCCGTTCTTGGGATCAATTTGAACGGTGACATTCGAAGCGCCGCTAATGCTTTTACGTGCTGCAGCCTGAAGCGATTCTTCAATTGCGCGTATAACGATATCCCTTTGAATTCCTTTTTCTTTTTCCAGGTACTCAAATATGGCAACTAAATCTTTATTCATGTGTTATGCCTTGTGCTATTATTGGTCAAATTACCGTAGTGTTTTCCCTAATACCGCCGATTAATCTTCAGAAGCTGATTCTGAGTGTGCTGGCTCATCTGCTTCATTGCTTACAATCACGTCATCCTTGTTATTCTGTGTTTCATCAAACACATGTTCTTTGATTGAAAGCGAGATTTTTTTATGTTCAGGGTCCAACTTGATCACTTTTGCAGTGACATCTGAACCAACGTTGACCACATCTTCCACTTTACCGAAAGCTTCATCGGAAAGTTCTGTTACGTGGATCAGCCCCTCAAGGCCGTTATTAAGCTCTACAAATGCTCCATATGCCGTAATCTTGGAAACCGTTCCCTTGACCAGGCTGTCGATAGGCATTGTCTTTTCGATATCTTCCCATGGATTCGAGCCTAATTGCTTTACCCCAAGAGTGATTTTTTTGCTTTCTTTGTCTACGGAGAGGATGATCGCATCGACCATGTCGCCCTTTTTCAGAATCTCTGAAGGGTGGGAGACCTTCTTTATCCAGCTTAAGTCAGAAATGTGGATCAGACCTTCAACACCAGGTTCAAGCTCTACAAACGCTCCATAGTTGGTCAAGCTCTTGACTTCTACTTTTACGTTTTTGTCGACAGGGTACTTATCTTCCACTTCATCCCATGGATTACGTTCAGTCTGCTTGATTCCCAAGGAAATTTTTCCTTCATCTTTTTGTACAGAAAGAACGATCGCTTCAACTTCATCGCCTTTATTGACCACCTCGCTAGGATCTGTGACATTTTTTACCCATGACATTTCAGAAACGTGGATAAGGCCTTCGATGCCGTCCTCGATTTCAATAAACGCGCCATAAGAAAGAAGATTGACAATCTTACCGGTTACTCTTGTTCCAGGAGGATAGCGTTGCTCGATTTCATCCCAAGGGTTTGACTCTTTTTGTTTCAGTCCGAGAGCGACACGTCCTTTTTCTCTGTCTACGGAAAGGATCATCACTTCGAGCTTGTCGCCGATCTTCACCATCTCGGAAGGATGGCGGATGCGCTTCCATGTCATATCGGTAATATGCAGAAGTCCGTCGATACCATCCAGGTCAAGGAAGACACCGAAATCGGTGATATTTTTGACTACCCCTTCACGAATGTCGCCTTCGTTGATTGTCGCAAGAAGTTCAGCTTTCTTAGAAATTCTTTCGGCTTCAAGCAGTTCTCTTCTAGATACAACGACATTTTTGCGATCAATATTGATCTTGAGGATTTTAAATTCGTAAGTGTGTCCGATGTACTCGTCGAGGTTCTTGATCCTTTTGTTGTCGAGCTGGGAGCCGGGAAGGAAGGCTTCCATCCCGATATCGACCATGAGTCCGCCTTTCACTTTGCGGATCACTTTCCCTTTGACGATCGAACCTTCTTCACAGTGTTCGAGAATGAATTCCCACTTACGCAGTTTTTCCGCTTTTTCTCTTGAAAGAATGATTTGTCCGCTGGAGTCTTCCGCTTCGTCTAGAAGCACTTCGATTTCATTATCGAGAATGATCTGGGAAGGATCGGAAAATTCTTCCATGGGAACAAGCCCTTCAGACTTTAATCCGACATCCACAACGACGAAATCTTTTGAGATCTCTACAATTTTTCCTTTTAAAATCGCACCCGGCTTCATTGAATGTGAATCATCATCGGTGCTACCGTCAGAGGATTGAATGAGTTGTTGGAATGTTTTCGCATCTTCTTCTTGAAATTGCACATCATCCAGGATGTTTGCATCATCCCAGCTGTGTTCTGGATTGTTAGACATTTAGGGTTTACTCCTGATTTTTTAACTGATAGGAACAAGTGTAGCAAACGATTAAGAAAAAAAGCAATAGATATTAGATAGTGTCATCGTGAGATTGACATCGGAGCTTACAGCATCTTTTTCCTTGGCAGGGCCCTTTTCAGACTCACCAACTGCTATCAGTTTACCTCTTCTTCCAAAAGGCTCTCCCAAGTAAAAATCCACCATAATCTCCACTATTCATCTCATGACGACACTATTTTGAAAGTTATGAACCGCGCCAGGAATGTTAAATCCGAAGGTTCAGACCGGATATCCCTTACCTTTCCGAGTAGATCGCTTGCGATGTGGTTGTTTCACTGATAGAGACCAGATCTAGACCGGGAAGTTTGTTTTTTAACTTTCGGTAGACCCAGCGTGCGATGAATTCTGAAGTGGGGGAGTCAGTGTCCAACGTGTCATTCAGCCATTTGTGATCAAGGTATGTTTCGATCAACGGATTGACGACATCGGAAATTTGATGAAAATCGACAACCATGTTCTTTTTTGGCCCTTCCTCTACTAATTCATCGCTAATAATATGAATTTCAAGAGTATAGGAATGTCCGTGCGGTTCGCTGCATGCTCCATCGTGGTGCATGAGCTGATGCCCCGCTTCAAATCGAAATGTTTTTACGAGTTTAAACATAAGTTGTTTTTTTTGCGGTTATCGTTAGATAATATGCCATATCGTTAGATATATTTCCAATAAAGAGTCTGAGTATGCGCACGTTAATTATGAAATTCGGTGGAGCATCGGTGGCAACGCCATTGCACTTCTCAAGGATAGCCGATATTGTTCTTCAAAGAAAGAAGGACTATGAGAGAATCGTCACTGTCGTTTCTGCAATGGGGAATACAACCGACCAACTGATTTCACTGGCTAAACAGGTCAATCCCAATCCTCCTCGAAGAGAATATGATATGCTTGTTACTGTTGGTGAAAGGATCAGTATTTCACTATTGGCGATGGCTCTTTCCTTGAAAAACCAGGAGGCGGTCAGTTTTACCGGCAGCCAGTCCGGGATCATTACGACAAATGACCATACAGAGGCCAGGATCATTGATGTACGTCCTTTCAGGCTGCAGCAGTGCCTTGAAAACGGTCAAGTGGTGATTGTCGCCGGGTTCCAGGGAGTCAGTTTAAATAAGGAGATTACCACTTTGGGAAGGGGAGGGTCTGACACGACTGCTGTGGCCCTCGGTGTTGCACTCGAGGCCGAATGTGTCGAATTCTACAAGGATGTGTCCGGGATTTATGAAAAGGATCCAAAGGAGCATCCCGGTTGCCGATCATATCCTAGCCTGACTTTCGATGAAGCAAGAGAGATTGTTGAACAAGGGGCAAAAGTGTTGTCTGCCCGCTGTATCGATTTGGCCCAGAAAAATGGGCTTCCGCTCTGGGTTCGTTCATTCTTGAGCGACTCTGAAGAAATGGGGACGCGCATTTGCGACCATCAGCAATCAAATCGAGCAGAGCCGATTTACGAATGCTCTACAGTAGTTTCGAATCCACAATAATTTGAAGACAACATCTTAAAATAAAAAATATCAAAATAGCTGTTTGCATTATCAAACTTGTCAGAATATAAGACAAACTGGCACAATGGCAAAATAATAAGTTGTAAAAATATTTCAAATTTCTTTTTGAAAGAGTCGCATTGGTCATGAACAAAGAGTGGGAATTCCCTCGGATCAGCACTGAGCTGGATATTGAGACGGATAATCGGAACCACCATCACTATTCCCAAATTGTTTCCAATACTTTGCGGCAAATACTCCCCGCGGAGTTCATTCAGTCATATCGCGATCATCCATTAGAAAAGGAGGAGCTGCAAGAGCATTTTCAATCGCTCCTTCCTTTTACAGATTGGAAGCCTGAGGAATCTGCACCGTCAAATATGTCCTTTTATCTAATCAGCAGATATCGGCCTAATGCTTTTAAATTCTTTTTTGAAATGATCAGCCGTTGGTTGATTCCGGGGAAAAGGTTGAATGTCCTCTCGATGTTTGCAAGTGATTTCTGCATTCCTGAATTTGGCGGACAGGTCTATACAATGTGCGAATTTGTCATTCGTATTGAAAATTTGGAAGAACTCGAAGAGATTAAGCGGAACCTCCCGATTATCGAGTCCGAAGTCCGCTTAGGCGTTGTTTCCAGCTATTATGCACGTAGAATTCTGGAAGTTAAAGGACTTTCCAATGATGAAAAAACAGCGATGATCCAAGAGTATATCGCATGGGTCACAGCCAGGTGGCCCCACCATTTCTCATTTGATGTCTTTACGGAAATGCAGCATGTCCTTGTGATGTGCAGGGACGAGTTCAAGTTCCAGAGAAGCGTGAAACATTTGAGTCGATTGATCGGCGTCCAGTATTTATTCAGAAAGGATTTGAGAAACAAGGTTCGTGAACAGCCAGGGAAGCGCCATTTGAATTTGAAGCTTTTCCAATGTAAGCTGCTATCTCAAGATCCTGAAAAAAGGGTTTTGGGAGTATTGGTCGCTGTTAATTTTTTAAGAGATAAAGAAGTTTTTGAAGAGACCCATTTGATCAAGGCGATACAAAATTATGTTCCCGAAGCGACAATGGTTGAGAATTCATCTTTCTTCAACCGAAGAGGGGCCGAACCGATCTGTACATTATATTTAGAAATCGAGAAACCTAATGGCGAGTTGTTTACCGGCAGTGAAATTTCTACATTGAGAAAAGAACTGCCAAAAGAACTCGGAGAAAGGGTCGAGCATTTGATGCAGCCGGTCTTCATGCCTCGCAATGAAGAAGAAATAATGCGCAATATTTTGACATTGGGAAACCAAATCAAATATCTGCGCGATATACCCCAAGTCTTTATCAATTTCGACGAGCAGACCCATCATCATTTATTTTTCAATGTCATCATTGTCAGGGTTCTCAAAGAGGGGGATTTATCGGTAGAAGAAGAGTTCAAGCACTCTGATTCATTTGTGGAGTATATCCAGGACCGTACCAAGACCATTGGTTTTCTCCGAAAAAAATACCCGAAAGAAGCAACTGTTTGCAGGTTGAAATTGCCTAAAGAGCAGTTTTTGCGAAGGGACCACTCTATTGACCTTTATAAAGCGAGGCAAGCAGTCATTAACGAGGTTGCCAATGTACTTGGAGAGGTCAGAGATTACAACGGCGGGATGATCTCTAAACAAAACGAGTTACTTGCCAGTGTTCGGGAGCTGCTGAAAGGGACGGTCAACTACAACGACCTTCTTTTGGAAAACTTCTTTTATTCTCTCAATCCCGTTATCATGCGCACAGTCTTGGAGCCGGAAGCATTCAAGTCTCTTTTTATTATGCTTCTTGAATCTATCTCAGACGGTTTCTTCAATGAAGAGAGTTATGCGATGAAGGTCCGTGCGGAACCGCATTTTGTCTATGTCATGATCGCTGCTGAAAATATAGAAGTAGAAGAGTTGATCAGTAAAGAGCTGGCGCAATTAAATCTATCTCAATCAAGTTTGGCGATGGCGCGGGTCTATGTCTATGATATTCCCTATCTTGGATATATTTTCCGTTCAGACAACCCTCAAAAGCAGAGAAAATTTTGCATCTCTATTCAACATGCCGTTGAAAAGCTCGAGCACCAAAAAACTTAATTTACTTTCTAGACACCCTCTGATTTAAATTATACACCCTTTGAGCCTTTCTGTTTGAATTTTTTCCTTTGCCAATAGCCACTCAGGAAATAGTGAAATACAAAGCCGCAAAGCAGTAGTTATACAGTTTTTATAGCCAGGCAGGGCATTGGGTGAGAATCGTTCAATGGATGAACTTCACAAAAGGTAGAGCCCGCACGAAGCGGGCTCGTGATTTATTTCAAAAGACCCATGACAATAGGGTAGCCTTCCAATATCACTGTAGCCGCGAATGTCGCAAACACTGGGGCCTTAATGTATGGAAAGTTGTAAAGCTTGCTCAAGATGCTGACAAACGCTAAAACGATCAGAGACGGATAGATGAATGTCAAAATTGGAGCTAAAAAGCTCATGATCCCTGAGAAGTTCAACGTGGACATCAAAAAGGCAGAGATTAACGTGAAGATCAGTGCTGTATGGTAGCTGACTTTGTAGTCAGTAATATCTTCATGAATATACTCTGCAAATACTGCTGCAAGGGCAATTGCTGTCGTCAGACAAGCTAATGCGACTGCAACAACGGCAATGATTCCAGCATAAGGACCCAGCATTTCAAGGGATAATTGACCTAGCATCTCCTCAGTTGGAAAAGTCTTTAGAAATTCACTGTGGCGAGCAGCGACAAAACTGATGCCGATATAGACCACGGCTAAAAGAAATGCGCCAATGCAGCTGGCTTTCAAGGTCATTTTCACCAATTGCTTAAAATCCTGTTGGTTTTTTGGTGGAAGTTCTTTTTTCAGGCAAAGAATGACAACTGAAGAAAAGAAGAACGTCGCCAAAAGGTCCATCGTATTATACCCCTCCCAGAGTCCCTTAAAGAAGACATCGACGTTCGGTACTCCGGAGCTGCCGGTTGTATCCCCGGACATCAAGCCTTTCACGACCAGGATGGCAAGAGAGATCAACAATACTGGAGTGAGGAAATATCCTAGAATATCCAAAATACGGCTTCTTTTATATGTCATCAGATAGATGATCATGCAGGAGATGCCAGAAAAGATCGGAAGCGAGATATCGCCCATAAACATCTTTGCTGTCGAATGAGAAAATGCGATCACGCGAGGCATTGCGCCAAACGGCCCGATAAGCAGCATAATGAATAAAGCAACCAGAAATCCTGGGGTTTTCCCGATTTTATGAAAAAAATCCTTGTAGTTGCCATCATATAGGGTCATAGCGACTAAACCTAAAAAAGGAACGCCGACGGCTGTGATCAACAAACCCAGGATCGCGTAGATATTTTGATTTTGTGCATATTGACCCATTGCTAAAGGGAAAACGATATTTCCAGCGCCGAAGAACATTGAAAACATCGCTAACCCTGTTGATAAGGTGTTCGATTGTATTTTTGTGGACATGATCTCTCTCTTTATTTTAAACGGATGTAAATATTGTGGGACGAGTAGGAGTAGGTGAATATTGTGCGCTTAGCGCACTAGAATGAGAATAGGAATGAATAGATTTTTTTTCATAGTGCGACTAAGTTAGCATAACTTCTTTTAATGATCAAGAAAAAGATGGAAAACTCCGGAATTGCGATGAACCTATCTGAGTAAAAATTTTCACCTATCTTTGGCCCCTTTATTTTCCAGGAAAGAAGATCGCTCCTTGTCAATATGGTCATCATATTGACTGCGTCACGATTTCCTTACCTGAAAAAAAATGGACTCAAATCTAAGACGCAGATTAGGTTCATTGCTTCTCGAGAATATCTCTAATGCTTGACTTTTGATAGAAAATCAGTGAAAATTACTGCTTATATTGTAGGAAAATTGAATGAATAACCGACAAATAAAAGTTTCTCCGTCAATTTTATCAGGTGATTTCGGCTGTCTTGCAGATGAGGCCAAAAGAATTGAAGATGCCGGCGCAGACATGCTGCACGTCGATATTATGGATGGCAATTTCGTTCCCAATTTAACAATGGGCCCGAAAGCTCTTGCCGCCATCAACCGAGCAACAAACCTCTTTCTCGATGTGCATATCATGGTTTACCACCCATTTGACTATGTGGAAAAGATGGTGGAAGCCGGTGCGGATATGCTGACTTTCCACTTTGAGGCAACTGAGGATGTCGAAGACACGTTGAGCTTTATCAGGCGTTGCAATATCAAGGCCGGCCTCGCGTTCAACCCTGAAACGTCAAAAGAAATGGTCATTAAATACCTCGATAAATGCGATATGGTCCTTTTGATGACCGTTCATCCGGGATTCGGGGGGCAGGCGTTCATCCCTGATGTCCTGGACAAGGTGCGTTTTGTCAGGGATACATGTGAGAAGCTCAATATCAGGCAGGGGGGCGTTGTTCCCAAAAAAGGAAGTCCAGAGGAAAATCTGCCTCCGTTCGACATTGAAGTTGATGGGGGGATCAACGGCGAAACAGCCGGCCAGTGCATTGAAGCCGGTGCGAACATTCTAGTATCCGGAAGCTATCTTCTTAATTACCCTTCACTTAAAGAGGGGATAAACACCTTGCGCAACGCAGTGAAATAAAGAGGCCTATAAAATGGTATTGAGCAATCAAATTAATCCCGGGATGATCCTTTCTGTTGGGAAGAAGTTATTTCGCGTAGAGTCCAGTGTTAAAGTGACAGTTCCTAAAGGGACTCCATTTATCAAAACGAAACTTTGCGATCTTTCGAGCAATAAGGTGACCGAAAAAAACTTCAAGCTCGATCAGGAAGTCAATGAAGTGAACTTAAACGAGAGGCCTCTTGAATTCCTGTACAAGGAAGGGAAGGAGTTTTTGTTTCTCGATGTCAAAACCCTGGACCAGATTATGGTTCCGAATGCAGTGGTAGGAGAAAAGATCAATTATCTGAAAGAGGGGATTGAAGTCTCTGCAGCATTCTACGGTGAGACAGTTTTTTCAGTAGAGCTTCCTCAGTTTTTAGAGCTTATGGTCAGTACAACCGAAGGCGACCAGGAGTTGTCTCCTCTATCGAACGCGACAAAGATTGCCGTTCTCGAAACAGGGGCCAAAGTTGATGTCCCACCGTTCATCGAACCGGGGGATATTATCAAAGTTGATACGAAAACCAGCGAATACATTCAACGGGTATAGGTAATCATGGAATTAAAGCAAATCAAAGA
>Ga0180432_10011812_pt1 | contig 10252 bp, 9 predicted proteins | sample SS_ome_10_FD_132414 | JGI IMG/M metagenome (GOLD analysis project Ga0180432, IMG submission 132414) | Hypersaline lake sediment archaeal communities from the Salton Sea, California, USA - SS_1_MS_2 metaG | ecosystem: Environmental > Aquatic > Non-marine Saline and Alkaline > Hypersaline >...
CATGGTCGATCATTGGGGCACGGATAATTCAATATGTGACATCGGCCCGATGCCCTGGGGCGATGGCATCGTGGATATCGAAGATCTCATCGTTCTGGCGGAGCATTTATTTGAGAAACTGCCCGGCCGGCCCATCCAACCATGAAAATGAGTATCGTGAACATTTTTGAAAGAAAAGGGACTAAACGCCCAAACTTGGCTGTCGTCAGACAAGTATCGTTGAGGGCCGGTAACCTTAGCCACTGCCGGCCCTTGTTAGATCAATCGAGCCGTAAAAATCGTTCGGCAAAGAACAATTTCACTTGATTTGGAGTAAGTAAGTTAGTATAATATATAACAATTATAGTTGATAGTTCATAGTCGTTAGTGTATGGTGATTCTCGATGCTTGATATTGGTTTGTAAGTCAGTAGTTAATCCGGTGATTCCTGTTATCCTGTCCGGCTAATAAAATGCAAAACAAAGCCAATGTACTCCTTTTGGAGGAGTCGATGTTCGACCCCGCCAGGCAGCTTGCCCTTTAGGGCACAAAGGGCATCTCATGGAGCCAATCCATGTCAAAAACTTACAAAAATGCACAAAAATTTACAAATTTTTACAAAATCGTTCATTTCTTTGCCTTAAAAGAGTGAGAAAATGTGTTTATTCGCGTTCATTCATGGTTGATCTGAAAAAACAAACCCAATTCTCAAAAAGCCAAAGAGTAAAGTGATATATCAAGATAATTTTTCACTTTTTCTTGATAATTTTCAATTTTTATCATCAACATTTTAGCCTCCGTTTTCGCCTATTAGACAGAAGGGCAGAGTCTGCGCCGTGCGGATTTGCTCGAAGAATGTGAATTTTTTGTCGTTTTTTGCTTAAAATGGCTGGGATGGAGGTAGTTTAATGAAAGCGAGATATCTTTACTGCCTGGGAATTAGTGTGTATTTCGCCGGGCTTTGTCCGGCGGAGTTTCAGGTTAATACGCATACGACCTACGATCAGAAGAATGCCGATATCGCGATGGAGCCGGATGGCAATTTCGTGGTGGTTTGGAGCAGCTATGGCCAGGATGGCAGTTCAAACGGCGTTTTCGGCCAACGATTCGATGCAAATGGTGGTCCGCTCGGACAGGAATTTCAAATCAATGCAACCTCCTCCGGAAACCAGACGGAGCCGGCCGTGGCAATGGACGCAGCGGCCGGATTCGTCGCCGCCTGGCACGGACCCGGGTTCAACGACGGCGATGAGGAAGATATCTTCGTCCAGTACTTTGATCCGGACGGCGTTGCCCTTGGCGGTGAAATCCTTGTCAATCACATAACGAGTGGTCGGCAGCTCTATCCCGATGTGGCGATGGGTAGGAACGGCGCATTTGTCGTCGTTTGGGAGAGCGAAAACACGCCTGAAGAGAGCAAAAAGGCGATATACGGCCGGATATGCGATTGCAATGGGATGGAATTGGGTGATGAGTTTTTGGTCAATGAGGAATCGGCGGAATGTCGTTATCCCGTCGTCGCGGCGGATGCGAATGGCTGTTTTGCCGTCGTTTGGTTGGATGATCGGAGCAGCAATTTGATTTTAGCCCGGTTATTCGATGCCAATGGTCTGCCGAGAACCGATACGATCGAAGTCAGCACGGTTCCACTGAGTTCCGTTACCAGGCCGTCGATTGCGATGAATGCTGATGGTTACTTTGTGGTAGCCTGGGATGGCGATCCGAACCTTGCCGGCCTGGACGATATTCATGCCCGGCTATTCGATCCGAATGGTGAGCCGTTCGGCGAACAATTTTTTGTTAATACAACTATTGATGGCCCGCAACGCTATCCTCAAGTGGCTATAAACAATGTGTACGATTTTATGATCGTATGGGAAAGTCGGATTGATCCGAATGTGAACGAACGGGACATATTCGGTCAGTGTTTCAACGGTCTTTGCGAACCGGTTGGCGAAGAATGCCTCATCAATTCATTTATCGAAGGCGACCAGCGCTATCCCTCCGTTGCGATAAGCGAAGCCGGCAATTTCGTTACGGTTTGGCAGAGCGACGACCAGGACGGCTCGCGCTACGGCATTTTTGCTGAAACCGGACAGTTTACGGGGATGCCGGATTTCAATAATGTAGGGTTTTGAACGACAATCATCTCATCGGCGATTAAGTTGTTGCGGAACTTTCCAACTGTTGAAAATCACGCTCCGATCATAAGTGATATATATTGAATTTCACATCCCTTCCGGTTATATTTTTTAATAGTTGTGAATCGGGGAGAATGAATTCATGATCGTGAAATCGTCGAAAGGGAAAGAAAAATGAAGAGGATTATCGTCGCTTTGTTATTTCTGGTGTTCGTTGTGAATTCATTGGGCTCCGAAAGCGTTTTTACGAAGTTCGTCTATCGAGAAGGTGACAAGCTGATGGATGAAAACGGCGAGCTTCGATTCATCAGCTTCAACATCCCCAATCTGCATTACAACGAAGACCATATGCCCTTCACCGAGATGAATCCATGGCGGCCGACGAACGAGTTCGAGATCGCCGATGCGCTCGAGGCCGTCAGGCAGATGGGCGGGAAGGTTGTGCGTACCTACACCTTATCCGTTCGCGTTGCAGGTGAGAATCCGGATATCCCTCGACACATCCTCGGTCCGGGGCAATTTGACGAAGAAGCTTTCAAAGCGCTCGACATGGTTTTAGCCGTGGCCAATCGCAAGGGCATACGGGTCATTTTTCCTTTCATCGATAACTGGAAATGGTGGGGTGGCATCGGAGGCGCGGCGGCGTTCAGGGGCAAGAAAGACAAGGACTTCTGGACCGATCCGGAATTGTTCGAGGATTATAAGCGAATCGTGAGCTTCGTCATCAATCGAACGAATTCGGTGACGGGTGTTAAATATCGAGATGACAAAGCGATTCTGGCCTGGGAAACGGGAAACGAGTTGGTCTGTCCCCATGCATGGACGGCGAAAGCCGCCGCGTATATCAAGAGCCTTGACCGCAATCATCTTGTTCTTGACGGCTACCACACGACAAATTTGCGTAACGAATCGATTCGAGACGAAAATATCGACTTGGTGACGACACACCATTATTCGAAGAATCCCAGAGAAACCATCGGCCAGATTAAACGAAGTATGGCTAAAGCGCGTGGTAAGAAGCCATATTTTTTGGGTGAATTCGGCTTCATTCCTACCGATGCGGTCGAAAAGGTTCTTCAAACCGTCATAGAGGAAAATGTCAGCGGCGCCCTGATCTGGTCGCTGCGGTATCGCAGCCGGGACGGCGGCTTCTATTGGCACAGCGAACCCTACGGCGGCGATTTATTCAAGTCCTATCACTGGCCCGGCTTCGCCTCCAACGCCGCGTTCGATGAGACCGGCCTGCTCGATCTGATGCGTCGGAAAGCCTTCGAGATTCGAGGACTTCCCGCCCCGGCGATTGAAAGGCCGGCTCCGCCGGTTTTGCTGGATATTGACGACGTGAGTGCGATTTCATGGCAGGGAAGCGCCGGGGCCCAGACCTACGTCGTTGAAAGAGCTCTACAGAAAAACGGCCCATGGATGGCCGCCAAATGCGGCATATCCGACGCGGCCCTTCAATATCGGCCTCTATTTAACGACGTCGGCGTCGAAATGGGTAAACGTTATTATTACCGCGTCATCGCCCAAAACTCAGCCGGCGTTTCTGCACCCTCCAACATCGTCGGTCCTGTTTTAGTTTCTTATAAAACGCTGGTGGATGAAATGCGCGACATGCAATTCATTCATAAACACAGCGCTAACTTGACGTTGGAAATCAAACAGGCGCGAAATTTCAAGGAAGACGCCCATCGGCTCAAAGGACGATCCGGAGAGTACATCGTTTATAAAGTCGAAGGACCGATCCATCCGTGGAAGGTCTTTTCATTTTTCTCGAAAGAGATTACAGATTTCAAGTTTTCCACTTCAACCGATGGTCGGGACTTTAATCCGGTCACATTCGAACGCCGGGATTACTTCGTCGGCAAGGGCGAGTACGACTATCACAAACCGGTTCTCTATCAGGGCGCCGTCCCCCGCAATGATGCAAAATATCTCAAAATCGAATACACTACCGAAGCGCAAATCTCCGCTATAGAAATAAAATACGCCCGTTAAAACAGGAATCTACTCCAAATCGACTCTAATCGATTTTCTCAGTGATTTCGGCCAAGATCAACTGCTTGGCATTTCCCATTGGGCCGGGGAGGAAGGTGCCGGCGGCCTGCTTGTGGCCTCCGCCGCCGAATTTGGCGGCGATTCGGCTGACGTCAAGTCCATCGCGGCTTCGCAGCGAGCATCGGATGCGGCCGTCCTTGAGCTCGATGAATAAGGCTGTCGTCGTAACCGTACCGATGCGCTGGGCTTCGTTGATGAGATTCTCCGTATCGCTGTATTCGGCGCCGGTTCGCTCGAAATCAAGCCGGGTAATTTGCATCACGGCGAATCGGTTATCGAAGTGCAGCTCAAGCGCGCCGAGCATAGCGATCATGAGTTTGAATCGTGCTTGTGAGAAGGTGTGATATAGCTTTTCGTAAATCATCGCCGGTTTCGCTCCGGCCTCAATTAGTTCGGCGCAGGCACGGTGCGTCCGGCTATCGGTGTTGCTGAACTGGAACCAGCCCGTGTCGGTTGCGAGAGCGACGAACAAGGCCTCGGCGATTTTCTCCGTGATCGTCCAGCCGGCGTGCCTGAACAGATCGAGAACGATCAGTCCCGTCGCGGATGCAGACGAATCGACAATCTCCACATTGCCCAGGCCGTCTGAGACCACATGGTGGTCGATAACCAGAACCGGTTTGTCATTAGATTTGAGGAGTTCGTCGAACTTCGGTAATTGACTCGTGCTGTTCGTATCGACAATCACGATCAAGTCGAAGTCACCCCGCCCCCCTGCTTTCAACTCGTCGAGCCGGATATCTTCGCCAAGAACGGGTGCTTTTTCAGTGAACAAAAACTCGTACCATGCCGGAACCGCCGAGAGTAAGAGCGGAGTTGCACTCTTACCAAGTGCCCTTAGCGCTTCAGACATCGCCACAACAGACCCGCACGCATCCCCATCCGGTCTCGTATGCGTCGTAAGCAAAATGCGTTCAGATTTACCTATCAGCTCGATAGCTTTTTGTAGAGTCTTATTCTTTGTCATTCTCATCCGCTTGTTCTTCGTTGTTCTTATCTTCTGTAAATTCCAGTAATCGGACATCTTCAAGGTCGATTTCACGACCGGCGGCACGCTTGGACAAGATTAAGTCATTCTTTGAAAGGATGTAGAAGTCCTGTCCGCGGTAATTCATGGTCTGATGTCGTCGCCATACATCTTGAAAACTAATACCAGGAGTTGAAGTCTGCACATCGATCCGGACTTTATCTTTGAAAATGGTGATCTCGTGGGCAAGAATGTCTTCAGAAGTCGTCAGAGATGCGGTTCCCAAACCCGAATCCAGAAGGGCATCAAGCAGCCGCTTGGCATTTTCCGCAGTAGCCTCGATGAGGATGTCAAGGTCAAAAGTTGCCCTCGGAACACCGTAGAGTGTTGAAGCAATGCCTCCGATAACGACATATTTGACATTATGTTTTTGAAATGATCTGAATACGTCCTGCAACCGATTGAGCATGTTTACGTTCCTGCAGACTGGGATTAACCGTTAGAGCCATATCCGTGAATGAACAGAGCATCTCCATTCGCTCGGATATCGTTAAAGACTGGAACCATCGGGCCTTAGCTTCAGTCGATTCGTCATTACGGTCGTGCGAGATAGCCTTATCCATATATCCATATTACCCTATTGTATCGTTCTTTACCAGCCAGGTGACATAGTTTTGCATTATAAATCTGAATTCTAACAAGAGTTTTGCAAAATCGAAGTTAGGCATACTTTTGGAAAGAAAGAATCTTGTTTCTTGATTTTTTCTTTCTGCCAATAATAGTTGAAGAATTCAGATAAATACATTTTTATCGTTCATACTCCATTCTCAGATAGAATTTCTTCCGCGCGTTCACAGTCTTTGGCGATTTGTTTGGAGAGGTCGTCGGGCGTTTTGAATTTGTGCTGGCTGCGGATGCGTTGAATGAAGTCCATCGCCATATATTTGGTGTTGATATTGCCGAGATTCTTTTTTAAGAGGTGGGCTTCGATCAGCAATGGAAATTCTTCGCCGTAGGTTCTTGCCTGGCCGATGCTGTACGCGGCGGGAATCGACTTTTTGCTTCTTAGGAGATCGTCTATGCTGTTTCCTATTTTTACAAAACCGGCATAGACGCCCTCGGCGGGGAGGACCTGCTTGGGCTTACGCATGTTGAGTGTTGGAAAACCCAGCTTTCTTCCGATGCCCCGGCCGGAGATGATCTCATCGAAGAGTCGGTAGGGTCGGCCCAGGGCGGCATTGGCGTCCGCGACGTGGCCGCTCTCAAGCATATACCGGATCATCGTGCTGGAAACGCGGATCATCTGACCTGTGGACAATTTGATTCTCCTGGGCTGGATAATGGACGTATCAAATCCTTCATGGGGCCCAAGTTTCATGAGGGTATCCACGTTGCCGGTCCGCCCGACGCCGAAGTTGAAATCCGTGCCCTCGACGACGTTGCCGGGCCGGATTTTCTCGACGAGAAATCGGCTGATGAAATCCTCCGGCGTCAGATCCAGCAATTCGGGATTGTCTTTGAGCACAATCATGGAATCGACGCCGTGTTCGGCCATTAAATGCACTTTGAGCTCTAAGGGCGTCAGCACTCCCGGCGCTCTTTCGGGAAATAAGACGGCCACCGGGTGCGGCTCAAAGGTCATCGCGACCAATTCGGCCCCGCGCTGATCCGCGGTGTGTCGGGCGGCGGTTAAAATCTCCTGGTGTCCAAGGTGGACGCCGTCAAAATTACCGATCGTCAGTACGCAGCCCTTTTCGATTTGTCCAAGTTCCGATACGCTATCGAAGACTTTCATTTCTTACCCATCCTGTTTCTTGTACTTCATGTCTGAGTTCCCTACCGGCATCTGATTCATGGGTAGAGGCGATAATGTACCCTCACAAACGCATCTCTGCAAGCGTTTCGGCCCAAAATAACACCGAATGATGCGATGGATGACATATCTTTGAGACCCTGAAGCTCGAAAAAAATAAGAATATATTTGCAACTTAGTTGCAAATTTGATATTGTGGTTACGTTGAGATATGTGTGTTTTAAATGGGTTCATCGGCTACAGGATTTGGAGTGGAAAACGAAGATGAGTGTACGATTGAAAAGAATCCTGACGGAATTGAGGAATCATGCGCCCTTTACGCTATTTGGAGCGGCCACGGGGATTCTTTGCATGCTACTGTTCAAAGGTGTGGGATCGGAGGTCAATCATCGCCTTTTCCAGGTATTCCACCCCACTCACGTCGTCCTTTCGGCTATTGTAACCGCTTCAATATTCAAACGTTACAAAAATAAGGCTGGTTTTCTAAGTGTCCTTCTGGTGGGTTATCTCGGCGCCATCGGCGTGGCGACGTTGAGCGATTGCGTTCTTCCTTTTTTCGGCGAAAGCATGTTAGGAGTGGCTATTCCGGTCCACTCGCATGGGCACGATCAGGATGAGCCGCACGACCACGATCATGATGAGCAGAACGCTGTTCACAATCATGACGAACATGGGGGGCCTGAGCACGTTCATGAATCTGAATCACCCCATATTCGAGCGAGACTTCATTTAGGTTTCATCGAGGACTGGTATCTCGTCAATCCCGCGGCGTTACTCGGGATTATCATCGCGTTTTTATGGCCAAGTTCGAAATTCCCGCATGCCGGGCACGTCCTGGTCAGTACGTGGGCCTCGTCATTCCATGTTCTTATGAATACGCACCGGGAACTGTCGCCGGTCATACTCGCCGGTGTGTTTATCGTCTTGTTTATCGCGGTCTGGCTGCCCTGCTGTATTAGCGATATTGTATTTCCACTGTTGTTTGTGAACTCGGATGTTGATCTGTCGCATCATCACCATTGAGATGATCGTCAATCCCTTCGGAGCAGGAATGGCAAAGTCGAATTTAGATATGCAAGCCCGAAAGATGCTCAAGACGGCCCATCTCTATTGTACGAAAGGTCGAGTGGCCGTTTTGAACGTGCTGATTAAAGCCAACAAGCCGCTCAAACAGGCACAAATTGCACGACGGCTGGGCAAAGATCACTTCGACAAGGTCAGTATCTATCGGACACTCGAAAGTTTAACGGAAGTCGGATTAATCCATAAAGCGTATGTAGAAAAGCGGGCGGCGCATTTTGAATTGGCTCATCATTGCACGAAACGCCAGTGTCATCCCCATTTCACCTGCATTCGCTGTGGTAACACGCACTGCCTGACGGGGATGGCTTTGCCGATGGCCAAGAGCCCGCATCGGGGTTTTATTATTCATCGCCAACAGGTTCGGCTTGAAGGATTGTGTCCGACGTGCGCTTGAATAGAGCAAAATGAAGATTGGAGATTAAACACTTGTCGCGTTTGGCTCAAAAAGTGGGTTGGGTTTTAACGACGATTTTCTTCGTGGCGATGGTTACGGGATTATCGCTGCACCTCCACTTATTGAGCCATCACCATCCCGAAGAGCACGATTCCGAACATTGCTCGATATGTCAGCAATTACTTATTAAGCCCGGCAAATTTATCACGGAACCTGAGTCACATCTCCCTGATTTCAATCGGCTCGAAGGCCAATTGACGTTTTATTCTCAATCCTATACTAAAACTTTTCGCTTCGATCCATTTCGTCCCCGTCCGCCTCCGCTGCTTTTCTAACGCGAACCGTGCATTTGTTCTTAACGGATTTCTTTCTCCGGAACCGATACGCGCGGTCAAGTCGTGAATACATCATAACGCTGTTTTAGCGATTGAAAACAGCGTCCAAATGACTCCTTTTAGAGTGGTAGGAGGTTTTAGATCTATGCTTATAAAACGAGCAAGTATCATCATGCTTGTATTGGTATTTAGTCTTTCGAATTATGCGGTTGCGGATCATGCTTTTGCGCATACTCATATTGGGAGAAATCCCACCTGGCGTCCGGCGGACTGGAGTACTCCCGGCGATGGGGCCGTGGACCTCGATCCGACGGACGATAATAAACTCTGGTTCTTTTCGCTGCCGCCCGTCCATTTCTGTGCGACGCCGGGCTGGCCCAACTGGGAACAGACGAACGGAACGCCGTTTCTTGTATTGACGCCGGTGAAGGAAGGCGACGAGCACATCACAAAGCCGGATGATCCGACCAAGGAATTGTACACATGCAATTTCACGTATAGTCAAGTCGATGGTTACGGCGATCCCAACGGTTATCAACACCTGGATGGCTGGCATTCGGCACATGGACCGCAGGGAGCGTGGAATCTCGAAAGTGTTGATGCCAATACCGTGCCGGCCTGGGATATTTATGTTCGGCGAGAGCGTGTCAGTGACAACCTCGATGAGGATGATTTTTTCACCTTATTGCCGGACGATACACCCGCACTCGAAAGCAACGGCGACGTTTACTTTTTGAGCAAGGAATGGCTGACCGACCAAAACGCCTGGGGTATGCACGAGCACATGGGATTCTATTTCTGGCTCGACGAAAGTGACGAAGGGGTCTCAGTCGTGTTCTCAGCTCACGATGCCGGCGGTATCTATCAGCGCTCGGCGGATTACGTTATATCTTTCGCCAAAACAGTGTGTCAACCGATAACCGGCGACCTCAACGGGGATGGTATTGTGGATATCCTCGATCTCGAAATCGTCATCGAGCAGTGGGGACAGTCCGGACTCTACAGCGGCGAGGATCATGAGGCTCTCGATCACGATCACGACCATGAAAGTTAAACAATGATGAAAGAGGATCGATCATGAAAACGGATTTATTCGAGTTACGATCGACGTTACAACGTATTCGGGGTGTCGCAAGACACCCCGAATACCGTACTGGATTATTTAAGCAGAAAACGGGTTTTACACTCATTGAATTATTGGTTGTTATTGCGATCATCGCCCTGCTGTTGGGGATTCTGCTGCCTTCCCTGGGGCGAGTTCGCGAGCAGGCTCGGAAGATCGCGTGCCTGAGCAACATGCGCCAGATGGGTGTGGCCGTCTCGGCATATCTGCTCGACTCCGACTATCGGCTTCCTCCGAGTTCGTGTCACTGTGAAGATCCGAACGAGCACTGGTTATTCATTCTTTCGAGATATACGCGCGAGCAGTTACTCTTCCAATGCCCCAGTGACAAGGGAAACGATTTCGTCGATTGGAGTAAG
>Ga0180432_10011813_pt1 | contig 10251 bp, 13 predicted proteins | sample SS_ome_10_FD_132414 | JGI IMG/M metagenome (GOLD analysis project Ga0180432, IMG submission 132414) | Hypersaline lake sediment archaeal communities from the Salton Sea, California, USA - SS_1_MS_2 metaG | ecosystem: Environmental > Aquatic > Non-marine Saline and Alkaline > Hypersaline >...
ATCTCCTCGAGGTCGGCGTCGAGGGCTTCGGCGCTTTCCGCGTAGAATTGTCCGGCGAAAACGGCTTTTCTTATCTTTTGGGTGGAGGCTCCCGACCCCCAGGCGAAGAGAAGGAGCAATAATCCCGGAATAATATTTTTCATCGGTGGTCCGCGCCTCCCATGTAAAACAATGTAGTCCCGCTAGAGGGAAAAATCAAATATCTCCTCCGGGAGGGTTGCTTAAAATCACCCCGTTCGACCGACTTCGGGGAAATGCGGCAAATGGGTTGACTTTTTCTTAGCTATCGAAGAAAATCATAAAGGAATTGATGAGAGGGTGCTCAAGGATGAAAAATTTGTTTAAATCGGTTTTCACTCTCGCGTTGGTTTCCTCCGCGTTTTTAATCGGATTCTACTTAGGCCAGGAAAAAATCGTTTCCAAGATTCCCAAGTTCCAGGAAGATCCCGAAGGGCGGGCCTGACGGCGTAAGGTCGTCTTCCCTCCGGTCTCCATAGAATCGGCTTTTTCCTCCCCGAAAGCTCCCGTCGGCTTGACGAATCATCCGGCCGTATCTATAATAATAATTTATGGTTAGCCGGAATTTATTCCGGCTGCGATCCCCGAGGTTTTTGAGGTGTCCATGAATATCGGCGTATATGGAATCCTGATCATTTTCGGCATCTTTATCATTCTGTTTATTTTCAATCCCAACCTGTCCTGTTTCGGGCGGAAAATAAAATCCCCCTTCTACCCCATCCTTCGCAAGCGGCGGCAGAAGGCCCGGCGGAAACAGATCCCGACCCAGGATTACGGATTGGATCTGGGCGGGCCGAAAAAACCTCCCGTCCGGAATTCCGCGTCCGATCGCGCCGCGCCGCCCAAAGGTCCCCCCGTCGAGGATTACGGATTCCGCCTGAGCGAAGATCCTCCTCCCGGACGAGGAATCAAGCCGGACGCGGAGGGGCCGCAGAAGTCGTGATCCGCAAACCCTGGACAGCGGCTCTGGTTCTCGCCCTGCTGTTAAGCCCCTCCTGCCGGCCGGGGAAGGTGCTGCTGACCCCGGTCCCGGAGCGGGTGGAAAGCCTGGAAGGCTATGCCTCGCTGTCGGTAGGGAGAGAGGGCGAATCGATCCGGTCCAAATTTTCTTTCCTGCTGATCCCGGTCGACCGCGGCCAGATCGAAGTCTCGAATTTTTTGGCGGGAACGGTCGGCCGGATGATCTTTACGGGGGAGACCGCCTATTTCGTGGTTCCCTCCCGAAGGGTTTTCTGGGCGGGCGCGGAAGAGGAGGCCATCGACCGCTTTCTCGGTTTTCCCCTGACCCTGGCCGAGGTCGTTCATATGATCAGCGGGCGCTGGCCGGTTTCGACCGGGGGCTGGGTTCTCCATACCGGCCGGGGCGGACGCGTCGTCTCCGGGAGTCGCGAAGAGCTCGCCTTTCGTGTCGAGGATTTTGTGCCGGGCACGCGTCTTCCCCGAAAGATCGAGTTCTCTCATCCGACCAGCCGGGGGCGCCTGACCATCCTCCGCATCGGCTTCAACGCCACCCCTCCCGATGCGGCGTTTTCTCTTGAATTCAGGAATCGCTTTCAGAAAAAGACCTGGGACGAAATCCTGGAACTGATCCATGCTCCGAATTAAATCGTTCGCCAAGATCAACCTCGGGCTGGAGATCCTGGGGAAAAGGACGGACGGGTACCATGAGCTGCGGACTCTTTTTCAGAGCATTTCCCTCTGCGACGAGATCGAGATAGAGCCCTGCTCCACTCCCGGTATTCGGCTTTCCGGCTCGGCGCCCGATATCCCCTGGGATGCCGACAACCTCATCCACCGGGCGGGCGAGCTGCTGCTCCGTGAATCCGGCTACCCGGGCGGGGCGGCGATTCATGTCCGGAAGCGCATCCCCCCCGGAAAAGGACTGGGCGGGGGAAGCAGCAATGCGGCGGTGACGCTGGCCGCCTTGAATCAACTCTGGGGGCTGGGGATCCCGCCCCTGAAGTTGGCGACCCTGGCCGGCCGCCTGGGAGCGGACGTCCCTTATTTTCTGACGGGGGGCCTTTGCCTGGGGACCGGTATCGGGGACCGCATCGAGCCCCTGGAGGACCTGCCCGGGTTTTTCTGCGTGCTGACGCGGCCCGATCGATTTCTCTCCACGGCCCGGGTCTACGCCCGGGTTCCTCCCGTCTTGACTTCGGGGAGGAAAGCCAGTAGAATTGACGGGTTCCTGAGCAGGCGGGAGATTTGCGGCCTGATCAATGATTTAGAAGAGACGGTATTTCGTATCGACCCTCAACTCATAACCACGAAATGCCTTTTACAGGAGTTGGGTGCGGAATTATCTTTGTTGAGTGGTTCCGGCTCCGCTGTTTTCGGGCTTTTCCGGGATGAGACCCGGGCCAGAAATGCCCTTAAGGCCCTCCCGCCTTGGTCAAGACCGGTCCTGTCAGAGACGATATCGCGAAAGCGATACCGGATAGAGATGGGGTTGGGGTGTAGCCAAGTGGTAAGGCAGCGGCCTTTGGAGCCGCCATTCGGAGGTTCGAATCCTCCCACCCCAGCCAGGATTTCGAATAACGAGCGGCCGGCGAGGCCGATCTGGAAAAAGAGATAATATGATGAAAGTCTTCAGCGGTTCGTCGAATCCGGAGTTAGCCCGGGAAGTCGTTTCCTATCTGGGAATCGGGCTTGGGCAGAGTGTTCTCGAACGGTTCAGCGACGGGGAGATCCATTTCTTCATCGATGAGAATGTTCGCGGAGCGGATGTCTTCGTCCTTCAGACGGGAGCCTCCGAGGCGAATTTCCACCTGATGGAACTTTTCATCATGATCGATGCGCTCAAACGGGCTTCCGCTGAGCGGATCACGGCCGTAGTCCCCTACTACGCCTATGCCCGGCAGGATTGGAAAGACCGCCCCCGGGTTCCGATCACGGCCCGGCTGGTGGCGGATCTGCTGGAGGCCGCCGGGGCCGACCGGGTGCTGACCATGGATCTGCATTCCACCCAGATTCAGGGATTCTTCTCCATCCCCGTGGACAATCTCATGGCGCAGGGTGTTCTGGCGGGACATATCGACCAGATGAACCTGAATGACCTCATGGTCATCTCCCCCGATGCCGGCGGGGTCGGCCGCGCCAAATGGTTCGCCAAGCTGCTGGGCGCCGACCTGGGGATCATCGACAAACGCCGCCCGGCCCCCAACATCGCGCAGGTATTCAATGTCATTGGTGATGTCGAGGGGCGGAATGCCGTGATCCTGGATGACATGGTGGATACGGCCGGCACTCTGGTTCGGAGCGCCGAGGCTCTGCAGGAAAAAGGCGCCCGGCGGGTCTTTTCCGCCTGCACGCATCCGGTCCTGTCCGGCCGGGCCGTGGATCGCGTTAAAGAGGCCCCCCTGGAAAAGCTGATAGTGACAAATACAATTCCCTTGAGAGAGGAAGCCGGGAAGGTCGATAAATTCGAGGTGCTCTCGGTTGCGGAACTCTTCGGAGAAGCCATCCGGCGTATCCATGAAGGACAGTCCGTAAGCTCTCTGTTTGCGTAAGGAGGAGGAAGCGATGACTCTCACCATCAATTGTGAAAAACGGGATTCGACCGGCAAGAACGCCGCCCGAAGGATTCGACGGGAAGGAAAACTGCCGGCGATTTTATACGGAGCGAACGTGGAGAACCTCTCGCTTTCCGTGGATAAGAAGGATATTTTCAATATCCTGAAATCGGAGACCGGAGAGAACACGCTTTTTAAGGTGGCCATCGGAAAAGACGTCCATGACGTCATGATCAAAGACCTGCAGCAGGATGTGGTGAACGACAATGTCCTGCATGTCGATTTCATCCAGATCGCGCTGGACAAGACGATCCGGGTGACCGTGCCCGTGGTCCTGGTCGGAGATGCCGTCGGCGTGAAGACCGAGGGCGGTTTCGTCGATTTCGTCACTCGCGAAGTGGACATCGAATGTCTGCCCAAGAACATTCCGGATAACATCGAAGTGGACATCAGCGACCTGCATCTTCATCAGTCGATCAAGGTGGAGGACGCGCCCGGGATAGAGGGCGTCACATACGCCACCGACCCCCAGACGGTTCTGGCTCTCATCCAGAGCCCGGTCGCCGAGGAAGTTCCTGCCGAAGAGGAAGAGGAAGAAGGGGTCATGGCCGAAGAGGAAGAGCCCGAAGTGGTCGGCAAGGAAAAAGCCGACTCCGAAAAGGAATCCGAATAGATCCGGGAGAGATCATTGCGGGCCGTGGTGGGACTGGGCAATCCGGGCGATGAATATGCCGAAACCCGCCATAACGCGGGATTCGTTTTTATCCGGCGGATCGCCAAAGCCTGGGGCGTCCGGATGAAAAAGATCCGGCATGGAGCTAAAATCGTGTTGGTGGAAAGGGATGGCGAGAGTATCCTGCTGGCGATGCCGCAGACCTATATGAACCGGAGCGGAGAGTCGTTGAGCGAGATCGTTCTCCACTACGGCCTTTCTCCCGAACAGGCCCTGATCATCTATGACGATTTCGAGCTTCCCCTGGGCGAGATTCGAATCCGGCCTTTCGGAAGCGCCGGGTCCCACCTGGGGATGGCTTCCGTCCTTTCCGAACTGAGGACCCGGTCGGTCCCCCGTATGAGGATCGGCATCGGGCCTCTGCCGGAAGGAGCGGATGCCGCGGAATTCGTGTTGGCGCCTTTCGCGGATGCCGAGGCCGAAGGGCTGAGACGGGGCCTGGAGAAAGCCGAGAAGGCCCTGGGCGTCATCCTGGATGGTGATTTAGACAGAGCGATGACTCTGTATAATTAAATATTTTGTATTGGCTCCTTGCTCCCTCCGGTGAGGGAGCTGCTAAGCCACAAGGAGGTTGTTTTGAGATTGTACGAAACCGCTTTTCTCATCGCCCCCAATCTTTCCGACGAAGACACGGAGGCTCTCATCGATCAGATGGCCGAAGTCGTCAGCGGGAAGCAGGGGAAAATGGTCAATGTCGACAAGTGGGGAAAACGCCGGCTGGCCTATCAGATCCAGAAATTCGACGCGGCGTTTTATGTCTTTTTCGTCTACAAGGGCGAGCCGGCGATTCCGGCGGAGCTCGAGAGGCGGTTCAAGCAGCACGAGGCGATTATCCGCTACCTGACCGTTGTCGTGGATGAACGGGAAAACGTACGGCGCGGGAAATCCGGAAGGGGAACCCGACCCCCTGCCCGTTCCGACAGACGACCGCCCCGCCCGGCGCCCCCGGCCGAGGAGGCGAGAGCCCCGAGGGCCGTCCCTCCGCCCAAGCCCGTGACCCAGCCCGCCGAAAGCGCGGCGGAGAGCGAAGCGCCGGCAAAGACCGAAGAATCCACCGAGGAGAATTGAGATGGCCGAACGAAGAAGCCGAGGATATCGCAAATATTATCCGCCGAAGCGAAAGGTCTGCCGGTTCTGTGAGCGGGGCATCCGGGATATCGATTACAAGAAAATCGACGTGCTCCGGCGTTATGTCCCGGAGCGGGGCAAAATATCCCCCCGCCGCGCGACCGGAACATGCGCCTATCATCAGCGGCGGCTGACGGTGGCGATCAAGCGGGCCAGGCTGCTGGCCATGCTTCCCTATGTCGCCGATTGAGGCGATGAAGGCAGGACAGAAATGAAAATCATCCTGAAAGAGAATATCGAGAATCTTGGAAAGAAGGGCGATATCGTCAATGTGGCCCGCGGATACGGCCGTAACTACCTGCTCCCGAAGAAAATGGCCCTGGAATTGACGCCCACCAACATGAAGATGATCGAGATGGAGCAGAAAGCCCTGCGCAAGGGGCTCGAGAAAGAGATGAAGACCATCCAGGCTCTGATCGAGCGGTTGAACCGGGTAAAAATGAGCTTCAAGCGCAAGACCGGGGAGAAGGACACGCTGTTCGGATCGGTCAGCGTGGCGGACATCAAAGACGGTCTCGACCAGCAGGGATTCGAGATCGAGAAGCGCCGGATTCTGCTGGCGGAGCCGATCAAGGCCCTGGGGTCCTATTCGGTCCCCATCAAGGTTTTCCACGAGGAGCGGGCCGAGATCCAGGTGGAGGTAATCCCGGAGGAAGAGCCGGTCGAAACCCCGCCGGCTCCCGAACCGGAGCCGGAGAAGGAACCGGAAACCGGGGAGGACGCCGAGGTCCTCCCTCCGGCCGGGGATGAAGAGAGTCCGCCCCCTGCCGAAACGGAAGACGACGGCGAATCGAGCCCGATCGAATAGCCTCGGACCGGTATTTATCCGCCGGGTTGGCGAAAAAGAAAAAAGGTTGTCCAAGCGGGGACGTGTGTGGTTATAATGGGAAGTCGGAAATCCCATTCCTTCTATTGAATGGTCGCGATGAGCGGCGATCCGGGGTAAAGCCATGGAACTGGATTTGATGTTCTTGAAGAAAACCCCGCCTCACAGTCTGGAAACCGAGAAGACGGTTCTGGGGGGGATCCTGGTCAACAACCGCAGCCTCAACGTGGTCCTCTCCATCATCAATCCCGAGGATTTCTACAAGGACGCCAATCGGAACATTCTGGACCAGATGATCATCCTGGTCGACAAGGGGCTTCCCATCGATCTGATCACTCTGAACGAGCAGTGCCGCAAGGCGGGCGTACTCGAGGAGATGGGCGGCTCTCCTTATCTCTCCTCCCTGATGGACGGCGTTCCCAAGAGCCTGAATATCGAGTATCACGCCCGGATCATCAAGGAAAAAGCCCTGCTGCGGCGCCTGATAAAATCTTCCGCCAAGATCATCTCGGCCGGCTACCAGCAGAAACAGGACGCGGACGAGCTTTTGGAGGAAGCCCAGTCCGCGATCATCGACGTGGCCGAGAAACGGATCAAACCGGGATTCATTCCGGTCAATCGGATCACCGACCCGGTGCTGAGTCATATCGATACCCTGCGGGGACGCAAGGACGCCGTCACCGGGGTTCCGAGCGGGTTCCGGGACCTGGACACCATCACGGCCGGCATGCACCCTTCGGAATTCATCGTCGTCGCCGCCCGGCCCTCCATGGGAAAGACCGCCCTGTGTTTGAATATGTCGCATCACATCGGCACTCGAACCGACTATTCCGTGGGATTCTTCTCCCTGGAAATGTCCAAGGAACAGCTCATCACCCGGCTGCTGTGCTCGGAAGCCAATGTCGACATTCAGAAAGTCCGGGGAGGGTATGTCGGTGAAGGGGAGTTCAAACGACTGGGAAAGGCGGCCGAGGTTCTGGCCGAGGCCCGGATCTTCGTCGATGAATCCGCCGCCCTGTCCGTTATGGAGATGAAAGCCAAGGCGCGCCGGCTGAAGATGGAGCAGGGCCTGGACATCGTCTTCGTCGACTACCTCCAGCTCATGCGCGGGGAACGCCGGTTCGACAACCGGACCCAGGAAATCTCCTACATATCCCGCTCGCTCAAGGAGCTGGCCAAGGAGCTTCAGATCCCCGTGATCGGGATTTCGCAGCTGAGCCGGGCTCCGGAGAAAGGTCGCGCCAAGCCGCTTCCCCAGCTTTCCGATCTGCGGGAATCGGGCGCCATCGAACAGGATGCCGATGTGGTGATATTCGTTTACCGGGAGGAGTATTACAAACCCGAAAACGAAGAGATCAAGGGAGAAGCCGAGCTGATCATCGCCAAACAGCGTAACGGCCCGACCGGCCGGGTTCCCCTGGCCTTTCTGAACAAATTCGCGCGCTTCCATGATCGGGAGCTCTACCAGATTGAAGAGTGACCATGCCATCCCCAGCTCCGCCGGCGCTCGTGCAAAAGTTTTTGCTCCAGGCGGGGCAGGTGGGGAGGCTCTTCTGGGCCACATCCCGGAACCTTTTTCGTAGGCCCTGGGAAAAGGCCATCTTCCTTCAACAGCTGGAAGAGGTCGGGGTCCGATCCCTGCCGGTCGTTTCCATCACAGCCGCTTTCGGAGGACTGGTGTTCGCTCTTCAGGCCTATGTGGGGTTCCACCGCTATGTCGGCGTCGGCTCGGAAGTGTACGGCGGACCGATCATTTCCCTGGGGCTGGTCAAGGAGCTGATTCCCATCCTGGTGGGCCTGATGGTGGCCGGCCGGGTCGGATCCGCCATGACCGCGGAGATCGGCACCATGCGAATCACCGAACAGATCGACGCTCTCTTCAGCCTGGGCGCGGACCCGGTCCGCTACCTGGTGGTTCCTCGGACCCTGGCCTGTTTCATCATGGTTCCCATCCTGACTCTGTACGGGGATGTCATCGGGATCGCCTTCGGATATCTCTATCACATCCTGATGGGGGTGAACCGGTTCGTCTACCTGCGCAACACCCTCCTCTATCTGGAATTCTGGGATATCATCAGCGGCCTGATCAAGGCCGCGGTTTTCGGAATCGTGATCGCCATCATCGGTTGCTGGCAGGGGCTGGAGACCCGGGGCGGCGCCGAAGGGGTGGGCCGGGCCACCACCCGGGCGGTGGTGATCGCCAGCATCGCCATCCTCATACTCAACTTTTTTCTCAGCCGGGCCCTGCCGGCCACCCTGGGCTCATGATACGGATAGAAGCTCTTCACAAATCCTTCGGCTCCAAGCCGGTGCTGAAGGGGGTCGATCTCCACATCCGGAGCGGGGAAACCATGGCGGTTATCGGGCAGAGCGGCTCGGGAAAAAGCGTCATGATCAAGCACATCATCGGCCTTCTGCGGCCCGATCGGGGGCGGATCCTGGTGGAGGGAAGGGATATCGCCCGCCTCTCGGATAGCGAGATGTTTCGCTTGCGCAGCCAGTTCGGCCTGCTGTTCCAGGCCGCCGCCCTGTTCGATTCTCTCACGGTGGCGCAGAATGTGGCCTTCGGCCTGCGCCGCTACCGGAAGAAAAGCCCCGATGAAGTATCCCGCATCGTGGGAGACAGCCTGGAAAAAGTGGGCCTTCGGGATGTCGAAACACTCATGCCCCACGAGTTGAGCGGCGGCATGAAAAAGCGGGTCGGCCTCGCCCGGGCGATCGCCTATGATCCGGACATCATCCTGTATGATGAGCCCTCCACCGGCATCGACCCAATTCGGGCCGACGCCATCAACGACCTGATCATTCAGCTGCAGCGGGACCTCAAGGTCACATCGGTCGTGATCACCCATGATATGACCAGCGCCTGCAAGGTTGCCGATCGAATCGCCATGCTCTACAATGGGCCCATCGTCGAGGTGGGGACGCCCGAGCAGATAAAAACCTCCAACCACCCCGTCGTGGAACAGTTCATCCATGGCCGGGCGGAAGGGCCGATAAAGGAATGGTAATCCGGGTCCCGGGGCGGGATGCCGCGGAGTTGCAACATGAAGCGTGACATCAAAGTCGGAATATTCCTGACTGGAGCCGCCGCCATCCTGGCGGTATTCATTTTTATCGTGGGAGACCTGGGCGAGGCCTTCAAGCCCAGGGGCTACCCTCTGTATCTGTATTTCGATTCCGCCGCCGGGCTGGAAAAACACACCCTGGTGCGCCTGGCGGGGGTTCGGATCGGATATGTCCAGAAAGTCGGTTTGAAGGGAACCCAGGCCGAAGTCACGCTCAGCATCGATCCGGATGTCCGGCTTCGCGGAGGATCCCGCGGTACCCTGGCCGCGCTGGGCCTGCTGGGAGAGAAATATATAGAAATCCTTCCCGGGGAGTCTCCGACCCTGCTTGAGCCAGGCGACAGCCTGCCGGTCGTGAATCCCGTCACCCTGGATCGCATCGGGGGCGAGCTGCTGGGGGTGGGAGAGGAGCTTCGGGAAACCGGGCGCCTGGTCCGGGATATGCTGGGGAGCGAAAACACCCGCGCCGACTGGAACTCGATCCTCGACAACCTGTCGGCTTTGAGCGGGGACCTGAGGGAGATCACCGCGGCCGGGAAACGGGAGCTTCCGGACGGCTTCAGAAAGACATCGCAGGCGGTGGAGAGTATGGACGCCCGCTTCAGCGAGATCGCCGCCGGCCTGGAGGAGCTGATCACGCTTCTCAAGGACATGGCGGGGGAGAACCGGGAATCCCTTCGCTCCGGGCTCGCCCGGGCCGACGCCCTGACGGAACAGGCCGAAGAAGCGTTGCGGCGCCTGGAAAACAACCTGGACCGGATCGATTCCGGGGAGGGCACCCTGGGGCGCCTGATCCGAAATCCCGAGCTCTACCGGGATGCGAAGGCCGTGATGGGGGATGTCCGCCGGGCCGTCCACCCCCTGACATCGATTCGCGCCGACCTGGGGCTGCGAATGGAATATCTGGCCTCCCCGCAAAAGACCCGGGGTGTTTTGAGCCTGACTCTCCGGCCCGGCCCGACCCGG
>Ga0180432_10011815_pt1 | contig 10250 bp, 8 predicted proteins | sample SS_ome_10_FD_132414 | JGI IMG/M metagenome (GOLD analysis project Ga0180432, IMG submission 132414) | Hypersaline lake sediment archaeal communities from the Salton Sea, California, USA - SS_1_MS_2 metaG | ecosystem: Environmental > Aquatic > Non-marine Saline and Alkaline > Hypersaline >...
CCGACGGAGGATTCCCCCTGGGAAATCAGTCGGTGCTCCTTGCCGATATCAATGATTGCCCGCGGATTATGAAATCGCTGGTTCATAAGCTGGTACAGAACAGGGTCAGGCCCTATTACCTTTACCAGTGTGATCTTTCCGAGGGATTGTCCCATTTCAGGACCCCCATCGGAAAAGGGATCGAGATCATGGAAAGCCTGGTCGGACATACCTCCGGACTGGCACGCCCCACTTACGTGATCGATGCGCCGGGGGGAGGGGGTAAGATCCCGGTCATGCCCAATTACATCATCTCATGGTCCACCAACAAGGTGGTCCTGAGGAACTACGAGGGTGTGATCACCACCTACAAGGAACCGGACAGCTATGAACCGAAGATGTGCGACAGGGATTGCGAAAATTGCGACCTGGACCTGAACCTGGATGAAGTGGATGAATCTGAAGCCATAGGGATTGAAAAGCTGCTTTCAGATTACGATGATACGATTTCACTCTATCCTGAGAATAACGAACGGATGCTTAGAAGGGAAGATAATGCAGGACAAGATTGAAACCATAGGGAAAGGAACCGTTATACAGCACGGGAAATTCAATGACCGGATCTATTTGATGAAACTCCATAAGGATGATTTTCCGGAGATACTCAACGTGCTGCGGGGGATTTCCAGGGAAAATGCATACACCAAGATCTTCTGCAAAGTACCCGGCTGGGCGGCGCCGGCCTTTTTCTCCGACGGGTACCTGATGGAGGGTTACATTCCAAAGTTTTACAGGGAAAAGGAAGCCGCTTTCTTTCTTTCAAAATACCTGAATTCGGACAGGCTGCTGGGAGTCGAGTATGCCAGTCTGAATGAGCTGGGCAAACTGCTGAGGTCTAAAATATCAAAGCATAAACAATCCAAAAAAAAAGGTATCAAGGGAGACATTAAAAGACTCGATCCTTCTCATGCTGAAGAAATAACCGGCATTTACAGGGAGGTTTTTCTCAGCTATCCTTTCCCCATCCATAATCCGGGATATATTATCAAAACCATGAAGGAGGATGTGCAGTATTACGGGATCGGGAGGAAAGGCAAACTCATTGCCGTGGCATCGGCAGAAATAGATCATAAAGGACGCAATGCTGAAATGACTGATTTTGCCACCCTGCCGGATTACAGGGGCAATAATTTATCCATCAGGCTTTTGACAAGGATGGAGAAAGAAATGAAATCACAGGGAATTACCGCGCTCTATACCATTGCGAGGCTGAATTCCATTGCCATGAACAAGACTTTTTTGAAATTGCAATACAGCTATGCAGGAACCCTGATTAGAAATACCAATATTGCCGGGAAGATAGAAAGCATGAATGTGTACTATAAACATATTTGAGGATGAAGGAACAGAATTTAGGCAATAAGTGCAAGTACGCGGGGAACTGTCCCATTTTTCAAGGGATCGAGGCACCCCGGAACATGAGTCTGACCATCTGGAGAAATGTGTTCTGTTACAGGGGAATCAAGGGCTGGATGAATTGTCCCAGGTTCAGGTTACTGGAACAGAAGGAACATGGACCGGAGTCACATACCTATCATGTAAAAAATAATCATTACAGAACATGATCCAGTTGAAAATCATTCCGTTCAAGGTCCCCGATAAATATCAATCACCTGTTCTCCGCCCGGGATCCAACGTTATCCACAGGTAATGCATATCGTTGACCTGCTGATTTTCATTGTATACCTGCTGGCCATGCTGGGGGTGGGATTCTATTTTTTGAGAAAGAACAAAACCACAGATGATTATTTTGTAGGGGGAAGGGGAATGGGAAGCCTGCACATCGGGCTGTCAGTGGTGGCAACCGATGTGGGGGGCGGTTTTTCGATCGGACTGGGAGGACTTGGATTTGTGATGGGACTGGCCGGCAGCTGGCTTCTCTTTACCGGACTGATCGGTGCCTGGATAAGCGGGGTATTCCTGATCCCGAAAGTATTCAAAATTGCCAGTATCAAAGGTTTTCTTTCTTTTCCCCAGTTCCTGGGAAATGTATTTAACAGGCGGGTGGCGTTCATTGCCGGGATCATTTCGGCCATCAGCTACCTGGGTTTTACCAGCTCGCAGATCCTGGCAGGGGCCAAGCTGGCCTCCTCCACCTTCGACGGATTAACCCTGGAACGGGCACTGATCCTCATGGGCGTCATCGCCATTATATATACGGCGCTGGGTGGGCTCAAGGCGGTGATCTACACCGATACGGTACAGTGGATCATCCTGCTGAGCGGACTGATCCTCGTGGGGCTTCCCTTTACACTGATCAATGTCGGGGGATGGGATGTGGTCCGGGAAACACTCCGGCCGGAATTTCTCTCCCTGGCCAATGTATCCTGGCAGCAGCTGGTAAACTGGTCCTTCACCATCATTCCCATCTGGTTCGTGGGGATGACCCTCTACCAGCGGATCTATGCTGCCAGAGACAGGAAAACAGCCCAGAGGGGATGGTTCATTGCCGGTCTGTTTGAATACCCGGTCATGGCTTTCATCGGGGTGACCCTGGGGATGCTGTCCCGGGTGGCCATCCAGAATGGGGCCATTACGGGGTATTCGGTTGCAAACATCGATCCGGAAATAGGTCTTCCCCTGCTTCTGAAAACCATCCTTCCGGTAGGTTTCCTGGGTCTTATTCTGTCTGCTTACTTTTCTGCCATCATGTCGACGGCGGACAGCTGTCTCATGGCTTCTTCAGGGAACCTCCTGACCGATGTGCTGCGAAGGCATGACCGGCAAAAAAGCCTGAGGTATTCACAGGCACTTACCCTGGTCCTGGGTGTACTGGCGCTTTTTCTGGCCCTGAGGATGGAAAATGTGCTGGAGCTGATGCTGCTTTCCTATGCATTTATGGTTTCGGGACTGATCGTGCCTGTACTGGCCGGGCTGTTTACCCGTTCACCAAGCTCCAGTGCTGCGCTGATCTCCATGATCGCTGGAGGGGGTACCACCATTACGCTGATCCTGCTGCAGACCGACATGCCCCTGGGCCTGGATGTGAACATCTTCGGGATATCCCTTTCACTGATCAGTTACCTGCTGGTCTACTTTTTCAATGCATCATCCCGATCTTCCGTCCTTCCAGGGTAACGTACCCGCCCATCAGGTTTGCGGTGAGGCAGGAGTGTACCGGCAGTAGACAGATCAGATCACCGAGTTGCAAGCCATCGAACAGTCTTAGAGGACAATCCCGTATGATCCCGTGCTCCTGGGAGATTCCGGCCAGGTAAACCGGATCCCCCATGGCCAACCAACCCTCTCCGGCAAATGAAATGCCTTTCTCAGGGGTTCTGCTTCTGTCAGAGCCCTTCGTTTTGACAGCGGCCAACGCTTTTTTAAGGATATTCCCTTCATGAAAGACCACCCCTTTGCCATAGACCGTTCTTCCCTCCATGTTCAGTACCTCTTTTGAAAAATGGATTGCTCCCCCGTGGATGAGAAGTTTCCTTTCCCCTGGATATTTGCTGACCACCGGGCAGGCCATGGCCACCGCGATATCTTCTTCGCGGCATGAGCCGATGGAATGCTGGAACAGGTCATAGAAGACAAAGTTGCCGGGGGTGATAACATCAATCCCCTCGAAATCCTCCCGGGTGCTGCAATTGGGGGTATCCCCGTACAATACCCGGGGATGTGTTTCGCTGAACCGGTCCTTCAGGGCTTTCAGATCAGCGATCGCCTTCCGGTGGATCCGCTCCCTTTCAGTTGGTCCCCCGGCCTGGTAGGAATGACCCGCATGGCAGTAAAAACCTGCAAATTCCAGGTTCCTGAGCTTTCTTGATCTCCGGATAATACGTTCGACGTGTTGAAAGTCGTCCGACCTGACCCCGGTCCGTCCGTATCCTGTATCGATATCAATATAGAAGGGAACCCTGTTATCAAGTTTTTGCAGGAATAGCAGGACTTCCGGGTTGTCCACCAGGATGGAAATGGTATGTTTCTCCGCAAGCTGGTTCAGGCATGTCAGATCGGAAGGATTGAAGGGGAAGGCCACCAGCAGGTCCTTCCATCCGGCCCCGGCGAAATATTCCGCCATCCGGAAGGAGGACACGGTGATCTCTGAAACCCCGAAATCCCTGAACCAGTCACCGATCCCGGCGGACTGGTGGGTCTTGAAGTGAGGCCGGAATCCGAGTCCCTTTCGTTTCGCCTTCAAGGCCATTTTTTCAATGTTCTTCAGGCACTTTGTCCGGTCCAGGATGAGTGTAGGCATGGTGTTCATTATCTGATTATTTAATCCATATTTGAATAATCGAATTGCAAAGGCTTTAAGAATCAACGGGAATATGATTAAATTCGCATATTAACTGAATAATCCCAAAAATCCTTACAACATGAAAAGAAATATTTTTTCAAAAAGATCATCCGGAGCATTCAAAGGCTCAGCGGCTGTGATCATTGCTGCTATTGCTTTCTCTGTCTTATTCAGCAGTTGCGGGGGAGAAAAGGGTGATCAGCCCGATTCGAATTTCAACGGTGTCCAGATCGGCGTGATCACATACAGCTGGCGAAGCATGCCCTCTTCTGCAGAGGATATCCTGGACTATTGCCTGGAGACCGGGATCAGCTCCATTGAATTAATGGGGAATGTGGCTGAAAACTATGCGGGGATCCCTCCTTCACCCCCCCGGCCGGAAAGAGGAGTTGAAATGACCGAACAGGAGCGGGCAGAGTTCAGGAAGGCCATGGAGGAGGCCCGGCAGAAGCAGAGCGAATGGCGCCTTTCTGCTCCCATGGAAAAATACGAGGAGCTTCACAAGATGTTCGAGGATGCCGGGGTGAATATCCATATCGTGAAATTTTCCCCGGCCGGATGGAGTGATGAAGAGATCGACTATGCTTTCAACGCCGCAAAGGTACTGGGCGCAGAGGGTGTCAGCAACGAGATCGGACATGAAGCCTGCGAAAGGCTGGGCAGGTTTGCGGAAAAGCATGACATGTTTGCCATCTTCCACAATCACCTTCAGCCGGGGGACCCGGATTTCAGTTTCGATGAGTTCCTGGCTTATTCACCCAACAACATGCTGAACCTTGATGTGGGTCACTACTTTGGTGCTACGGGCAAACATCCCAACGAGCTTATTGTAAGGTTGCATGACCGCATTTTCAGCATTCACCTGAAGGATAAAACGGGAAAGAACGGCGATCCGCCCAATACCAATATGCCATGGGGAGAAGGGGATACCCCCATTGGTGATATTTTGACCCTGATCCAGGAGAATGACTGGCCGATCCGCTGCGACATCGAACTGGAATATGAGATCCCGGAAGGTTCCGATGCAGTGAAGGAAACCGCAAAGTGCGTGGAATACTGCAGGGAGATCCTTCTCTGAGCTAAAGTTCGTCACGATCGGTCCGGTTCAATCCTGTTCAATCCGCTCATTGCCCCAGGGATTGGATGCGGCCCCGAAGTTCTTCCTCCACTCGTGCCTCCAGCGGTGGATGTCGTTTTGATTGATAACGCGTTTCAGTCTGCGGTCCTCTTTAGCGGGGATGGGATCCAGCCTGGAAGGCCTTTCCAGGTACCAGTATGCCACGCTGGCAAGCTCCAGGGTGAGGCAGTTGTTGTGGCCGTGCTCAATGGTAAACCGCAGGGACTCATCAAAGTAGATGGGGTCGTCGATATGAAAACGGTAAGCGTGTGTCCGGCCCAGCCATCCTATCGCGGAAGGAACCCGGGCATACCCGTAGTACAGGTGTTTGAAGATCTCATTGGGACACCAGGAGGAATTGAAATAATCCTCGGTCCCCGTTCCGTTCAGGGTGGGCATTTCATCACCGTCGATGAAGATCATGTCGTCTCCTTCCCCGTACCAGACGGGGGTGGGTGAATTGACAAAATAATTGACCCCCACGTAATGTCCTTTCCCTTCGGTGTCCAGGATCAGGTAGTTCCTTTCACCCCCCGGGTTATTCCCCGTCTCCATGGGCAGAAGTCCCCATTCATTTTCCCCTTCCCCGGGAGCTTCCGTCACCTGGTAGTTGTACCAGGCATGGAAATAGCCCGCATCCTCGGCCGGATGCTCCAGCTCCAGGTAATCGATATAGAAGTAGAAGGCCCGGATGGTTTCATCTGCCTGGTTCTCAATTTCGATCCGGGCACCACTTGCAAAGGGCATCCTGAAATAGGAGACCAGGGCATTTCCCTTTACGGGAGAGGCAGCCAGGGGAAGGGAAGCCCATGGGTAGGTCTCATCCCATCCCTGTCCGAAAAAAGGACCGATGGGACTTTCCACCGATGGATAATCCATCCCGTCCCAGTATATCCGGAAGATGATGTCGGAACGGTTCAGCCTGGGAGCCTCCGGACTGATGGTGATCCAGATGTGGTTGATCATCCCTGCCCCTTCGATCTGTGCGATGGTGACCTTCTGCACGGGTTCGATGTTCTCGATCCGGTCGTTGTTCCCGCCGGTCCGGTCGAAGCTGCTGATCCGTTTGCTCTTCACCCCCTCTTTGATGGTGGTGATGTTTTCCAGTGCGGACTGGGCGAAAATCCCCGCTGGCAGAAAAAATGAGAACAGCAGCAATGTTCCGGTGAATAGACATGCTTTTTTCATTTTTTTTAATTTTAGGGAATACAATTTCTGGATTTGTATCAATATGGTGAATACATTCAACAAATTAATATTATATTATCGAATATGACAATCATCAGATCATTGATCCTGCTTTTTATCTTTTTACAGGTAGCTTTATTACATAGTTATGCCCAGGATTCCGGGGATCCCGGCCAATCGGGGGTCCCCGGATCCGAGATCCAGGATTCCAGGCTTTATGTCCCGGCCCGGGTGATCACCAAACCACCCGGCCACCACTGGTTCGGGTATTATGACAAGCTCCAGTTCGATTCCTCCGGAAGGTATGTGCTTTCGGCAGAGGTGGATTTTGAGGGCCGATCCCCGGAACCCGATGACACCATCAGGGTGGGGATGGTGGATCTTGAACAGGATGACCGGTGGACGGAACTGGGAACTTCCTGTGCCTGGAGCTGGCAGCAGGGATGCATGCTGCAGTTCTTACCGGGTTCAGGTTCAAAGGTGATCTGGAACGACCGGCAAAAGGACAGGTTCGTATGCCATATCAGGGATATATTCACCGGGGAGCAGAGAACCCTGCCTTTCCCGGCCTATACGCTCAGTCCGGACGGCCGCACCGCACTTTCAGTGGATTTTGAAAGGATCAATGACCTGAGGCCGGGTTACGGCTATGCCGGGATCCCGGATCCCAACCATGATGTGCTGGCCCCGGAGGATGCCGGTATTTACCTGTGTGACCTGGAAACAGGGGAAAAGGAACTGATCATCTCCATTGCGCAGATGAACCGGATGCCACTGAAGGAAAGTGATGATCCGGCATTTCAGGATTTTCACACACAGAAGAACTGGTTCAACCACCTGCTTTTCAATACGGACGGGTCCCGTTTTGTCTTCCTTCACAGGTGGAAATCCCCTTCCAAGTCAAATGTAGGGGGATTCGGGACCCTGATGTATTCCTCTGACCCGGAAGGGAAGGACATCCGTCTGGTGGACGGATCGGGCTATACCTCCCATTTCATCTGGCGCGATCCGGACCACCTGGCCATGTGGACCAGGTACAGGGGGAAGCCCGGCTTCTTTTTATTCAGGGATGACGGTTCCGGTACCGCGGTACCGCTCGGGGAGGGGATCATGACCCGCAACGGGCACAACAGCTACCTGCCCGGGAATGAATGGATCCTGAATGACACCTATCCCGATGCGGAGCGGATGCAGCATGTATACCTCTACCATGTTCCCACCGGAAAAAGAATCCCCCTGGGGGATTTTTACCTGGACCCGGCCTATAAGGGGGAATGGCGCTGCGATACCCATCCCCGCCATTCACCGGACGGGACAAGGGTGGTCATCGACTGCCCGGTGGGGGATCAGGGCAGGCAGCTGGTGATGATGGATATCAGCGGGATTGTTGGAAATTGATTGTTCAAAACCTCGATAGAAAAACAATATTTTGTTATGAGACACTTAATTGCTATTGTATTGCTGATGACTTCCGGTCTTATGTTTGGCCAGGATATCGAGAATGAAGCATTCTTCGGTGTGAAGACACCTGACGGTGCTGCAAACAATCCGGAGGTCCCCGATGTCTACTCCACCGCCTCTACATTCAAAAAGATCGTCGTATCCAGGATGAAACATAACGTTGATATCCTGGAGGGCCTGCAGCAGATCGTCAAAGAGGAGAATATCCAAAATGGCGTGATTCTTACCGGGATCGGCTCTGCCACTGGCTACCATGTACATGTGGTGGATAACCAGACATTTCCTTCCGAGAATGCATTTATCAAAAAGGATGAACCTGTGGACATCACGAACATTTCCGGATATGTTTTCGACGGGAGGGTTCACGCCCACATCACCCTGTCGGACGAACATATGGCCATCGGGGGCCACCTGGAACCCGGCACCCGGGTCTTCACGTTCTGTATTGTCACCATGGGGATCCTGGAGGAGGGTACCTCCCTTCAGCGGTTTGACGACAAAAACCTGAGATGAAATGAAAAAGGATATCATCATTTTTTTAATATGGGCAATTGTCTTTCCTGCTGTTCAATCATGCCAGAAAGAAAATGAGGCTGAACTCAGGATCCCGAAAGAAGCATACAGGAAGCGCTGCGAGGCCATTTGGACCGCGCAGATGGTCGGGCATATGCTCGGATTACCATTCGAACACCATCAGGCGGCCGTAAAATGGGTGGATGATTATTCGGAAATGATCTATGACAGGATTGAAAGCAATGGAGGGGTGGGGTATATGGATGATGACTGGTACTATGAAATGGCAAACCTGTATGCACTGGAGAAATTCGGACCGGAAATGACACTGGAGCAACTGGGAACCCAGTGGGTTGAGCACAATGTAGGTGTTTGGGGTTCCAGCGGGCAGGCCCGGAAGAACCTGATGAAGGGAATCCCCGCAGATTCTGCAGGTCACCCGAAATATAACCGGTTATGGTTCACCATGGGGGCTCAGAACCGTTGTGACCTTTATGGAATGTTGTTACCGGGACTGCCCAACAGCGCTGCCATCCTTTCAAGAAGGCTGGGTATGATCAATTCCTGGGCAGAGGGGACGGACGGGGGGGTGCTGATGGGCACAATGACCGCCATGGCTTTTTATGAGAAGGATCCCCGGGATCTGATCAGGAAGAGCGTGAAAGTGCTGCATCCGGATGCCCCGCACCGGCAATGCATTGAAAAGATCATATCCATGGCCGAAGGAGGTTCCCCTCCTGAAGAAATTGCAGACCGGATCATGAATGAATATGGTGTGCTTTACCCGGCTACAAACAGCGCCGTACCGAACCTGGCCATGACCATCATCGGTCTCTATTTTGGCGAAGGGGATTTCTGGAAAACCCTTAACTACACTTTTTCTCTTGCTGATTATACCGATACCGATTGCAACAGCGCCTGTGCAGCAGTGGTTCTGGCTGCAGCATATGGTCCGGATATTATTCCCTCCAGGCTGATTGATGCATTCGGGGGACGCATGAAAGGGAACAGCATAGGTCCGGTCGAAATGCCCATGGTGGATATTTCACTGGAGGATCTGGGGGAGAGGACCGCCGAGATGGGTTTCAAAATGATGGCGCATTACGGTGAAGCTGATGTGGATGGGGATGAGCTTGTCATAAAGGTTGAGCCCGGGGTTGAAGCCCAGGAGCTGTTCTGGTTCGATCCCAATGATTTTGCAACCCTGTGGGATCCTGAATGGAATATGAAGGGAGCCGGGTTTGGAGCTCCCGGAGGAGGGTTCAGGGGGATCCGCGGGGGAACCTTCCTGGATGATGGCGTGTTGTCCACCTTCCCCAGGGATGAGGTAAGGTCATGTTACCTGTACCGTACGGTCCGGCTGGACAATGACCCGAAGCTTTTCATGGAGCTGGGTGCCGATCCCGGGAGGGCATGGAGGCTGGAAGTGTTTGTGAATAACAATGAGATCCTGAAACCCGAGCCGATCATCGATGGAGGGCCCGGCCATGAATGGATGAAAGAGGACGGAAGCCCGATGTGGTTTGTCCCGCAGTATTTCCCTCCTCCCCAGGATGATTACCAGAGAAGCAAATTAAACCGGAAATACGAAATCATTGAGGCTGATTTGTCCGATTATGCCGGCCAGGAGGTTATTGTCAGGTTGTACATGAGTTCGCTTGTGCTTTACAGGTATCCCGGCAATGCCTA
>Ga0180432_10011816_pt1 | contig 10250 bp, 8 predicted proteins | sample SS_ome_10_FD_132414 | JGI IMG/M metagenome (GOLD analysis project Ga0180432, IMG submission 132414) | Hypersaline lake sediment archaeal communities from the Salton Sea, California, USA - SS_1_MS_2 metaG | ecosystem: Environmental > Aquatic > Non-marine Saline and Alkaline > Hypersaline >...
AGACTACAGGGAAGTGGAGCAGCGTGATCGGGGACTTGTCAAACTAAATCCGATTCTGCTGTGGAAGGAAAGAGAAGTCTGGCAATATCTGGCCCTTAACAATGTGGAGGTCAATCCGCTGTATGCCATGGGATACCGCTCTCTTGGTTGTGCACCCTGTACCAGGATCACCACCGACGACAATGAACGTTCCGGTCGCTGGTTGGGAACGAGCAAGTGCGGCGGCGAGTGCGGCATTCACACCCGTCCGCTGAAAGACTAGAGCGTCCCGGCATCCGGATACAACTTGCCTAGTCCTTAACCCTGTTTAAGGCCAGAGCCTTCAACATCCAGCGGGGCAAGGCCTTTTCCGGGCGACGTTTACCGAGATCCAGGTACCAGCCCCACTTTTTCACGATTTCCAGTTTGTGGGCTTCGACGAATTCGATGAGGGTTCCGTCCGGATCTTCGGTGTAGGCAAAGCGTCCGGCGGAATCTCCCATATCGAAACCGCTTCCGCTATCCACGGTGAATGGACAACCGAGCTGCTCACAGCGATCTTTCAACTCGTCCATACCGTTCACATCGAAACAGACGTGAATGAAACCCAGATCACCCCATTGTCGATCCACGAATATTTTTTTCGGCTTCCGTTCCAGGGCCTGGATCAGTTCTATCTTGGTTGGTCCCAGCACGGGTGCAAAGGCGCCGCGACGGGGTTGGCTATGTGCCAGTAGCATCCGACGGAACTTCTCCTTTCCACCGGGAAGGGGCTTCAGATCATCGAAGGTTCCTGTTTCGTCATAGACCACCCTGTCGTAGCCTAAAACCTCCGCATAAAACTCTCTAGACTTGTCCGCATCACCGGTGCCGATCAAGCAGCCCGCCGCCCCGCCGGTTGGATACCTGCCTTTCGAGAACCAGCCATTGCCCTCGACGACCTGAAACAGCAGTCCGAAGGGATCGCGTACAAAGAAGTGGGCTGACGAGGCCGGATCGGTTGCGACACCGCCCAGCAGCTCCGCCTGTTGCTCTTTCAGATGCGCGAAAGCCGCCCCTGGATCTCGCGCCTTGATGCGGGCCGCGAAGATGCCCAAGTCTCCAAGTTGCACCTGAAAATCCGGCGGCTCGGTTCTTCTCCCCTTCGACTGCCAGACCTCCAGACCTCCTCCACCCTGCAGGTTAAGAGCCAGGATGGCGTGCCGGGCTCTGGGCTTTCCACCGGTGTAGGGCAGCATCAAGCCTGCCTCCCCGTCATCTTCGAATACTTGGATGTCGAATCCAAACTTCTCCCGATACCACCGAAAGGCCGCCAACAGATCCGGGATACCCGTGCCGATCTGCTGAATCCCGCTTATTATGTACTCATTCATAGCAAGCTGCAGCGTATCGATCCTAACCCGTCTCGTCAAGCGCGCAGGAGATCCCGGACCTGAGCGCCCCCCCAGCTGCGGGGTAGTACTGCACGGGTTTTTGTGGGCCGCAGATGGTCATGGAACTTTCGATTCCCATTAAAGCAAAACCCTACCTGGACTCTGCAGCCGCAGTAGCACTATCATGGGGCATGAACAAAGATTACCACAGATCCCTCGGTCTAATGATCGAGGAAATGAAGAAACAGGGAACGCTGAAACGCCTGCGCTACCTGCAAAGCCCGATGGATTCCCGGGTACAGATGGAGGGAATTGGAGATGTTATTATTCTTTCCTCCAACAACTACCTTGGTCTGGCCAACAATCCTCAGGTGATCCAGGCCGGACAGGAGGCGTTGAAACGCTACGGAGCCGGCACGGCCTCGGTTCGCTTCATCTGCGGAACCTTTTCCGTACACCGAGAGCTGGAGCAGAAACTTGCCTCCTTCATGGGAACCGAGGCTTCCCTGAGCTACGTTTCCTGCTGGAACGCCAATACGGGGGCGATTCCTGTCCTGGCGGGTGAGGGGGATGTAATTATCTCCGATGCGTTGAACCATGCCAGCATCATCGACGGCGTTCGTCTCAGCAAGGCTCGGCGGCTTGTGTACAAGCACGCCGATATGGACGATTTGGAACAGCGGCTGCGGAGCTCTCAGGACGCCGGGACGCGTCTGATTATTACCGACGGCGTATTCAGCATGGAGGGGGATTTGGCTCCCCTGAGGGAAATCGTAGAGCTGGCGCACAGGTACAATGCGGTAACCCTGTTGGATGATTCCCACGGAACCGGTGTCATGGGCAAAGGAGGCCGGGGGCTGCCCGAACATTTCGACCTTCTCGGCCAGGTTGATGTGATCACCGGTACCCTGGGCAAGGCTTTGGGCGGGGCGGCCGGAGGATTCGTAGCCTCCAGCACCCAGGTCATAGAAATGCTTATCCAATCCTCACGGCCCCAGATCTTCTCCAATGCCCTGCCGGCAACCATCGCCGCCAGTGCCCTGAAGGCTGTGGAGGTGCTGGAAGCGAATCCATCTCTGGTGAAGAAGCTTCATGACAACGCCGCCTACCTGCGAAAGGGCCTGGGGGAAAGGGGATTTAAGCCGCTGGAAGCGCCCTCCGCCATAATCCCGATCCTGGTGGGTGAAACCTCCTTTGCGATTAGCATGAGCGAGAAACTCCTTGCCGAAGGGATCTTTGTTACCGGATTCGGCTACCCCGTTGTGCCTGAAGGCGCGGCCAGGCTGCGTGTACAGGCTTCCGCTGCCCTGGAGCAGGAGGATATAGACCGAGCTCTGGAGGCCTTCAGCAAAGTCGGAACCGAGCTCGGCATACTGTAACAGGCGAACAGGAAAAATTTTTCCCTCTTTATTCGCCGCAGCCTATTGCCAAAAGCGCCCGGACCTGCTATGCTCTCCATGTTACTATGAATAGAAACATGTTGCGATGCCTATATCACTCGCTTTCTATGCTTCCCATGCTTCGCACGCTTTTCGTGATCCGCACATGGTCGTGGTGGCCCTTCTCCCTCGGACCGCCCGGCTGTCCCAGCGCCTTGAAAATGTAGGTAAGAGCCGCGGCGGTTCGATGATCTCGGGTCGCCGGGGCTTTTTGCTTGTACAGGCATAAGCTTATAACAAGCACAAGCCATGCGAGACGACGCATGGCTTTTTTGTTGGAGGAGATGATGACAGTACGACCGAGCCGACAGGAGTTCAAAAACAGGGCCGGAGAAGGAAACCTGATTCCCGTCTATACGGAGGTGTACGCCGATCTGGAAACACCGGTTTCCGCCTACCTCAAACTGAGACGGGGAGAGAACACCTTCCTTCTCGAATCTGTGGAAGGGGGAACCCAGGTCGGCCGCTACAGCTTCCTGGGAAGAGATCCGAGCATCATCTTCGAGGCCAGGGCAGACAAGGTAAAGATCCGCAGAGGCTCCCAGGTCACGACGATTGAATCCACCGATGCCCTGGGGGAGCTTAAAAAGCTGACAGACAAGTTCGCACCTGTATCGGACCCCTCCCTTCCTCCCTTTGCCGGGGGAGCGGTAGGCTATATGGCCTACGACACGGTGCGGCAGCTGGAGAGTCTTCCCGAAGCCAATCCGGACGACCTAGACATTCCGGATATGCTGTTCATGTTCACCGATACGATCGTGGCCTTCGACAACGTCAACCACAAGCTCACGGTAATGCACAACGTGCAGGCCCGCTCCGGGGATAATCTCGATCTGCTCTACGACCAGGCCGCGGGTGTGCTCCAGCAGATTCTCATCGATCTTCGCCGTCCCCTGCCCGAGGCGCAGAGACAAAATGGAAGGATCCAAGGGGAGGAGAATCCCGGCTCCAATTTCAAGAGGGAGGAGTTTCTCGAGGCTGTGAGGACCTGCAAGGGCCATATTCAGCAGGGGGATATCATCCAGGCGGTTCTGTCCCAACGGCTGGATACTACCTTCGACGGGGATGCCTTCAGCCTGTATCGGGCGCTGCGCATCGTGAATCCCTCCCCCTACATGTTCTACCTGCATTTCGGAGACATCAAGCTGGTGGGAGCCTCTCCGGAGATTCATGTCCGCTCCTACGGCGGGAACGTCACCATCAGACCCATCGCCGGTACCCGCGCGCGGGGCCTCAACGTAGAAGAGGACGTGCGCCTGGAAAAGGAACTTCTTGCGGATGAAAAGGAGCGGGCCGAGCATCTGATGCTGGTCGATCTGGCCCGCAATGACATTGGCAGGGTCTGCCGCTACGGTAGTGTGCGGGTTACCGAGTTCATGGTGGTGGAGCGATACTCCCACGTGATGCACATCGTCAGCGACGTGGAGGGTGTTTTAGAGAAAGACAGGGATGCCTTCGACTTGATAGCCGCCACCTTTCCGGCCGGCACGGTAAGCGGGGCGCCTAAGATCCGGGCCATGGAAATCATCGAGGAGCTGGAACCGAGCCGACGCGGGCCCTATGCCGGCTTGGTGGGCTACTTCAGCTTCAACGGCAACTTCGATTCCTGCATAACCATCCGCACGATGCTGGTGAGAGGAAATCGAGTCTACGTCCAGGCGGGCGCGGGAATCGTGGCCGACTCGGTTCCGGAAAGAGAATACGAGGAAACCCTGAATAAAGCCAAAGCCCTGCTTCGCGCCATCCAGATGGCCAGAGGAGGCTCCCTATGATCCTCATGATCGACAACTACGACTCCTTCACCTACAACCTGGTGCAGCTGTTCGGTGAGCTGGGCCAGGAGGTGCGGGTCTTCCGCAATGACGGGCTCACCCCGCAAGAGGCCGAGCGCCTGAGCCCGGATTACCTGGTGGTCTCCCCCGGACCGGGCACACCCCAGGATGCCGGGGCTTCAGTGGAAATGATCCGCCACTTCGCCGGTAAGATACCGGTTCTAGGCGTTTGCCTGGGGCATCAGGCCGTGGGTACCGCCTTCGGAGCTCGGGTTGTCCAAGCCGACCGGCTGATGCACGGCAAATCCAGTGACATCCTCCACGACTCCCGAACGCTTTTCTCCAGCCTGCCGCCGGTTTTTCCGGCCGTGCGCTATCACAGTCTGATTATCGAGCCCAAAAATCTCCCCGACACCTTGGAGGTGAGTGCCTGGACCGCGGAGGGGGAGATCATGGCCGTCAGGCACAGGGAATTTGAGGTGGAGGGAGTCCAGTTTCACCCCGAATCGGTGGCCACGGTTGTGGGCAGGCGGATCATCCAGAACTTCCTCGACCGGGTCAAGGAGGGGCCGGCCATCGATATGAAACAGGCAATCGCCAGGTTGGTCCGCGCCGAAGACCTGAACCGGGGAGAGATGACCACTGTCATGCGTATCCTCATGGACGGGGAGGCCACCCCGGCCCAGACCGGCGCCTTTCTGGCCGCCATGAGCATCAAGGGGGAGACCTTGGAGGAGATCAGCGCAGCCACGGAGGTAATGCGGGATAAGGCCACCCACGTGCCCATTCCCCCGGGCTTCAAGGTGGTGGATACCTGCGGCACCGGAGGTGACGGCGCCCATACCTTCAACATCTCCACCGCCGCCGCCCTGATCGCCTCAGGCGCCGGCGTGCCCATCGCCAAGCACGGAAATCGCTCGGTCTCCAGCCGCTGCGGCTCAGCGGACGTGCTGCGGGAGCTGGGGGTGAACACGGAAATCGATGCCAGAAAAATGGCCCACTGTGTCAGCCAGTCGGGGATCGGTTTTCTCTTCGCCCCCACCCTGCACAGCGCCATGCGTCATGTGATCGGCCCCCGCCGGGAGATCGGCATCCGCAGCATCTTCAACATACTCGGACCTCTATCCAACCCCGCCTTCGCCCAGGCCCAGGTGCTCGGCGTGTTCGACAGAATGCTGGCACCGACCATGGCCGGTGCTTTGAGGAACGTCGGCGTGGAGCGGGCTTTAGTGGTTCACGGATCGGACGGACTGGACGAAATCACCCTCACCGGGACCACGTTTGTGTGCGAGCTCAAGGAGGGACAGCTCGGCGAGTGGGTTCTCGATCCGGTAGAACTCGGCCTGACGCTCTGCAAGCCCGAGGAACTGGCCGGAGGAAGCGTGGAGGAGAACGCCCGCATCCTACTCGACATACTGGAAGGAAAGGACAACGGCCCCCGCCGTGAGGTGGCCCTGCTCAACGCAGCCGCGGCGATCTACGTCGGCGGTGCGGCGGAAAACCTTTCCGAGTCTCTGGAACTAGCCGGGGATTCTCTTGATTCGGGCAAGGCGATGATCAAGCTCGAGGCCCTGAGGAGGCTGAGCAATGCCTGAATCCCGTTCAGAATCCCGGCTGGAAGAGCGATCCGCGCAGGTGCCCTCGATCCTCAGGCGTATCCTTGCGGACAAGGCAATCCGCTTGCGCTCGTGCAGGCGCAAGGTGCCTCAAAACGAGCTTAGACGGCTCTGCCGGGATCTACCGCCACCCCGGAATTTTCGCCCTGCCCTGGATCCGGGATCAGCCACCCCCGTTCTCCCGAGCCCGCGCAAACCTCAAGGTGCGAATTCGCCGAACCCGCCTGCGATTATCGCGGAGTTCAAACGCCGGTCTCCCAGCCGCGGGGTGATCCGTCCGCACTTCGATCTGGAAAAAATCCACCGGGCATACCAGAGAGGGGGAGCCGATGCTTATTCGGTTCTCACCGAGGAGGATCACTTCGGCGGCTCCCTGGAGGATCTGAAGGCACTGCGAAAAATGACCGAGCTTCCCCTGTTGCGCAAGGATTTTCTCTTCGATCCCTACCAGATCTATGAAAGCCGGGCGGCCGGAGCGGATGCCCTGTTGCTGATCGTGGCCACCCTGGATGACCGGCGGTTGACAGAGCTGATCGCCCTGTGCCGGGAGCTGTCCATGGAAGCTCTGGTGGAGGTTCACTCCTCCACTGAGCTGAGGCGGGCACTGGAGTGCGGCACCGGCATCGTGGGCATCAACAACCGGAATCTTCACAGCTTCCAGGTGGACCTAACCGTCAGCCTCGAGCTGGGTCCCAGCTTGCCCGATCAGGTCACAGGGGTCAGTGAATCCGGGATATCGGGACCGGAGGATATCCGCCGCCTGGGAAGCGCCGGGCTCCATGCCTTTCTGGTGGGAGAGCAGCTGATGCGAGCGAAAGATCCGGGGCTCGAGCTGCGCAGGCTCAAAGGTTCATCATGAAACCGGAAGGAAAAATCGGTTCTCCCGGCACAGCCTGGACGCCTCAAGTGCGCATCAAGATCTGCGGACTGACACGCACTGAGGACGTCCGGCTGGCCGTAACCCTTGGCGCCGACTACCTGGGCTTCATCTTCGCCTCCAGCCCCAGGCAGGTGGCCGCTGAAGCGGTCCAGGCAATCCTGAGCAGCCTGGAGCAGGAGCAATCGGGAAAGCTAACTGGTGTTGAGCGAGTGGGGGTTTTTGTCAACGCCGATAGATATCTCATCGAAGAGACAGCCCGGCGGGCGAACCTGACAGTGCTGCAACTGCACGGGGATGAGGATCCGGAGTTCTGCAGCCGCTTCGAGTTGCCCGTAATCAAGGCCCTGCGTATCCGGGACCGGGAGATCTTCGATCGAATCGACAGCTACCCTACCCCCTACATCCTGCTGGAACCCTACGTTCCGGGGAAACACGGCGGCACAGGGATACAGGCGAACTGGCAGCTGGCTGCCGAGCTCGTCCAGAGCTTCCCGGCCAAACGTTTCTTCCTGGCCGGGGGGCTGGAGCCGAAGAACGTGCAAGCCGCGGTGTCGACGGTGCTGCCCTTCGCCGTGGATGCCTCCAGCGCTCTGGAGAGCGCTCCGGGTATCAAGGATCGACACAAGATGAAAGCATTCATGGAAGCAGTGAGGAAAAGATGAAAAACACAAAAGAGTACCAACGGGTCGGATATTTCGGCGATTTCGGAGGACGGTTCGTTCCGGAGATGATCATACCCGCCCTCCTGCAGCTGGAAGCTGTGTATGAATCGGCCAGGAAAGACCCGGAGTTCCAGGCCCGGTACGAGCACTTCCTGGCGGAGTACGACGGGCGCCCCACCCCGCTGACCTTTGCCGCCCGCCTCACCGAAGCCTGGGGCGGAGCTCGCATCTATCTGAAGCGGGAGGATCTCAATCACACAGGAGCCCACAAGATCAACAACACCGTGGGCCAGATCCTCCTGGCCCGGCGCATGGGGAAAACCCGCATCATCGCCGAGACCGGTGCCGGTCAGCATGGTGTGGCCACCGCCACGGTGGCGGCCCTGTTCGGCATGGAGTGTGTCGTGTACATGGGGGAGGAGGACGTGGAGCGGCAGTCTCTCAACGTGTTCCGCATGCGCCTGTTGGGCACCGAGGTGGTGCCCGTGAAAAGCGGCAGCCGCACCCTCAAGGACGCCATCAATGAGGCCTTCCGCGACTGGGTCGCAAATCTGAAGAGCACCCACTACATATTCGGATCCACCGTGGGCCCCCACCCCTACCCCACGATCGTGCGGGATTTCCAGCGGGTGATCGGCAGGGAGGCGAAGCGACAGATCCTGGACAAGGAGGGGCGCCTGCCCGATCTGTGCGTTGCCTGCGTCAACGGAGGCAGCAATGCCATCGGTTTGTTCTACGAGTTCCTCGATGACCGTGATGTTGCCCTGGTCGGCGTGGAGGCGGCGGGGGATGGAACCGACACGCCCCGACACGCAGCTACCCTGACCATGGGAACCCGGGGTGTGTTCCACGGCAGCCATATGTACCTGCTGCAGGATGCCGACGGCCAGGTGCATCCCACCCATTCGATCTCGGCTGGCCTGGACTACCCGGGCGTCGGTCCGGAACACTGTGCCTTGAAGGACTCGGGGCGAGCCCGCTATGTCAGCGCCACGGATGCCGAGGCTGTGGCCGCCTTCCGGGAACTGGCCCGCCTGGAGGGGATCCTGCCGGCCCTGGAGAGCGCCCACGCCCTGGTCCAGGCCCGCAAGGAAGCCGGCGGCATGGGCAGGGAGCAAATCATCATCGTCAATCTTTCGGGGAGGGGGGACAAGGACTGCCGGCAGGTGGAGCGCTTCCTGGAATCCAATCCCGCGGCAGGGGGTACATCATGAACCGGCTGACACAACGAATGGAACAGCTGAAAAAACAAGACAGGAAGGCCTTCGTCGCCTACATCATGGCCGGCGAACCCTCCTGGGATGCGCTGCAGGATATCATCTGCGAGCTGGAGCGGGTCGGCGTAGGCGCAGTAGAGCTGGGCGTGCCCTTCTCCGATCCCATAGCCGACGGCCCTGTGATTCAGGCGGCAGCCAATCGGGCTCTGGCTCGGGGAGTCTCCCTGTCTGAGATCTTCGAGCACGTATCCTCCCTGCGTAAACTCACGGCATTGCCCATCCTTCTCATGGGCTACTGGAACGTGTTCCTCCAGTACGGCAGGAAAGGCTGCCTGGAGGCGGCCCGCTCTGCGGGAGTGGACGGCTTGATCATTCCCGATCTGCCCCCGGAGGCGGACCCGGAGTTTTTTAACCTGGCCCGAAAGCAGGAACTATGCACAGTACTGCTGGCCTCGGAGCTGACCCCCCCGGAGCGCCTCAAGCGGATCGTCACCTCGGCCTCGGGATTCCTCTACTACGTGCCGCAACTGGGAATCACCGGTCTGGAGTTGACCGCCGGGGAAGCTGTGGAAAACCGCATCCGTCTGATCCGTTCCCTGACCGACATTCCCGTATGCATCGGCATCGGCGTCAAGACTCGGGAGGATGCCCGCAGGCTCACCCGCTACGCCGACGGGGTGATCGTGGGAACCCGCATCGTGGAGTTCATTCACCGGCACGCCGAGCAACCGGATCTACCCCAGGCAACGGCCCGTTTCGTTGCCGGGCTGTTGCCCTGAGCCGGGGCCCGCAATTGTGATGTATTGAAACCCCCCAGGTGCCGATAGGCTAGCCAGGGATACCTATCCTATTCTGAGTGCCGGGTGAGGAGAAAGCATTATGGCACAAGAGCAGGAAATGCAAAAAGCCTGGGTTGCCACCGTTGACATGGGCCTTGGTCACCAGCGGGCCACCCATCCCCTCCGCTATCTCGCCGAGGGAGAACTAATCACTGTGGGGGGAACGGTAGCCAGCGATCCGGCTGAGAAGAAGCTATGGGACCGGATGCGCAGCATGTACGAGTTCCTATCCCGGGTTCGCAAGACCCCGATCGTCGGCAAGCCCCTGTTCGGGATGCTCGATGCCCTGCAGAGTATTCCCTCCTTCTACCCGATTCGGGATATGTCCTCCGCCTCCTATCAGGTCAAGCTTCTAGGGCGATTCATCGACCGGGGTCTGTGTAGGGGAATGCTCGAACAGATCAAGAGCAAACCTCTTCCCCTGATAACTTCATACCTGGCTCCGGCCATTGCCGCGGACAAGGCCGGTCACG
>Ga0180432_10011817_pt1 | contig 10249 bp, 5 predicted proteins | sample SS_ome_10_FD_132414 | JGI IMG/M metagenome (GOLD analysis project Ga0180432, IMG submission 132414) | Hypersaline lake sediment archaeal communities from the Salton Sea, California, USA - SS_1_MS_2 metaG | ecosystem: Environmental > Aquatic > Non-marine Saline and Alkaline > Hypersaline >...
CCGCTCCTGCCCAGGCTCGGCGAGGACGTTTACCCGAGCTAGTTGGATTACGGCTTTTTGCCGACTATAATCAATAGCACGGGCCGGGATACTGCGAAGCGCGACGGGTTGTGCGGGGGATCCCGGCCATAAGCTGAACGATAAAAATCACAGTCTTCCACTCGCTGCGGCACCCTTTGACCGCGCCAACTTCTTCCAGGGTGCCGCACGCCCTTTTTACAGGACGCCCCGCGGTCCTGGTGGCCGCTGAGCACCCCCCGAGGGCCTGTGTGCCCACCGGGCGGGCCGTCTCCTGGCAGCCGTTGCGGAGCGGTGGATTCGAATCGGGTGCCACGCCTCGCGTCCCCGCCTCTTTCCGGGGCGGGCCGATCAGTACGAGAACCCGTTGTCGCGCAGGTGCACGTGCGGCTTCACGAAGGGCGTCGCATCCCCGCCGGTGACCTCGGCGACGTACAGATGGTGGTCGCCGGCCGGGTGCTTGCCCACCACCCGGCAGGCAAGGTGGGCGATGCACTCGGCCAGCACCGGCCCGGCATCGCTCTGCTCCACCTCCGTGCCTTCAAAGGCCGGTTGCCCCGGCGCCACGCCCCGCGAGAACCGCTTGAAGACCGCGGTGCCGCCCTCGCCGACGACGTTGAGCACGAACTTCCCCGAGCCGTCGATCACCGGCTCGATCGGCCGTCCCCGCCGAACCGCCAAGCACACCATCGGCGGCTCGAAGCTGATCTGCTGGATCCAGGAGGCCAGCAGGCCCGCCGACCGTCCTTCGTGCGTCGCCGTAGCCACGCTCACCCCGCTGGGGATCTTGGCCAGCGCCGCCCCCAGCCCTCCGCCGCCCTGCGTCTCGGCCATCCGCATTCCTCCTCTTACCGGGTCCGCTCTCCAAAGAGGCGGGATTCTAGGTGGCTGCCCGCGGCGGAGCAACGACAATCCGGGCCCGGAGGTTCACTTCCTGAGGCTCTTGCCGACCAGCCCCTCCACCTTGGCGATCTTCGAGTCCAGCCGGCCCGAGCTGCCTTTGCGGAAGTCCACCTTGAGGGCACAGCTCACCCGGTTGCAGTCCGCCGACATCCGCTCGAAGCACCGCGTGACCACGCCGAGGCACTCGTCCCATTCGCCCTCCAGCACGGTTCCCATCGGGTTCAGCCGATACGGCACGCCGCTCGCGTCGATGATCTCCAGGCTGCGGGCGACGTATGCGCTCACCGATTCGCCCTTGTCCAGCGGAGTCATCGAGAATTCCAGCAATACGGACATTGGTCTGCCTCCCGTACTCCAGTCACCAGGTGCCGGACCACACGCTCCGGCGCAACGGTTGTCGCCTGGCGATCCGGCGGTCCGTGCACCCGTCACTCCCGCCGGGGCGCCGGTCACCGGCTGCCAGCGCCGCGGGAAGTTAGCAGAATCCACCGGGCCGCCGCCAGGGCCGGGCCGTCCGGGATCGCTTGCCGCGGCGGACCACCGGGAGTCTGCCCCCTGGCGGGCTCGCAGGGGGGAGGTCTGCACCCCGGCCGGTCACCAGGCTTGCGCCTGGTGCGCAGACCGCGCAGGCACCAGCCGTGGGCAACAGGGCGGTCCGCGCCGGGGCTGGGCTGGAGTTGTCCCGTCGCCGTCGGACGGCAGCGGCCGGTCACCACTTCTCGAGCGGAATTCTCTGACCGAGAACGGCACTAGGCCGTGGCCAGGGCGGGCTCTGCGACGGCGTTGCCGGAGCCCCGCCGGATCACGTCGAAACGCCCGGCGATCTCCAGGAAGGCCTCCACCACCTTGGGGTCGAAGTGCTGCCCCGCCTCCCGCCGGATGATGCGGACGGCCTCTTCGTGAGACCGCGCCTCCGAGTAGCGCCTGCGGGAGGTGATCGCGTCGTAGGCATCCGCCAGGCTGATGATGCGGGCGCAGAGCGGAATGGCGTCGCCGGAGAGTCCCCGGGGGTACCCCCTGCCGTTGTACTTCTCGTGGTGGCAGTAGGCGATGTCGATGCAGAGGTTCAGCATCGGCACCGGGCCGGTGTTGGCCAGGGCGAACTCCAGGGTCTGGCGGCCGATCTCGGTGTGGGTCTTCATGACCTCGAACTCTTCGGTGGTCAGCGGACCCGGCTTGGTGAGGATCTCGTCGGGCACGCCGACCTTGCCGATGTCGTGCAGGGGGGCGGCCAGGTACAGATCCTGGATGAACTCCGGGGTGATCTCGTGACGGAAGCCGGGCTTGCCGGCCAGCCGCTCGGCGAGAATGCGGGCGTAGTTGGCCACCCGGTCGAGATGGTCGGCGGTCTCCTCGTCGCGATACTCCGCCAGCCGGCCCACCGTGAGCAGCAGCACCTTGACCGAATCGCGGAGCCGTTGCCGCTGCTGGACGTTGCGGATGGCGATGGCCGCCGAGTCGGCGATCGAGCGGATGCAGTCGATCTCGTCCTGGGTGAAGTGCCGGTCGTCCTCCCGGTCGGTCACGTTCAGCACGCCGAGCACCTCGCCGTGGGTGGCCAGCGAGGTGGAGACCAGCGGCGTGCTCAGAAAGGCATCGGTCGCGTAGCGCTTGCGGATCTCCTCGTCGGCGCACTGGCCGTAGGCCTGGGCGACGAAGGTCTTGCCGGTGGTGAAGACCTGCCCGGCCACCCCGCACATGGCGTTGACCTTGATCCGCCCCACGATCTCGGCGTCGATCCCCACGGCCCGCACGCAGCGGAGGTGCTCGTCACCCTCCTCCTTGAGCATCAGCGAGATACGCTTGCTGCCGGTCAAGGCCCGGACCGTTTCGACCACCCGGTCGTAGATCTCCGCGGAGTCCGCGGCCTCGTTGAGGGCCCGGGCGTATTCGTAGAGCAGCTCGAGCTGCCGGGTCTTGGTGGCCACCTGGTTGGCCAGCCGGTCGTTGGCCTGATCCAGCTCGCGGTGGGAACAGGCCAGCCGCATCATGGAGCGAACCCGGGCGAGCAGCACCTCGACGTCGAAGGGCTTGGCCACGTATTCCTCGGCGCCGGCCTCCAGCCCCAGGACCACGTCCTCGGCCTGCGCCTTGCCGGTGAGCATGATGATGGGAATGCGGGCGGTGGCCGGATCCTGCTTGAGACGGCGGCTGGCCTCCAGCCCGTCCATCACCGGCATGCCCACGTCCATCACGATCACGTCCGGCCGGTTCGCCCTGGCCTGCTCGATGCCCTCCCGACCGTCCGACGCCTCCAGCACCTCGTATCCGTGGGTGCGAAGATGGGCACTCAGCACGAAGGTGAGCTTCTTGTCGTCCTCCACCAGCAGGACCTTACCCAGTGACGGCACACTCATCGCTCTGTCCCTTGTTCTCGTGAGGGGAGCACACCCCGACGCCTTGAAGAGCGTCGCGGATCTGCGTCTCGCGACCCGGCGCCGGCTGGTTCCGGCGCACGATCGGGTCGTCAGCGCCCGGCGAGCAAAGCGACACTCCAACGACATGATCGGCGGGTTGTTGCAGTCACCTTCGTAGAACCGGTCCGGGCCGGGGCCTGCGGGGGGGTGCTCGACGGGGGGCGGCGCATGCCCGATAATGCCCCGGGCAGGCGTGGGGCCGGAGCGCCTTTTATCGGGGTGAGCCGGTGGGAGCGGGCCTGGGCGCAGGCGCGGGCCGCCCGTTTGTCACGCCTGAGCACCGCCGTTGTGGTCCGGGTGCGGGGCGTACGTCCGGCCGGACGCCGGTCCCCCCGTGTTTCAGCCGGTCGCCAGGGCGGGTGGTCAGCCTTTCGGTCAGGCTGGGAAGGTGCCAGTGGTCGTTCATCGTTCGTTGACAACCTCGGGCAGGACACTAGACTCGATCCCCCCTGAACCCTCAGTCTCGGGTCCGAACACGGGTTGGGGTCGCCGGGTGACGTCCCGCGGGCGGCCCGGCCCCGGCAATCCCCGGGTCAGCAGCTCGGATGCGGCGGCTGCGCGCCGTTCGGTGCTGGGCGGAGGGCGGTCGGCGCCGACGGCGAGTGCAACGCGGCCATGAGAGTCTTGATGCTGGGTTGGGAGTTCCCGCCGTTCATCTCCGGCGGGCTGGGGACCGCCTGTTACGGGCTCACCCGTGCCCTCAGCGCCGGGGGGGCGGAGATCCTCTTCGTTCTGCCGCGGCCGGTGGCCGACACCCACACCGCCCACGTCCGGCTGCTCACACCCCTCACGGAGGATCAAGCGGAAGAGGAACCGGCGGAAACCCGCTCGGAGGAGCGGGCCGGCCCGTTGATCCTGCCGGTCCCGGTGGCGCTGCGGCCCTACGCCCGCCCCGCGGAACGGTCCCCGGCGGCCCGGGCGACGCCGTCGGGCCAGGCCGCCGCGTCCCCCGCTCCCGCCGAGCGGCAGGGCGGGAACTACGGGGGTGATCTGTTCGCCGAGGTGCACCGCTACGTCGAACTGGTCTGCCGGCTGGCCCGTCGCCACCGCTTCGACGTCGTCCATGCCCACGACTGGATGACCTTCCCGGCCGCGGTGGAGGTGGCCGCCCGCATGCGCAAGCCCCTGGTCCTCCACGTTCACTCCACCGAGTTCGATCGCAGTGGCATCAGCGTGAACCAGCAGATCTACGACATCGAGCGGGCCGGCATGCACCGGGCCGACGCCCTGGTGGCGGTCAGCCGCTTCACCCTGGGCATCATGGCCGAGCACTACGGGACCAACCCCTCGGGGGTGACGGTGGTGCACAACGGCATCGAGCTCAACGGCCGGCCGGCGCCGCGGCTGCCCGCTCCCCGGGCCGGCGAGCAGACCGTGCTGTTCATGGGGCGGATCACCCGGCAGAAGGGCCCCGAGTACTTCCTGGCCGCCGCCCGGCTGGTGCTGGAGGTCCTGAAGAACGTGCGTTTCATCATGGCCGGCTCGGGCGACCGGCTGCGCTCGGCCATCGACCTGGCCGCCCAGATGGGCATCGCCGGCCGCGTGGTCTTCACCGGCTTTCTCCGCGGGGCCGACGTCGAGCGGGTCTTCCGCATGGCCGACCTCTTCGTCATGCCCAGCGTGTCCGAGCCGTTCGGCCTGGTGCCCCTCGAGGCCCTCAACCACGGCGTGCCCGTGATCATCTCCCGGCAGTCCGGCGTCGCCGAGGTGCTGCCCCACGCCCCGGCCATCGACTTCTGGGACGTCGACACCCTGGCCCGCTGCATTATCGCCACCCTGAAGGACGCCTCCCTGCGGGCCCGCCTGCTGGCCGAGGGCCGCCGCGAACTGGAGACCATCACCTGGGACGCCGCCGCCCGTCGCTGCCTCCAAGTCTACCGGGCGGTCACCCGCCGCTGACGCCCGCCGCCGCGGTTGCCCCGGCCGGCTCACCCCGCCCGCAGCGCTCCAGCAGCCGCAGCCAGTTCTCCCGGTAGATCTTCCGCAGCACCTCCTCGGGCAGGGACAGACCCCGGAAGTGGTGGACCTCGCCCTTGCGATCGGTGAAGTCGTACTCCTCCAGCTCCAGCATGCAGCGATACGACAGCCAGAAATCCGCGAGGGCGTCGGCGGACTTGGACCCGGCCTCGGTGACCACCACGTCGGTGCCGAACATGATCCGGTCCTGGTGTTTGATCATGAAGTCCCGGAAGGGGATCTGGCCTTTCTTGAGGATGCGGCCCGGCGCCGCGTTGCTGATCCGCTTGAGGCCCGGCACCGAGTACCACCAGCCGAAGGAGATGTCGGTCATCACGTTGGGATAGGTATCCAGCAGGCGGTCGAGCTTGGGCAGCAGCCCGCTCCAGAGGGCGAAGTGGGGGATGATGACCGGCAGCTCGGGATAGCGTTGCAGGACCCGGTAGGCCTCTTTGGCGTACTTCCGCATGTTGATGTGGTAGACGATGGGGACGCGGTGGACCTGGCAGTACTCGTAGAGGGGCAGCAGGCGGGGGTGGTCCAGGGGGCAGACGTGGAAGGGCCGGCCGTCGCCGGTGTTGGCCCCGTGCCCGGCGTAGAGCTTGACGCCCGTGGCCCCCTTGCCCAGGTACTCCTCCAGCTTGCGGACGATGTCCGGTTCCTCCGGGTCGAAGGTCACGAAGGCGTAGTACCGGCCGGGGTGCTCCCGGGCGATCCGGCAGAGGTACTCGTTGTTGTCGTGGTGGTCCACGAAGCCGGTGCCCTTGCGGAGCGTGAAGGTGTACCGCGAGCTGGCCACCAGGCCTGAGGCCGTCACGCCCGAACGGGCGTTGGCCGCGTCCAGCTTCAGGCGGGCCCCGTCCCCGCGGGTCTCCCGCAGGTGCTCGTGGGTGTTGACGATGCGGGGATCCGGCAGGAGCCGGGCGAGCAGTTCGGCCTGGGCCTCGGTGGGCCGATGCGAGGGCGGCGGTGAGCTCTGGCCTTCGCTCTTGGAGCCGGCGGCATCGCCGCGCGGGGCCTGCGTCCGGCAGTCGCAGCCGGGCGAAACGACCAGGAAGGCCGCCATACCGAGGAGGAGCAGCGTGTACCTGTGCATGAGTTCCTGTTTCTGGAGCTTGTTGACGCGAATCCGCCGGCAGGGGGCCGGGCCGATCGCGGATGCCGCTGCCCCACCGGCAGCGCCGTCCACCGTGCCACGGTTCCCCCGCCGCTGGCCGCGACGCCGACCCGCCACCCGAGGCGGAGCGCCCGCGGCGGGCGCATCATACGACGGGTCGGGGCGGGTCGACAACGCTTCCCCGCCCCAGGCCAACGTTTCCAGAGAACATGCCACGCCGCGTTCGGCTCCGCGGTTCGCCGTTGCCCGGCTCTCCGAAGAGCGACTGCCGTAACCATTTGCGTTTTCTGCTATTGCGTCTCTCTGCCGGGCGCCGGTTCCGGCCGGGCGGGCCGCGACCGCCCGACCACGGCGCCGCATCCGCCGCCTTCGCGGCCCGCCCGGCGGCGGAGGAATTCGGGAGCTCGGCGACGGAATTCCTCAAGGGTTTTCGAACCGCCCGCCGATACCGCGGTCACCGCGAGGGCGTGGTGGCGCCGTGCCCTCGCCTGCCCGGAAACCCCGTTCTGGGCGTGTCTACGGCACGCGGAGCACGGTGTTTTTTGGGAATTTCGGTGTTGACTTGATGGTGGCAACTCCTACAATTCGCCCGCGTTGGAACTAGCGGTGCCCCAAAGGGTTTCGTCCCTGGGGGTGTGGCGAAAATGCTGGAGGCGGCTCGTGCTGACTGGGCGCGTGATCGGTGCGATGCAGGCCACCAACTCCGAAGGCGCTTAGCTGACGTTTACTTTCGAACTTGGCAGACAATCGCGGAGTCGTGCCCGTTGCGGCGGGCAGGATCGTGCGTCGGGTAGCAGGTGATCTGATGCCCGGTGGGGCTGCGGGAGGGCCGTGGCCGCGTTGGTAGTTTCCGTCCGTTGTCCTGGACCGGCAGCGCGTCAGGGTGCGACGGCGATCGAGATATTCACGGGATTCCGAAGGGTTTAGTGATTGAATGCAGCGTGAAGCGGATCACGCCAAAAGTATTCACGGGAGGTCAATGGTGATGCTAGGGCTAACGAAACGAGCGGACGCAGGAAAGGCCCGCACCTGGCTGCGGCGCTTCCTGTATGCTGGATTGTCGGTCTGTGTGGTGGCGTTCTTCGGCCTGGTGGCTGGCTGCCCCTCGGCCGGCGGCGGCGGCGGTGGCGAGGGCGAGCCCGAGTGTGCTGAGGCGGGCGAGGCCTGCACCGTCGATGCCGATTGCTGCGACGGCCTCGTCTGCGACGAGACCGACAACGTCTGCGTCGTCGAAGGCGGCGAAGGCGAAGGTGAGGGCGAAGGCGAAGGCGAAGGCGAGGGTGAGGGCGAAGGCGAAGGCGAGGGTGAAGGCGAAGGCGAAGGTGAAGGCGAGGGTGAAGGCGAGGGCGAGGGCGAGGGCGAGCTCGAGACGGACAACCCCGACGTCCCCTTTGACGGCCTGCCCGCCGGCGTCGACGTCGAGCTGACCGCCCCGGTGGCCACCACGCCGCAGACCGAGGATCTGCGCCAGGTCACCATCGCGGACTGCACCTGCACCTGGAGCGTGATGCCGGACCGCGCCGACGCGTTCGATCCGAACCCCGGCTGCACCACGACCTACACGCCCGATGCGGCCGACACGATGGTCAGCGTCAACGTGGTCTGCGAGGACCCCGACACCGGCGACTTCTTCGAGGACGACTTCGACCAGGACGTTATGGTCGTGGTGCCCACCGAGTGCACCAGCGACGAGGACTGTGAGACGGACGGGCTGTTCTGCACGGTCGACACCTGCGGTCCCGATGGGACCTGCGTGGTCGCGGACGCCTGTGCCGATCTGGAGTGCCCCTGCGGCGATGACTTCCTCGAGCCGGTCTGCACCGAGGGCGCCGACGCGGCCGAGTGTGCCTGCCCCGAGTGTGTCACCGAGGAGTTCACGCTGAGCCAGGACAACATTCCGGGTACCTCGGGGCCGGACGTGTTCACCGCCCCGCTGGAGTTCAGCCCGGCAGCGGGCCGCCAGGTGGCCACGCTTCAGACCGGTGACCAGGCCAACGGCCTGGGCGACGATGACATTCTGAACGCGACCTTCAATGCCCCTGCGGCTGGCGAGAATGTCGTGCCGACTCTGAGCAGCGTCGAGATCATCAACGTCACCGATTTCGGCAGCGGCGACACGACGTTTGACGCCACGAACGTTTCGGGCGTGATGGAGTTCAACAACGTCTCCAGCACCCGGACACCGATCGTGAACAACCTGGACAGCGTCATCGATCTTGGCGTGACGGACTCGGCCCTGGGCCTCACGGCCACCTTCGTGACCGGCGCCACCTCGTCCACCACCGACACCCTCGACCTCAACCTGGACGGCTGTAACGACGGGGCCACCAGCGACGTCCTGGTCACCACGGCCGTCGCCAACGGTTTCGAGACGTTCAACGTCGTCAGCGGCGGCGAAGAGGGCGTGACCAACAGCCTGCGGTACTTCCTGCAGAACACCGGCACGGGGCTGACCAGCTTCACGGTCAACGGCAACCGGGCCCTCGAGTTGGGACGCATTCCCGATACGACCACCGACCCCGGAGCCGTGGCCACGGCGAACAACGATCTGAAGACCGTCGACGCGTCGGGCTTCAGCGGCGACCTGACGCTCGGCCGCGGCGTGCGGGTGCAGGGCACCGATCTGTACACGACGTTCGCGACCCAGGACCTGGACAAGGTCGACGGTGGTTCCGGCAACGATACCTTCATCTTCGCCGGCAGCCTGAACTCCAACGACTTCAACACCACCAGCACCGAGTACATCGACGGTGGTGATGGAACCGACATCGTCCAGGCAACCCTGGGGGCCGACCTGGCCACGGCGGTCAATTTCAGGAGCATCGAGGAGTTCCGCCTGGACGCCACCGGCAACTTCAGCATGAACTTCACCAACGCCGACAACGTCCAGACGGTCACCATGGAGGCCAGTGCCGCTGTCAACCAGTTGACTCTGAACAACGTCAAGAACACGGCGGGGACGCACGCGCTCAACTACCGTGGTGACGGCCTGAACGCCGCCAACGAGCTCTACGATACCCTGGTCTACGTCGCCGGTGACGCCACCGGCAGCGGGAGCACGCTGGCCATCAACGTGCACAACCGCGGCGTGGTGCTGACGGACGGCACCTACTCGCACCAGCCCGGGGCGTTCACTGCCAACGGCTTCGAGTCGGTGTCGATCACGGTCGCCGACGGTGACTGCACCTTCGCGACCGGCAGCGGCAGCACCGAGCTGCAGTCGCTCAGCCTGACGGCCTCCCACGACCTCACCCTGGGGACCGTCACGGGTGGTGACAGCCCGGCCGCGAACAAGTCGGTCACCAGCATCAACGCCTCCAACGTGGCGGGCAACCTGAGCGCCACCTTCCACGACGTGGGTGACTTCGCGTCCGTGACCCTCGGCGGTGGGGCGGACATCGTCTCGATCGGCGAGGGCAACAGCGCTGGTGCCAACGCCTCGCTCTACGGTGGCGCGGGCAACGATGTGCTCACCGGCACGAACCAGGCCGACTTCATCTACGGCGAGGCGGGCAACGACCAGATCACCGGCGACGGCGGTGGGGATACCATCGCGGGTGGTGCGGGGTCGGACACGTTCATCATCGCGGTTGCGGCTGACGGTGGCGACACCTACAGCGACTTTGACTGGGGCGGCGGTGCGAACAACGACAACCTCGACTTCCAGGTTGCCGCCCTGAGCATCGACGGCACGGTGACCGACTTCGCGGGCGCTACCGTGACGGCACTCCCTGCCGATACGGCCATGGCGACCAACGCCGTCATCTTCCAGTGTGCGGAGCAGATCGCGGCGAGCACCGCGGCGACCGCGGTGGCCAACGCGGTCACCCAGTTGGCC
>Ga0180432_10011818_pt1 | contig 10249 bp, 7 predicted proteins | sample SS_ome_10_FD_132414 | JGI IMG/M metagenome (GOLD analysis project Ga0180432, IMG submission 132414) | Hypersaline lake sediment archaeal communities from the Salton Sea, California, USA - SS_1_MS_2 metaG | ecosystem: Environmental > Aquatic > Non-marine Saline and Alkaline > Hypersaline >...
AATTCTAAATTCTATCTTTGCTTGTAACATAAATTGCCTGCTCGGCAAACAGATTGGGCGCAAATCTCACCGGGCTCTGGCCCGTTTTGATCAGAGGAATCTTCTTCTCTACTTTGGCCCCCAGCTTCTCACAGAACCGGTCGAAATCCTTCAGTGACAGGCAGTGTATGTTGGGAGTGTTGGCCCAGTCGAACGGAAGCTGCGTGGTCACCGGCGCCTTGCCTCCGACAAACAACTGTGTTCTGCATTTCCAGTGGCCGAAGTTTGGAAAACTCACGATAACCTTTCTGCCTACGCGCAAAAGCTCGGCAAACACGCTCTCGGGGTTCTTGACTGTTTGCACGGTCTGCGACAATATGACGTAATCATAGCTCTTGTCGGCGTATTGATCCAGACCCTGCTCGACGTCATGTTGTATTATGGATAGCCCACGATTCACGCACGCAAGGACAAGGTTCTGATCGAGTTCGATGCCCTCGCCCTTGATGTTCTTGTCGGCGCCGAGCTTGGCCAGCAGTTCGCCATCGCCGCAACCAATATCCAGAACCGTACTGTTCGGCTCTATCAGCGATTCAATGACCTCATAATCGACACGGATTCGATTGGCCCGCTCGGAGCTGCTCGCTCTCGCCCGGCCGTTCTCCTTTTTCACACCAGGCCGGTGGGCGGCCTCAAGAAAGCCCGAAATGAAAGCTCCGAGTATTTCCGGCTCCAACAGAAATGCGTCGTGGCCATACGGCGAAGCGATGTTGCAGAAACTGACGTCCCTTTTATTGGCGGTGAGCGCGTCGACCATCGCTTTGGATTGTGCCGGAGTGAAAAGCCAGTCGCTGGCGAAGCTCATTACAAGAAATCTGCTGTTGGTTTGGGCGAAGGCTGACTTCAGCGATTCGTAATCCTTGCCGAGATCGAAATAGTCGGCCGCTCTGGTTATATAGAGATAACTGTTTGCGTCGAACCGTTCGACGAAGCTCTGGCCCTGATGGTCGAGGTAGGTCTCGACGGCAAACTCGGGATTAAAGTCGTAACTATAGTGCTCGGCATTTCGCAACTCCCGGCCGAATTTCTCGCGCATCCCCTGTTCGGATAAGTACGTTATATGCCCTATCATTCGCGCTATCGCCAGGCCTCTGTCGGGGCCGTCACCGTTTTGATACTGCCCGTCCGCGAAATTCGAATCGGCCAGTATCGCGTTTCGCCCTACGGCATCAAACGCGATTGACTGGGCTCCGAGATGTGTCGTGGTGGCAATCGGTATAGCGGCCTTGACGAAGTCAGGGTATTCAATAGCCCATTGCAAAACCTGCATACCCCCTATCGAGCCGCCGATTACCGCCAGAAGTTCTCTGATGCCGAGCTTATCGAGCAGGATTTTCTGGACCTTGACCATGTCGGCTATAGTTATCAGGGGAAAATCCAGCCCGTACCTCTTGCCTGTGGCCGGATTGATCGAGCTGGGGCCCGTAGTTCCCCTGCAGCCGCCTAAGAAATTCGAGCAGATCACGAAGTACTTATCCGTATCAATTCCCCTGCCGGCGCCCACCATAACATCCCACCAGCCCGGCTTCTTATCGTCAGGGCGGATATAACCGGCCACGTGGGCATCGCCGCTCAGAGCATGGCAGATAAGGACAACATTATCGCCTGCCTCATTAAGCCGGCCGTATGTTTCATAAGCCACGTCAACAGGCCCCAGAGTCTTGCCGCACTCCAGCTCCAGAGGATCGTCGGCCTCTACCACTCGCATAGTCTGCGTTTCCACTATGCCAACAGAATTGTCCATTTTTTGCGTCATCGCTGAGTTTCTACTGAAATCACGACCGCCCGGGCGAGGATGTCTTCAAAGTTAAGCCCGTATCATATAGTAGAACACTACACGGTTTTGTCAAGAATGTGCTGGAAAAATCGGAAAAATCACCTAAATCGGATGATTTGATGGGTGACCCTAACACCCCTGGGTATTTCGACCCTTTTTGTGAATCTGAGCATTGTGAATCACCAGAAATAACGCTTATGTACGGACTATACTATATCGGGTTGTGCGAAGACCCTGATTGCTTTATGAGGGATCGTCGGACAGGCAACCTCACAGGCTCCGCAGCCGTTGCACTTGTCGGCGTCAATCACGGGCACAAGCGTGTACTCGGCTTCCGAGAAGACATAACGGATCGCATTATACGGGCACCAGCGCATGCAAGCCGAGCATTCGCGGTCTTCGCCGAGCAGACAAATGTTCATATCAACTTGAGCCAGCCCGATTCGTATTTGAGGCTTGTTACTGAGGTCTAAGCCTGCAAGGGCCCCGCTGGGGCAAACCTTAGTGCAGCGGACACAGTCTTCCCGACAATAATCCTCTTTGAAGCTCAGCACAGGAGTCATGAAGCCGGTAATGTCCTGCTGTCCTGTTTTGCGATCAATGATTCCATAGGGACACGATCGGACGCAGTTGCCGCAACGGGTGCAAAGCCCCTTGAAGTTAAATTCATCAACCGCACCGGGGGGCCTAAGGGGCCGTGAAGCATCGCGCCCGGCCAGACGCAAGATGCCTGAAGAAGCCGCCCCGATTAGCAATCCGAGTAATGTACGCCTCGCAACAGGATGACCGGCACGTTCGCGGCTCGGCAAACTGGAGGTTGGTTTCAGAATGGAGCGGATTGACCGGGGTACTCTGGCAAGCAAATCCTGAAAAGCTCCCAAAGGACAAAGGCCGCGGCACCATACGTGGGGCAATAACACCGACAGGATCAGCAGCAACATAACAACAAGAAACGAGACAGCACCGGCGAGCATCTGGTGTCGCTCGCCCAAGAGAAAAATGCCACTGAACAGAGCAAGTGGATCGCACCATAGAAAAAGCGGATAGCCCACTATTGCCCCGGCGAGCGTGAGTGCCAGCAGCCACTGGTTTATCGACATGGCCTGGCAGGGTCTTCGCTTGAGACGTCGGCCCAGATAACTCGCACCATCAAGGCACAAGCCCATAGGGCATACCCAGTGGCAAAACCAGCGATGCCGAAACAGTGCAGCAAGGCCGGTGACAAATCCGAGGATGAGGATGAGTGGGACTGTTTTTGTTACCAGAATTGAGGCGACGGCGACAAAAGGACTGAGGGCGGGCACAAACGCCAAAAGGATGTCTTTATCGCCGATGGGCAACAAGCACAGCACCGCAACGATGATACAGACCAGACGGACCAGCAAACGACGAGAGATGCGTGACGAGGGACGAGGAAGTGAACATCCGCCATCCTGTCCATCTTCCATTTTCCGTCGTCCATCGTCCATCGTGAGTCTTTTATCTCTCAACCGAGGTAAGCCTTTTGTTGCCGAAGGATCTTCTGGATCTCGGTCACGTCGGCCTGGCGCGGCGTACAGCGGTCCCTAACGGCCACGGCGGCGGCAACCCCTGCGGCGTGGCCCGTGACAAAACAGTTCGGTATCAGGCGAACCAAATCGGCCATGCGTACATCGCAATCAATACATCGCCCGGCGGCAAGGACATTGTCGACCGTTTTGGGTACTAAGGCCCCGTAGGGAATCTGCCATTCGCCGTGCTCGAAGTGGGCGGCGCCGCCGACACCGACAACGTTGGGGTGTCGAGTTGCCTTTTTTATATCATCGACTGTGACCCTGTTAAGACCATCGAGAATGCGCGTGATTCGCACGCCGAGCTGCGGCGCGGTCTCCACGAGATATACATTTTCATAGCCCGGGACGCTGCGGACCTTTTGCATCTTGGTCCAGATGTACTTACGGTGGTTCAGTTCCATGCGAGTGAGCGTGGCGAGATCAAGCCCGTCTACTTCCGGGCCCGTGAGATTGACCCAGTTGACTCCGGGCACAGGAGTTGCCGAACCAAGACGTCTGGGCTTTTCAGTGTCGGAGGTTTTGGTCTTGTCGACGCGGTCGAGATTGCCGATGCGCGAGACCAATCCAATGTTGTGAGAACGATGCTCGAATCGAGCGCCGGCGGCGGCGAAGATATCTCCATCACCGGTGGCATCGACGACCACCTTGGCGAGGATGGCCTGCCGGCCTGACTTGCTTTCGAATACCACGCCGCGGAGGGAGTTGTCCTGCCTGACGGCGTCAACTCCCCAGCAGTGAAGAAAGACCTCAACGCCGGCTTCTTCAATCATTTCAACCATCAGGTATTTAACAGCCTCGGCATCGACGGTTGGATTGGAGCCGTGGCTGCGGTTGATGATCGCGCCGTCCATCTTTTCGAGGCGGCGCATCATTTCTTCTCCGATTCCCTGGCATACCTGCTTCGGCCCTTTGGCGATATGGCCGATAATTAAAAGCACAAGCCCACCGCTCCAGAGGCCTCCGAAGTGGCCGTATCTTTCAACGATGGTTACTTTGGCACCGGCGCGTCTTGCGGCGATAGCGGCAGCAATTCCGGCCGGACCGCCTCCAACGACGAGCACATCCGTCTCGCTGAGCAGAGATAATCTGCGCCGGGGCTGGATAACCTCGCCGTTTATCAGTACCGCGCTGGATTGCGTATCCTGTACCTTGTTAGTGGCGATAACGGAACTCTGAAAACCGCTTTCGCCGATGTCTTGGGCCAGCAGGCGATCGCTAATTAACGAGCCGGCACTGATGCCAATTCCCGATATTCCCATTATTCGCAGGTATTCGCGTCGAGTAATCTTGTGCTTCATGAGTGTCTTCCTTATTCTTAGTAAGCATTTTAGCCTGGGCTTCCTTTTGGCAACGGCACGCATCCGCCAAGCCTCATACTCAATATGATAGCCCGACCGACTCAATAACTCAACTTTCCGACATGTAATACTATTGAAAAGTTAAGGTGTGTGAGCAACCAGGTACAGCCACAAACGACGGGAAACAAACAGGGTCTGACATCAAGATGACAATTAATATTAATTTGAGTTCTGCCCCTGGATACTTCATTGTTAAGCCACGCGTTTTTATCTGATTGATTGTCCTTACGTAAAGAAGTTCCAAAGGAAAGTATATCCATTTATTCTTACTCATAATCCTCTCCGGTTAAACTCCGCAGCACGGATTGCTGCCAATCACGCAGTTGTTTCTGCATTGCCTGGACAATCGCAGGGCGTGAGGCTGCCAGGTTGTGACTTTCCGTCGGGTCTTTCGTGAGATCAAATAATTCAACAACAGATTTACCTGCTGATTTTTCTCCCATGACCAGCTTGTAACGATTTGCCAGCATTGTTCGCGAACCCCCGAAGTCCTGTTGGGAGATAACCGGATAATGGAAATTGCGGAACGTACGGGTATGCTTGCCGGCCATCATCTTGACCAGCGGCGTAGTGCCTTCCTGGAGTTGAGGATCGATGTAGGGTTTGGATTCCTGGTTAAACGCCTTGCCCGTATTAAAACTCCAAAAGAAGATGGGGCGGGGTCGAGTTTGCATTGTCCCGTTGATTACGGGCGCCAGGCTGATTCCATCCAAAGGCCGATTCGGCAGGGGCTGACCCGCCAGGTCACACAGCGTGGGCAGGATGTCACTGGTAACCGCGTTGATCCCGGTGACACGCCCCTGACGCAGACGTGCGGGCCACTCGATTACGCCGGGGACGCGTACGCCCCCTTCGTACAGGGAACCCTTCTGTGCGCGTATCGTCATGGCAGTCCGTCCCGCACTGGCCGGCGTGCCGTTATCGCCGCAGTACCACACCAGGGTGTTCTCGCTCAGGTCTTGTTTCCTGAGAAAGTTACGCAAGCTGCCGATAGCCCGGTCCATGGCCGTTATCTCCGCATACCGCTCCCGTAGCACGGCACGCAGTGAACGCTTGACCCTCTGTCCTGTTTCATTGGACGTGAGTTGGACCGTGCGTTCGGCATAGGCGGTCGGAAGGTCGTCATACAGGGCCAGATCCTCCGGCAGACCGCTATAGGGCTCGTGCGGAGAGCCGAACCAGACCACTACACAGAACGGCTGTTTCTGGAGTTTTGCTTTTTGAATAAACCTCATCGCCTCGTCAATAATGATTTGCGAACCCTCCCCTTTAATCATTTGAGGTGCCGCCCCGTTTCGGGAAAGCGTGGGATTCATCTCAAAGAAATTGTCGTGTGAAAGCCATTCGTCAAAGCCCATGGCCCCGGGACTGGTCGGCGATTCACGCTTCACGGGTCCCAGATGCCATTTACCATAGTGAGCGCAAGCGTACCCGGCCTTGCCCAGGATGTGTGCAATGCTGATTTCCTCCGGTCGTATGGACCAGTTGGGTGAAAACGTCCCATAGCGATTCGGATGTCGCCCGGTCATGAAGCTGCCTCGAGTGGGCGAGCACGAGGGGTGGCCCGAATAAAATCGATCGAAACGCAATCCCCGCCTTGACATCTCATCCAATACAGGTGTCTTGAGATGGGGATGACCGTTGTAAGCCACCTCATCCCAACCGTGGTCATCGCCCATCAACAGGACAAAGTTGGGACGCTCATCTGCATACAGCAATCCTGCTGATGTTGACAGCAGAACAACAATCGTCAGTATCCGACAAACGATCCAGTGTTTCATTTTCGATTAACTCCTAATCTGACATTTCCAATATGACGTCATAAAAGATTTTTTTGTCTGCTCAGATATTCATAATAATCCAATATATGGTTCAATTTCAACGAGTTTGTCCACGCAAGCCGTACAAAGAGCGGCCACAAAGAACCAAATCGCTGAAAATCCGGCAACTGGTTTCTTTTTCCGACGGACATTATTGAAGTGAGAAGATGAAACCTCGAAGTTGAGATTTTTTGATTTTTCTCCCAAAAAAGGTGTTGACGGGTGAACTACATTACATTATCATAGTATTCCTATAGGATTAATGATATATAGGGTTGTTGTATGAAATTATCACGAAAATGCCAATATGCACTTAAGGCCGTCTTCGAGCTTGCCTGGAGAAATACCGGCAAGCCTGTCAAGACCTCAAGGATCGCCGAGACTCAGAGGATGTCGACACGGTTTACGGAAACTATCCTAAATGAGCTAAAACACGGCGGATACGTTGAATCCCGTCGCGGTAATACGGGCGGTCATCTGCTCGCCCGCGATGCGTCGGATCTGACCGTTAGAGAGATAATCGAGTATATTCAGGGACCCATTTCACTGGTTCCGGAGGCAACTGAAGGTGGCCCGAATGAGGCCTTCCTGGGTAACGAAGCATTCAAAGAGCTCTGGCAACAGGTCAATAACGCCATCTGTGAAGTCTGTGACGGCAGGACGTTCGCCGATCTCGTGGAGTCGGAGAAAGCCGCAAGAGGTGGCTCGGCTATGAACTACTGTATTTAACTCATGTTGCATGGGAGGCGGCAAATGCCTCTAACCGATCGACAAATCGAACGGTACAACCGGCACATAATTTTGGAGCAGGTAGGCGGCGCCGGCCAGGAGAAGCTGCTCTCTTCCAGCGTGCTCATCATCGGCGCCGGAGGGCTCGGCTCGCCGGCCGCGCTCTATTTAGCTGCCGCGGGGATCGGTACGATTGGAATTGTTGACGGCGACAACGTCGAGCTGAGCAACCTGCAAAGGCAGATAATCCATAGCACCGCCGACGTGGGTGTCGATAAGGTCAAATCCGCCCGGGCCGGGATGCTTGCGCTAAATCCGGAGATGAAGGTCAAAACATACAAGCAACGGGCCAAGGCCGACAACATCAGGGAGATTATCCGGGACTATGATTTCGTGATCGATGCAACGGACAACTTCGCAGCCAAGTTTCTCGTTAATGATGCCTGTTATTTCGAGAAGGTACCTTTTTCGCATGCCGGTGTACTCCGCTTCGACGGCCAGTTGATGACGGTCCTGCCCGGCGAGACTACGTGCTATCGCTGCGTCTTCAACGGCCCGCCCCCGGCCGATGCCGGACTTTCCTGTTCGCAGGCCGGGATACTCGGAGTCCTGCCGGGCGTCGTCGGCTCGCTGCAGGCGACCGAAGCGATCAAGTGTCTGCTCGGGCTGGGAGATTTGTTGACGGGCACGTTGCTGACGTATAATGCGCTTAGAATGGATTTTCGCAAGGTGCAATTGAACCGCAATCCGAATTGCCCGCTTTGCGGCGAGAATCCGAAGATCATCGAACTAAAAGACGAAGATTAGGTCAATTATAAAGGATTTGAAAATGAACATAGCAAAAGACATGACAGAGTTGATCGGCAAGACGCCGTTGGTTCAGCTTAACAGAGTGAGCGAGGGCTGCAAGGCCAGAGTGGTTGGCAAGTGCGAGTTCTTCAATCCGGTGAGCAACGTCAAGGATCGCATCGGCGTGAACATGGTGCTGACAGCCGAGCGCGAGGGCAAGATCAAGCCCGGCATGACTTTGGTCGAACCCACGAGCGGCAACACGGGAATCGCCCTGTCCTGGGTGGCCGCGGCCAGAGGCTATAAGCTGATTCTTACCATGCCGGAGTCCATGAGTATCGAGCGAAGGAAGATATTGCAGTTCTTCGGAGCCGAACTGGTTCTGACGCCCGCCGAGCAGGGAATGACCGGCGCGATCAATAGAGCTAAGGAGATCGTCGGGAACACAGAAGGCGCTTTCATGCCGCAGCAATTCCAGAATCCCGCTAATCCGGAGATACATCGCAAGACAACCGCCGAAGAAGTCTGGGCCGATACCGACGGCGAGGTTGACATCTTCGTTGCCGGGGTCGGCACCGGCGGCACGATTACCGGCGTCGGCGAAGTGCTCAAAGAGCGAAAGCCCTCGGTAGAGATCGTGGCCGTCGAGCCGGCCGATTCACCCATCCTCTCCGGCGGCAAGCCCGGACCGCACATGATACAGGGTATCGGCGCCGGTTTCGTACCGGACGTCCTTGATACCGACGTCATTGACGAGGTCGTGCAGATAAGCAATACTGAGGCGTTTGAAATGGCCAAACGATTAGGCAAAGAAGAGGGCATCTTCACGGGCATATCCGCCGGCGCCGCCGCGGCCGCAGCGATTAAATTAGCGCAGAAACAAGAGAACGCCGATAAGCTCATCGTTTGCGTCTTGTGCGACACGGCCGAAAGATATATAAGTACCGCATTGTTCGGATAAGATCAGGATGTACTCAAAACATTTTCATGGAGGTGCTTGCCGATGATCGGGATTGGCAGGATCAAAGGCCGGCGGGTTGCCGTTTGGCTGCTGTCAGCGATAGTGCTTCTTGTTGCGATGCCGGGGCGCGTTCAGAGTGAGAACTGGCCCGGGTGGCGCGGTCCCCGCGGAGACGGCACGAGTTTGGAAAAGAACGTTCCCGTCGAGTGGAGCGCGACGGAGAACATCGTCTGGAAAGTCCCGATCCCCGGCAAGGGCCATGCATCTCCGATCATCTGGGGTAACCGCATCTTTGTCGTCACCGCAATCGAAGACCGGGATCAACGCGTGCTGTTGTGTCTTAATCGTGCAAACGGCAAGGTTGTCTGGAAGAAAGTAGTTCTGGCGGCGCCGCTCGAGAAGCTCCACGCTCTCAACAGCCGGGCGTCATCTACGCCCGCAACCGACGGAGAAAAAGTCTACGTCAGCTTTCTCGATCGCGACAAGATGTTCGTGGCCGCTTACGACTTCGACGGCAACGAGGTCTGGGCTGTTCGACCGGGTGTGTTTGCCAGTCGACACGGCTACTGCTCCAGCCCCATTCTGTGGAAGGACAAGGTCCTTGTAAACGGCGACCACGACGGCCCGGCCTATTTGTTAGCTCTGAAACGCACTAACGGCCGGACGATCTGGAAGACGCCGCGACCTAATAAGACTCGCAGCTACTGCGCGCCCATCGTCCGTCGCATCGACGGGCGAAACCAGATGATACTATCCGGCAGCCTGTGCGTGGCCAGTTACGATCCGGACACCGGCAAACAACACTGGATCATCGACGGCCCGACCGAGCAGTTTGTTGCATCGCTCGTTTATAACGGCGAGCTGCTGTTCATGACGTGCGGCTGGCCCGACCTTTTCGTCCAGGCGATCCGCCCGACTGGCAGCGGCAACGTCACCAAAACGCACGTCGCCTGGCAGATAGAAAAGGATTGTGCGTATGTACCCAGCCCCATCGCGATAGGCCCTTACTTTCTTGGCATATCTGACACCGGCGTAGCAAGGTGCTACGAGGCCGCTACCGGCAAAATCCTCTGGCGCGAGCGTCTCGGCCCGCACTTCAGCGCTTCGCTTGTAGCCGCAAACGGCCTGGCCTACTTCCTCTCAGACAAAGGCATAATGACGATTATCAAGCCGGGTAAGAAATTCGAGGTCATCACCCGCAACGAAATAGGCGAACACATGCG
>Ga0180432_10011819_pt1 | contig 10249 bp, 6 predicted proteins | sample SS_ome_10_FD_132414 | JGI IMG/M metagenome (GOLD analysis project Ga0180432, IMG submission 132414) | Hypersaline lake sediment archaeal communities from the Salton Sea, California, USA - SS_1_MS_2 metaG | ecosystem: Environmental > Aquatic > Non-marine Saline and Alkaline > Hypersaline >...
CCACAAACGGTCGCATTGCGTACCTGGTGCCTCGAGCACGAATAGCAGGATGATCCCCGCTGCCGGAGGAAACAGATACAAAGAACAACACCCCTTGACGAGGGTGCCTCATAGCAGGGTATTCGTCTTTCTCGGCCTGGCAGACCCAGGGCGACGCTGCGCCCCTGCTACTCTGCGAAGTAGCTTCGCTACGAAGCACGAGTCGGCAGGCTCGGGGCGCCGCTTGCCCTGGGCTGTTCTATGAAGCCCCTGCGGGGCAACACGGGCTCTTGAGCAACCTGCTAATCCTCCGGGGCGCCCGTGCGGCCCTTTTGTCTGGGCCGGGGCGATTTTTTTCGGAAAAACGCTTGCGGTCCTTTCGCCGGCCGGGTACAAGTGCTTGAGAAGAGAGGCTGCCATGCAGAGGGGCAGCCCGGTCAGCTCGTCGGGTGCGCAACGGGGAGATCGCAGGAACCGATCCTGCTCCCGCTGTCATTTCGGAGGAGAAGGCCTTCGGGAGAAGGCCTTCCGGAGAAGGCCTTCCGGAGAAGGGCTTCAGGGGGGCGTTTCTCGACGAGTGGAAGGACCGCCTGCGCATTCGATGTCCCGCCAAGTGTCCCCGGTGCGCGCTCACGACAACAGAAAGGATTGTGTCATGCGTCTGCACGCTCTGATTTGTCTCGCGGTCTTCGCGCTCGGCGTGGCGCTTGCCGTCCCGGCCCCCGCGCAGGACACCGAGGCGCTGAAGGTGTACGCGCGGGGCGACTACGAGGGGGTCGTCAAGCTGCTCGAGGGCCGGTACAAGTCGGGCTCGGCCAACATCCAGGAGCACCTGCTGCTGGCGCGGGCCTACCTGCACCTCGAGCGGTCTGACAACGCCCTCGGCGTCCTGCGGGCCGTCCTCGAGCAGGACCGCGAGAACCCCGAGGCCAACAGCCTGACGGGCCAGGTCCTGTTCAGGGCCGGCAAGAACGGGGAGGCGCTCGCGTACCTGAGCGACGCCTATCGCCTGAAACAGGACGCCGTGACGGCGAGCACGTTGGGCAAGTGTCACTACGCCCTGGGCGACCCGCGCAAGGCCAAGGTTTATCTCGAAAAGGCCCTGGCCGAGGACATCCGCGACCCGTCGAACAGCTTCCTGCTCGGCAAGATCTGTCTCGAACGCGGGCTCGGCGCGCTGGCCGAGAAGTATCTCCTGCAATCCGAGGAGGCCGGCATGGAGTCCACCGAGCTTCGCCTGCTCCTGGGCCGGGCGTACGTGCTGCAGCACAAGCTGGTGGGCCCCGTGCTGGTCGAGCGGATCCCCGGCGGCCCCGCGCCGGGCGACATGGTGGACGATCAGGTCGTGCTGGGCCGGGTCGAGGGCGTCGCCGACCGCTTCAAGGTCTGCACGCGCTACTCGGCGCTGTACGAAGGGCTGCGGGTGCTGGAGGCCGAGCCTGGTAATGCCGACGCGCTGTTCATGGCGGCGTCGGGCTGGCTGGCGGCGGGCAACACCGAGCTGGCCCTGAAGCACCTTGGCAAGCTCTCGGCGCAGGAGCCGGCGAGCCGCCGCGTGCTGGAGCTTCAAGCGCAGATGCTGATTGCGGTGCAGGACTTCGAGGCCCTCGAGCGGACCCTGACGAACGCCGAGAAGACAAAGGCCTTCGATGCGCACACGGTGGCGGAGTTCTACTACTGCGCCGCCCTCGTCCTGCTGGCCGGGGGCAAGGTCCCCGGGGCCGTCGGCCTGCTCGAGAGCGCGGAGCAGCGATGGCCCACCTCGGCCAAGGTTCTCCGGGCGCTGGCCGAGCTCGCCGTCGTGACGGGCCGGACCAAGGACGCGCGCGCGTATTACGCCCGGATGATCGAGCTGTTCCCCGATGCGCCCGATATAGACGAGCTTCGCAATGCCCTTACGGTCCTTCAGGAAGAGACAGGAGCAGACTGATGAGGTTGATGAGCTTCGCTCGGATTCGGCGGATGATGCTTTGGACGGTGGCGGTGTGCGTGCTGGTGTCGGCGGCCGGTGCCGCCCGGGCCGCCACGATCGCGGAACTCGAGCAGCAGTTGCGGGATCAGCCCGCGTCGCTGACGGTGAAGGAGGCGCTTGCCGAGGCGTATCTCAGGGAATGTGAACTCGAAAAGTCCCTGAAGCTGTGGCGTGAGATCCTGGTGGCGGCGCCAGGGCACGAGCGGGCGAAGCGGGTCGTGGACCGGCTCACGCTCCAGGCGCTCGATCTCGACAGCCACCTGGCCGTGCTGGAGCGACTGATCGAGAGGGGCATCAGCGAGGGCACCGAGGAGCTGCTGGACGCGGCGTCCGAGCGGGCGGCGACGGACTCGCAGAAAGCGAGGATTGCGTACCTGCGCGGGGCGTTGGCGCTGCGCACGAAGCGTGAGGCCGTGGCGCGGGCGAATTTCGAGGCCGCCCTGAAGCTCTATCCGGAGACAGCGTGGGCGGCCCGGGCGGCGATCGCCCTGGCCCAGGCCGAGGCCCGCGCCGGCCGGAAGGCCGAGGCCCGCCGGCTGCTCAATGAAGTGATTACGAGCGCGGGGCTCAAGGAGGCCGCCGTCAAGGACGAGGCGCGTTTCCAGCTCGCGTTGATCGAGTCGCAGGGGTTGACGAGCCGGGAGCGGGTCGTTGCGCTCCGGGCGCTGCTGCCTCAGCTTACGAACCCGGAGGTGGCACGCCGGGTGTACGAGGAGCTGATCCGCACCTACACGCAGGCGCAGGGGCAGTGGACGCCCGAGGCGGTCGAGGCGGCCGAGGCAATCCTGAAGGCCGGGCCGCCGTTCGAGCAGGCGCACCAGGTCCTCCTTCAGCTCGCCGGCGTGGCGGCAACGAGCCAGGACGCCGCCACGCTCGACCGGCTGCTCGCGCTCTTCAGGGACACGCCGCTGACGGACCCGGCGCTCTCGCGTGAGGGCGCGTTCGTGCAGGTCGAGACGCTCCTTGCGCGTGCCGTCGTCGAGGACGGCCCCAACGAGGTCAGGCGCGACGTCGGCGCGGCACGGGCGGCGCTCGACGGGCTGGCTGCCGGGCGCGAGGTATATCCGGACCGGCTGCGCGTCGAGCAGCTCCGCGGGCGGTCGTACGTGGTCGAAGCGCAGAAGCTCATCGTGCTCGGTGAGCGGACCACGGTGCTGCCCGTGCTCGTCAAGGCCAAGGACCATTACCTGGCCCATCTCGCCGCTGACGTTCAGGAGGCCCCGGCGCGGCTCCAAAAGATCGCGGGCCTGCTCGAGCACCTGCGCGAGTGGGAGATGGCGGCGTCGCTCTATCGCGAGATGGCGACCCGATTCCCGCACCGGTCCGAGGGGCGCGACGCGCTGCTCAAGCTCGCCATGCTGTACGACCGGCAGCTCGACGCGCCGATGCAAGCGCTGGCCGTCTATGCCGAGTATGCGGCGCGGTATCCGGCGGAGCTCCCTTACCGGCAACTGGGGGTGGGCTACCGGCTGCGCCGCCTGGGCTACGCCAACCTGCTCGACTTTCAGAAGCGCAACCGGCTCAATCCCGACGGCGTTTTCGGGTCGAAGACGCGCGCGAAGCTAGCGGAGCTCGAGGCGAGCTTCGACATGATCGCGCGCCGGGGCGGCGCCGCTGCGCGGGCCGGCGGATCAGACGTGCTGCGCGGCGTGTTCGTGCATCCGACGATGTTCGGGATCGCCTCCCGCCTCGAGAAAGCCGGGCGCCACCACGACGCGATCGTCGCCTACCGGCTCTTCCTCAACCTGTTCCCGACGAAGAAGCAGGCCGACGACGCGCTGATCGGGATCGCCCGGCTGTTCCGCGACAACCTGCTGTTCGAGGAGGCGCTCGCCGCCTACACGGAGCTCAGGGAAGATTTTCCAAAGGGCGACAAGACGAGCCTCGCCTACATCGAGGCGGCGGCGTGCCTGGAGAACCTGGGCCGCTGGCAGGAAGCCCAGGCGCTGTACGAGCTCTACCTCAAGGAATACCCGAAGTACAACCAGGCGCCGCTGGCGAAGGCGCGCCTGGCGCTGCTCGAGGAGCTCCGCCAGTACGAGGAGTTCATCGCAACGAACCCCGCGAGCGCCAAGCTCGCCGAGGCGCAGTACCAGATCGGCGCGATCCTCTACAAGCAGATGAAGAACCTGACGAAGGCGGCGGTGGAGTTCCAGAAGGTGGCCCAGCGGTATCCGAAGCACGTGCGGGCCCCCGACGCCCTGTTTACCGCGGGCACGGCGCAGCTTCACGCGGAGAACTTCCCGGCGGCGCGCTCGCTCTACGCCGAGCTCGTCGCGGGGTATCCGGACAGCCGCCTGGCCGACGACGCCCAGTACTGGATCGGGCATACGTACGAGTACAGCGCCCGGGCGGTGGGCAAGCTGGACGAGGCGCGCATCGTGCTGAAGCGCCGCAGCCTGCACGAGCGGGCGCGGCTGCTCGGCGATCTCGAGCTCCGCCGCCGGTACCACCCCGGCGCGGAGGCCGGCCCGGAAGTGCCGGAGGACGTCTGGGGCGGCGACACGCTCGGCGTGCTCGCCAGCGGCTCGAAACGCGACCGCGTCAACGCCGACCTGTTCCGGGCGATCCGGGCGTACCGCGAGGTGGTCGAGAAGTTCAAGATGGGCGACATGGCGGGCGACGCCCTGCTGCAGATCGGCACGATCTACACCAAGTACCTCAAGGACCCGGAGAAGGGCATTCTGGCCTACCAGGAGCTTCTGGCCCATTACCCGGCGAGCGAGGAGGCCGTTGACGCGCTCTTCGAGGTCGGCGGCTACTACCTCGACAAGAAGCAATACGACGAGGCGATCAAGGCGTACCAGCAGTTCACGTACAATTATCCGCAGAATGCGAAGGTCGAGGACGCGATGCTGGCCGTCGCCCGGTGCTATGCCGAGCAGAAGGTCTGGGACAAGGCCCTCGACGCGTATCAGAGCTACCTGAACAAGTTCCCCTACGGCAAACGGGCCGGCTTCGCCAAGGCCCGCGTGGCGTGGATACGCATGTACCACTTCTAGGAAGAATTCCAGATCTCTCGCAGAGGCGCAGAGCGCGCAGAGCGGCCGGAGCCGAGGTGGTCTCTGCGTGCTCTGCGTCTCTGCGAGAGATCCATGCTGTGTGGGCGGGTCGGCCTCTCACGTCTTGCACGGTTCAATGCTTTGACGCCGCCCCCTGTCGCGAAGTATCTTCCCCGCGACGAAGGAGCGGACGGTGAAGCGCGACCTCAAGGCAATGGCCGGGACAACGTACGACCTGCTGGTGATCGGCGGGGGCGTCAACGGGCTGTGCGTGGCGTGGGACGCGGCGCTGCGGGGGCTGTCGGTGGCGCTGGTGGAGAAGGGCGATTTCGGGGCCGGGACGTCGTCGGGGACACTCAAGATCGTCCACGGCGGCCTGCGCTACCTGCAGTACGCCGACGTCCGCCGCATGCGGGAGTCCATCCGCGAGCGGATGGTGCTGATGCGGATCGCGCCGCACCTGGTGCACCCGCTGCCGTTCCTGGTGCCGACGTACGGCCACCTGCTCAAGGGCCGTGAGATCATGGCCGTGGCGATGGGCCTGACCGACCTGATCGGCCTCGACCGCAACCGGCTCGACGACCCGCAGAAACGGATTCCGAACGGGCGCGTGATTTCGCGCCGCGAATGTCTGGAGCTCCTGCCCGGGATCAAGCGGAAGACCTTGACAGGCGCGGCCGTTTTCTACGACGCGCAGATGGTCAACTCGGAACGCCTCACGCTGGCGTTTGCGCTCGCCGCGAGCGCCGCCGGGGCGCAGCTTGCGAATTACGTCGAGGTGACCGGCCTGTGGGTCAAAGACGGCCGCGTCGAACGCGCCGCCGCGAAGGACGTGCTCACGGGCGACCCGTTCGAGGTGCGCGCGCGCATGGTGGCGAACATGACGGGGCCGTGGTCGGACATCGTCGTCGCGTACCTTCACGGCGCGCGGCCCGACCGGCGCGTGCTGCGCTCGAAGGGCATCCAGATCGTCGCGCCGCTCTACAGCACGGAGTATGCGTTCGCCGTCGAGAGCAGCCAGCGCGACCCCGACGCGTTTATCAGGCGCGGCGGGCGGCTCTACTTCGTGACGCCGTGGCGCGGGCGTTCGCTCATCGGCACGACGGATACCGTGTATGAAGGCGACCCGGACGATTTCGCGATCACGGAACGCGACATCGGCGAGTTCATTGACGAGATCAACGAGGCGTACCCGGCGGCGGGGCTCACGCGCGCAGAGGTGCCGTTCTGGTTCGGGGGCCTGCGGCCGGTGGGCGAGAAGAACATTGACCCCAACGTCTCGAGGGCGGCGCGCAAGTTCGAGATCATTGACCACGCGCGCCGGGACGGGGTGGCGAACTTCATCAGCGTCGTCGGGGTGAAGTACACGACGGCGCGGGGCATCGCGGAACAGGCCGTGGACCTTGTCTTTCGCAAGATGGGGCGCCGGCCGCCGAAGTGCACGACGGCGACGACGCCCCTTTGGGGAGGCGAGATCGAGCGGTTCGACCGCTTCATGTCGGAGCAGGTTCGACGGAAGGCGCACGGGCTTCCGGAGGCGGTTGTCCGGCGCCTCGTCTATAACTACGGCTCCGGCCTCGACGAGATTCTTGCGTACGTCGAGCGGGACGCGTCGCTCGGCCGGACGCTGCCGGGGTCGGAGGTGACGCGGGCGGAGGTGGTGCACGCCTGCCGGCACGAGATGGCGGCGACGCTGACCGACGTGGTGGTGAGGCGGACGGAGCTCGGCACGCTCGGGCCGCCGGCGCCGAAGGCCGTGGACGAGGTGCTCGCCATCGTGTCGAACGAACTCGGGTGGAGCGACACACGCCGCGCATCCGAACGCGATGCGCTGCTCAGCCAATACGTTCCAGGATGATCTCTCGCAGAGACGCAGAGCCCGCAGAGCCGTCTTCCTTCTGCGTTCTCTGCGTCTCTGCGAGAGAATTCCCTTATCCTGACCGCGTTGTGGAAACGATCAGGTGCATGCCGCGCGTCGGCACGACGACGTCGAGGCGCGACAGAAGCCAGAAGCCGGGGTAGAGGAGCGAGTAGATCCGCAGCGCTTTCCGCGACGCGGCGAGGTCGTCGGCCGTCAGGACCGTGCCTTTCGGGCCACCGCCCCCCTTTTTCCTCCTCGATGCGAAGCGGACGGCGACGTCCACGCATTCGGAGAAGGACCGGTTGTACGTACGGGCGCCGGTGATCTCGAAATGGGGCTGTAACAGGTCGCGCAGTTGCCCGAGTGTGTAGCCCTCGCGGACGTGGCCGTGCTCCTCGTCGGTCAGGCCTAGGCGCCGCTTGAGCGGGCCGAGGAGCGACCACCGCCGCATGCGCGGCACATTGACGATCAACTGTCCGCCGGGCTTGATGATCCGCGCACACTCCTCCAAAAAGCCGCGGTCGGTGTGCACGTGCTCGAGGAAGTCCACGATGGCGACGACGTCGAACTCGGCGTCACCAAACGGCGTCGTCGTGCCGTCAATGAGATGGACGTCCGTCTCGACGAGGGCGCGGATGGATTCGACCGCTTCCGGATCGAGGTCGGCACTGGCCCACGAGCCTCCGAGCCGACGGAACAGCAGGCTCAGGACGCCGTTGTCGGCGCCGATGTCGAGGCAGCGCTTGCCGCTCACCTCGCCGAGCATCCGGCGGAAGCGCTTGAACTTCGCCTGCTTTAGCACCGACTTGCGGAACAGGCGCAGGGCCCAGTTTCTTGGAGATTCGGTCATATTGATTGAGCCACAGACTTCACGGATGAACGCTGACTAGGGACTTCTGAATCGGTGTCTATCCGTGTGATCTGTGGCCTCCTCTTCTTATCCTCTCTTCGATCCACGCGTACATGGCCTCGACCTTACGGCGGTACGCGGGCATGGAGTACTTTTCTTCAACGTCACGTGCGGCGGCTTGGGCAAGGCGTGCGCCGAGCGCGGCGTCGTCGAGGACGGACGCGATGCCCGAGGCAATGGCGTCGGCCGTCGGGGCGACGAGGACGGCGGAGCGCTCGTCGAGCACCTGGGTGTGCGTGGCGAGGTCGGTCGCGACGATGGGGCGTTGGGCCGCCATGTAGGTGTAGATTTTCATCGGCGTGTTCGTGCCCGAGCGCCGGGGCGAGGCGAGGACGTCGGCCAACGCGAAATACGGCGGCGTCTCGTCGGGCGGTACGTGGCCGGCGAAGGTCGCGCGGGCGCCGATGCCGAGGCGGTCGGCCAGGGATTTCATCGAGGCGACGTCGCGATCGGTCCCGCCGAGAAGCAGCAGGCGCGCCCGGTCGTGTGTCCGTGCGACCCGGGCGAACGCTTGGAGCAGCAGGTCCACGCCCTGGTACGTCGAAAAATTGCCCATGTAGAGGACGACGCGTTCGTCGTCGGCGATCCCGAGCTTGCGGCGCAGGGGCAGCGCGTCTTCGCGCGTGCGCACACCACCGGGCAAGACGGGCGGGTCCTCGAGCTGGAAGACCTGCTTGCGCGGGTGGCGTTTCCGGGCGCTTTCCGTCAGCGCCCGGCACATGGTGACGATGCAGAGGCTTGCGGCGACGGCGAGGTTCTCGACGAGCTGGAAGAACGGGCGGAGGGAGCGCCAGAGCGGGCCTTTCTCGGCGAGCTGGTCGGGGATCGAGGAATCCATGTCGAACACGTAGGGAACCCGGTAGAAGAAGTACTTCATCAGCATGGCCATGTAGGCGCCTTCCTCGACGGCGTGCACGAGGTCATAGCGGCGTGCGTAGAACTGCTCTTCGCACCGGAGCTGGAGCAGCAAGTCGAGGGGCAGCTTCTTCCAGGTGAAGCCGGCGCCGACGTGGCCGATGGGCGTCCACGGCGTGCGGAGGATGCGCGTGTTCGGCAAGGCGACGTCCCGGCCGAGGTGGTAGGTCATGAGGTCCACCGAATGGCCGAGGGTGCCCAGCGTCTCGACGAGGTTGCGCACGGCGATCGGGGTGCCTCGGTCCTCGTAGAACGGCTGCGGCGCTATGAACAGGATGCGCATCCGGCGACTGTCTTCCCAGCGTGGTCCCTGCTGCAAGGAGGCCGTGGTTCCGGGGTGCCGGAACCTTCGGGCTATCCGTTGACTATAAAGGAATGTATGCTAGAAGGAAACTGCTGCGCGAGGGAACGAAAGCGCAACTGACGAGACGGCATGAGCTACGACGGACAGCAATACTACTACCAGCCACGGCCGATGTTCAGGTTCCCGACGCTGACGCCGGCTGTCAAAGTGATTCTCTACGCCAACGTCGGCTGCTTCGTGTTGCAGCTCATCATGCCGGACATCATGCGCAACTACTTCGCGCTATGGCCGCAGGACTTCTTTCGCGGCCGTTATCCGTGGCAGATCGTCACCGCGATGTTTCTCCATGGCGGCGTGTTTCATATCCTGTTCAACATGCTGCCGCTGACGATCTTCGGCTTCGGCCCGGGGCTCGAGCGGTTCACCGGCGCGCGGCGTTTCTGTTACGTCTATTTCGCCTCCGGCATAGGAGGCAACCTGCTCTTCCTCGCGGCGAACGTCAAGGGCGTTGTGCCTGTGATCGGGGCTTCGGGGGCGGTGTGTGGTGTGCTGGCGGCGTTTGCGATGGCGTACCCCGAGCGGTGGGTTTTTCTGATCATCCCGCCGATGCCGGTGAAGGTCAAGTGGCTCGTTCTCGTGTACTTTTGTCTCGAGCTTCTGTTGGAGGTCATGCGCGGGGGCAACAGCGGCATCGCGCACGGCGCGCACGTCGGCGGGTTCATCTTCGGGTGGGCGTACATGAAGATTGTGTACAAGCTGAGCTTGCCGTTCGCGTGGCTCGAACGGCTCAAGTGGCGGGTGCGCCGTTGGTTCAGCAGCGTGCCGCGGCCGAGCATCCGGTTGCGGCGGCGGGGATCGGCGCGGAAGTACCGGCCGATTGACGACGACAGCTTCATTGACGAGGAGATTGACCCGATCCTCGAAAAAATCTCCCGGCACGGCATCCACAGCCTGACGGCGCGCGAGCGCCGGACCCTCAAGCGCGCACGCCAGCGGATGGAGCGCGGTTGAGGGGTCAGGCCGCGCGTTCTTTTGGGATCCGCTCAGCCGGCCCCGTTGGGGTGGGGGGTCGCGTTCGCTCTGGTGTTGCGCCCTTTCAGGGCGCGGAGGAAACGTGTGTGCGCGTGTCCCGTAGGCTGACGCCTACGGCTACTGACGTGGCACCCCTTCGGGGCGCAAGTGATTCGATCGGACGTCTTTTGAGCAGCCCCGGAGGGGCTTGACGTGAATAGCCGTAGGCGTCAGCCTACGGATTCGGAGAGCGCCACACTTGTCACTGGCCCCGGAGGGGCTTGACGTGGATAGC